>TARA_R110002003_G_scaffold126_50_pt1 | contig 20863 bp, 19 predicted proteins | sample TARA_R110002003 | Tara Oceans TARA_R110002003 (sample SAMEA4396441) | marine metagenome | biome: Westerlies Biome; feature: [SRF] surface water layer (ENVO:00010504); material: water (ENVO:00002006), including particulate matter (ENVO:01000060) such as... | depth 5 m
GAGCAGGAAGTGAATTGGGAACACCTGAAGGAGCAAGACTTGAAAATTGTCGGAAGATGGCGTTGGGTGACAGAGCCTGAACAAGTCGAAGGATGTTTATTCAGGCAAAGAAGAATGCAGGGGAATGTGCTATTACGTGTTCCATTTGTGAGAACCAAGGAAGACTTTGGTCTTCGTACCATGGTTAGATATTCTCTTAGCGTGGACCCTTTCATGCAATGCAACCGCTCATGCACGTCGCTAGGAACACTCCACCGTTCGTGGATCAACCAAGGATAACCTCGAGGCTGCGGTTATCAGCACAAAACCGGATTCCCGCTGTAGCGCAAATGTTGCTCTCGCCCCGACCATGACGCCTGAGCCACTTATCAACAACAACACGCCGAAGTCCTGGAAGTCTTCGCAAGCCAGCTCTTCCATACAACACCGCACGAGCCTTTTTATCCATATCTGTAAGAGGGTCGATCCGTAGACTGAGGGACTGATTCTCTCGGATGTCTTTGTAGAAAAGTCCAATGAACCAGGTTTCCCCTGTAGATAGTCCAACGGTCGTGATGGCGTGGAGCTGAGCGTCTGTGAGGCGGGCCAAAAACAGCTTCTGCACGTGTGCATCCTCGAAGAAGAAGGTCATCTTGCTTATGAGCAGATGTTGGGTTTCGGCATGAGTTTGTCGACAGACTCGAGCAAGGGCATTGTGCTTCGCGATGCCTGAACATGTACAGTCGTTGACCTGCTCAGATCGGATGTCCACCGATAGCGTGATAGTTGGCGATTCGCTTCGGCTTATGCAAGTTTCGATGCCTTGAAAAGCGTAGTTGTAGATCATGTTGCGCAGCTCGGCTGGAAGCTGGAGAAGAGGTGACTCTTGTTGAATGCGCAGAGTGCTGGATGGTTAGCTGTGCCGTTTCGATCGATAGGGACAAGGCTTACGTGGTGGTTGCGGCTGTCTGAGATATGCAGCGGTCCATGTTGTCTGCCAGCTGTAGCGTTGAGCAAGTTGATGGAGGCAATAGAAGCTAATGAGATTGTGAAATGGATGGAACGTGTTGAGGTAGTTTATAAGCGGACAAAGGGCAAGCAGGCGGGGCAGGCAGGCACTTTCGCCTCTTACATACCTAGTATGAAGGTGAGAGTGATTTCCTGGTGCCGCATGACTCGAGGTGACGTCCCGAAATGAAAGATATAGAACACTCAGATGGATATCATAAAACTTCGTCCAAAGCATGATCGACTAAGCATCGGTGCGCAAGGCTTCAATCAGTAGAACTCCTTCCAGTCGCCCCAGATAATCTCGTGCTTGTACTTGTTCATAAGTTGCCCTGTTGGATCCTCGCCCTTGACGTGCGCCCACGCTCCCGCGAAATGCAAGACGAATGTGCCATGTTCCCAGGCCTTACTTCGGCCGTCAAAGCAAGCGATCTCCGTCGGGAACGCATTCAACTTCCACTGGGGCACAACATGCACCCTGTCCGCGGACGCCTTGTCCTCTTTCATGAGCTTGACGGTGGAGTCCTGCTCACTCATATTCTCGTCCTTCGCCCTGGCCTTGTCATGTATCGCCCACGAGTCGTACATAAACTTGAGCGATCGTTCGTGTCCGCGCACGAGGAACGAGCCCGCATTGAAACCGTTGCAGTCGTGCGTGAAGAGGTAGTCGATCTCGTCCGGGTTCGTCACGTTCCTGAGCTCCTCGTCGATTATGTCTGTGACCTTGATGTCCGTGTTCGTGATGAGGGTGTCGAAGTCCAGCCACCAGATCCAGTCGTACTTGCCCGTCTTGATGAGGCGCTCGGCCATGTCGAACTTCCAGAAGATGACAGCGCGGTCGGTATGCGACTCGTAGTCAACGATGAGGTCGTAGCCATGGCGCCGGACGTAATCTGCGCGCGTCAGCAGCCTACTGCCCAAAGGGGCTGGGAGTGCTTACGGTCTTTGTTCTGGAGCGAGAGATGCAGGTACGATCGCTGATCCGTCACGAAGGTCATGAGGGCAATGCGCGGCGCCGGCTTCTCTCCGCCGCTCTGGGGAATGACCTGAGTACCCACCGGGCCGACTTCATGTCGGGTGCCCTGGCTGAGCTGCCAGCCAAAGAAGGCTAGGAAGGCGATGAGGAGCAGCAGCGACGGCGGTACTTTTAGCGTCCGGACTAACATGGCAACAGGTCAGTATGCGTGCTCGAGCGGAAGAACACAGGAGCAGTGCAACTGTGGCATCTCTGGGCTACAGCGCCGGGTGGGTCATAGTCGTGAAGCGTCGCACTCGGAATGCCAAGTACGTGAGGGATGTGGGATTAGTTCAGCAAGGGAGACGCGAATATGCCTGGTCTGGAGCCGTGACCCCGGTTCAATCTTGCTCGGACATCAGCCCGGCTGAAACGGCAGGACCAACAAAGATCGGCCTGGGTTCGCTTCTGAGGACTGAGGACTGATATGAGAATGTCAGCTTGCGACAATATGGCGAAGTGGGTTGAGGCCTGATACGAGCGCGACAGCGCGACCCGCCAGTTTGGCGCTCCTTCCCCAGTGCGCTGCGCTCCCCAAGATCCAGGGTCCAACCTTCGGAGCTCGGGCCTCTGCCAGCCACCTGAACCACCAACCACCACCAACCACAGCGTAAACACCGCAGTGAGGACTGGTCGCATAGTCGACAAGTCTATCAAGACTCTCGTTTCTCATACTCTCGGTACAAACATCAGCATGTCAGGGTTCCGGGGCCGCGGACGTGGTGGGGGAGGACCTCCACGAGGACTGTTTGAAAACGGTGTTTGGCACTGTAAGGACGTCTTCAGATTTTTGACGGTGCTGCACGACTGACAGCCACCAGGCGACTGCAGCCCGCGAAAGCCGGCTGTGCACTTTGAGGTCAAGAAGGAAGGCCCGAACAAGGGCAAATGGTGTAAGACCCACTTCTCCGCACCACCTCCACCAAGCCTAACGCCCGCTAGTTCGATCTTGTCAGAAGCAGCAGAACGACGAAAGCCGGTGCAAGTTCTTCCTTTGGGACAGTGACGCACACCAACGCGAAGCAGCTGCTCTGTCCAGCAACACGCGTACTGAATCAGCTCGGGTTGACCCCCGCACTCCGTCCAGGCGCAAGCCCTCGCCTCCGCCGCCGTACACCACCGAGGCCACATCAACGGAGCCGAGTAGAAAGCGCACTCATCGATCCGTTGACCTCGACGATGACTTTGGCTTCGAGCAGGCCGATGACGCGTTCAACAGTGAGCTCGAAAGTGTCATGACTGCCGCTGAGACGCCCAGCAAAGCAATCAAGACCTCCGAAGTCGCGACCCCAGCGACTAGACGTAAACTGCCATGGCAAGTGGATCAACCAGCCAAAGTTGGAGTCAACGGCCTGCATACCCCGCATACTGGCGGAAGGATCTTGATTGATCCATTCAACGCGCGATCAAACGTCCTGACCACTCCATCGAGGACCGTTAATCTAGACGACAATGACCATCAGACTGCGACACCCCTATCGTCTTTCGAAACTCCAACGCCCAATCGGTTCAAAACCGTTGCACCCGAAGACTTGGTCCGTGATGTTTTTGGACTGCTGCAGGACGCCGCGGTTCGTCTTGCACCGGACACAGAGGGTGAACTCAAGAATTTGCTATCCAAACATGCGAAAAACTCCGAGGGCTACAAACGAGGCCGCGATGTCATTCGAACAACGGTGAAGGCAAAGGATGCAAAGATCACAGAGCTTACATACAGGGTCAGCACGCTGGAAGCAGAGCTGGAAGCAGAGAAAGCAATGGTGAAGCACCTGCAATGGGAAGCAGGCGAGCAATCAGATCCCTGAAGCATGATTCTTGGGTATTGTTCATCCAGCCACAACTAAGGTCAGATCGCATCACCGACCAGCCGCGAGTCTCACCACATACAGTGGATCATCTACAGTACCAGGCCAGATTAAGATATACTCAACGCACCAGGACCATAGTTGGCGGAGCAAAAGGAGGTTATTGCTAACTTGTTGAGAATGGTACGAAACTGGCAGGATTGCTACAGATTCTTGCGCAGTCTACATGATCGATGGATAGCACGGCTATCCGGGGCCGGCCTAAAAGAACATCAGAAGACTTGCCAGTGTTGGCATGCTTTGCTGTACTCAAGGTCGACGAATGTCTAACTATTCGGCGCCATTGTCTTCCCTGTTCAGCCTTTCGCCAGCGAGAAATCCTTCAAGCACGCAATGATGGGTCGCTAGCACGAAAGAAGAGATGCAAACGGTTGAGCGGTGACGATGACGAGATGGAAAGGTGAGGGTGGTGAGCGTTGGCCGGAGCCAAGGATAGTGCCCAGCCACGCCAGCCTTGTCAAGTCGGAAGACGGCACTGGACGGCACCAAGTAGCAGCTTGATTAGCCCGCAAACGATCCTTTCACGCCTGTTGACGTACGCCGCGTTCCGCCTCCACTTCGCGCGGCGGAGACTTGGCATTGAACTTGGCATCATTCAATGTCTGCATTGCACAACTCGGCTCATCGCGAAGTGATCCATAACAACAGACCCTTGATTCGCGAGTGAGCTTAGCATACGTGTGGATTCTATCGGTCCCGCCGAGTCTCCCGTCTCAGTGGTACTATGGGGCGCAAATGTGACCGTATTATGGTTTAGGCAACCCACAAGATGGCAAATTTACGTTACGGACGGTTGCCAACACCAACCAGAAAAACGTGGGATGAACGCTCCGTCATCCCTGCTGCCCTTCGATCATACCTTGGCAGTCTAAGCCGGAGTGAACCTGCAAGCAAGATACAAAATGGATCCTGCACCTTCATAGCTCGAGCGTACCATCGAGGTTCCAGCGCTTATCATTCCACATTTCTCTTTGCACAGTCTTGGTCCTTCTGACCGAGCAATCATGGACTTCCTCAGAAAGGTTGGAGCATGGATAGCTCCACCTCCACCAAAATCAGACGATGGTCGCGACCAATGGCCATCAAGAGCTGCCTTCCTTTTGGCTGCTATGGGCGGCTGCGCCGGACAAGGCAATCTTCTCCGATACCCGTCAGTTCTTTACAACAATTATGGACTGCAGTGGTTCATACCGTACCTGCTTGCGGTGTTCCTGATCGCAATTCCGGCACTCATTTTGGAGGTAGCCATTGGCCAAGCATACCGCGGAGGAACCGTTATTGCATTCAACAACGTCAATCGCCGCTTGAAAGGAGTTGGTATGGGGCCTGTCATCGTGTCGTTCATCGTCGTCCAATACTTTACCGTCAACCTCGCATGGATCATGAACTATTTCCGCTACAGCTTCACGAGCCCGTTGCCATGGGAAGGCAGAATCGAAGACTTCTACTGGAATGACGTCCTGCAGGTCGGCGACATCGTCGAAGGGAGTCTGAGCGCCGATGGTAACTCGGTCGCATGGTATCAGCAGTACCCAAGCCGTGCGCTCCTTGGAGAAACCGTGGGTTGGTCCATCTTCATCTGGTTCCTCATCTGGTTCTCCATCTTTCGAGGAGTCGGAATGACTGGCCGAGTCGTCTACTTCACTATGGGACTTCCCGTTGTTACTACCATCATCTTCGTCGGCCGTGCGCTGTCCCTTGACAACGCAAGCGAGGGAGTCGCGCTAGTCTGGCGAACCTGGAGGAGCGATCAGCTTGCATCTGGCACGGTCTGGCAGGTTGCTGTTGGTCAAGTCTTTTTCTCAACAGGAATCGGCTTTGGATACTTCACGTCCTACGCAAGTTACAACCAAAAGCACAGTAATGCCGTAATGGATGCTGTGCTCATTTGTGGAAGCAACGTTCTTTTCGAAAACTTTGCGGCTTTCGCTGTCTTCGGTGTTGTCGGTTATCTCCGAAGATGGCCGCAGGACGGTGTGAGGCTCGGCGCGTTCGTCGTCGGTTTCTTGACCTTGCCAGAGGCTGTCCTACAGATGCCAGGCGCAAACTTCTGGGCTATCCTGCTCTTCTTCACTTTGGTTGTCCTTGGATTCAGTTCAGCCTTCGTTATGCTGGATGTTGTCGTCACGCTCATTTGCGATTCTGGTATGGTCAAAGCATCAAGACCCGTAGTCGTCACTGTCCTCACCGTTGTGTCCTTCCTCATGTGTCTACCATACTGCACAGAGTTTGGATACTACCTGTTGGACGGAGTTGACCGATGGGTCAATAATGTCGCTTTGATCTTCGTTGCCTGGAGCGAGGTCAGCAGCGCGACCACTGTGTATCGCTGGAGAGACATTGTCGAGCAGACTGGACTCCCTGCGTTCATGGTGTACAACATCGGCTTCTTTGGAGGTCAAGTATTCGGCATCTCTCTGGCCCATGGCATCGAAAATCCAGGTGCAGGCGCTGGAGCCGGCATTGGATTTTGGGCCATCATGTCGATTGTGGCGGTATTGATCGCGCGATCGCCTGACGCAAAGGCACCTCGATTCTGGAACCGAAATACGTTCATTCGCAAATTTTGGTTCCTTGCATTCTACTCGGTAAGTATCCCGTTCTCGATGTCCACATTCGACAAAGCTAACTTCGCTCGATAGGGCAACCAAATTCGTCGCGACCTGAACCTGATTGTCGGCCAGGGGAAGAATTGGAAAATTCCTGCCTTCCTACCCTTTCTCCTCCGGTATATCTCGGGGCCTGCGCTTGCCATTGTCTTCTCTTTCGCCTTCCCGGAATTCCACACTCTGCGATTCGACCCAATGATGATCACAGGATTCATCCTCTCGATCTTGACTATCATAGTCGTTCTCGTAGGGTTCGTTATGCCCCGTTATTACGATGCATTCATTCCGATCGGCAGACGGGGCGAGGGAACTGAGCCGACCACGGCAATGGAGACGAAGGGTGACTTCGCAGGACTGCCTGTCTCGCAAATAGCTAATGCCGAAGGCGGCCTGGCGCGGGGGTCGTCGTCGGATCGCGATGACAAGGCAGTGAAGGACGACGAAGCGCCTCCAGCATACCACTCGAACGGTCTTCGGACCTGAGTGGGTGCGGCTTCATGCGATGTTAGTGCACGTGAGAGCGTTATCAGTGCGAGCCCACAGCGCCATGTTAGATACGGACCGCTATATTGCATTTTGGGCCCGCTTGCGTGCTCGGTGTTTTGATTACAGCCCTGTGTGGCTGCCAAGTGCCGCGTCCATCTTTCCTAAGTCTCCATATAAGCCCATGTCAGTGCAGTGCAGGATCGGTAATATGCTGTGACTTCCGGCTTGTACAGTGGCAATGATGCGAAAAGCTTATCCCCGCCGAGACTTCGGCATCTTCAATTTAAGCATGTCACGGGGTGGTCGCCTCGTGTCTGCAAGGCTCGTCTTCCATGCGACACTTCATTTGCCACGCTGATGAGCATTATTTGATAGCCGTTTGGCAGTCTTCAGCCGATCGGTGGGGTGCGTTGTTTGTGCGGATGGTCGTCTGTGCCGGACCCACAAAAACTTCGCAAAGCTGGGGTGATGCGCGACTTGTGCGGCGCCACCAGCACGCTTTCTGATCGCTTTCAAAGGACTTGCACCATGACTCCCAAGGTGTCTAGCATCAAGTCTTCTGGTAGTTTCCTTCATGACACTGACTTTTGCTAAATATTGTCCTCGCTGTCTCCTCGTTCCTTCCTCATCTGTGCCGAGTCGCTTCCCTGAGTGTTCATATTGCACAGCGACAACCGTTGGCTGCTCTACTGATTGCTGATATTACCCATCACCTATACACAGGAGCGACCACGCGCTTGGAGCTGACAAGCTGCATCACCAAGCATACACGAGTCCGCCCAATTTACGGCCGCCATGCTACCTACAGTGTCGCCTACCAGGGCGCCCGAAACTCAACAGGGAATAATCACTACAACCTGCTTCATTCCCAACCTACATTGCCCGTCATGTGTCGAGGCAATACAGGCATCCTTGTGTGCCCTAAACCCAACGCCCGAGGATATTTTTGTGTCTATTGTTTCGCATTCCGTTGTGGTACGCCACGCTGCATTCCTCGCTATCGACGGTATATCGAGCTCGCTTGAGGCAGCCGGTTTCGAGGTGCACAGCATCTTTCAAGACAAGAACACGACCACCGATCCAGTCGAGGTTAGAAACCCTGGAGCACAGGGCAAAGAGTGGCACACCAGCTTGGAGCGCTCCATATCGCAGTGGCGGAAGCCGGAACAACTTCCTGAGTCGAACGACGAAATGCGGAAACGACAACTGCATGTGGAGCAATGCGAGCAATGTAAAAGAGAAGGAGGGGGTGTCAGCTTAGACATCAACAGTGAGGAGGTGCTCGAGTTCAAACCTGGCGTGCTCGTATCAGCCTCGCCAAAGGGCAGCTTCGATGGCTCCGCGTCTTTCAATCAGAAGTCACCTACCTCCGAGAACTTCGTGTCCATCGAGCCCACGACACCTTCTGCGCTGTACAAAGCGACCCTGGCAATCACAGGCATGACTTGTTCGTCATGTGTCAGTGCTATCACCTATGCAGTACAACTCTTGCCCGGTGTCCAATCCATTAACGTCAACCTTCTCTCACATACCGGTACGGTCGTCTTCAATGGGAAAGATAGATGTGACGAGGTCGTCAAAACTATCGAAGACTGCGGGTTCGATGTCATCGTGGAGAAAGTGGAAGTGGTCTCGGCTCCGCGGTCGACGATACACCCTGGGAAAAGGGATGATCCACACAGGTGGCGAGCTACATATGCTATCGGGGGAATGACGTGCAGTCGCTGCATAGGATTTGTGAGCGATGCATTGCGACGGCATCCGTGGATCGAAAAGGTTGACGTCAATCTTGTCACCAACACAGCGGCTGTCCTCTTTCGCGGCAAGGAACATCTCCATGAGATCAAGGAGAGCATTGAAGATGCCGGCTATGACGCGACACTGGATCAGGTGGTACCGGACGGTAGCATCATCCAAGTAGCGATAGAACGCTCTGTCGCCATCTCCATCAGAGGCATGTTTTGTCACCACTGTCCTGGGAATATTAAACGAGCTTTGAGCGACGCCTTCGGGGATAAAGTCGTGATCGGAGTTGGTAATCCGTCATTCTCTTTGCAGTCACCCATTTTATACATTGACTACGTACCTGATCCGCCCGGATTCACCATGCGGGACATCTTCGACACAATCAAGAATGCCAATCCTGCATTTGAACCATCAGTCTTCCATCCTCCCACGATTGAGGAGCGAGCGAGAGAAATGCACGCACAGGAGCGGAAGCGCATACTGTTTCGCCTTGTGCTCTGTGTCGTCATTGCGGTCCCGACTTTCGTCCTCGGCATTGTTTTTATGAGCTTGATCGACTCTCGGCATCCCATTCGAAAGTACCTCATGGGCACAATGTGGGCTGGCAATGTCAACCGACTCAGCTGGGCACTCTTCATTCTCGCGACTCCAGTTTACTTCTTTGCTGCAGACACCTTTCATCGTCGCGCGATCAAGGAAGTGAGAGCAATGTGGAGGCCTGGAAGTCGCACACCGTGGCTCCATCGTTTCACACGGTTCGGCTCCATGAACATGCTGATCTCACTTGGGACGAGTATCGCCTACTTTGCATCCGTAGTGGAGCTTATCTTGGCTGCGATCAAGAAGTCATCTGGATCAACGAACGACTCGTACTTCGACGCTGTTGTGTTCCTTACGATGTTTCTCCTTATCGGTCGCTTCTTGGAAGCATACAGCAAAGCCAAGACAGGGGACGCAGTCACCTCTTTGGGCAAGCTTCGTCCGGAGGAAGCTGTTTTGATAGATGCTGAGAAGGGAGATAGCAAGATCGATACTGACTTGCTAGAGGTTGGAGACATTGTTCGCGTCCACCACGGCACTTCGCCCCCATTCGATGGAGTTGTGCTTGAGGGAAACTCGAACTTTGACGAATCCAGCTTGACTGGAGAGTCGCGTCCAGTAAAGAAGACACCGGATGACATCGTATACTCAGGAACAGTCAACAAAGGCGCACCGGTGAAGATCAAGATCACGAGCATTTCTGGCACATCCATGCTTGATCAGATCATCTCGGCTGTGCGAGAAGGTCAGACTCGCCGAGCGCCTGTCGAACGCGTGGCCGATACTATCACCGCTCACTTTGTTCCATTTGTGGTTGTCGTAGCCATTACCACCTGGCTTGTTTGGCTAATTCTTGGGACGACGGGTGGCATTCCGAAGGATTGGAAGAATGAGGGTGCTGGTGGATGGGCTCTCTGGTCTTTGCGCTTCGCCATTGCAGTCTTCGTTATCGCCTGCCCTTGTGGTATTGGTCTAGCAGCGCCCACTGCGCTATTCGTTGGCGGCGGTCTTGCTGCCAAGCACGGTATACTCGTCAGGGGTGGAGGCGAAGCCTTCCAAGAGGCAAGCTCGCTCGATTGCATCGTTTTCGACAAGACCGGAACTCTGACTGAGGGTGGTGACCCAGCTGTGACAAATCACAAATTCTCCGGTATACAGAACAGTAGTCTGGTTCTCGGAATCGCGAAAGCACTGGAGCAGAATAGCAATCATCCCATCGCTCGAGCACTGGTGTCTTTTTGTAACAAGCAACTCCACGACGATCCTACGGCAGTCGATATCGACGAGATTCCAGGCAAAGGGTTGAAGGGTACGTTCCGCGTGGATGGGCATGAAATCGTTGCCATTATCGGCAACGAAGGCTTCATGGCTGATCATCACGTTCCCATCGAAGCCGAGAATGGCGCGGCCCTGCAGTCGTGGAAGTCAGAAGGTAAATCGGTCGCTTTGTTGGCTCTGTGTTTGCCACAGTCACACGGGACTGACGAGTCTCTCGATTCTCGAGCTGAAGCTTCCACCTCGGCGTCTTCCTCGGCGGCCACAACAGGCAACGCTTCATCGCCAACCTGGCAGCTCGCCTGCATCTTCTCGATCGCAGATCCCCTCAGACCGGAAGCCATTGGCGTCATTGCTGCCCTCAAGAAACGCGGTATCGATGTCTGGATGCTCTCAGGTGACAACCCCATCACAGCGAACGCTGTCGGCGCGCAAGTCGGTATTCCAAGTTCGAACATCATTGCGGGCGTTTTGCCAGAGCAGAAGGCCGAAAAGATCAAATATCTCCAGCAGACACTCGCGAAGCCTCCCAGAACTGGCCTCTTCCGCGTCCCTCTGCTCTCAAGGTTGCAGCCAAAGAAGGTCCGAAGAGCAACAGTCGCTATGGTGGGCGACGGCATCAATGACGCCCCAGCACTGTCCACAGCAGATCTTAGCATCGCCATCGGTTCCGGGTCCGACATTGCGTTGTCTTCATCCTCTTTCATCCTGATCAATAGCCGCCTCACTACCATACTTACGCTCCTTGACCTCTCCCGTGTCGTCTTCCGTCGCGTCTACTTCAACTTCGGATGGGCGCTCGTGTACAGTATGATCCCGCTCAAACAACCTCTTGCAGATCCCGACTAACAGCTTTACAGACATGATCGCAATGCCCGTCGCAGCAGGCGTCCTGTTCCCTATTACAACCGGCACGAAACGCATGGATATGCATCACAACGGCATGGGTATGGAGGGTGGCATGGCGATGGAGAATAGCGGACTCAAGCACATTAGGCTGGATCCGGTCTGGGCGAGTTTGGCGATGGCGCTGAGTAGTGTGAGTGTGGTGTGTAGTAGTTTGGCATTGAGGACGAAGATCCCTGGAGCGGGCTTCAGGGTGAGGAAGAATGATGAGGTTGTAGATAGGATGATAGAGAGGGATGGTGAAATTGCGTAGGCGAAGGGTATTAGTATCAGGTGTTAACTGTAGCTAGAAGTGAGTCAATCGCCATCAGAGACATTACACCTGAGCAAATTTGAGCCAGATGCGTTAAAAACTGATTTGCTCGCGTAAAACCTTGACATACAAATCTTACACAGAGCATGCGAGAAGTTGCACTGTATGCCAGTCCTAGAAGACCGCGCCTTGTTCGATCGAGATGCTCGTTGTCTGTATCGATGTGCAAACACGAGGTATGACACAATAGCACAGATGTGACCCACAGCTACAGCACCGGGTTCGGGTGTACAGCTTGTCCGAGCGCTATGCTCCACCCTTGTGCTACGCACGCCCATCACTTGGGACTTGTTTTGCTTGCACAAAAGAGGCCACGTCGTCGCCGTCCAGTCATGTAAAAATGGGGCCTGTGAAGATCGGACCTCATGTTGCGAATGGTGGCTTTCGCAGCACTGAGGCTCCTCAGGTAAGTTACGCCAATTCCCCAGTCCCAAGACGTGATCTACAATCGTGGAGAATAACTGGAACTGAGGAGATTCAGTGGGCCATGCAGTTGATGAGATCTCTGATGCTGGAGTGTATCAGCGATCCTCCAGCAACCCCCACGACCTGAATCGTGTTGTGAAAGGAGGAAACGTTGGAATGCAGGGGTTCTATGCCGTTTTAGTGGGATCGGCACACAACAAGCCTTGCCGCAAGCCACAGGCGTCCCTGAAACGTCTTTCGCGATAACGATGCTGTGCTTAGGATAAGACGGTAGCGATCGCAAGAACTGAAACAAGTCGCTATTGTGGTGTCGCAAGCTGGAAAACATCCTATGAGGATGAAAGACCTCGGCATGTATAAATTCGATGCACAATGCCGACAAGCTGCCAATCAAAGCGGTCGGGGACCTTGCATCTCAGGTATGACGTAGGGCAAAAAGCGCAAGAATAACCGGCGAAACCCAACGGCTTTGCGCCGCAACAGGACCAAAACAGCTTTTTTGCCTCCTCCAATGCGCGCCCCTTCCGCCATTGGGAACGAGGGCGCCGCGTCGGTGCAGGAGCGGAGATTTTTGCGTGCTTGATCCGATCCCAACCTTTTGCTCGCGGGCCCACCCGACGCTGAGCCTGCCATTCACGTCAACGCGCCGCGTGCTTGTCTCTGCAAAGCCCCAGTTTTCTTCGGCAACTGACTGGTGACGCGCAAGGGCGATTATCTGGACGAAATTGACATGGCAGATCGGGGTCAACCCCAAAATAACCCTGCACTGCTTGCTGCTTGCTGCTCCTGATATTTAGGCCCGAACCGCGCGTAGCAGCTCCACACCACATCTTTCCGTAACTCCGTCCTTTCCCCCGTATCGTTTTACTTTCTCGTCCTTTCCTACCTCTCCCAGACCATTCCCTGTCACTCGCTCAGAGGATCGGATCGAAGAACTGGCTCGTATTTGAAACTTTGCTAGCACCACCTTACGACGTCATCGGACGAGCTCAGATAGTAGCTTCAGCAAAACTTCGTGCCGCACTGAAACGACCTCACGCCACCAATTGCTGTCGAGCACACAGTCTAATCCTAGGGCTTTACGCCTCACACAATACCGCAACCATGACTACGCCGACGGTGGAACGGCCCGAGCCAACGTACGACATGGACAGCAACAGACACGTCCCCCAACAGCGATCCTCAGACGACAACACGTTCGTTGCCGACGATCTGAGCCAGCAGCATTCGTATACACAGACACACCCAGGAGTCGGGCACGGAAGATCGCGGTCAGGCACACACTTGACTGTGGACACTGTCCATGAGCCATCGAATTTGAGATCGATGCAGTCTCCATCTCAGACACGAGAGCAGGCAAGCAGGTTAAATGATGACTTGACCGTGCTGCAGATCGAGCAGGGTCTGTCCGAGAAAGAGGCTCTGCAGAGGGGCCAGTCTCTCAACCGCTCCATAACACGGGTGCGGTCCCGTCGTGAGGACCTAGTAGATGAATTCGATGCGGCGACGAACCCATTGCACGAGCAAGCAGCTCGCTACAAACCCCCGGAGAACCCGACTACGAGCGCATCCAAGTTCTTCAAGAAGGTGCACAACTCAAGCTGGCTGGTCAGATACTTCACATACATAACACCTATGGTCCTTCTGATCCTGATACCTTTGCTTGTTGGTGCTCTAGCATTTCCACGAGCTCATGTCGGCCAAGTCAAGTTGGTGTGGTTCTCCATCTGGCTGATGGTCGTGTGGCTCACGTTGTGGCTTGGTCGAGTAAGTAAATTTAGGGCTTCTTCCTGAATAAAGCTAACGACAATCAGGTCATCGCAAAATGTCTTCCGTGGCCCATAGGTCTCGTTGCCAGTCTTTTTACAAACAACGCCAAAAAGTGGAGAGACATGGGCAAGCAGCTTGAGCTGCCTGCGACCCTTTTCTTCTGGTGGCTGGCCATCGAGATTTCCTTCCTGCCTACCATGAAGAATCACAACATCTACGGCAACAAAAATACGCTGAGCTGGCAGAAAACCATGAACAAAGTTCTGGTGGCTTTCTTCGTTGGCTTTACTCTCAACCTCATCGAGAAAATCATACTACAGCTCATCGCGATCAGCTTCCATCTCCGGACGTATCAAGACAGGATTGAGTTGAATAAGTTCCAGATCGGCAGTCTTGCAAAGTTGTACAAGTACTCCAAAGAGAAGATTGCCATGGAAGACTCTGAGTTTGAAGGCGAGAAGGGACCGAGTGGAGCTCGCACTCCAGGCCAGCTCGTTACGGAAGCGCAAAAGAACATCAAAGAAGGATTCAACAAGTTTGGCGACATTGCAGGCAAGGTTGCGGGAGACTTCACCGGCAAAACTGTCACGACAAGCGGTCATCCCAATCAGGTCGTTCTCCAACTCATCGGCTCCACGCCGGGGGCTCAAATCCTTGCCAGGCGCTTGTATCGGACCTTTGCCCGCCCGGAAACGGAGACAGTACACTCTGACGATCTCAAGAACGCATTTGAGAGCGACGAGGAGGCAGACGCAGCCTTCAGCATGTTCGACAAGGATATGAACGGAGACATCTCCATGGAAGAGCTCGAGGCTGTCTGCGTTGAGATTGGGCGAGAAAGAAAATCTATCACTGCTTCGCTGAAAGATCTCGACTCCGTGGTGTCCAAGCTGGACGATGTCTTCATGTTCATCGTTCTCGTTATAACGATCATCGTCTTCATTTCGTTGATATCCACCTCGGCTGCCGGCGTTCTCACCTCGGCTGGCTCGACACTCCTGGCTCTGTCTTGGCTCTTTTCTGCAACTGCTCAAGAGTTCCTGCAGTCTTGCATCTTCGTCTTCGTCAAACATCCCTACGATGTTGGTGACCGCGTCATGATCTACGGAAACAGCGGAGACCTTGGCAGAGGCGATGATTACTTCGTCAAAGAAATCGCCTTGTTCTATACCGAGTTCAAAAAGATGCAAGGACACATCGTACAGGCTCCAAACAGCTACCTCAACACGTTGTTCATTCTCAACCACCGACGTTCTGGCGCGCTTGCCGAAGCGGTGCCCATCATCATCAAGTTCGGCACCACACTTGAACAGATCGATCATCTACGTCAATGCTTGTTAGAATTTGTCACGGCTGAGAAGCGCGAGTACCAGACAAATATTCTGACAGAGCTGAGGGCTGTACAGGAAGTGCACTGGCTCGAGCTCAATGTCGTCTTCTTCTACAAGTCGAATTGGCAGAATGAATTGCTCCGTCTACAACGACGCAACAAGTTTATCTGTGCCCTCACTGTTTCCATCCAGGAATGTGGCATTGAAGGACCGCGTATGCGCTTCCCTGGCCAGAAGGAGTCATTCCCGCTGTACATGCAAAACGGCACTGGCAGCAATGGGCACCCGGACAATCCAACTGGATCAACACGTAACCAGTCGGGTGATGAGCCCTTCGTTGCTCCGGCGACTGACCGCACTACGGAAGTACCCACTACTGGCGACGCTCCGGGTCGACAGCCCTCAATTCTGCGTCAGCCTGGCCAGCCCGGTCGACAGCGTGGAGAATCGATCGCAGCCATGGGTCGCCGTGTGGACTTCTCCCTTGGTATGGGATCTATGGGTCTGAATGACCCTAGTGGCGATGTGCTGGACGATCGCGACACCGAAGCACGAAACAGGGCGACCATTATCAGGGTTACCTCGCCATCGCGACATGACACGGAGCGCAAGTCAGAGTCGGGCACGCGTACGTCGCTTGACAGTGGTCGTTCCACGTCTATTCAGCGAGTTGGCACGAATGCCAGCTTGCAGGCACGAGAGCGTACCCACAGGAACCGCTTCTTTAGCCGCAACCGCCATGGCGATGAAGAGACTGGCATGGCAGACATTCCTGAGGCTGAGTACGACACTCCACCTAGGAAGAACACGCTGGATCCTCGTTCAGGCCTGATCAGTCCTCAAGCTGTGAGGATGAGCACCGACGACTCTCGCTTGCCGCAGTCTTCTGGTGCGCTGCCTAGTACAGCAGACTCTGACAGGACTTTTGCTCATCCATCGCGCGCTCAGACCGATAATATCGAGATGAGGCGAATGCGTTGAGTTTGAGCTTTTCTTATCATTTTACTAAGGTCTCCTTTGTTCGACGCATTCAAGTTGAAGCGGATTATGCATTCTAAGGCGTAGTATTGCAATAGCAGCCTCTAAGCTCGCTACCTATATGGGCAGTCCGAAGGCAGCGCGCCAGGTACTTGCTTGATGTTTTCGGCCATGGTGTAGATATAATGAACAGTTCAACATTGATGAGAATGTGCTGCCACCGTGCCCTGCTCCATGATCGTATGTTCGGTCCAAGTTGAAGTGCACACGCTGATGAGAGACTTCAGGAGTCTGTCCCGTGATTGCACGTCAGGACGGTTGTGTTTCAACGGCGTGCCATGATATCAAAGACTGTCGAGTCTGCTTTCGTCCTGGGCCACAGCTGCCGACCCCGATTTGTGTGCCTGGAATTGGACGCGGAAGGCGCGCTAGCCATCGCGTAAACAGTGGCCCCTGCCGCAACCCCACCAAACTAACACGAACATAGCGCTCCTCACACCGCCAGACCCTCGAGCTCCTAACCCAACATTCTACCGGGCTACTGAACGCTTCCTTCTCCAGTCTGTTTGATACAGCACCCGACATCCACCATGCGAGGAGAGGTAAGTGAGCTAGTGTTGTCAAGTCTCTTCATTCCCCACATGTCCATTGGACCCTGTCTTCCCCTCACTCTCGCGCCGCGGACGAGACAAGAGCAGGCGGCCAGGCAGCCAGAGCAGCGCGATTGAGAGGAGAAACTGAGCATGTCACACCTTGTTGTGCTCAACCGACCGGACGAAATGCTCCAAGTCGATCATTAGCTAACAAACCCCTCTACAGATCTGCCACCTCCACATCGGCCAGGCCGGCACGCAGCTTGGTAACAGCGCCTGGGAGCTGTACGTCCCCGAAGACCCTCGCATACCTCGAATACGAATTGACGCATACAATCCAGGTACCTGCTCGAGCACGGTCTGAAGGCCGATGGTCGCCCTGACCCGGATGCGACGGATCTCTCAGAGGGCGGCTCCTTCGAGACCTTCTTCACCGAGACTGGAGGCGGCAAATACGTGCCTCGCTCCATCTTTGTCGACTTGGACCCATCTGTACGTGGCTGAGCATGTCTGACTAGGAATCCAAGGCTTACTGGTACAGCCCATCGACGAGATCCGAACCGGCCCCTACCGCCAGTTGTTCCACCCCGAGCTATTGATCAGCGGCAAGGAGGATGCTGCCAACAACTGTATGTCACATCGCAACTGGGAACCTGTCAGGAGTGCTGACAGAAATAGATGCTCGCGGCCATTACACCATTGGCAAGGAGATGGTCGACAGCGTGATCGACAAGATTCGTCGCGTTGCTGGTAAGGATTGCCCTTGATCTTGCCATTACTCTGCTAAGAGTAATTAGACAACTGCTCCTCGCTTCAGGGTTTCCTCATTTTCCACTCGTTTGGAGGTGGTACAGGTTCTGGATTCGGAGCCCTGCTTCTGGAGCGCCTCTCGACCGACTACGGCAAAAAGTGCAAGCTCGAATTTGCCGTGTATCCCGCGCCTCGCGTCTCCACCTCTGTCGTGGAGCCATACAATGCTGTTTTGTCCACTCATAGCACCATTGAAAACTCCGACTGCACGTTCCTTGTCGACAACGAGGCTGTGTACGATATCTGCCGCCGCAACTTGGATATCCCGCGCCCCAACTATGAGCATCTCAACCGTCTGATTGCTCAGGTCGTCAGCTCCATCACCTCCAGCTTGCGCTTCGATGGTGCTCTCAATGTCGACCTGAACGAGTTCCAGACCAACTTGGTGCCATACCCGCGTATCCATTACCCTCTGATCAGCTACGCCCCAGTCATCTCGGCCAAGAAGAGCTCGCACGAAAGCTTCAAGGTTAGCGACCTTACGTTCCAGTGTAAGTTACGCTCCATTCCATTGTGCAAAATGTGATGCTCTCGAACGCCGTGCTAATCTGTTCAGGCTTCGAGCCTAACAACCAGATGGTTGTCTGCGACCCGCGCAACGGAAAGTACATGGCTGTCGCTCTTCTGTACCGCGGTGATATCGTTCCTCGCGACTGCAGTGTCGCGGCTGCTGCCCTCAAGGCCAAGTCGTCCTTCAACCTGGTTGAATGGTGCCCTACGGGCTTTAAGCTCGGCATCAACTACACCAAGTACGTTAATTATGCGACCACATCTTGATATCTAGACTAACAAATCCAGGCCCATTAGCGTCCCCGGAAGCGAACTTGCCGCTGTCGACCGAAGTGTTGCCATGCTTAGCAACACCACCGCCATTGCTGAGGCCTGGTCTCGTCTCGACCACAAGTTTGATCTTATGTACTCCAAGCGCGCCTTCGTGCACTGGTACGTTGGCGAAGGTATGGAGGAAGGCGAATTCTCCGAGGCCCGTGAAGATCTCGCTGCCCTCGAGAAAGACTACGAAGTATGCTACAAACGATGAACCCGAACCAATGCTATAGGTGGCTGACATACAATCTAGGAGGTTGCCAGCGACTCGCTCGATGATGAGGGTGTTGAGGAAGGCGAATACTAAGCGTTATACCCTCGTTAAAGTGCACAGTTGGACCAATTTTTGAGCTCGCAGTTACGTCGTAGCTGAGACCTTGGGTATATTAGTCACGTAGACATTATGTGAGTGCATCAATGGCAATCGCAGGAGTGCACCCGTTATGTTGAACGCTTTTGACTTGGCTTGGTGATGTAAATGTGAGACTGCTTTCATGCTACCGGAGTCTATCAAGCCACCGCGTTTTCACGTCAAGTATTCCACCGCGGTGCGAGTTCCTGTTCATATGCGACCCAACCCAATTTGGGCACAGTTGCGAACGCATGGCCCGATCTTAGGATTAGGATCGAATGTTGAGGATATCACGTCATGCCAGAAGGAGGAAGGCGCGGCACGAGCTGCATCATAGCTCCGAGTATATCCCCGCAATTGCTCGAAGGCACCTTGACTTTCCCAATCACACCACGATGTTCAGTCTACCAAAGGTTTCGATACCATCATTTCTCCGCGTGGGAGGCGGCAACTATCCAAAGGTCGATTTGCCAACCGTCCAGATCCACGACATCGAGACAGCAGCCGAGAAGCGACCGCGAACGTTGAAGCATCTCCTCAAAGCCAACCATGCGAACTACTCCATCATATACCACGACCTGCGCTTTCACAACCATACACCGCACGTATGCTGCTCCAACGCTGTAATGGCTGTAGCTAGCTAAGCTTGGGTTGTAGATCCTCGGATCCGCCTTCATTCTGGGAGGAACCGCGGAGCATCTGAACGACATTTATGAGAAAGAGGTCGAACAGTTAGAGCCTTGGAAGGATGCGCCTGGTGAGATTTCTAGGGAAGATTGGAGAGACTTCCTAGGCAAGAGAGAGTGCGAGAGCCGCAACCGATGAGAGGATTCTGCTGACGAAGATAGATACCAGCGCGCGTTCGTCGACTTCTTCGAGGACCAGCTCGTCCTGAACCGATACGACCTAAAGGCGATCCTCGATGAATACCTGCTTGGGGGCAAGGAGCCGCTCATCAATGGGTTGGTGTCAGGCCGTATGTGCACGTTCGACGTTCTTGATGCGCTGCTAATGTTGCACAGTTGCTCATCCTCTCATCCACCTCGGATACGCGTATGAGCTCGATTCCAAGACAGTCGCGGTCGAAGCCTTAGCACTCGGCGCCTGCTTCTACAGTCCCCTCCACAAGTATATCGACGATCCGAAGTACACAAAGCCTAGTATCTACAAGGAACCTGGATGGACGACCGATCTCGGAGATCTTCTGGAAAAAGTCCAGCACGACAAGCGTTTCGATGGCTTGTATCCTCATCGTAGCGGCGATATATCGAAGGTGCTGGAGGAGCGGGAAGAGGCCTTCCTAGAATACTGGAACGGATGGGACATTACGAAGCCTACAGAGCAGTTCGAAGAGGCACAGTGTCTGGCAGTTGCAATGCTGTTGGACACGAAGGCACCAAAGAATGGGCGTTTCGACTTCTTCTTCGTGCACGTCCTGACCTCAAGTCATGCAATCCGGATTCTGCTGCCGCTGGTGCCCGCTAAGTTTCATGTAAACCTGCTCAGACAGTGGTGGCTTTTCACGCTGGCTGTATATATCGCGCAAACAAGGCCACCGCTGGTCACAGCAGGCGCGGTCGATGAGTACGACGTCAAAGGGCGAGACTGGAAACATGTGGTTCACTGTGCGCTCAACGGGCCAAACTCGAAAGATGCGCATTATGTCAAGGGTAAGTACTTGATTGCGGTCCAAGATAAGATGAGCAGCTGACGCGCGTAGCCTTGCGATCTCTAAAGGTGTGCGCTGAAACCTGGGGTGACGGCGACGGGTACTATCAGACTGCTGCAATCAAGTTTGCAGATTTGTTCAATCATTGGGGCGGATTTGCGACGAAGGAGGATGCGAAGAACTTGGCGTATCCTATAAAGCAGTAAATGGAAGGTCGAGCGAGCTCAGGCCATTGGCCGATGAGCACCAATAACACGGAAGCCTCGTGCGTGGTACCTGAATTGTTACATTGCGATGACGAAACCATGAGCGAGCGAGCGCGTACCGCCTCCCTCAAGACACGGTGGAAAGTGCTTGGGTCGTCAGA
>TARA_R110002003_G_scaffold56_4_pt1 | contig 20772 bp, 24 predicted proteins | sample TARA_R110002003 | Tara Oceans TARA_R110002003 (sample SAMEA4396441) | marine metagenome | biome: Westerlies Biome; feature: [SRF] surface water layer (ENVO:00010504); material: water (ENVO:00002006), including particulate matter (ENVO:01000060) such as... | depth 5 m
AAACGTTCGAAGAGAACAAACAGTACCTCCAGTGCTTCCTTAGCGAGGGTACGCTTGGCGGCGGTTGGCGTGTCGACAAAGAAGATGGCAAGGAGGAATGGGTCTTGCTGTGTCCGTGGACCAGCATCAAGCAGCATGAAAACTTTGCGAGTACTGCCGGCTTCGAAATGTATGGCCAGATTCGGGCACATATTGATGGTGCCGAGATCAAGCATGCTAAGCTTTTGGACATCTGAGGCCTATTGGACTAGCGACCAAAGTGGAGGCATTGGTCTCAACAGCACCTCACTACATCTTTTTCTTCTCATATCCTGCTCTCCCATATTCCCCATTGTCAAATGATGTGGTCTGGTTTCTCAGTGCAACTGATATACGACTCCGCTGAGCTTCACCAAGTTCATTTTCAGGTCTATTTCCACATCTGACTAAAGTAGCCGCAGTATCACATATGCGATGATTCGACACCGCCCAGTAACGTTTCGACGCGAACACCAGCACAAGAGTGCACGACGGGAGCGCACATGCACTATCTCGCAGATAGTTGGTCAAGGAACAATGTCAGCAACTATCAGAATGTCGAAAGTGGGATGGTTCATCAGTGATAAGGTCCAATTCCGTTATCTCGGAACGGATCCGACACTCCTCACACCACGCGATATCATCCCTCGTGCTTGACGCGGCCGTGCAGCAACGCAGATATGTCAAAAACACATCCGTGCACTCTCGTCTCTTCATAATTTATTTGCACAAGTTTGGGTTTTCTTCGCGGTCATGGAGCTCACCCTGTTACAACAATTCAGAGAACTGCAGTTTGGGTATGGAACATTGGCCTTGGCCGTGACGGTTTGCCTTGCTGTTCTCTATAAGGTATTGGTGCTTTAAGTTTGCTTATTCTAGGCTGACTTGGACAGGTTCTTACTCGAACTGACATACCATACATCCGCGGCATCCCTGAGATACCTGGCGCGCTCCCCATCACCGGACACCTTACGCAGCTTGGAGACGACCATGCAACCGTTTGTGAAAAGTGGTGGCGCCAGTATGGCCATTCGGTCTTCCAGATCAGACTAGGCAATACACGTGCAGTCATTGTCAGCTCATTCGAGGACTGCAAGAAGATCCTCATTTCGAACTCACAAGGCTTAATTGATCGCCCAAAGCTCTTTACCTTTCATGGCCTTATCTCATCAACGCAAGGATTTACTATTGGTAGCTCACCGTGGGATGAGAGTTGTCGGAACAAGAGGAAGGCTGCGTCAACAACGCTGAGCAAGGCCATGATGAAGAATTACTACGATATGTTCGACCTTGAATCTTATTGCATCGTACGTGACCTCCAGCGCGACAGCAAAGGTGGTGCCTCTGAGGTCAGCATTCGCCCATACATACAGCGGTATGCCCTCAATACCACGTTGACTCTCTGCTACGGCATTCGTATGGACGCAGTGTACGACGATCTCTTGCGCGAAATCCTCTACGTTGGCTCTGCCATCTCACTTCTGCGGTCCGCCTCCGAAAACTACCAAGATTATGTTCCCATCCTCCGGTACCTCCCCAACAACGAGAAGAATCGTCGATCCAAAGAGTTACGCGAACGGCGTGACAAGTACCTCAACGAGCTGCTCAACAAGGTCCGTGAGATGATCAAGAAGGGCACGGAGAAGCCTTGCATCAGCGCAGCTATTCTCAAAGACGAAGAGACACGTCTTACCGGTGTCGAAGTAAGCTCGATCTGCTTGTCGCTAGTCTCTGGCGGCTTTGAAACGATTCCTGGTACACTTGTGTCGTGCATCGGCTCTTTGTCAACGCCAGAGGGCCAAAATTATCAAGAACGAGCTTATCAGGAGATCAAGAAGGTATACCCTGATATCAAAGATGCATGGGCCCATGAATTTGAGAAAGAGAGCGTGCCATATCTGAATGCGATAGTGAAGGAGGCGGGCCGATACTACACGGTCAGCAACATGAGCTTGCCTCGCAAGGCGATGACCGATGTGCGATGGGGAGAAGCTGTTATACCAAAAGGGACGATGGTTTTGATCAATGCACAAGCTGGAAATCATGGTAAGTGATATATGTATGCCCGTCGCTGGCAATTTCAATCATTGACACATACAGATACCGATTATTGGGGTCCAGATGCAGCGACCTTCAACCCTGAGCGCTGGCTGGACACACAAGAGCCATCCGATGCATCAGCGCTCTACACAGAGAAGCCATCATCAAGCACACCGCACCTGTCATTCGGCGCTGGATCGCGAGCATGCCCGGGCGCAATAATTGCGGGCAAGCTCATCAACTCAGCGTTATTTCGCATCTTGTCACTATACAAGATTGAAGCAAGTGAAACCGAGCCACCCAACACGGACTACGTGGACTACAACGCTATCAAGAGTGCGCTAGTCGCAATACCGAGAGACTTCAAGATCAAGTTGACACCAAGAGATGGAACTGGTGATCTTGCAAGAGAGGTGCTGAGGAGCGGTGAAGAAAGAACAAGGGATTTCTATAAGGAGTAGTTCAATACACGAAACACGTGCAGCGCGTACTGCAGACTCGGACAACATCATAGTCAGGCCTTTTTTCACTGCTGGCAAGTCTTCAGACTCTTCGTCACGCGAAACAGGTAAGAGCGAGGGGCGTACCCGGAGACCTTAGGCTGCTCTACTCCACATTTCCCCCATCATTTGCAGCTCACTCTCACTTCAAGGCGTGACTCAGCAGCTCTCAATCCCTTTCTCAACTCACCTTCTGTCTCCTTACTTCCACATACACCAATCAACCATGCACTTCGCAGTTGTCGCTACTGCCGTTGCAGCTTTGGCCGCTTTGGCGGCGGGGCGAGCGCTGACGCAGTCGATGCCCTCTATCAGCACCTACATATCAAGGGTCGGTGGATCAGATACGATAGACGATTCACAGAGTGTAAACTATCCGTCACCTTCTGATCAAGTCCAAACCGCAGGGTACTTCGATCCTAAGAATGCCGCCGATAACAACATGTGGACAGAATATATCAAGAAGGGCGAACACATGAAATGTATCATGGAGGCCACCGATGCCGGCGCTGGGTTTCTCGTTGAAGACACTCGAAAGCCTCCGTCGGCAGCGAGCCCATGGACTGGTGATCTTAAAGGTAGGTTCCCCTCGGCCGATTACTGTATAAGGAAACACCGTGCTCATGCTGCTCAACAGAACATATGAAAACCTGGTTTTGGCACGAGGGGGAAATGAAGAAAAGAGGTACAAGCTGCGACTTCGACAAGATGAGACTCACCAACGTCTTCCAAGGCCTTGGGCTCAATACTCAGCCGCGTTTCCAGGATGATGGTCAGCCGGCGGGCGGCGACAACGACTGTCTGACGATCGAGCACTACAATGCAAAGGACTATATTGATCCGAGTGCGGATAAGAAGAAAACGAAGCCCTATGCAGAGCAAAAGTACAAGGTCGGCGAGAAGGAATACAAAGTACGTCACCACCCCGGGACCTGGCTGTACCAGTGATAGTGAGCATTTGGAGCCATAAATACAAGCTACATAAGACGTCGAGACCATGGCGCTGACACACTCTTAGGCCACGGGCGCCTTTTACGAATTCGTACTCAACTTCAAGGGCGGAGGTGCGTCACTCATTCCTCTCCTCTACAACCTCAACTAACTCTACAACAGCCATCATAGGCAAGAACCTCGAGTCCCCGGCCGAGGGTGCAAAATGGAACTGGCAAGGAGAATGGTCCAAGGACGACCTTCCCGTTCTTTCGCACTGCTCGGAAATCTACTGGGCGTACTGGACGCGTGACAACCCTAATCCAAAGAACCTGCGTATCTACGGCGCGCACAACGTCGTCAACGACGCTACGAGTCAGCTGGTTGCGCGAGCGTTCAGGAACACGGGCGTCGAGAAGTTGACGTCGTGGCCGGGGAGTTCGTTCGGGATCGATTCGCCGGAGGGCCTTGCGTTAATTGGTACGTTGGTTCTGACCAGGGTTGTTTGGATGGGGATGAAGAGCGGTCTGATGCTGAGATTGTACAGGCTCACCTATCGGCGCGACCATGGCGCACATGCTTGTCGGGCACAAAGCTGAACTGGGCATCAAGCATATCACCAAGGTGACGATTGTTACGCAGGATCCGTTGCCGAGTAGGATCGAGCCCAAGTTCAAGGAGATGGATGTCTTCTTCCATATCGAGGACGTGCCGCCGGATGAGGTGGAGGATGAAAAGCCGGGGGAGGAGAAGCCGGGAGACAATGGACGGGGGAGGGCGGTTGAGCTTGGGGGAGAGAAGATAGCGAGATCACTGCATGTGGGAAGTGAGGGTGAGGATGTTCTTAGGGTGCATACCTTTAGCTTCTAGGAGATTTAGGAAAGGGAACGCAGGAAAAGGTGATATACCAGATCAAACACCGGTCGTTTACCAGGGAACTTCAGAACCGAACACTCCTGTTCATTCCTCGAGATCTCAGCATGATTCAAATCTCATTCATATCACCCCATACACTCTCTTCACGCTTTCCGTGGCTCCCTAACCATACAATAATGACAATCCACCCCCTCCCCACCCCACGGCCCCCTCTCCCACTCACACACCCTCCGTACCTCAAACCCCCTGCGCTCATACATCCCCCTCGCCCCGCCCGTCGCATCCAAATACGTCACCAGCCCCCGCTCATCCGCCCTCCCCAGCCCCCAATCCAGCAACAACGTCCCCGCCCCGCGGCCCTGGTGCTCCGGCTGCGTCGCCAGACTGTTCAGCATGAGATACGGCGTCTGCGTGCCCATGAGATCTTCCTGCGCGGCGCGAAGCGGGCCGAAGAGCGAGGCGAGCGCATCGAGCCGGAGTTCGGGCGGGAGAAAGGATTGGATTTCTTCGTTCTTCTTTGGAAGGGCGCATTCACTCGTGTCGTCGGCTGGGTCGTGCATGTTATGCATGCTCCATGCCGACACGGCAATGGTCCGGCCGCCGTTGTCGGGCGGGTCGTTGGCGCTGGGCGGGAGAGCTGTGTCGATCACTTTCCAGTGCCAGGTGTGTGGTTTGGAGAGGGCGCGGGCGCGGTCTTGTGCTACGCCGCGGATGGAGGATTCGCAGATGGGGCCTGAGTGGAGGACGTCGTGGGTGGGTCCGCGGTATGCTAGGGCGCGGATGCGGACCCAGGAGAGTGTGTCGGGTGGGGTGACGGGGTGGAGTTCGAGGGGCATTGTAGGTAGACGTTGCGTATGGCTGGGGTTTGGTGGTGGGCTTGGAGAGCTTGTTTCATGCGGGCTGGGCGGAGCATATGAGGTTGAGTGGGATGAGTCAGAGGCTTCCAAGGTTGTGCAGGAGGATTTGGTGAAGGATGAATCACAGGTTTGTATTAAGGCTATGCATGGCCGGTCGTTTTCGGGTATACTACCTGCCTTTTCGGGGGGTGGTAAGGCGTTCCATTGAAATCATGGTCCCATGTTGCCTGGTATCATGATCCGCTGCTGGTTTGGAGGGACTGGACATAAGTATGTGCGAGAATGGGACGGAGTTGAAGTGTCAGAGCGAATGGGGCGAGATCAGCCCCGCCACGCCGTTTTATGGATCGTTGTGAACTTTCATACCTACGCTCCGACGACAATGCGTATTCCAGCTACAAAAAAAACTCTTCAAGTCATTGGAATTTTGATACAAGCTCTGCGAAATGGGCTGTTGCTGTCTCACCTAACTTATTGGCTCTTCGCAGCAGCCAAACTTGCTTACAGCCCCAATTTAATGTTCCCATCACGATCACTCAACGCACAAGCAGTGCACACATCATCATTTCAAATTTAAGAACAAGATGTTTTCTACCATTGCAATCAAGTGTAACACTTCCATTGCAATCCCCCTTTTCTCAACCCCACGCCTCCATCCTAATGCCCCACCATCGCCTGCTGCGCCGGCGCATACCTCTCCCCAACCGGTCTCGCCTTATCAATAATCCTCCTCATCTCTTCCATCTCCGTCTCACTCAACACAACATCTCTACTCTTCCAATTCTCCTCCAGACGGCCCGCCTTCGTAGTCCCGGGGATGGCAATCAAGCCCTGGCTCGCGACCCAAGCGAGGGCAATCTGCGGCGTGGAGACGCGCTTGCGGGCGGCGAGCTTCTTGATCTCGTCGACGATGGCTTTGTTCTTGTAGAAATTGTCGCCCTGGAACTTGGGCACGCTGCGCCGGAAGTCGTTGGGCGCGAAGGCGTCGGGCGACGCGTAGTCGAAGTTGTCGACCAGCCAGCCGTGGCCGAGCGGTGAGTAGGCGACGTAGGCGATGTCGAGGGCTTGGGCGGTGGCGATGAGGCCGTCGGTTTCGTGCAGGGTCTCGAAGGCGGAGTATTCGGCTTGCACGGCGTCGATGTGCGCGACTGTGGAGCGGTTAGAAGATGATCGTTAGATGATCGTTAGATGATATGTGCGGCGAAGAACGCACTTGAGTTGGCCTTGCGGAGCGTCTGGGCAGAGCACTCGCTCAAGCCGATGTACTTTGTCTTTCCAGCCTTGCGGATCTCGTCAAGAGCTGGGATGGACTCTTCGAGCGGCGTGTTGGGGTCGATGCGATGGAGGTAGTACAGATCTGGAGTGAAGCCGAGGCGCTCAATGGTGCCCTCGATGTACTCTTTGATATGGGACGCAGAGTTGGTGACGCTATTGTCGCCATTGATGCAGTTGAAGCCGCACTTGGAAGCAACTAAGTAAAAATCAGTAGTGCCTCTAAGAATCCAGCACTAAAGACGTACTGAACACCTTGTCGTGAACATTGTGCTTCCTGATGAAGTCGCCCAGCAGCTTCGTTCACACCGGCTTGGTACACAACAGCAGTGTCCCAGAATGTGCAGCCAAGTTCAATAGCCTTCAGCAAGACCGGCTCGGCTTCTTCAAGACTCAAGTTGCTGCCCAAACCAAAGCTCAAGCCCATGGCACCGAAGCCGGGAGTCGGGACCTGAATGTCCTGAAACGGAAGTGTCTTGACCATTCTGGGCGCCGAAGTATTAAACCACGATCGAAACTGAGGATAGACTTGCGGAAGATTCGGCCTGATGAAAAACAGACTGGGAAGCAAGATACTCGAATTAAAGCCTCGATTGATGATGTTCCGCATTAAAGGAGTTCTTTGCAACTACTTATATATCTTCTTCGCCGGTCCATGACGCTCTTTTGAATGCGATGCAAAAGGGTCGGTGGTTGTTCGGTAGGCCCTGCATATGTCGGGTCATCGTATTGCATTAGCTCCACGAACAACTCTGTTCAGGTACGAATGACGTGCCGTTGGGCAAATATCTCCGATTAACACCGCCAAATCCTTCGGTAGAATGACCACGACAAAAGGCCTGCAGTTTTGCCGGGCATAGACCGTACGATGCAAGAGCGAAGCCGACTGGCACAACTTCGGTCTGTTCGGTTTGATCTGTGATGTCTTTTCTCCTGCCTCGGTAGGTGTAAAGCTTTGCTACGTTAAGTCCGATAATGCCATTTGTAGAGACATGCTCGTGGAAGTGATGGTCAGTCTACAAGCACCACTCCCTCAGTCCTGACAAGCGTAAGACTTTGTACACATTGCAGGCCACAACCTACAGGTGGCATGATCAAGATGCTCATGGTTGAGCGGAGTTCAGCCGACGAGTTACATACCAGCGTCGCATGGCGGGCCTCCCATGCTGCCATCAATCCGATACATCAACACCCTCCACACTCACACCTCACACCCCATATCACCCCTCCCTTCCCTTCACTTCAACCTCAGCCCCGCAGGCCTCCCCCTCGCCGCCAACGCAACCCACCCCCCAATCAAACACAGCCCACCCAGCGGCGTCACCGGCCCCAGTACCTTGAAGCGCTGCGGATCCAACACCAGCAGATATATCGAGCCGGAGAACATGGTCATGCCCGCCGTGAAGAGGCCCATGGCCAGCGTGTTCTGCGGCGCGACGACGGACGCGAAGGTCAGGACGGCGGAGTGGATGAGCTGAGTGTAGGCGGGGGGATGTCAGCGTAATGTCGTTTGGGGTGAGGGACGGTGGGAAGGGGAGGGCTGACTTGGTACTGTGCTGCTGTGCTCCAGTTGGCAATGCGCGCTGGGTCCGCGATGCGTTTCTTGAGGCCGTGGGCGCCGAAGGCGCCGAGCATGACGCTTGAGGCGCCGAAGAGGGTTCCTACGGTCCAGAAGGGAGGCATGGTTTGATTGCTGGATTGGGGTTGGGTTGCGGTGGAATGGGGGGCAGTGTGGAGAGTGCTTGTTTGATGTGATGTGATGCAATGTTGCGGAGGTTTCGGGAGTGTGAGGCCCGTGCACAACAGGCTCGATTGGGGGGGGGAGAAATGGTAACTTTTGTCTACTCTTCGCCTTTGTCTACGGTGCGGGAGTGGTATCTAAGAAGGAGTCCAGAGTGACGTTTAAACGGGATTCAAAGATCGGGTGCCAACAAGACACTTCGAGCTTTGCATCGCTAGATGTGAATGGCTGTCATGGACGTCCAGGTGCACACTCACATCATGCAGCCATTGCTCTTGCTCGAGTGCATATCCGAAATACTCAGACGTACCCTCTGTCCCCCAGGAAGTGTGATGAAGCTCTCTACTAGCCACTCATACCAGACCTTACGATCGTCCGTCTGCCTCCAGAAGCTGACTTCAACCTCAGACTTCGCCGGCAATTGTATGGGGTTCTGTAGTACGCATTAGTATTCATCTTACACTGTGCACCAATCAATGACCAACCTTTAGAGGGAAGAAGATGGGAAACCACGAGATCATATCTTTGCTCTTCGCCTCCATAGTGACTGGGTTCGTACTGAGCTCGACCGGACCCTGCGATCCACTGTACAGCACGGTCTCGAAGTATCCGCCCAGACCATGGCATACACTCTGTTCTTGGATCGGAAAGGTGATGCGACAGTCACGGTAGTTGTGTTCATTGGCGCCATCACCACCAACAAAGCCGCCTCCGCCACCAACGGCTGAGCCACCTCTGCGCAATGAAGCTTGAGCAAGCACGGCGGGTGGCACTGGATGCGAAAACTCCCAAGCAGTGCGGACTATCGGCGCAAGTGGTGCCTCAAGGTTGAAGTTGGTCATCTTCGTACCGTTGCTGAGTTGCTGCGAAGCTACCGTCTCCTTAGCTTCTGTTGAAAGATAGTCGAATTGCGACAGCATGACCACCCAAGGAATGTCAAAAGCGTTCGCGTCGACACTCGTACTTCGGCCGTACAAATCTGACCAGAGTCTCGGCGTGGAGATTGGTGTGAAGTGCGCCGTGTAGCTCGCTGGTATCGAGATGCCATGGTCGGGGTTTAGAACATGCTGTACGCCATCAAGGCACTCTGGAGACAGCTCATTGTCTGCAAAGGATCCAAGCAGCTCGCTGACTAGTATGTCGACCTTGCCGAAACTGCCGTCAGCCAACGTCGGCCCTTTCCAGGCTCGCATGTCAGTCTTGACAACAGTGACTCGTCCGCCCCATGTCTCAACATTGTGCCGCTGTAGCAAGACATACGCATTGGGATTCTTCTCGATCGCGTACACTCGGACCGGCACGCCACTGCTTGCACTTGCGTTGAGTGCGCGCGTCACCAGCGGACCCCTTCCAGAACCGACGACAGCTATTACGACGACACCATCACCGGAGCTTGTCGACCGCTTCTCCTCGTGCCAATCGCCCAAAGCTTGGGCGATGGCTCGCTCGTACCATGCATACTTGATAGGGTCCTTTTCAAACACTTCATAAGTGATTGATTCAAGGTTGTCCGTCAGAGGTTGCAGAGGACTTTGCAGATAGTCCTGGAAACCACCACCAAAGCGCTCAAGCTGACTCTTCGGCGGCTGATTCCGCTGTATGTATCGAAGATAGCTCAGATGCGGCGTTGGATCGTTGTTACTGCTCGATTTCTTGCCAGTCTTCTTTGCCAGTTGAGCTGCTTCGGCAGGAGTGGGCGCAGGCGCATCAGATGAACCTGGACTTGGCGCGTCCTCGGCAGTGCGCGGTGACAGATGGCCAGTCGAGTATGACATGATCATGTCTGGGTCATCTATGCCAGGCAACGGGCCAATGTCCGTGATGAGCAGCCAGGGAGAGCTCCGCAGACGCGCACATCGGAAGATGAAGGCCTGATGCGCCTTGGAGAGCACAAACGACTGCCGCGCATTGACAAGGAAGGACGAAGCGGGTATGTTGAGCAGCCGAATAGGCTCGGAATACCACCTCGACTGCAATGCGAGAGACGGAAGCTTGCGGGGAAGGTCGAGAGCAACAGAAAGTCGATTGTTGTATTTACAGATGGTCCTGATTGTGTTCCATGCCTCCCACGAGCTCCAGGGGTTGACAGCATTCGCCGCGCTGTCTGACTCGTACTCTGGTCTGGCGAAGCGAGAAAGGTCCCCCAGGTCGTCGTCCCCAGCCAATGCTTTCGTCCCATCCATAGGCAGTTGTACATGCAGCTGAACGTACGAGCCAGTGGAAAGCGCCTCCTTGATGGCTCGAGCGAACTGGGAAACGCCATTTTGACCGTGTGATAGCCGTGGACCAGGGACAACGACTGTCGTGGCTCCGCAGAAAGCAGCGTATGCGATCTCCAAGTGGAAGACTTGTCGCGAGAGATGGGCAATGACCGGGTCGGGCGAGGAGAGATCCACCCAGGAGCTCGTGAAGGTGACCAGCTGGCTGATGGTGTCGTTTGGACCGAGGGGCGTGTCTGGGTGGTCGAGCGCGGGAATCAAGGGCAGTGGTTGGGATTGCGAGGGGTCCGAAAGAGTCTGTGTGTATGAGTTCAAAAGGCTCAGCACGCGAGTATGGAAGTGGTCGTTGGTAATTGGGCTGGACAGCATGTCATACTACGGAACAGTCAGTGCCCAGTCCCTTTTCATGCCATTCCCAGTCCATCATACTCCAAGATCCTGCGCATGCTGGACGAGCTCTGGCGACACGTCTAGTGCCCGCTTCGTCTCGTGTTGACCAATATAGAATATGGGCGCAGTGCCTTCCATGCCGTCCGAGTACGACATCCCGCCCTGTGCAGTGCCTGAAAGTCAGAGTGGTGTTGCGGGGAATGCGCGTGCTGCAAAAAGTTCAAGCCAGGTTGGCGGCGGGGTCGTGCTGGCAGTGGCAGCTCTTGGGCGTGGGCGGGAAGGATTATCAATACGCGGGTCGCCTTATGCTGAAGCAGTGTAGGGATAGACCACCAGCGGTGGTGAAGGGTATTCGCTACATTGCGGTGGGTGGATATTGTTCCTCTCCTCCCTGCAGCGGTGCGGTGTACTGATTCGCGCTCCGCCGGCAAGTGGAGCTAGTCCAGCCCGGCGCATAACTTTTTCGACAAGGCGACGCTGCCGTCACCACCACCACGACTATGCCCGACATGACCATCAAGCGCGAGCACAACGACGACGACAGCGCCAGCGTCAAGCGCGTCAAGGTCGAGGCCAACGGCGGCGGCAAATTGGACGCCGCGAGCAACCCGTACCTGGCGCACTGGAACGACGAGAAGCCCGCGCTCAAGAGCGAGTACGGCAGCAGCAACGCCCTCGCCGACTTCAAGCGCCATGCGACCACCTCGAAGCAGGCGCAGGCCGCCGAGGACGGGCCCAACAACGCCTTCACCGGCCGGCCACTGTCCAAGAACTACATGAGCATCCTCAAGAAGCGGCGAGACCTGCCCGTGCACCAGCAGAGGTGCGCCTTCCCTGCTACTGCTACACGCGCATGCTAACGTAGGACAGAGATGAGTTCCTCAAGCTGTACCAGGACTCGCAGATCCTCGTCTTCGTCGGTGAGACGGGTTCCGGAAAGACGACGCAGATCCCGCAGTTCGTCCTGTTCGATGACCTGCCCAACCAGAACGCAAAAATGGTCGCGTGTACACAGCCGCGTCGTGTGGCAGCCATGTCGGTGGCCCAGCGTGTCGCCGAAGAGATGGACGTCGAGCTAGGCGAGGAGGTCGGCTACAGCATTCGTTTCGAGGACAAGACCAGCCCGAGCACTATCCTCAAGTACATGACGGACGGCATGTTGCTGCGCGAGGCCATGAACGACCACAACTTGACGCGCTACAGCACCATCATCCTCGACGAGGCCCACGAGCGCACGCTAGCAACCGATATCCTAATGGGTTTGCTGAAGGAGGTTGTGTTGCGGCGCAAGGACTTGAAGCTCATCATCATGAGTGCCACCCTCGACGCCACCAAGTTCCAGAAGTACTTCCACAACGCGCCGCTGCTAGCTGTGCCTGGACGAACGCACCCAGTCGAGGTCTTCTACACACCTGCGCCAGAGCGAGACTACGTTGAGGCCGCTCTGCGGACCGTACTACAGATTCACGCCACGGAACCAGAAGGCGACATCCTGCTGTTCTTGACCGGAGAAGAGGAGATTGAGGATGCATGCCGGAAGATCAACCTTGAGGCGCAAGACTTGAGCAGAGAAGGTGGTGCCGGGCCGTTGGTGGTGTATCCGCTGTACGGAACGCTGCCACCCGCACAGCAACAGAAGATTTTCAATCCCGCGCCACCACCATCAACCCCTGGAGGTCGACCAGGACGAAAGGTCATTGTCTCCACCAACATCGCCGAGACATCACTGACTATCGATGGTATCGTGTACGTTGTGGACCCCGGCTTCAGCAAGCAGAAGGTGTACAACCCTCGCATTCGTGTCGAGTCTCTTCTAGTATCGCCCATCTCCAAAGCCTCGGCCCAACAGCGTGCTGGTCGTGCTGGTCGTACAAGGCCGGGTAAATGCTTCCGACTGTACACTGAAACCGCGTTCAAGAAGGAGCTCATTGAGCAGACATACCCTGAAATTCTGCGGTCGAATTTAGCCAGCACAGTGCTCGAGCTGAAAAAGTTGGGCGTTGATGACCTGGTCCACTTCGATCTCATGGATCCACCAGCACCCGAGACCTTGATGCGCGCGTTGGAGGAACTCAACTACCTTGCCTGTTTAGACGATGAGGGTGAGCTGACCACACTCGGTGGGCTTGCCTCACAGTTTCCCCTTGATCCTGCACTCGCGGTCATGCTCATCACATCGCCTGAGTTCTACTGCTCCAACGAAATTCTGTCACTCACCGCGCTCCTGTCTGTTCCCCAGATCTTCGTTCGCCCGGCCAACAACCGCAAGCGAGCAGACGAGATGAAGGAGCTCTTTGCGCATCCCAAAGGCGACCACCTGACGATGCTTAACGTCTATCATGCGTTCAAGGGCGAAGAAGCACAGGCCAACCCTAAACAGTGGTGTCACGATCACTTCCTGTCATACCGAGCGCTACAGCAAGCCGATAACGTCCGACTTCAGTTGAAGCGCATAATGGAGCGCGAAGAGCTTGAGCTCATGTCAACACCATTTGAGAACAAGAAGTACTATGAGAATATCCAGCGTGCGCTGGTAGCCGGCTTCTTCATGCAGGTCGCAAAGCGCGAGGGTACCGGCAAGTCGTATGTGACCGTCAAGGACGAGCAGAATGTGCTGCTACATCCCAGCACCGTGCTCGCGGAAGATAGCGAATGGGTCATTTACAACGAGTTTGTCCTAACCACGAAGAACTACATCCGGACCGTGACTTCGGTCAAGCCTGAATGGCTGTTGGTATGTGCCCAGCCCGCTTAATTTTGCGACAAACGTGCTAACGAAGATCAGGATATCTCCCCCAACTATTATGACCTGTCGCAGTTCAAGAAGGGAGAGATTAAGACGGCCTTGCAGCGGGTTACTATGAAGCTGCAGCGCAAAGAAGCGGAGAAAGGCCGCAGATAAGGGTTGCTTAGGCGCATTCGGTCCCATACACGCATTTCGGTCTCGACACTAGGGCTACAAGGCGGCCCATCTGGGAGGATATTGGCACTGGCGTTCGATCGCATGTAGATATATACCCTTCAATGCTGTCATACAGTCGACCACACAGAGGATCCGTCCGGTTGCATCTCGCAATAGTGTGTTTCTTCTCGACACTATAAAATGATGGAAAGATTCCAAGTCCTCTCACAGATGTTTCTCGAGACTCGAAGCGTTGTTATAGGTTCATTTGACTTCTCGTATGCCAAAATCGGTATACCTCTCGCCACACCTTTTCTGTCTAGCGCGGGTAGCCTTGGCGTGCCCCACATTCGTCGGCGTTCTCCTCGTCAACCACCGACATCCTCAACTTTTTTTCCGAGCTTCTTCCAACGCGACACCTGTCGAGCGCATCCCGAATTACCTTCGCCAGCAAGCTCGTACAGTCTTTACAATGGCACCCATAGCTGAAGACGACTACTCACTCCTTCACATTGAGCGTATATCGCAATATGTCTCTCTCTCGCCTGCTTCCCTCAATGATCCACTACCAGCACTATGCGCCTCGATATTCTCACCATTACTGCTATCGTACTTTCCTCCAGCAAAAGGGATTGTGCTAGCTTACGAAGATGTCGATTTGAGCGATAAGCCGCCACGGACTGCTCTGGCGACCTCGAAAATGTCAAGATCACAACGCGAGCAGCCGCAAGACGACGAGCCACATAAGGAATCACTTCTCCTCAGACACATCGATGAATACACCGCACCATTTCTTTGGGCTACTGCTTCCTTCCTCATCTGGCGTCCACGCGCACACGCTCACATCTCGGGCCGCATAACGCATCAATCACATACCCATATAACCCTATCGCACCTCAACACTTTTCCAGTGTCTATCACAAAAGACCATTTCCCCAGCAGTTGGAGTTGGCACTCAGAAACGACTGGCAAGGTCAAGAAGGGATGGGATGGTCGCTTAAGCGACGAAGGCGGGTGGTGGGTTGACGGTGAAGGCGAAAAGGTCGACGGGGACCTAAGAGTGAGGATCAGGGATTTCGACGGCAGAATGGAGGGCAAAGGAAAGGGCAAGGGTTTCATACGCATCGAGGGCTCCTTGCTGAGTCAAGAAGAGGAGAAGGCACGAGCTGCACAGAAGGGTGGGAAGGGAAAACAGAGGGCAAATGGAGTTTTGAGAACACAACAAAGACAAGAAGAGACGAATGGCGAGGCCATGGAGATCGAGTGACCGACCTAAGGCAGGGGATATTCACAATATCCTGGATGTCCGGGCTGCAAATACACTGCAGCGAAGGATGCGAGGATTCTATTTTCGGTGTTGAGCGATGCACTTAGGGGCGTTTTCGATGTCTTCGGCCGCACTATACCAATGTTTCACGGCCTTGGAGCTACCTTTCGATTTCTCGTCCCACCGTTACCGTCGTACCCTCAACCTCGCTCACCGCTCTCGCCACCCAATGAATATTTGCGGAGGTACAGCAAAGGAGCTAACTGCGCCTGCGCCCCCGGTGTCCTCGTTGCCGATAGATTATGTCGTAGGACCAATGGCAAATCTACTAGCGGTCAGCGATCCGACAACCACTCTTCTCGGACGAACACGTCAACACCGCCTCACCAGCAACTTGCGCCTTCACGTCATGGTTTCCATGTTCACTCTCAAGAAACTATTCGAGGAGTGTGTCCGCAGTGGAGGGAACAAGTGACATCAAATCGGGCAACGTGTGCGACGTATGGCGATGGAAACGAGGCAGATACGGGCACAAAGCCCATGCTGACGACGGAAACTTGCAATTTGACAGTTCGGCTACATGCCATCGGCTCTAACCAGGACAAAGCAATGACGATGAGTCTGATGTATATATGACCACCACAATCTCGGCATGTGCTCATATACAGGCAGCCGCTACCAATACATGCAACTATCCGTCGACTGATACAGTAGCAACAACTCGAACCAGCCAGCATTCTCTTCTTCCAGATTTCTCCAAACATACAACTTAATTACAACCTACTCCTTCTCTTCTAGACTCCCCTTTCAGCAACCTCCACCCAAACATCAGCCATGCTTCTCACATATCTCCTAACGACTCTCCTCCCTTCCGCCTCAACCGCCCCCCTCACAGACCCAAACCCCGAACCATACAACTGCGGCTACGTCCTCACCGAGCACAACAGCAGCGCCTACGCGGGCATCTACGCACACGGCTTCTGCGAGCCGATTTACTACAACGAAACCATCCGCGACTTTCAAGACGCGTATGCGTATCGCATGTATGGCGGCTGCGCATGCCAGTTTTACGGGTAGGTCATCCTTTCGCGCCGCGTTAATGTCAGACGAGGCATAAAGAAGAATATGATGTGCTGAGATTTGTTCATTAGGTTGGAAAGAGAGTGTTTGATCGACATGGATGCGCCGATTTTCACGGGCCCGACGAGCGGGGATAAGGCGTTGGAGTTTCGGGAGCCGAAGCCGAAGTGGTATATTTGTTGGAAGGCGGACTGAGGTTGTGGGTGGGGGAATGCTGTGTCGTAAGTCTTGTGAGGTGGGCAAGATGAATTTCACTGATCTGTTTAGGGGGTGGCCGGATGTGCAGCGGGCTGGTTGGTCCTTTCATGAAATGTACTGCGGTCTGCACCGTGGGTCATGCGTCTTTCCTAGGTTTCGGTTTCTTGAAATTATCGGACGTCATCTGATTACCATCTCAGGCTTATGTAGTCGTCCATACCCAATCTTCCCTAACTCTTGTATCATCTCCATTTCTTTGCTGTCCATCTTTCCCAGTTTCACCGTAGGGTAAAGTTCTAACCCCTTGTGTTCCTAGTCTATCGCTCCTACAAATCACACATACCCGCGCTCGACTGTACCATTCCCATCAAAGCGAAACACATGCTCCCTCACCATCCCATCCCCCGCCATCCTCTTCCTGACCTCTCCATCTCCAATCGGCGCGTTGGGATCCGCGCCCGGATTCTGCGGTTGCGGCTGTGGCTGTGGCTGTGGCTGCGGTCGCGGAACAGGAGCAGCAAGCGGACCAACATCGAATATCAAACACGGCGCGTGCGACCTAGACGAACATTCAAACACCCACACGCCCGTCACAGTCTTCAGCCCGATCAGGTTCTTGCGCTGCGTCAGGAAGTGTGCCACGCATGCGCCATTCGGCGATCCTACATGCACCCTCGTTGTCAGCACACCACATCCTCACCCATCGAGCAAGCAAATCAAACCATAACGTACCCAAAATCGCCAGTCCTCCTTCACTCCACGGCTCAAACCGATGCGGCGTCGTAGTCAACTGCTTCCCCACACTATCCAGTGCGCGCCGGATTATCCGCACACTCGTCGGGTTGTTGATGCCCAGACTCATGACGAACTTGAGCCCGGAGCGCTGCGCCGCGGGCACGAAGTACTCCCACATGGCCCACATCATGTCGCTCAGCGCGCGCATGTGCGGCAGTTCGCCGTCGGGGAAATTCCCTGGATGCAGGTTTTGCGATGCGGCGGGCGGGCCGACCGTGTTTTGCACGAGGATTCCACCTTGCGGGGAGACGGCCATGTAGAAATATGCACCGGACACCTGTTCCCATATCCACATTAGCATCGGCTTTGCCAAAAACTCCCTTCCCTTCTCTTCCCCAGCCCCACAGAGAAACAAACACAGCACCAGAAACTTACCCGCCGCACATACCCATCCGGGCCCACATACGTCTGCATCTGCGCCGGCGGATTCCCCGGCCCCGGCACGCCCGGCCGATAGTGCGTGATGACGGCCGCGTTCCACAGCCCGCCTTCCTCGCGACACTTGTCCGAGAGGCCCAGGTGGCGCAGCATCTCTGCGACGCCCCAGTAGCCACCCGTGGCGAGGTTGCGGTATTCGATGCCGACGCCGGACATGGTGTAGCCCCAGGGGGTGAGGTCGTCTGCACGGAGGGGGTTAGTATGATCTCAATCCACGAAGTTGGTGATAGAAGGGGTGAGAGGGTGAAGGGAGGGAAAGGGGGTAAAGGGGAAAAGGAAGGGGGACGTACTAAATCCCCCAAGGACTCTGCGCCGTGTTCTGCGGTACGGGCAGCATTTGCCCGACGTCGAAGTCGGAATACGACATTTGCGCGCCGAACTTGCGGCCTTTGCATTTCGCGGCTTCCCAGACTGCGTTGGCGGCCGGGGGAGGAGGGGGACCTGGCCAGCGGCGCTGGAGGGATGAGAGGGAGTTGGAGATTACATCGGGATTGGAGAGGATGGGGTTTGGGAGCGCGATGGGGTCGTGCGCGAGGGGAAGGGGTGGCTTGGATGCAGCTGTGAGGGCGAGGGTGAGGAGGGCCGCCGTGATGAGCAGTTGAAAGAGGTGTGGGGAAAGCATGGTCGCGGTGGTGGAGACGAGCTTGGGAAATGGAGGAGATTGTCAGGAGGCAAAAGTTATGTAGAGAGGAAATGCTAGCGGAGAAGCGTTTGAGTGGGTGAGAGCGAGGGCAGCTTTGATCCTCGTCATAGACCGTGATAGCCATGAATCGCTAGATCTTTCCCTTCAGACAAACGACGATTTAGAGTTGTGTATGGTGGCGGTGAAGGCGCGCCGTCTGTATGAATGCGCGTACAGTGGGGACTGCTATGTTCAGCTGGAGATAAAGTCAGCCCTCGAGATTGTGTGGTGTGCATTCTTCCTCCACGATAACAAGCTCGAGGGGTATATTAGTAGCCGCTGGGTATCATATTTGTCGTCGAACAGGTGAACAAAAGTTGGAGTTGATGGCGGCATCACTTTTAGTCTCTCAGTCCTCGTTTGATGTGCACGTCTGGGCGCTCTCACTTCCGCTTCCTGGCGTAGTTTCCTTCTCTTCATGACATCCGCGGATGTCTTGCCTCGTTGCTAAAAATCAAGTGAGTATAGCATTTCAAGTGGGATCTCTTTTGTTACTTGTACGGAGCATAGTGTGCTCTCTTCGCTTCAAGTGTGCACCTGGCCACCGACCAGGCTGACTAGATAGCAATGTCATTGCCTCAAAGCCTTAAGTGAGCAAAATCTGGGCAATCGTTCGATGGTCGTTCTCGGTATTGCGGACTGCCCGTTTCGGATGATGGAATGGGGCGGCTTAAGTGCAGCATGGCAGCTACAGGGTTGCTAGCCGTACTGCAATGACCGAGCTTTTGCGGAGATATGATCTCCAACATGCAAATATCATGGCTGCCGGAACCTGTAGCCTGCACCTTGCGAGGTCGCATAAAGTGCGTGCATGACTTGCACGACATACACGAGTTCCATTCATGCGTTGAAGTGGCGCAGTGTTGAGAGCTAGAAATAGCAAGAAAAAATCATTGTTGTTGAAGTCAGCGGATTCTTCGAAGCAAAGGGCTCTTTCCTCGCGTTTCAGGATTCGTAGTAGGCCAAAGCGTGGCGATCGAGGCGTCGTCGTCCGAAGTCAGATCGGCGTATCGTGCATCACGATCCCAGTACAACACATACCACTCACCTTCCGCGCCCTCGCAGCATGCAGACATGTATACTTTGCCTAAGCGACAATATCGTTCAATCAAATCCCACTGCGCAGGTAGCAATGCCGAGTGTCCGCGAACAGCGAAGGATGCGCTGTCTTACAGCAGGAGCTGCGAATTCTGTGATGTGATGAACATGCTTCGACTTTGCCGATGTGATTGGTTGGCCTCGACTGGCGCTGTCATGTTACGCCCAATGAGGTCTCAGAGCCCCTCATGCGCGTGCTAGAGATCGTGTTTGGAATAGCTGTCACGCGGATGAGCTGTTTTGGACGCTGGAGTGAAGGGGTAAGTGTATAAGAGGTGAGCCTGCCCTGGGATTTTCAAGTTGACGCATCGAGGCTGTATTGACACATTTGTGCCGCAACCACCAGACCAGCGATTTCCTTGCACGACCAACATGAAGACATTCGGACTCTTGCTTCTTCCGCTTCTTCCATTTGCGGCAAGCAACCCGATCTTTTCTCGCACCGCTGCAAAGTGCGATGCACCAGCCGACGACGTCTGCGCGCAATTCGTCTATGCCGATGGCACAGTGTCGCCAGACATCCTAATCACCGATGGAGGATGTGAGGAAGTAAGAGACCCGGGTGGCATCAGAGGGATTGTGGTTTACGATTGTTGGTGCAATTTGTGGAAGTGAGTGACTTATCCTTCCCATATCTACTCGGAGTAAAGTTAGCAGGGCGAAATGAGAGTGGATAATTGACATTTGCAGTGCGCAATCAACGGCCGGATGTAACAATGGAAATGATGAGACGGTCGATCAGATTCCGAACTGCACGGGATTTGTGGACAGAGAGACGAGGGGCTGGCAGTGGGATCCTACGCATGTAAGCTGTTGGCGGCGTTGAAGGTAGACGGGACACAGTTGTCCAAACTGGCGACGACCGTGAAATTTGACTTGTTTGTTCGGCACGCAGACCTGCGCTGGAAGTGAGGTGATGCGAGATGAAGTATGGCAAGAAGGACCGTGCTCACCCCGCTCCTTCTCCCTCCCTCTTTATCTGCAGCTTCCTCAAGCGTCTCATCCTCACCGCTGCAGAACCTCTCTTCGCTCATCAATCTCAACGCCTTCCTTCTTTCTAACTCTCTTACACCCCGTACTACTACGACAACCTCCAGCCTCCATTCTCCTTAACATGCACTTCTCAAAGCTCGCTTGCGGCGCGCTCGCTGTGGTGGCCGCTGCCCTCGAGTCTCCGGCAACACCCGACGAGGTCCTCCACGCTGCAGCTGGTACTGTCGTGACCAACAAGAGCGTTACCTACCAAATGTATGACCTGGGCCAGGAGATCCGTGCCTTCGATGGCAGAGTCGACAACGGCGAGTTCCCTCGTCCAGTCAGCTACAATATCGGCGAGGGCTTCAAGTGCCGCTTCTACCTGTAAGTGTGTTCAATAAAGCCTGCATGGCTTTGGAGCGGGACGTGTCGAGTTTGAAGTTGTCCTGACGTTCAAACAGTGAAGCTACACGCGGGGTAGGATCACCCATCGG
>TARA_R110002003_G_scaffold562_7_pt1 | contig 20745 bp, 16 predicted proteins | sample TARA_R110002003 | Tara Oceans TARA_R110002003 (sample SAMEA4396441) | marine metagenome | biome: Westerlies Biome; feature: [SRF] surface water layer (ENVO:00010504); material: water (ENVO:00002006), including particulate matter (ENVO:01000060) such as... | depth 5 m
GTCCTTCTCCTCAGCCTCTGCCCACTCCCTCAACACTCGCTTTAAAATCTTCCCGCTCGGGGACTTCGGAATCTCCTTCAAGAACACCACACCACCCGTTAACTGTTTGTAGCTGGCCAGATGATCGCTTATCAATCTCTTGACCTCCTTTTCCGAGATGTTGGTGCCCGGCTTGCGCACCACATAGGCGCGCGGTCGCTCGGCATCAGATCCCGGCTTCGGTTGTAAACCGATCACGGCGACGTCGACGATGTGGTCTTTGGCTTCGAGAAGGACGGCTTCGAGCTCGGGCGGGGCGACTTGGAAACCGCGGACCTTGATGAGCTCCTGGTTGATGGGTTAGATGCATCGGAGGAAGAGAGGGAGATGTTGGCGCACCTTCTTACGATCGACGATGTACCACAGTTTGGTCTTGCCGTCGCAGTACAATATATCTCCGGTGTGAAGATACCCGTCTTTATCCCACGTCTCAGCGTTCGCTTTAGGGTTATTGAAGTACTGTCGTACCACGGTTGGACCGCGAACGCATGCTTCTCCTCGTACATCATATGCTGTGATATCATTGCCTTCGCCGTCGACGAGCCTGCTGATCATTAACACAGTAACGACCTGACCCTTCGATACGCGTACTTAATGTCAGTGTTCGGCATCAGCCTCCCCACACTTCCGGTGTCATCAGCTTCCGGATAGTAGAACAACGTAATGGCGCTCGTCGTCTCAGTCATTCCCCACACTTGCGTGAATGTCGCACCAGGGGCCATGAGCTGGCGCATCCTGTTCTGACTTCCGGCATCTAGAGGTGCCGCACCCACGCCTGCGGTTCTGATGCTCCTTAGGCTATACTTCTTGCTCAAGGGACTGTTGATGATAGCTATAACTAGCGGCGGCACCATACCAAGGTTCGTGATCTGGTGCTTCTCGATCCCAGCAAGGAACGGTTCCAGCTCAAAGCGACGCATGATCCAGATCTTGTGGCCGGAGCGGAAAGGGGATGCATGAACAGCAGGAACGGTAGCAACATGGAACATTGGGAGTGGCGATATGCCACGAGGCTCCCACGTGATCGAGTCCTGCGACTTCGTGGTCGTCATTGTGTGGTAAGAGGTAGCGTTATAGTGGCTTTGACATGCGGTCTTTGGGAGTCCCGTGGTGCCCGACGTGGTGAGACGAGCTACATCCGTAGTCTTGAGGGTTTCCAAATCGGTGATGCGTTTCCAGTCTTCTTCACCATGCTGCAGTAGCCATTCCCATGACAGAAAGCCTTCGGGTACAGCCTGTCCGCGGATATTGAAGACAAAGATACTGTCTTTGGGAATACCCTCAGCTGTTGCACCTTCGAGTACTACGTCCAGAAGCTCCGGCTCCACGATGAAGAACTTGACTTGAGCGGTGCGGATGTGATGACGCATCTCAGCCACCCGGTATGCAGGGTTGGTTCCTGAGAAGACACCACCAGCCCCTACACCGCCGAGGAACACCATAGGGTACATGATGTCATTGAATGCTGTGATGGCGAAGCAGTCGCCTTCCTTGAGGCCGGCCTTACGAAATCCTGCGATGAGTTTGCGGACGATGCTGAGACCCTGGCGCCGTGACAACGTTCGTGATGCATTATCAGCGTCGTGGTAGATCTAGAATCTTATCAGTATCGTGACGGCTACATATTGAATGGGCCTTGCCGGCTTGTCGTTATCATAAGCGGTGTTGCCGAAGGCGAAGGACACGATGTCTTCTTCTGGTAGGGGATACGATTCTTGCGAAAGCCATGGCATTGTGACAACAGCGTTCTAGGTTGATAAATAAAGTAGGGAGACGGCTACCAGACTGTTCCCCGACGAACAATTAATAACCCCGACGTTTTTCTAGAAATTTGGAATGAGTGAGGTCGCTGTAGGGTGCTTTAGCGCTGACCGCAATGATACGTGCCAATCGAGTCTCTATACTTAATCCGACCGTACTGCCGAGGCTGTTGTCGATCTTAAGTTACCCCAGCCTCGCCTTCCCCACACATCTGTTCCTTGCTTGGACATTAGTACCTACTTGAAGTATTGAACCGACTCGTTAGGCCCCACACAAAAAAGACCTTTCCATACTCCTTCCAATGCACATGGTACCTGAGACAGCTGGACTTTGCGGTGTACGCGACCGGGTCAGACTCACGAAAAGCGGGGTACAACCGTGCAGCAGCGTCTCAATCTTCAGTCCGGGGAGTCATCATCTCTCCGGGTTGATTACTTCTGCAATGAGCTCAGACACGAGAGGAAATGAATAAATGCCAGTATCGATGGTTTATGATTCGCTACGAAGTCGACTCGTGTTTGGCAAACACAAGACGGAAATGGCATCGCGCTAGTGGTCTTGGCAGGACCTACACATCCGAGGCTGCTTTTGGTATACCACCGCTGCATCGTGACCCTGACATGCCAATCTGCGGCTGGTCTCTATGAATGCCATTTCATTATGGGGTATTCCTTTTACGCAACTCACTTCGCAAGCTTGCACGTTGTTGCTTGACGTCACACCTACGGCTCACGATCGTTTCATTTCGCCCACATTCTTAAGGATCGTGCTCCGAAGCAACCATCGGAAATACATCTCATACAGCAGAGTAGGCGCCTCCCCACTTGTATCGACCGCGCGCTATTCATGATGTGAGCTCCAGGCCGAGCACAGCACGCCGTTCCACGCTTTCGGGCTTGGCTACCTCGGGACTGACCCGCGTAGCAATGAGCCGCGAGATCATAACACTATGCAACCTGCTCATGGTGGGGTTAATTTGGGAGCATATTCATTCCCCACAGTCCGGAGGAAGGGCTACCGATGAGACGTATAAAGAGCTCCAACCCCATGGGGTTTTCTGGTTGAACATGCATTGCTCCTGAGGGACTGAGGACATGTAGCGAGCATCAGGTTCAGCGACAACAGGGGAATCTGCTCAAGCTGTTGGCACGCTTCATGCCTACTGGCTCCTGCTTGATAAGGGCGTCTCGTTGCAGCGTAAGCACATATATTCTGTTCAAGTGCATCTTGCTCAGCAGCGAAATATTGGGAAGAAGTTAACCTCTGCAGTTCGAAATTGCTTCATCGACCGAAGCCGATGTGACGAAGATGTGATAGATCTCGTGATTAACATCGCGTTGAACGACCATCGACCGGACGCGAAAAGCTCGCTTTTTAGCACCACGACCGCCGCGTTTGTCTTTCGGCCCACTTGCGAGTTAAGGAACCGATCTCCTGATCGACCATCATGGTCCACATCGACCCTCACTTATGAAGCTATCGTCAAAATCTTCGTTGAAGAGTTTGCAGCCGTCGCGGGCCGCTAGCGCTGCAACCTCGGAGATTAAGTTATGATGAGGCTCTGCGTGGCGCGTGGGATGCGCGGGCAAGATCGGCCTCAAAACACACCCGGCGTGGGACCATCTTTCAACACCCACGATGCAAAACAGTAAGATGAATCAGCCAAACATTGAAGCATGGAGATCGATGAAGCGCCGAAAGCCTCCTCACTCTCGAGCTCTGGAAAATGCGACACCTCTGGCGATCACCAATGTTGTTGCAACGACAGCTACCAGCTGCACAAAGCTGAGTTCACTGGCTGCCCTACATCCTCTGCATGGACGGTATTATCTCCCGAGCTTCCTCCCGATAGTCAAACGTTCATGCCAGGAACAAGTGTGACATGTCGAATGGATGAAGAACAACTCCACCGCAGTCATGACGTCTTTGCCCGGCCTCGGTCTCGGGCAGACTACGCTTCATCAAGCCCATTGGCTCAGCGATCAATGCGCAGCGCAACGTTTCGGGCCAAGCTAATGCCTCGCCTTGCACACCAAACTTTTCCAACAGCCTTGTATAGGGACTGCAGCATTCTGATATTGGTTCCCGAAAGACTGTGGTTCCTAGCCGCACATTTCCGCTCTCTGGCACAGGTCTACAGATCCATTGCACAAAATAAATACATAATCGAAACTGGTGGTGTGATCAGCGCACCTGCAGACCACAGAACTGCTCGGGACGAAGACCCTCCATTGTCCGCTATGGGCTCTGCAGAGACTTCTTATCGCACGCATGCGGTCCGAGTGTCTTGGTATCATGTGTCTTTGAGAGTCGGACAACATGACATTGCATCACTTGCCCCAGTGTTTGGCGGCTTACCCAAGCAAGCTCTTCTGCATCGACCTCCCGGCTTCCAGGGTTGTGCAAAATGGAGCATCCGGCATAGGATTGGAACTGATTCAGTGCTCCACTGGTCGATAGTGGTAGCATGATGTTCTCCACGCACCATGGCTATATATATAGCGCGACCCTCTCCATGAAACCCACACCTGTTGTCTTCTCCACCCTCAACACAAACAGCTCTACAATTTCGACGAGCACGCGCACGAAACTTGGTACAACTTCGACGTTTGTCACAATATACTTGCTTTCGTCTCCAGCTCATCGATGATGCGCTTCTTTCGCAAGCCGGCCGAGGAGGCCCACGTGAAAGGAACGCCGGCCACCAGTACTCCAACTGATACGCCACCACGAGGACACTCGCCCGAGGCAGAGAAGCATGTTCATCAAGGTCGCGTGCCTGTCATCGCTGTGGTGTTAGGTGCGTGCGCTAGTATTGGCGGTTTCATGTTTGGATACGAGTCCGGGCAAATATCCGGCTTTCTTGCCATGCCAGACTTCATCGAGCGCTTTGGTGACAACGGAGTGTTTTCACCCGTCCGTCAGGGAACCATCGTCGGTCTGCTTGCGTAAGTCATTCAAGATGGTGCTCTAGGCTTCCGTTAACAAAGCCATAGTATCGGAACGCTGCTCGGATGTCTGTGTTCAGCACCACTCGCTGACACATATGGGAGGCGGCTCACGATTTCTGGCTCCGCTTTCTTCTACATTGTCGGTGTCATCATTGAAATCACCAGCAAATCAGTCTGGGTCCAATTCGCCTTGGGTCGCTTCACAGCCGGGCTCGGTATCGGTGCACTCTCGACGGTTGTTCCAATGTACCAATCCGAATCGATTCCCAAGCGCATCCGTGGAGCAACTGTTAGCTCTTATCAGCTCATGATAACCCTCGGTATCTGGACAGCCTACATGATCAACTACGGAACAGTCAAGGATTACACGAATAGTGCCCAATGGAGAATTCCCAACGGCTTGTCAGCTTTGTGGGCTATCTCTCTCGGTAGCACGATTTTATTGCTTCCGGAGTCGCCCCGCTATGCCTACCGCAAAGGTCGCGTCGATGAAGCCAGGATAAACATGGCCCGACTGAACGGCGTCGACCCCCACAGCGCTTTCATCGACAGCGAGATTCGCGAGATCCAAGAAAAGCTAGAGGCCGAGTCTGTGGGCGGTGATCATCCATGGCACGAGATCTTCACTGGTCCTCGCATGCTGTACCGCACCCTTCTCGGAATGGTGCTCCAGGCAGGCCAGCAGCTGACTGGCGCAAATTACTTCGTAAGCAATCCCATGTCCCCGATACCCATAACAGCCTACTAATAAGGTGTAGTTTTACTATGGCACGACGATCTTCACGGCTACCGGTCTCGAGAACTCTTATGTTACATCTATCATCCTCGGAACCGTCAACGTTGCTGCGACTATCGTCGGACTGTGGATCGTCGAGAATGTCGGACGACGGAAAGCCATGATGGCTGGTGCCGCATGGATGGGCATGTGCCTTTTTATTTACGCATTTGTGGGCCATTACCAACTTGATCAGGTCAACCCGCAAAGCACACCTCAGGCTGGCAACATCATGATCGTCTTCACTTGTCTCTTCATCGCCGCCTTTGCGACAACCTGGGGACCTCTAGTGTGGGCTATTGTCGGCGAACTCTACCCTGCTCGTTACCGTGCGACCTGCATGGCTTTGGCGACTGCTTCCAATTGGCTCTTCAACTTCCTTATCTCTTTCTTCTCGACCATGATCACCAAGAAGATCGACTACTTCTACGGCCTGGTATTTGGTACTTGCTGCTTTGCGCTCTTCTTCGTCGTCTACTTCTTCATGATTGAAACCAAGGACCGCAGTCTTGAGGAGATCGACACGATGTATGTGCTTCACGTCAACCCAATCACCAGCGGAAAATTCGATGCAGCATCACTCCGAAAGGATGGCCTTATCGACACAGATCGACTTGAGTTGGGTGCTGGTGCGAGGACGTTTAGCAAGGCAGAGCAGGCGGGCCAGAATGGTCGCTCGAACGGCGGTGTTCTTGAGCCGGCGGAGCGTCAAGAACTTCAGGTCTAGATGTTCCTGGCTTCGGTTGCTCCTTGTCTCGGTCATACCATTTTCTGCCATCGTGCGAATGGCATTTTCAAGATGCATTGCTGGGTTGCATTTGTTTTCTTCACCTGTCATGTACATAGCTTTGAGTTCTAACATCATAGAACCCAAGCCACAATGGGTCACTCATGCTATTTTTCGGTTTCACCGTCCATCCAATTTCATCATGCCGTTCCTGTTCTGAGACAGCATGGTGCAGCCTCGGTTCGATGGTTGCGAGTAAGCGTGAGAGAATATGCGGGGTAAACGTAACAACATTCCGCTTCCCATGTACGCTCCCCATGGACTAGTTGCTTATTGCATCTCATCGGCCAGAAAGAGCACCAAAATCACCCAATCCTACAACCATTTCCATCGCCATGCCGCCAACAACAATCGACCTCCCCGCCATCAAACAACTCTCCTGGTCGGTCACCACATCCTACACCGTCTCACAAATCATATGCTACAACCTCGCCCTCGGCGCACCCGGTACCGACCTCTCACTCGTGTATGAAGGCCATGCAAGTTTCCATGCCTTGCCGACTTTCGGCGCCGTCCATGGCATCGCGGTGATGGGTCTCGTGCATCGCGCGATGGCGGATTTTTTACCTAACTTCAAGGGACATAATCACGTACATGGCGAACATTACTTGAAACTTCTGCGGCCCTATCCGGTTCCCCAAGGCGCGGATGAAGTGAGATTGAGGACAACGGCCAAGGTCGTGGATGTGGTTGACAGAAAAAGAGGTGTGCTGGTGTGCGTGGATATTGTTACTGTTGAGGAAAAGTCAGGAGAAGTTGTATGTGAAAATGAATGGGCGGGGTTCGTTATGAAGGTGCCAACGCAAGGTTCAAATCCGAAGCAGATCGAACGAGGCGCAAGTACGACATTACATGCTACGCCTTCTCGAGCACCGGATAAAGTCCTGAGGCATAGAACGTCCCCGGAGCAGGCGGCACTTTATCGCGCTGCATCTGGAGATCTTAATCCGTTGCATATAGATCCCGACACGGCGAAAGCTGCGGGCTTTCCGGCTCCAATCTTGACGGGTACGTGTACGCTGGGTATCGGAGTGCGGCACGTCGTGGAGGCGTTTTGTGATGGCGATGGGAGTAGATTTGGAAGCGTGAAGGTGAGGCTCAGCAAGCCGGTCTTTGCTGCGCTTAGCGAAGAGATTAGAACGGAGATGTGGGAAGAGAGGAGGCATGGTGGTCCCACGAGGGTATTGTTCCGGATGGTAGTTGGAGGTGACGCGAAGGAAGACAAAGTCGTCATGAGTCAAGGATGTATTGAGCTGAGGGGCGAGGGGCCGAGACTTTGAGTCTCTCTAAGTCAGACGATGGATTAGTACAGACTGTGTCCAATATAATGAGCCTTCTGTCTTCTCCTAGGTTCGTCAATTCCGCTTCTCGCGGACGAATAATGGTATGAGCTGCGCAGCCGCAAGTGACAATGGGGGAATCCAGACAATGCGATGTCGATGTATCACATTGAAGTTGAATACTGGATTGGTCGTGTACCATTTATTCCACTGCAGGACTTCACATAGATGAGAAGCTTCAATGGTGCGAGGAGGCAACACACGAATCAGACATGCGAAACACCATTCGAACACAAGGTACTGTTTGGCTACGGACGCATATAGCATAAGACACTCTCCTCGAATATACATAGCTGTGTTAAGCCCAATCGTAGACAATATTGAGGTCGCGATTGTTCGCGTGCTTGTACTCCTGCTTAATGCGGTTGCCCAGGTTCTCGGAAGCATCGATAGAGATACCCACGTAGCGGCCCTTCAGCTCGATGACAACTTCCTGTAAATTCTTGCAGTCCATCAGACGAGCAAATCGATAATGTGCCCACATATCGTCAACCGGACGAGGGTAGCCGGTCAAGCCATCTTCATAATCACCTTCAAGCACAAAGATGCGAAGGCGCTCGATGTGGAAGGTAATTCGAATAGTATGTAAGCCCTTGCAACGGAATGCGAGCTCCAGATCAGCGTTCTGGGGGAAATTTGCACGAAAGCAATCGAAGAAGGCGAAGTGGATCGAGCGAATCGCTTCGTAGCCTTTGGCCACGGTTCGCAGGAAGCCATCGAGGAGACGATTGTCGTTGATGGAAGCGACCATGAAAGTCGAGCCTCGGACATAGACGCCAATTGTTTCGGCCATGGTGCTCCTGGATATCCGGCACACTGGTGGTAGGAAGTTCGGGCGCTCCACGTTGTTGGGCATTTTTAAAAATTCGCGAATTTCAACAGGATCGACGAGGTATTGTGCCCATTTGCCCTTCTGCTTGTTGACCGGATGCCGCTCGCCCTGCATTGCGTAGTGCCAGATACACTCCCGCACCTCCGTTGGAATCTCCATGAATCGGTTGAGTGAGCACAACTGAGCTGGTTCGGCGGTAATACCTGAAGCCTCTCTAGCTAAGGCGGCCCTGAAGTTGAGCTTGGGTTGATCTACTTTGAGTCCGTAGGAATGGGGAAGAGCAGTGTGAAGTATACTAGGTTTGTTGGGAGCACCCTTTTCATCATCGACCTTTGTGGGATGAGTGGAGCTCAATTCGCGAGGTCTTGGTGGCCATTGAAATAGCAGTGTGCTGTTTGTAGGTGTCGAGCTGAGTGGAGGAAACTGTTCGAGGTCGAATATGAAAGGAGTGTATGCGAGCGACGTCGCACGGCATAGGGCTCGATCTCGCGAGATGATTTGTATAGGCATGACGGTGTCAGCTGTAAGAGTTAGCGACTGCTGTGTTTTATTTTTCGAGGGGAATTTACTTTACGCAGATGTGTAGGTCGAGGGAGAAATTATCCTGGCGCGGTCTGTCAGGGATGTCGAGATCTTGGGAGTTGACTCGAGCAGTAGATCGAGTCGAGGGTGCTTTCCGAGAGATTACTGAGAGAAGACCTGCTCACAGGAAAGAGCAATATATAATCACTAGGTTAGCCAAGCGCGCGTGAGAAACCTGGCAGGGGCGGTCCCTGCGGTTGACGTTCCGGTTCATTCACCCTTCTAGGCATCCATCCATATCAAACGCCGCCAGAATACACCCGAATCAAATCTATCACTATAAGCATTCTAAAATCATACATAAAAAGAAGCGAGGCAAGAGTAGAAGCACATAAGTATTTCCTCCTCCGCTTGTGCGCTTATATAGCGGTGCTTGCTTTGGGATTGCAGCGCAAACTTGTTTTCATTTCTACATAGGCGCTACTTCAAGCTTCACAACGAACTGGAATTGCTAGTGTTTAGTTGCGGGCCGTGAATCCTGTTGCCCGGCTTTAGAAATGTCGAATGAGTACAAATTCAAGCTCCCAGCGAGGGGGATACTCGTGACGGGAAGTTCAGGCTAGAGTACCATAGCACAGCTGCTTGTCTAGTATAGTCTCCCACGGCCTCCATGCTTTCCGTGGTTCAAAGACCTCCCAACAATATTCCCTGTTAGTGTACCAAAGTTCCTCTCGACCAACTTCCCGCTGTGAGGCGTATCCTAAAAGTAGCGAAAAGGGGTGATTTGAGAGAATCCCGCACATAGAAAGTTCCTTAGTAAGTTCGATAAGCGAGGATATGGGGTCGTCTTGCGGTGTTGATTTGGGGCTTGGTGGTTTCTGCAACAATCGGAGATGCGAGCTGGTCGGAGAATTTGGCGGGTCAGGGTCCATCTTTACTAGGAATCTGCTGTACGCTTGATCAGCTGTGGTTGGGCTAACGGCCGAGTAAATGGGACAATCGAGGAGATTCGGTTTGCTGACGGAAACACCAAGCAGCTATTTGAGGAGTTGGGTGCGTCCTACCTCGCTCCTGCTCCTCGAGTGAACACTAACCCCCTCTCTCGTCACTAGCGCCATTGTAGCCTACCACTTGCCCACCCTGTTATATATTAATACTGCACTCTCCCTCAAACAAGACAATTCCTCTTGCCTAGAACGCACCTCAACTCTTTCAACTCAACCAAGCACCAAACGTAAACATTCATCACCATGCCTTCAACCACCACCCTCGACATGGATTTCTTGCACTCGTTCGGTATGTCGTCAAGAGGATTATGATCTTGCTCATCACTAACATCTCGCAGATCGATTGTTTCTTCAATCTGCCAAGATTCACACGATTCCGTCAGACCAGGATCCTCGTGCCTGCGACCAGCCTTACCAGCTTGCACAGCACAAGCCAAAAGTTCACGACGGTGCACATTTTCCTCCACTGGCTGAGCGCCGACCGAATCTCCACAGTGGAATTGCCATTCCAAAGCCAACACCTCTGCTACACTCGTACTTAGACGTGCTTGTACATGGCATCAATCGGCCTTCAATCCTCGTGGCGCTGCCGCCTGAGATCCGAGAGTTGATTTGGGAAACCCGCATGCGCGATGCCGGCGATTTTAGGTTCTGTGTGGACATCCGCGACAGCGTGAAGATGGGTGACAGCGCAAAGCGACCTTGGTTCCTTCCTCAACTCTGCTTCTTCTCCAATGCGACAAAGGACGAGATCATCGCCGTTTTCATGCGCAATAGCGTATTCATGATCGCGTCCATCCACGACAACAGATTCTTCCGCGAATTTATCGCTTCGGTCCTCGACGGCCCGAAACACGTGCGCGAGCTGCACTTTGACTTTTTCGACTGCTTCCCCGATTACGACAAGGAGGGGAACAAGATCGCGCTCAACTCGGATCTCGAGCTGGCGGTCCACTGTACAGGGCTGAGTACAATCCGCATGACGTTCGCACGTTGGCGACTCCAAGTTGAAGAGTGCGACGAGGAGAACGAGCAGGATGCAGACAGGGACAGGACTGTGGCGGTGTTGGTGGAAAAGTATCGCTTGCGTCGGCTGCTCGATTGTGGTAACCTTCGCAAAATCCACTGGGCTGGTCGGTACGGATATGGTTGGCCGGTGCGGGTCCTCACTGACCTTGCCAACTGGGTCGAAGCTGAGTTTGCGAAGAAGAATCACCGCGTGGAGACCATTGTTACCTGGGGTCGATAGGTAGCCCCAATGTTGGGGACCATGGCCGAGCCTCTCATGAATTGCGCTTCGAAGAGCTTTTCACTGGCGAGATGAAGTTGACCATATAAGTGATTGCCATTTGAGGGGTGATTAGTGTACAACCACATTCAAGTAGAGTGATGTCCGCGGAGTCAGCTTACAGCATCCTTGTTTTCTGCTTCAATAGAATGCAAATCTGACTTGGAGATTTTGAAATGAGGGTTGTGTTGAGGTGGTTGAGGGGTCGTGAGGTCAATCGAGTCGGATCGGACCGCGCTTGCGCGTGGGGTTCCGAAGCCACCAAGCGCAAACCAAGGTCCACTTATCACCCTTCTTCACGAAAGCAACGAGCGGCTGCAGGGCAGCTAGGGAACATTAGTCTCAACGTACCTACAGCAGTAACTGACTTTGCCAAAATCATATCATATATCGAACATCCATCTCATCTCCCCATCACGCCCTCGGCTCCTTCCCTCCAATCTCCTTACTCTCCCTAACCCACCCTTTCGTGCCATCATCCGGCCTCGTCGCCCCATGTAACCCCTGCCTCTCCTGCTCCGCGGCGAACTTCTTCAACAAGCCCAAATCCACGCTTTTCAGCGCTTCAACATGACTGCTCTCCAACTTCACCTTAGGCACATCCTCCCCTCCCTTCTCAGCCAAGCTCTTCCAACTCCCCACATCAAGACAGTACTTCCCGCCCTCGCCGAGCCCGGCTTTCCGCAGATCCGTTCCGTTGGACGCGCTGAAGTCGAGAAAGGAGGAGGTGAGGATTGCGGCGATGGGGTTTTTGGGCGTGCAGAAGCCGGCGTGTAGGGTGGAGGGGAGGTTCGAGGGGGCGGTGGACTCGGCGGAGTGTTTGTGGAGGGGCTTTTGGAGGACTGTTTGGTGGTCTTAGATGAGTGAATATACGGGTGAAATTGGTGGAGGTACCGTTCTTCTGTTTTACGTCCAGCGAGCCTTGCTCGTTCTTCATTGACATTTTGGCGGTAGTTTGGGGTGGGAGTTTGGGGGTTGGGGACGTTTGACGTGCTGATGGTGCCTTGGGGTTCAATTGAGCTCTAGAAGATATGTCGATGATTTGACAGGAAACAGAGAAGCCGATGATTCAATTGAGCTCAGAAAAATATCGTCGCAAAAGACGCGCCTTACTGTTTCCCATTCGCGTTGGGTCACCATGATGCTGTCATCGAGCACTCTTGACGTCACGAAGCCGAGGCATTCGCTTACTGTTCGGCCTCATCTTGTACTATTCTACAACTATCAAACATCAAGTGTACTGAGGTGCGACCTCCGTACCGCGTAGAGATCAGTAGTATCGTGTCGAAGACAAGAGCGATGTTATCTTCGCAGCCTATCCCATTCCCTCGGCAACACCTTCTTTCGCACACCGCACTAGTCCTCATTCATCCTAGCGTTCGGCTTCTCCTTCCCCACTCAAACCCGCCTCCAATCTCTCTTCACCACATCCAGCCTCTTACGCTGCACGCACTACAGTGCACCACGTTTCCCGCTCTGACAAGTCCTCCTCACCGCCCCATCTCCACCCGCAGTCCTCGTCCGCAGGCCACGCACACCCACGCTTGGCCACACCTCACTCATCCCTCCCCTGCGTTAGAGCCGGCGTCCCCAAACGCCGACATGCCGACGGTACTGATAACCATGGATAGGATGTGACAAGGCCGCAGGGACGTTCGAGGTACGATCTTGATCGGCTGACGATCTGGTGATGATGGTTGGGTGCGGTACGAGGGTCTTTTCCTGGTGGGTTCAACGTTGGACTGACTGGATCGGGTTAGGGATCGGAGTCACGAGGTGTGGGTGTTCACTTTGTACGTGCTTGGTGTTGGAGGGGTAAAAGCATATCCTGACTAGGCTGGGATATTGGGGAGTGAAAAGATCATCGCGTCACTGTGCATTTGTGTTGTACTGCAACGGCGCGCGGCCTGCAGAAGCTGGGGTGCATGTGGTGTATCCGGCAAGGCCCGTTGTGAAGTACAAGAGATGGTGGTGTGGGGCGGAGAATGCCGTTGCCGCTATGACTGCGTTGTGTGTAGGTAGGTGGGACTATGCTGTAGGTTTGAATAAGCTTCCAAATTAGATTAACCGCATCGTCAGCACGCCCGCGTGAACCACGAGGTTGGAAACGACCTGCACACCATTGCCGTTCCTGTAAGCTTACGTCTGCCACAACTGCAGAGTACTATGGATGAATTCGCAATCTGGGGTACATAGATGAAGTATACGCGTTTGCTGCTGTGTTACGAGAACGACGTCACAGTACGAGACACTTAGGATGACGAGAGGAGGGGCTAACTGAGGAATTCTAGAGTTGTTGATTTCTAAGGATGTCATGCTGTCGCCTGCTGTCAATGCTGTCGCCATGCTTATCATGTCATCCCAGTCATACTCGTGTCCCTATGCCAATATCAGTGGCCTGTATGATACACAATCCATGTCTTGCCGTATCTGCATCGGACTCAAACTGCAAAGAATCCAAATGCGGTCTCCATGCCTTCAAGCAATTCGAAGGGTGCCCATTTTGTAGACATTGCCCTGTTAGACTAGCGGTATTGCCAAGTCGCACACATCCTTGCTCAGCTTTGCAGCTTCTCACGAATTTCGGCGATGACGTTCTTGATGCGCGGCTCTTTGACCTTCTGCTCGGCATGGCTAATCGCGTCACCAATCTGGAGGATGTCTCTACCAGCCTCGCAGAAGTCAGGCCCGAGACAAAGGAGGGTGCCAGTTGCGACAAGCGCCCGGTACACGGCTTCCGAGTCGGTGGCCGACATCAAAATTTTGGACAAATCATCGAGGAGCGACAAAGCGCGATCTGCATTGTTTTCTGATGTCAGAAGCACCGAATAATTGATGTACAGCGTGGTGAGTGCGATGATGAGGTTCCGGTTCGTTGACTTGAGGAAAGGCGATACAAGCTGGTGTATTTGGTCAAACTCCGTGCTCGCGAGTGCACGTCCCTTGTCCGTCTGAAGCAGATTGCTGAGACAACGGATAGCCATCATGGTGTTGTTCGGTGGAGACGACTCGGCGAAAACGCCAGACTCGGCGAGAGCTGGTAGAAACGTCTGCTCGGACGAGACAATGTACGCTGTGGGCTCTTCAAAGACGAGCACAAGCCTGAGCATGTCAAGAGCGGGCAGTCGCTTGTCTGCCGGCCATTGTGTCGCTGCCTTTACCAAAAGATCGACACCAGCAACGTCAACGCCCTTGCCTTTGCCTTTCTCCACAGCTGTGACGGTTGTACTAAGCTGCTCGATGTCTGACGGGTTCAGTGAGATGTCTTTCTGCCCATCGTTGACTAGCGCCTGGTTGAACTCCTGCAGCTTTTTGAAGATGACTTTGTGGTTGCCCGTAGCGATGGGCAGGTAGTCTTTCTGTGGGATGATCTTGGGTGAGGGTGCTGGAGGAGGTGGTGATGATACTTCATTTGCATCACCTGGTCGATACCGCGCCTCTGATCCCCACGCGTCCGCTCCTTGGGCACTACCCTGTCCTTGCCCTAACGTCGCGCCCTGAGTATTCTGGACAATGAAATTGGCTACCTGATCGAGGTAGGTGATTGGCAGCTTGTTGTCATCGATAAACTTCCGCGCCGCCTCGTAGTGATTTTGATTGAGGTTATAGGGTAGCTTCAGTGGAGGCTTGCCGTCCTCGATGTCCACGTCAAAGACATAGTCATACTCCTTGCCGTTATGCGAGATCTTGCGTCCGCCGCTTCCAGCTGAGTCCACCACTGTGCCAACGTTCAGCCATTGACTCGCTGCCGTGGACCATTGGTATGCGGAGACGTTGCCGTTGGACTCGAGAATCATCTGTACCTGACCTTCTTTAGTGCCGGATCGTTGGGTTAGAAACTCCGGACCTGGTAGCTTCTCCTTGTTGATGTCGCCAACCGTCTGCTGTGGGATGGAAGAGCCCTTGACATCGTCATTTAGCTGTTCAATCTCTGCAGCAGAAGCGTATCGGTCCGAGTCGCGGGTGAAGATGCGGATCAGCTTGTCACTTGCACCGGTGACTATGTCTCCATTCTCGGCGCAGGTGGCAACTGTCCAGACTGAGATGGCCGGATGTGTAATGGTCTGTATGCATTCGTTGTTTTCCCATATCCGCACGGTACGGTCCTCGCCAGCGCTCACAAGTCCGCCATTGGGCAGCACCGCTAGCGAGTAGATGAAGTTCTCGTGACCTTGTAGCTCTGACACCTGCTTCCCGTCTAGCGTCCACAGCCGAATGACTGCGTCGTTGCCGGCCGAGGCAAATTGCGCGCCGGAGGGGTGATTTGCGGGTAACCGACACAAGGCGCGCACGACTTCGGGGGCTTGTATTGACCGCACCTGCTTCCCTGATGTCTGGAATATGCGAATCTGCTTGTCGGCGCAGCCCGTGATGACCGTGTTGCTGTCGTAGGCAAGCACGGCCCATACAGCTGCTTCATGGCCCTTCAGAAGGGTGGAATCGCCCCACCTGCCGACCTCCCAGACTCGTGCTTCCTGGTCCCAGCCGCCGCTGACAAAGTATTTCCCGTCCTGGCTGACATCGAGCGCGCATACGTTGTTGCTGTGGCCGACTAACAACGCGTCCGCATCCTCGCCAAGATGCTTGCTAGGTGTGCGCACGTCAATGAGTACGTCCTTGCCGCCAGAAACGATGAGGCCGTCGGGGTATTCGGTGGACGCCGGAACGATGGTGAGTGAGTTCACGAATTCTTTGCCGTGTGTCTTTATGGTGCTGTCCCATACTGGCGGATTCGCCGAGTGCTGCGCCCATACCCGCACGGTGAAGTCTCGCGACGCTGAGACGACCGAGGCGGGGGAGGGGAAAGCAACGCTCCGGACCTGTGGTGGGAGTTAGCATGTATAGCCAGTGTGCACCAGAAGCTGTGTTATCTAAGCCGCGGAATCCTATACTCACATCGTCCTCGTGGCCCCGTAGCGTGGCTGACAGCTTGAAGTCGCCCATGGTTGAGATGCGCGGGGTTGCTCGGCGGCGGATGCTCTGTGTGAAGGAGAGGAGTGGCGAGGCGAGCACTAGGATGCTTTTGGCGGAGGAGGCATCAACTCCAGGCGGGCGCAGCTTTCACGGTGCTAGCTGGCTGGCGAGTGTTTGCTGTGGATGACTTGTCGTCGCAGAGCTTCCTCGCACAGCTGGCGACGTCAAGGCGCGGAACCCACCCGGCCCCGGTCGCCTCGCCTCGCTCCTCGCTTGCCCATTATGTAATCACACGTGCCCTACCTGCTACCCACTCAACACCAGCCCAGACATCGTGATGGTCCTGAGACAGCGCGCATTGAGACTCCAGCAACCTCATTCACCCACCAGGTCATCTCACGAACGCCCGTCAGGTGATTCAGTTACGTTTGCTCCAATCATTCACATATGCAGCCTCTCCGCAGGCTCGCTTGTTGCCATCACCGCTCCATCCGGAAATTTCTCGATTGCACGACAGCTTCAGATCCGACCTCCCATCAGCATGGACGTGGCGTCCTCGCTTCGCTCGCCACGTAAGGCTGAGCCTTCGTTGGCGGGAGATGGACCGGCCGAGCCATTCGGGCTGTCCGCACATGCATCGCCAGCTCCCACACCTCCTCTCAGCTCGACTTAGGCGAAGCAATGCGCCCGCATATTTTTCCAATTCGTGAGATCGCGCATTTCCCATCATCGTCCACTGCCAAGGCCTGCGCAGTTGCCCTTGCCCGGTCCGATGGCAATCCACCAGCATACATAGCACGACAGCTGCTGGCACACGGCGACTGCCATCAGACCTCTATTGCGATGGCCTCTTGAGCGGGCGCAGACCGCAGTCTTCGTTGTTGAGTGCAACAGCGTCCGACAACGTTTTCATGGAGAAGCACAACAGCTCCACAACGTTCCCGTCCCGCGACCTCGATTCTGGAGCGCATCTCAAACAGGAACTGATCGGCACCCTGGTCCAGAACCACATTCCACCACAGAAGCCCGCCAAACGTCAATACCCTGCTGGTGCAAACGTCCATGGGCGAGGGCACACCTCCCCGCACAGGACTTGCGGCATGGTCTCCGCCCCACCCCTTGGGTGTACCGGTACTTGTAGGATCCATCGCGGAGCACGGTGGTCGCCTTTCGCCGACACTCTAGCAGCAATTCATGCAAAGGCGAATGAGGGCATCATGTGTAGCATTTGCGCATTCATTTGACCCGCGCGTGTTTCCAATCGCGCTGGAGTCGTGGCCTTTCGCTACCCTGCGCCTCATCAGCCAATGCGACGCGCCATTCGGCGCTCGCCAGATCTTGCTCAGCCGTTGATGCAGCCACCAAAGCCTTAGGGTCGTTAGTTTCTCGCGTGACACGGGCCAACCTTGCAAACCACGAGCACGCTTACCTTGCGCAAGTCTGGGCCCTCTCTCTGCTACACAACAGCCAAGCCTCTCGCCTCGGTGATGGATGGGTGCGTGTCAGCTTAGCCTTTTGGGCTGATGACAGGAGCAAAGGAACGCCCTGTGACTTGTCTAGATCCTGCGCCTATGCACCAAAGCATGCTGAAATGAATGCCTCCCACCTAACTGACGCCAGCGTGGTGGCAGCAAGCGTACAAGAGGTCGAATGCCCCTCGCAGCCCAGATCGATGTTTCCCATACTCCCTTCTACCGTAGCTTCGTACAGCATCCAAGAAGTTACTCAAAGTGTATCAGCAACGCAGGATACAAATCTCACAGTCGCCACACTGGTTTTGCCGGTTATACACAAGCTCCAACCGTCCACCTGCCGATCTGGTCACCCTTGTCGCAGCCTTACCATACCCTTGGACCCGCCGCGGCGTCTATCAACGATCACCGCCGACCCCTACGTACCTCAGAGGAAACTTACGCAAGGCCCCGTCGCCTCCTTCGCCCAAACGTCTGTGACCCTTTAAGGTCCTTGCGTTGCCGATCAGTGTCTCCGAGCAAGACTTTACAAAAGTCGTCCCTTCTCTGGTTCCGTCAACACAAAACGCGGAGCCTAATCTCTACCACTGCAAATCGCCTGTCTCACATAACATACAATGGACGCACAAATACTTGAACTGAAGACTGCCCTTGCTTCGTACGTTTGCTCAGTCTCTTCTCCATTCTATGCTAAGTCTGCGTAGACTATTCAATACCGGCATGTACTCTGATCTGACCATTGTTTGTGGAGGGAAAAGATACCCAGTACACCGAGCACTCCTCGCAACACGATCATCGTTCTTCGAGGGCGCATGCCGCAATCCCTTCGTCGAGGCGGAAACTGGTGTCATCGACCTTTCTGAGGATGATGCTGAGGCGGTTGAGCACATGGTACACTGTAAGCATGACAACGGCAACGCGATTGACTGACAGCATACTGATCAATCTCCGGCAGACTTCTACCATATGGATTATCTCAACAAGAGCCTCACCCGTCGCTCGTCTCAGCGGTCCTCGCGGCCAACCTCGCCACTATCCTCCCGTGTCCCAAAGCGAAACGCGCCAAAGAAGTTGAATCTGGCCCTCGTGGAAGATCCACTACTCGCGACCATGGCTGCAGCTAACAGCTCGATGCCACTGACGCCACCCGCTGATGAGCCAGCGTACCAAAACTTCGAGTCGTCGTACAAATTCCACTCCGACACGCCGATGGCTGATCAGGATGCAATCGATGATCTCGAATGCGAGCAACCAGAGCCTGTGGCCAACCCTCAAAAGGCGCACCTCGTCACTCATGCCAAAGTGTACGCCATCGCTGAGAAGTACGTATGACCTTTCGTCATGTTTTCCTTTCCTGTCTCAGTCTGATTACGCGCCCCGTCTGTCGGGCTCCTTTCATCTGCGCCCGCAGATTTTTTTCTGCGCCTGTGTTGTGCTGAGTTGCGTTGCACGGCGGAAGACCTCCGACAAACCCCGCGATGTGCGTCACCGACGTGGGTCAAGTCCAATCACTCAGCCAGGCGCACGGTCCACTAGTCAGATCCCCGCGCATCAGCCGCCTGTGCTTTCTCTGCCTCTGCGTTTTTCCTGCATGTCCAATCAGCGGCATGTTGTGTTAAGTTTTCATCTGCACCTTCGAAACAGACCGCGTCAGCGTGTCACTGCGCTTCGTCCAATTGAGCGACTTGACAGTACCACGTCCACCAGGATTCGCATCGCTAACAATGCTATCACAGATACGGTATTGCAGGCCTGAAGGCGCTCGCACGACAGAAGTTTGCCCAGGAGCTTGATCTGCACCTCGACAGCCCCGATTTCCCTGAAGCATGCCAAGAAGCGTACGAATCCACCTTCCACACTGATCGTGGTCTGCGGGACGTGATCATCCAGGCATTCCGCGCCAACCCAGGGCTATCGTTGCGAGAAGATGTCGAATTGGCGGTCAGAGAGACTCCAGGCCTCGCTTTTGAGCTCTTCCGTATGGCCAGTGGCCTTCCTGTTGCTTCATGAGGCTGGTTTGGACCTTGATTACATCATATCCTACAAAGCCGCGCAGTAATGCACGCATCGGCCTTGACCAACACAATGGAGCTCTGCATGAACGCTCAAAAAGACTAGTCTCGGTCGTGTCGTCGTAAGCTCTCTGCTTCATACTGAGACCTGAGCATTCGACTTTGGCATGCCGACAGCGCACATGGCGAAGTGCACGCTTGGTTGCAGAAGCTGGCCAATCAGTGGAAGAGAGCTTGGTCCTGAAACACTCGTTCCACAGAAGCTGCAGTCAGCGACGACTCGCATGGCCGGTTACCGGCCATGTCAGCAGTAGCGGCAGACAAGAGTCGCCAAGCTTCTCACCTCTTCGGGCCGGTCACCGAACGCATCTCTCGCCAATAACCGATGTCCGCATTTCCTTGTTGATAGCGGACATCGGCACTGCTATTTTGACTACCTATCTTCGAGGCTTTCTCTTCTGGGGGGTTTCGCTCACATAGACTCTACCTCTTTGTATCAAACTAGCTACAGCCCACTACAGCGAATGCACAATCTGAACATTGCTATTTTGACTAACTCCTAGACTTAGTGACTTCATTTAGGTCCAATGTCAATGTTTCCTCGTCCTGGTACATTCACCCCGCCACCCCAAGTGCCGGGCAATCATAAAGTCGTAGTCGTCATCAATTAATTTCGTCTTGGTATGTCGTGCATCCCGATGTTCAAGTTTGGCCCGCGATCGCTCTTTCTTGATTATCACAACGCCTCCGTAGTCAGCTAGTGCGCTTTCTATGAGCTACCTCGTGACTTACTGGTCTTGTGAAGGGTATACTTACTTTCTTATATCTTACTTCATGGAATATACTCTGTCACTAGCTACAATACGTGCCTATAGTAAACTTGTCTTGCTGAAACAGCAGCTTTCTCTCGCCTAGTGCGTGAAGCGAAGAGTTCCTTCACGTTAAGACGAACCTGCCTTAATTAAGCTAGACTAGTACACGTTCCATAAGCTATCTTGCTACTTTCCTTCTTGCGACTCCTGCACTTACTTTCCCGCATCTCGCT
>TARA_R110002003_G_scaffold1005_4_pt1 | contig 20742 bp, 22 predicted proteins | sample TARA_R110002003 | Tara Oceans TARA_R110002003 (sample SAMEA4396441) | marine metagenome | biome: Westerlies Biome; feature: [SRF] surface water layer (ENVO:00010504); material: water (ENVO:00002006), including particulate matter (ENVO:01000060) such as... | depth 5 m
TGAGGAACAAGCAGACTCCTACGACCACGACGACCCAAGCGACCAGTCCGCCGGCCCCGGCCCGTTCCCACAGCAGAACTTTCCACCCGCAAATAACATGCCACCACCAATGGCACCCTCACAAAACCCGCCCTTCACATCCCCGGCAGCGCTAGCCCCTAACGACGGCGCACACGTTTTCAATGGCATGAACAACCACCTGTTCGACCCCTACGATCCGATGCTCGATGCAGATCCATTCGGGCTCTCGGCGAGCATGCATTTTCCAACCATGTACGAGTCGAGATGAGATGATGCAATAGGAAGATGATAAGAGAAGGATGTATCGGACACTCTACTTCTTGGAAACCATATCATTCCATAAAGAATAGTTTAATTCGTGGCAGTTGGCATCAAGACTGGTCTTCGACCCCACTAGCTATGCGTCATAACAGCACGACGGCGTTTACTTTATCTGATCTCGACGACTGGACGTCCCAGGTCAACGGCGGCATTCTCAAAAGTTCATTACTATCGGTTTTAGTTTTATGTCTGATGTTACTGCAAGAGGCCAGGCGGCCAAGGATTCACATGTTGATGCTGGCGGCGCAACCTGTCGATCGTCTCTGAGACTGGTTGCTGCCTTGTACATACTATAATATGCTGTCGACCTCAATGTCAAGATCGTCGCATGTCAGACATTGATGGACCTCGGGATGACGTGAAATCGAGCCAAGCCTGTTCAGTTAAGCGAGCTATGCAAGGTACATCGAGGATCAGTCCTCGAGATGGTGCTGACAGCGATTGCATTGGCTCTGTGCACAGTAAATATGCACTCCTGCATTAATGATTGAGGCCTGTGCAAGCAGTGTTTGCTATGAGGTTGTCTAGTCCTTGTTGCGCTTGATGCGGTGGTCTTCACAAATCAAGCGCCATCCAGTACTGCCATTTTACCGCGCTCAGAAGCCGCCGCTGCAGGCGCAATTCAAATTGCAGCCATGTCGCTCTTTCCTACATCGAAGAGGCTGAGTTTCTCGTTTCTTCCCGCCGAGTAATTGCGGCGTCATTGTGTCTTTGTCGTCACAGGTGGGGTAACAATTGGTGTCGCTGAGCTCTGCAACAACTACCAGGAGGCCAATAGTTCAGAGCATCTCAAAGCATGTCCATCTACAGCGTCTTTCGACTATTCAAATTGAAATTACAATATTTAAGCTTCGGTTTGGTGCAAAAGTTTCAAATGCTTGCTTGTAGCATGCGACACGAATTACCGCTCGACTTGGTGTCGTCCCCAGAATCCCAGTAGCGGGGCACTCTAAGCGAAGCAGCACCTACCTAACCACAGTCGCTCGTCAATTTTCGACTTCCTCACGTCAATATCTCGCTTGAGAGCCACAACACACCCGAGAGCCACGTCCCTAAGTCCGTAGGGCAAGCTCTCCCACACTCGTCCCCCTCCCCGCAGATTGCGCATCAGAAGGGAAAAGCGCGAAAGGCGCTAAACCACCGAGATGTCGACAATTGCTTCCAAGGTAAGCTCCACCTCGGCCGTCGCCTCGAGTGCGCGCGGCATTGGGCGCTGCAATCACTCGCCGACGCTCTTCAATGATCTCAATGGCTAACTGAGTGTCAGAATATCTACGAGCTGCTGGGTACGTAGACGTCGCAGTAGGACGACCTTTACACACAACTCACACCCCGCAGGCAATGACCCGGAGCTCGACCCCGACAGGCCGGCCGACCCTCCAACACGGGCGATCGAGAAGCCTGTTGCGAGGCACGGCAAGCGCGATGGCACCGATGCCCCACGGCCGACGACCGACCGCCCCGCCAACCAGAACCGCGCCAAGCAGACTGCCAGCGCGAACGAGAACGGTACGTCTAGATGAGTTGGCAGACGACGCGGTTGCATAGAAGATGGTACGAAGAACTGTACTGACTGAATGCAGCATTCCGGGATCGTGGCGTTGGTGCGGATAAGAACCGCGGCCGAGGATCAGGCGGTAAGAACAACACAGCTTCGTCGCCGAGATCCCTACTAACGCAATTCCAGAACCGACTGAAGGCGGAGAGCGTGGCGCTTACCGAGGCCGTGGCCGCGGTGGACGCGGAGGTCGTGGAGGCGCCCGTGGTGGTGAGGGTGACCGCCGCAGCAGGACCGGCATTGCGTAAGAAAGGTTACGTCGCTTTATCCATCCATCATAACTAACATGTCGCAGTGAGCACGAGAAGCAAGCTGCTCACGGTTGGGGCGGAAACGACGGCAACGCTGAGCTAGAAGACGAGCAGGCCGGTGAAGCTATCGCCAAGGCCGAAGAGAAGGATGCTGTCGCCGATGCTGCCGAGGGCGAGAACCAGCCCGAGCCTGAGCCTGAAGACAAGAGCAAGTCCTACGCCGCCTACCTCGTTGAGCAGGCTGAGAAGAAGCTCTCCCTTGCTGCCCAGAACGTTCGCCAGGCCAACGAGGGTAGCAGCAAGAAGTTCCCTGAGGGCAAGGCTCTGTCCCGTGAGGAAGAGGAGGAGGCCTACATCGCCGGTCAGGGAGCCAAGGCTAAGCGTGAGCGTCAGCGCAAGGAGAAGGTCCATGTCGAGCTCGACGGTGACCGCATGCTCGCTCCTCCTCCCCGTGAGGGTGGCGCTCGTGGAGGCCGCGGCCGTGGTCGTGGTGAGTTCCGTGGTGAGGGACGTGGTCGTGGTGGTGAATCCCGTGGCGGCGAAGGACGCGGCCGTGGCGAGGGCCGTGGCGATTTCCGCGGCGGACGCGGTCGTGGTGAGGGTGGACGTGGTCGCGGCGAAGCTCGTGGACGCGGCGGACGTGGTGGAAACCAGTCCGGCCCCAACATCACCGACTCCAGCGCGTTCCCTAGCCTGGGCGCATAGTTCGGCAATTCGTCGACTACGTACACGACTCGAGCAGCCGTGTCGAAAAGCCATCGTGTGTAGATGGACTGGAAACGCAATCAACCAACCGAACAGATGATGGACGAGCGAGCAGAGAAACTGAGCTGAATTGCACGATGTAGAGATCAACAAAAGGGACGGGCGGCGATTATCAAAAATTACTCTCATCTACCCAGTATCCACAGTCATCTTCAGTGAGCCTTCTTGTTCGGCCTACTTTGTGTGTTCGACGGATTTTCTCAAAGACGTCAAATTAAAAAATCGTGTATCTGATATCCGATGTTGCCCTATCTTCTAGTCGTGCTTCAATATGTGACTTCTTCACCACGGCCATCGGTCCTCTGAGAGCATTCAAGTCACTTGGCCAAGACGCAGGTACTTGAAAGACTATAGACGCAAAACTGCATGGAGTTAGCCAATGACTCCGGTCTAATATTCTTATGTCTCGAACTCGTTGGTAAATGAGGTGCTCTCCAAGGTAGAGAGCAGTCTACACGATCACAACGACAGCGCTTTGGTCTTGCACATCGGCTCCATCGGATGCTGAGAGGAAGTACGCACTGGAACGTCCCGGGATGGTTTGGTGATGTGCTAGCTATAGCATGTCCATGGAGTGAAGAGCAGGACTTCTGTCTACGACGTGGGTAAGGAATCCATTGGATGGGCAGTGAATGGAGTGATGGGGTGAATGGAGACGAGTTAGTATTGGACGAAGAAGTGCAATGCATTGGTCATGTTGTTGGCATTGGGATATGTAGTCTCATCATGGTATGGTGCAGATGCTATGCTATGCTCCGAATGTACGTCAAAGGAAGATTTGACGTAACGTTATCCTAACTCCACAATGCGAACGCCGCGCAAAACGTTAACGCCAAGATGCGCCGGGAGCACATCCTCTTTAACGTTTGACCGCATACTCCCTTTCGCTCCAAAACGCCGATATGCAACCCTTCCTTACAAGATCAGTCAAAGAGCGAAGGCGTAGCCATCTCCAGCTCGTCTACTTCTGGCTCTGGTGCCGGCACTGCCACCGCAGGTTCTGGCTCCGGCAAAGGCAGAGTCAGCGGAAGTGCGTTGATCTCTTCGCGCTCTCTGGTTTCCCTATCTATGGCTTCCTGCGCAGTAAGTTCAGCTGCTTTGTCCCTTTCTTCTTGCGCAGCATCAGAGGCTGCTTTGCACGTGTCGCAGACTACGATTTGGCAGTGACGGCATTCGTGTGCGAGGCTGAATGACGCAGACGGTGTGGAGAAGATAGTAGAGTTTGGCTTCGTAGATCCAGAGGTTTGGTGGCTTGATGCTTCCCGGGATGCCGTGGTATCGTTTTGAGACATATCGAGTGATGCGCGTCGTTGTGGTTGGTAGAGCATTTGCGTAGTCGTGATGACGTTCCCGTAGGTGTCGACAACTCGAGATCCGAATTGCACATCTTCCATCGGTGACGGCAGACGCGCAGGTACGCTCTGAGATAGTGGCGAGATGTTTGTTGTGAGATGTGGTGCTGTTCCAATTGTGGCATCCGCCCTGAACAAACCTCGCGGAGGCTGGTATCTTGCTCGTCCAGCACCAATACGCGCACCAGTGCGTTCGTGTCCTCGAATTAGTCTCTCGCGACTAGCAGCAGCTTGACCAGTCTTCACGCTCTGTGCCGCTACGGCTTTCGGCGCTTCAATTTCTGGGTGTATGATATTCCAGCACTTGACGCATTCCATGTCGGCGGTTTGTGAGGCAAGCGCTGTAGCGAAAGGCACCTTGTAGGAGATGAACTGATGACGGCAGTCCCAAGCGCGATCCTGAATCTCGTTTGTTGGTTCGTCACCGAAGTTTAGCTCGGTATTTGCCCAGTAGCGAGCTGATCCACCATCAAGATTCCGTGGGCGAGCAGGTGCTTGAGGAGACATGGTTGATGCAAGCGCGCCCTCAGTGGCTGCTACTGTTGCCTGGGCCGCGAGCTCTCCAGTGGCTACATCCACAGCCTGGTGTTCGGCAACTGCGGTAGATGCTCGGTTTGCCTCACCTTCTTCATCTTCCTCATCTTGTCCATCATCGCTGTCGTGGTCTTCGTCGTCGTCGGCGCAGCCTCCATCACAAACTTCGATGTTCTCGAGACATGTCCAGCAAAAGTGCGAACCGCAGCGACACTCCATATGATTGCATCCAAACATTCTCTTCACCCCGTGTCCGCATTTTGGGCACTTCTTGTAGCCCCATTGTTTCAACAGCGCGGCAGTCTCGGCATCGAGGCCGAACTCGTTCATACTGCAGATGCTTCCCGGATGAGCGACTTGTCGACAATCTATGCAGATGCTCGCCTCGCATGTTGGACATGCGAAAGCAGCCGCGGTGGGTGTCCCGACACCGGAGTCTACGCGCTGCTTGTCTTTGGGCCTGGCATTCCGGGGTAGCAGTCTCTCCGGGATGAAGGCCGAGCAAACAGGTACTGGACAGTAGAACGGGCTTGGAGTTGACCATTCCTCGTACTTCCGCCTGAAAAGCTGCGCCTCCTCTTCCGTTAAGTACGGCCGTGCAATGTGGAGGTTGATAGGCACACAGCACCGTGGCGGCATACGGCTCGAATCCTTACAAGCATCGGTGAATGTTTTCTTGACACAGTCCACGCAGTAGTCGTGCTTGCAAGAACGACATGGCTTGACGACTTCCTTTGAATAGTCGGCGTCTTGTTCTTTTGGCAGAGTCTTGCAGCAAATCAGACATTGTGGATTAGGTATCGGAGGCGGTTGAACAGGTTCGACGTGCTGCGGCTGCACGACCGGAGGAGAAGTGAGCGGATGAACATCGTAGCTAATACCCCTCAAACGCTGCTCCTCCAGGAATTGCTCGAAGTTGGAAAGAAGAAGTTGTACGCTAGACATGTTGCTCGCGGCGTCGAAGGAAAGTGATCGCGCTCGTGCGCTGCTGTTCTCTGGTGTGGTGGTTGAAGTCGAAACGTTGAAATCGTCACGAGAAACTGGGACAGAGACCTTAAGTACTGTAAGATCCAAGTTATGCGGTTGAGGTGCGGGGTCTTGGCGGGGTCCTCCTGCGTTTGTAGGGTCCATGTTGTCCGCTGCAGGCACGACTGAGGCAACAGCCTTCACGTCTCGCCGCCGCACTCGGGAAAACCTCGAACCCATTATTGCTAAGTGACAAGTGATTTGGGACGAGAAGAAATGAACACTTCATTTTATAAGGCGGCGTGCTAGCCTGGATAGATTCAGATGGTTGACTCAAGAGACGGCTGTTTGACTCAACGAGGCGGTGCTGCCTTGAGCCTGCAGGCAGCCTTACGGCGTTTGATTACTATTGGCTGATATTTCATCAGCATCCAGATAGCGCAAGGTAAAAGGCTATGACGATGGAGTCCCTGCGTATGGGAGGAGTCAATCGTGCAACTGAAGAGCGCTGATTGACCAATGCCTCTGACGAGAAGCTCGCAAGGCTGAGCGCGCTTGCGCCTCAGCTGAGATGGCCACAGCTCCCGGCTCGGATTGGTCACAAAGTCGCAGGAACCGAGCAGGATACTTTCCTTCGCCCTTCTTGTCGCAGACCAGATGCAGGCGAATCCATCAACATAGGGAGAGGTTGCGGTAGCGTTAGAGTCAGTCCGTGCGTTGAGGCTCAAGCTTACCTGTTATGGTATAGCGTGATGCGGATGGTGAACGGGAAAGGGCGGACAGGTCGAGGAACTCGTAACTCGCTCCTCAGAATTTACCAACACGATTGACGCTGGTTGCTTGACAATTTAGGCCCCGAAGAATATACTTGGATAGCCATACGGCTATTCCAATCGCGCGACGGTGTCCGGCGCCTCAAGTGACCTTCCATTGTATTAAGGCATATCAGAATTGACTGGCTTGATTCTCGTGCTGCTGAATTAATAGGCTTACCGATGTAGCTTCAATTACGGTCGAGGTTCTGTAGAGCGCATTGATTTTATCCTCCTTTCGAACCGAACGAGACGCCCTCCATACTTCATTGTTCGTGTTGTCTAGCGTTGATTTTGTATATGACTTGTCAGCGGCATCAATTTGTTATGTTTCAAATGCAGCTTGCATCCTCATTGCATGCCGAAACATTGTCATATCCGCGCTGAAGCTCGGAGCTCATGCACGATTGCTCGGGCGACAAGTAATCGGGTATTGGTGGTTTGTTCCTACAACTAATCAATCAATGGCAGCCAACTGCAAACGTGTCAGCTTATGCTGAAGTTCGACCCGGATGGTGAGAGCTGCGCTTTATGAGTGCAATCACAAGGTGAGCCACGAAGCCGTGTAGGCTGAGACTAAGGCCCAATCGGATCGAATGGAGATTGGGAGGATTTGTTTGTGCCCAGCGAAGTAGCTGAGTGCATCAAGTGTATTCGAATGCAGTTCTATGGGTGTATGAACAGCATGCAAGCCTTATAATCAGGTCGTGTTTGACAACAGATTTACAGTCTTATACCTTACGCCAACGCAGTACAACAATCTGCAACCTTTACAGATCACAGCTGAACCCGGAAACATGGAAAGCGGCATGTTTGACGTTGGGATCGAAAATTTCAACGCCTATCGAGCTAACGGGTGGCTTGCAAGTGCATGTTGGGACCTTGCATCCACAAACAACAAATCGATTAACGACCAGGTGACGTGAAAGAGCTGTTGTACCACCTTCCAAGTATAGTAATCCACGAGAGGGACACCACTGCACACAGCTGGTAGGATGGCTGACAAACGCAGTTTTTACTGGAGTAAGCACGGCCCGACACCTTGACAATGCATCGGGTGATGATCATGATTCTGCAAAAGGCCCGCGGCGGATGTACTCAGCCCGTGTGTACAAGTACTGGCCGGACCTTAGCCATCAATAACGTTACTGCCGAGATTTCGCCAACGTCGGACAGGGGACACTCATGCAGCCGTTGGCTTCAACCCGGGCCTGCGTCCAAGGGATGACCTCTGGTCCGCTAATCAACAATAGCGCATATGACAGGCATGCAAAGAACATGCTAGACACCGCAGTTTGCAGGAGGCTGCAGTCGAAGGGACGCTGGTGTGCGACATTCCCCGCATCGAGTGGCCTGAAGTTGCACTGTCAGACGCCACAATGCGCGGCTTTGGCTTGCTGCATGGTCATCGGTGGCGTTCGGGAGCGGCTTTCTGGGGTGCTTATGTCCACGACAAGGAAAGGCAACAGGCAGATGACGATGTACATGCGCGACGCCGAGTGTTGAGATGACGGCTCGAGTACCCTGCTGCAGCTCAAGGGAGACGGGTCGAAATTTGTCGATACCGAGGTGGAGCTCCCTGACGTATCCTGCATGGGTGAGGGAGGCTTAGAGCTCTACGCGGCTACAGGCAGTTCAGTGGGTGGAGATTTTGACGGAGGAGCAGCCGTAGCCTCCGAAATAGCGTTCGCAAGACGAAGCTTACAGGTTCATCGAGGCTCCGAGGGGACTGTGAAGGGATCGGCAGGGCCAAGAGCGGGCTGTTCCCCACAAAAGAAGCAGCCCGGATGGAGTGCTAAACCTGGAGAAGCTCTGTTCCCTGCCGTGCGAGGTCGTAGCTTCCTGGGCCACGGACGGAGAGCTTAAAGCTGTCACGCCCTCCTGGCGGTGCGTTTGCGCGCGCAGTCAGACCTACTGCACCCTGAACACCTGGTAATATAAATATCGTCGTGTTGTTGCATCTGTTGCTATCCGCATTCCCCAGGCAGCACAGCAGACGTCATGCCTCGGTGGCGTGCACAAGCATTTTTGGCGGCGGTCGGCCTGTCGAACGCCCAGCAGGTAAGTGTAAACATTCCGTCGTGACAAACCACCAAAGCATCCACTCCATGCAAAAAAATATAGCAAAGTTGCAGAGATGTTACCAGATCTCGCGCACTTTGTCATTTCATTATTTCCATTCTTGCGCGCAGTACAATCCGTCCCCGAATGCTTTGTTTTGGCTTGCCTGACTGTTTACTAGTATCCTAACACCACAATTCCGCCCACCAATGGCTCGTCAAGTCCTCTGAATAACGCCCAGAGCCCGCCATTCTACCCAAGTCCGTAAGTAGAGTAAACCCTCTCAATGTTCGGCGAGTCAGCTTCGCAGAATGACCGCTAACATCTTGCAGATGGATTGAAGGCCTCGGTGACTGGGGCGAGGCTTATGCTTGGGCCTTCGCATTCGTCAGCCAGCTCACTCTCCTCGAGAAAGTCAACATCACCACAGGCACAGGCTGGCAGAGCGATCACTGCGTCGGCAATGTGGGCTCCGTCCCACGACTTGGCTTCGACTCGATATGCATGCAAGATAGCCCTCTCGGTATTCGCTTCGCCGACTATGTCTCCGCCTTCCCGGCAGGTGGCACTATCGCTGCGGCCTGGGATCGTGGTGAGTGGTATCGTCGAGGCTACCAGATGGGCCAAGAGCACCGTGGCAAGGGTGTCGATGTACAGCTTGGCCCAGTTGTTGGACCGCTCGGTCGCAACCCCAAGGGTGGTGTAAGTCTGAACTTCGCCAGACTCTATCATGTCGCTGACCTCCTGCTAGCGTAATTGGGAGGGGTTCTCGCCAGATCCATACCTTTCCGGCATCGCAGTTGCCGACACCGTCCGCGGTATTCAGGATGCCGGCGTCATTGCTTGCACGAAGCACTACATTATGAACGAGCAGGAGCACTTCCGCTCGCCTGGAAATTTTGAAGGCAGTTTCGTCGATGCGGTCAGCTCTAACCTCGACGATAAGACTCTGCACGAGCTCTACCTCTGGCCGTTTGCCGACGCTGTTCGCGCCGGCACTGGCTCCATCATGTGCAGCTACAACAAGATCAATAACTCACAAGGTTGCCAGAATTCGTACCTTCAGAATTATATTCTGAAGGGTGAGCTCGGATTCCAGGGTTTCATCATGTCGGACTGGGACGCACAGCACTCTGGTGTCGCTTCTACCTTTGCCGGTCTCGATATGACCATGCCTGGAGACACTGACTTCAACTCGGGTCTATCTTTCTGGGGTCCTAACCTCACACTCTCCATCATCAACGGCACAGTGCCGGAGTGGCGTCTCGATGATGCGGCGACCCGTATCATGGCTGCGTACTACTATGTTGGCCGTGATACCGCCTCTGTACCTGTCAACTTCGACAGCTGGAGTCGCGAAACTTACGGTTACTCACATTTCTATGGAAAGGCTGGCTACGGTCTAATTAACCAACATGTTGACGTCCGGCTGGACCACTTCCGAAGCATTCGCCGCACCGCGGCCATGTCGACAGTTCTCTTGAAGAACAACGGGGTACTTCCGTTGAAGGGAACCGAGAAATGGACAGCTGTGTTTGGGAATGACGCGGGCGAGAATGCGTACGGTCCCAATGGATGCCCTGATCGTGGATGTGACAACGGCACCTTGGCTATGGGCTGGGGCTCCGGCACAGCTGACTTTCCCTACTTGGTTACTCCATTGGAGGCTATCAAGAGCACTGTTGGCCAGAACGGTGGCGTTGTTCAGTCTGTCACTGACAACTGGGCGTACTCTCAGATCCAGCAAATGGCCAAGGAGGCCAGTGTTTCGATCGTCTTCGTCAATGCCGACTCTGGCGAGGGCTACATCACGGTAGATGGCAACATGGGTGACCGCAACAACCTCACGCTCTGGCAAGACGGCGATGCGTTGATCCGCAACGTATCCGCCAACTGCAATAACACCATTGTCGTTATCCACTCGGTTGGCCCAGTACTGGTCAATTCCTTCTACCAGAGCCCGAATGTCTCTGCTATCCTTTGGGCTGGCCTTCCTGGCCAAGAGTCTGGCAATGCCATTGCTGACATCCTTTACGGCCGCTACAACCCCGGCGGCAAGCTGCCATTCACCATTGGCGGCGACGCAGCTGAATACGGCCCGGATCTCATCTACGAGCCTACCGCTGGCAGCGCAAGCCCGCAAGACAACTTCGAAGAGGGCGTCTTTATCGATTACCGTGCATTCGATCAGAAGAACATTACTCCCATCTACGAGTTCGGCTATGGTCTTTCATACACCACCTTCTCCTACTCCAACATCAAGGTCACCAAGGTGCCTGCAGGCGAGTACACACCTGCCACTGGCCAGAGCAAGGCCGCTCCTACTCTGGGCAACTTCAGCACCGATCCCGCCCAATACCAGTGGCCCAGCAACCTCACCTACGTCAACACGTTCATCTATCCCTACCTCAACTCCACCGACCTGCGTACTGCGTCCATGGACCCCGAGTATGGGCTCAACTACACATGGCCCGCTGGTGCCACTGACGGCACCCCGCAAGCTCGCATCGCCGCTGGTGGCGCTCCTGGAGGCAACCCGCAGCTATGGGATGTTCTCTTCACTGTCGAGGCAACCATCACCAACAACGGCACTCTTCCAGGTGACGAAGTTGTGCAACTGTACGTCAGCCTCGGAGGGGAGGACGACCCCAAGGTTGTCCTTCGTGGGTTTGACCGCCTTTCTATCCAGCCAGGCCAGAGTGCAACTTTCCATGCGGACATAACCCGTCGTGATGTGTCCAACTGGGACGTCGCTGCTCAGAACTGGGTCATCACTAACGCGGCTAAGACGGTATATGTTGGTGCTTCTTCGCGGAAGCTGCCACTGTCAGCCGCACTTGATACCAGCGACTACCAATAGATGGTTCCGCTATGGGAGCGTTGAAGCTTATTATCTAGCGACTTGTATGACTTGATGGATTGGATTCTGGAGACGGTACCTGGCTAGAGACCATCAATAATGATCAATTCTAATGGCATAAAACACGGCATCTTGGAATACATACTTAGGAGTGCGGGTGTTGCACTATGCTTCCATGCAACCCCGCAGTGGGCTGATCTGTGATGGGACGAATGCACTAATGCTGCGTGAACCGCTCATGACGTATGTAATCAACAACGCGTCGAGTTTGCTTGGTCACATGCGCGCTCACCAACAAACAAAGCGCTGCAACTGCCAGAGGGCTAAGCAAGCATGAATGGAGGCTGGCGGAGAATGTTTCTTAATCAATCCAGAATCCATGCGCGAGAGTCCGTGTCTGCCATGGAAGGACTGGTGAAGGTGATGTGCATAGCCGCGGGACCCGATCGTCCTGCATGCGAACTGCTGATAGCGTCATCGGTGCTCTGTTTGCGTCGAACGCGTGTTGGGGATGCATTCGCATTGAAACGCTGAATCGAGGGCACTGCACGTGTAGAGCGACGTGTTGTTCATGACAGTTCATCGATGCGCAGGGCGATGCTGTTTGCTTCCTGTCCATGGCGCCGATGCGCGTGTGTTTGGAAATTTCGGATAAGACGCGCCTAAGCCAGTCACGCGGGCGCACGGGGCGCTCCATTGCACACCACAATCGCTACCTACGTCTGCGGCTCTGGACTGCATTTTGTCCCGCTGTGCTATCGATATCGGATACGCAAGGCACGCGAGATCATACACCCCTCCCACCGCCTTGAGTAGTGTGTATTGCCGTCGGCATCGCGACACCCTCAGCGCTCTGTTTACGCGACGAACCAGCTAACGGCCAGTCCCGCGTCGCCCCGTCCGTCCTCTCCTAGGGCCGTTGCTGCTACACGATCTATCATATTGCGGGTTGCCGCTGCCAGCTGCTGCACGAAGACACCGCACTGGGTGAGAAGAGCCCAGCGCCGGACCCGTAGAGTAAGCTGCACCCACCCGGTCTCGAGTCGCAGTGGAAACGTTGAAAGAAGGCGCACTACGTCCCCCGAAACTGGAGCATTTCTCGCAGGGTCCCACACCACGGACACATCAATACATCCCGCGCACTCGCTGACCGTCGTTCTCTGGCAAACACAGCGAACACACGCCACGCCGCAATGCCGCCGTCGAGTAGACGGAGCCTGCGCAATCGCCGAGAGCTGCCCGATGCCCAGCAGTCTGATGCCGACACACCAGACTCGATAGCCACGCCCTCACGCAAGCGTAGGCGGGTAAGGAGCCCTTGGTCGTGTTTTTCACGCACAAAGCTCACAGCCAGCACAGTTGAATGGCACGCAGGAGGCCGTCGCTGCCGCCGAAGCCCCACGCACGCGCATCACCGAGTCCGTCGCCAGCAACGACTCCAACACCACGCTGCCCAATGGCGGCGACCCAGACAATCCGAGCGACCCCGTCGAGCGCCAGAACCTCGTCATCGCGTCGCTCCGCACGCCGCGCGACTACACGCCCAACGCTGCGATCGACTACGCCAACGACCTGCAGGCCCGGCGCAACGAGGGCAAGAACATCGAAGCCTTTGCCAAGATTGCTGCGCGCGACTGGTGCTTCTTCGTCAAGGAGACAAGGGTTCTCATCGGCCGCGCAGATGCAGCAGCGCGCCCTGGCCCTCCCATGCCGCGGCCCGACCTTTCTGGACCGGCCTTGAGCGAAATTGCTGTCTCGCAATGGGGCGTCCACATCGACCTTGGTCCTGAGCGACAAGTGTCTCGTGTTCATGCTGAGATCAACTTCAACTCGTCAGATGAGACATGGTACATCATCGTGAACAGCCGCAACGGCTTGAAGCTGGACGATCGCAGCCTAACCAAGGGCGACATGCAGCCCCTGCACTCCGGCATATGCATTGGCATCATGGGCACACAGATGCTCTTTCTGCTTGCAAACCAGCAGGACGACTTTCATCCCATGCTGTGGCGGCAGGTGAAGAACGAGGATGCGGCTGAATCCGACAATGATGGCAACCCCCATCCCAAATCGCACCATCATGCACACCCAAGCGGTCCGACACCGAAGCGAGAGCACTACGACCCCTTCCCTCCTTCGTCACATCCGAGACATAAGCAGCAGTCGTCACAGGCATACTACAACCAAATGACATCCACTCCAGGTCGCCCGCAGCCAGGCACACCCCTGACCTCGCGCAATGACGGGACCCTCCGCAGTGACGGTTCGCCTGCTACCTTTTCTCGCGGTATGGTCTTTGACTCTAACGACGACATCGACTACGCCCACGACTCGTCCAAGGACATCAAACCACCGCACAGCTACGCTCAGCTCATTGGGCAGGCCATCATTAACAGCGAAGAGGGAATGCTGACATTGTCAAACATCTACGACTGGATCAAGCAAAGATACGCTTTCTTCCGGTATACGAATGCGGGGTGGCAGAACTCTATCCGGCACAACCTCTCCCTGAACAAGTCGTTTGAGAAAGTAGCGAGGCGCACTGACGAACCTGGGAAGGGCATGAAGTGGAAGATTGCCGATTCGGAGCGCGAGGAGTTCATGAAGAAGCAGATGCTGAACCCCCGCAAAGGCGGTGGCATCTCTATTGGGCATCGGATGGACAAGTCTGGGCCTAGTTCGCCAGCATTTGGCATGCAGCGCGATGCAACCTCTCAAGCGACGGAGCGTCTTGTGGGTGCACTTGACAACGAATACCACAACCGAAGCCGCGTCAAGTCGCCACCTCGATCTGCCACACCGCCCCTGTCGTCTGTCCCAATGGCGATGGAGTCGTACACGCCTGATCGGGGGCCGCGCCCATACGGAGGCTTCAAGCAGTCGCCTACTGTTCGTGATTATCACAGTTTCGTGACGCCAGCCAAGCGACTTGTATATGGAAACGAGGGAGGACGCGAGCCTACTTATGTCAAAACTGACGACCCAAGTCGTCATCTCGAATCGTCACCAGTGGTGGACCCTGTCAAGGCCAAAATAACCGGTCTGAAGGGTGAAGCTGCGAACTCGCCTCCGACACTTTACTCAGACACCAACACGAATATGAACGGGAACCAGGACGCAAGCCGAATGAATCATGCTCTAGTCACGCCACTGGTGACACGTCACGCTCCGCGTCTAGCGCCCCCTAGTACCGCCCAAATGCCTAGTCAGTACATGAACTTCTCGAGCCCAGCACCCTTTTGGAAATTTGTCGATCTCCCGAGCACGCCAGCGAAGGCCCCTCTCGAACTTAGTCCCATCAAGCTACAGCGTCCGGATGAGAAAGACGACGTTGATGATCCGGCGCAGCCCAGTTCGCCGCCAATGCTGAACGAAGACGACCCAAGTGCCGAGCCCGAAGACGAGGACGCCGAAGAGAACAAAGGCGACGACGACGAGGATGTCGGTCCCGAGAGCCCCAGCCGCACTGTGTCGCGCCCTGTTAGTCGCCGCGAGATTGGGCCCCAGCGCTCGCGCTCCAATTCGAACGTCAATGGTTTTGGACCGACAGGCAACGGTGGCATGGTTCGTGGTGCCAGCTTGACATCTTTCGAGGAAGAGCCAGAGGGCGAGGAGGAGAGCTATGACCTGTCCAAGTATGTTCCACGTGCACCGAAAATGCAGACATAACGCTAACCATGTCACAGGGGCTTTCAGAAAATCGGTTCCTTCCACCGCTCCATGGCTCAAGCCCACGGTCTCGGCATCACCAACACATCCACACCCCCTCCGCCGCGCACCAGCGTACCAGCAAACATCTAGGAAACAGTATCGCTCATGAACCATCAGCTCCTACACCCAAAGGACATTTCGCAAAAGTAAGCTTCGCGGATTTCTTTGTGCAGTATCTACGTACTCGTCTCTCCATTGAGGTGTGAAGCGGAATTCTACAATCGGGTTTGGGTATCGCGTGGCTAAGTGACTTTTTTTTGTACTTGTTTGAGTAAAAGGAATGGGCGGTATTTGCTGTCTTTTCGGAATCATGTATATGGCGCTAGCACGGGCATCTTCACTACGGCGTTCGGAAAGATAGGGCGGGATCATTGACGACGTTATGAGATGCGTGTGTGCTGTGCTGCTCCGTAGCAGCGTGCGCACGAGACAGAGTGATGCTTGCGTAGGCAGGCAGGCATAGTTTGCGTAAAACCGAATCGAAGTAAAAGCTTAAGCTTATTTCAAGTCTCTCATCCCCTGTGGTGAACCACTTCGTCATCAAAATCTTCAGTTGGCGATCATGTTGTTGTTGTGTTGTCTTGCATTCACTGCCTGGTCTCATCGGAGTGCCTAATATACATTCTCCTTCACAACGTCCACTTCACTCGCCAGCCACAACCTAGTTGATCTCCTTGTGCGGAAACCACTTGCTCGCCTTCAGATTCTTCTCCTCCAGCGGCGCGTCCAAGACGCCCAGCCGCCGTATCTCGCCTGCGCTCGGCGCGTCGTCGCGCTTGATGTTGGCTTCGGCTTTGCGGTAGGCGGCCTGTAGGGCGAGGGTGCGTGCGGCCTGGATCACGCATGTTAGCCGATCGAGTCCTATTATCCTAAGACGGTTGAGATGGTGTAGCTCTGGTAGAATTTGTGGCAGTGGGAGGGAGTGTTGGAGAGAGAGAGGAAGAGCAGTACTTCTTTCCTATGGTGCAAGCACTCGTAGTAGTCTTCGAGGATGGGTTGGCATTTTGCTTTGCCGCTGTCGTCTTCGGCGTTGGTGTTGGTGACGTAGCAGGCGAGGACTTCTTGCCAGAAGGGGAAGCAGCGCGAGGGGCCTGTGGGGTGGGTGTGTTAGCAACTCAATCTATGGTGTGGGATGGATGTTGCGCAACGGGTATCGGCGACGGAGGAGGAGCTGGTAGAGGCTTGGGTGGCTGGTGTCCGGTGCGTGAGATATTAGTATCCTCAACATCCGACTTGTTGGTTCCGGCGCCAGAGGTGTGTTTGGTCGCGCAGTTGTTGAGTGCGATTCTTGGTTGCGGGCGGCGCGTGGAAGCTCAGGACACTTTCGAGGCGCCCAATATCTCCGCCTGACACATTCGGAGCCGTATGTACGCGCAAGTTCTCCGATATCTCTGCCGCCTGTGTGGTCCTGGTGTCGCATCCATTGTTCGGTGGTGCTAGTTGTGCCATTGCCGTTGCCTTTGCCCCTCCGCCAGCCCAACCCCTCTTCCCCTCAAAGTTAAAGTTCGGAGTTACGTACCACCAGCTAGTCCGTATCCTGAAGCCATGGTTGCGCTACGGTTCTGCAATTTCCTTGACCGGCACTCCAACTTCGAAGCCGTGAGGTTGCGCGCTAGCGTTGCTTATGTAACATTAAGAAGCGGGGGCTTGGCGCGGAGACTACGCAAGTACTTGGGTACCGAATCACGAACATGACGTCGTTTGCAATTTCAGCAGCATTTCGTTTAGAAACAATACATTTCGAAGACATCTTGCTTTCCGCACTCGCTGCAATGGGGTATCTCTCAACGTGTTTGCCAAGTTGCGGAAAAGCGCTGATCTATAATACTTCTTAGGGACTTTCACTGCTCAAGAGCGATATAAACTTGTGCGGACCTTCTATACAATATATATATCTCCATGAGTGTTCCGGGACCCCATGATCGTACTGTTGTGCGATGACGGAGGCCTTCTCGCCTTGCCATTTGAAAACGACCATTCAATGGGCGTGGTCATCCTCTAGTCAACTGCCTACTTTGGGACCGCTGAGTCCTCGGCCTGTGCTCGAATGCCCGAACACTTGTCCCCGCATACTAAGCCTACTGTCGAGTCGAATATGCTGCATACGCATGGTGATTATTTGCTGAATCACATCATTCATGATGCGTTCTCCAGTTCGCGTCTGAGCTAATCCGCTGGTAGCCACGCAATCCGCCCTGGACTTCCTTCTGTTGAACGTGTGATCAAGCACCGAACCACTGTGCTAAATGCCGATGCCGTTAGTGTTCATTCGAAGCAATGGGACCGGTTTCATGAGGTTGTGTTGAGAATCGCTAGCTTTTCTTTCGTCCTTCGTATATAAGCTGTCCTCGTCCAAGTTGTGATTCTTTCTTCACACTGCATCACCAACACTGTAGCTTGTCGAGTCAGTGCTACTAGAAGAGAGTTTATCCTATCAAGCACTACACCACATTGTCAGCATGGAGAGCATCCCAGCCCTGCCATATGGTAAGCACGCTCCCACGACCGAACTATATGGACACACACACTGACTGTGTACACCTTGATGTAGGCTCAGTCTTGGGCCCACCGCCGAAGGTCCAGTTCCCTAAGCCGTGCGCATTCTTTACAAAGTTCACGAAGCTTTATGTTTTCCTCACTATGTTCAGCTGCTTTGTAGATCGCACGGCCACTTACGAGCTCAAAGTCCATGGACTCCCAAACCGTGAACACCTCAACAACACCAGTTCTGACAGCACCGAAAGTCACTATCAGGATCCCCGCCAAGATGCCCAAGGAACTAATGTTGATGACCATACCAGCCAAACTTCCGAAACTGCCTCACCAACACAGGCTACCACAACTCCAACGCCTCGTCCTGCCAAATCTTCTCGAAGGAATACCCCGCTCAACATGACATCAGGGTAAGGCTCGAAACCCCATCGCCGAGTCAATGCTGTACATCCATGCTAATTCATTTATTTGTGATAGACACCTCGAAGACATGCTCAACGGTATCGCACAGGACATCTTCCATCATCCTACCGAGCAAAACTTCTACGAATCTAACTGGCAGAGCGAGTTCGGGGTTTGGGCGGCTAATCCAGACGTACAGCGAAAGTTCAGTAGCATGGTCAACGCCAGAGCTACTGCCAGACTCAAAGAGCGCGACGGCGAGTCAAGTGTACCCATTGAAGGGCCGCACACAAGACAGCCCAGGCCAACCCCACCCTTCCAGCCTCGCAGCGAAGGCGGTTCGTGCGTGACTGCTTATTTCCCGGAAGGAAACCCCAAATGGACTGAGATATGCCCGCCCAAGCCAACTCCAACCGTCCAGCCTCAAAGCGAAGGCGATCCGAATGTATCCACTGAATGGCCGCACACAAGACAGCTCAAGCCAACCCCAACCCCACTCGTCAGCCAGCCTCAATCGCCCTTGGACTTATTCGGATTCTACGCGCTCGATGTCCTTGGCTGGAAGCATATGAGGTGCAGCGCAGAACTCGGAGGATGCGAAGGCATGCCGTCGCCTGAATACATCCGCAGCAAATTCCCTTCCGATCCACATCGCGCTCGCCAATTCATCTACACCATCGACTCTTTTCGGAAGATGTACGTTGAGCTTCACACATACCAGGATGTACTCCAATCTGCCAAGACGCAAGTACAAGGGTACTGCATGGATTTCGCCGCTACGTTTTTCCACAAGGACACCGAACCAGAGAAGAAGATGTGTGTGGCTCAGGTGCGTAAAAATACAGCAGTGACAAATGTAGGATGCTGATCATCTCCCTCAACAGATCATACAAATCATAATGGGTATCATTACTGCCATCGTCGCAATTGTGACTGTTGGTCAGCTTCTGTACGCGATGGCGCCCGCCTTGTCGGCGGGTGTCGCCAGTCTCGCCAGTAGCGAAAGTATTGCCAGCCTTGCCAGCACCAGTCTTACCAGTGTTGCCGGAAGTAGTGCAGCTAGAATAATCGAGCTTATGCCAACGATATCACGCATAACCTTTCAACTCGCAGGACCTGGCCGGTTTCCTAACCTCGGCGTTCTCCCAACCATATTTGAGGGCGTCGCTTATGAAGTACCACTCGAAGTAGCTCAAGGATTTGGAGTAAGATATATCTACCCCAGTCGTTTGCATGACAAAACTAATAATCTTCTTCCCTATCCTTAGGTCGCACATACGATTTCCATTGGCAGAAGCAGTGTCCTCCCGGCAATGGGACTACGTCCAAGTAGGGATGTCCTTGGCAGTGAGTCCGGTGTCATCATCTCCGCTGGAGATGCCGCTGGTCGCGCTGCCGCCCATGATTTTGAGGTCAGCGCCGGCATCGCTTCCAGCTCAAACAACTTGGATATGGTGTCTGGTGCTTGTTCTGGTGTCGTGGGGCTGACAGCAATGTCCGATACCGCTTTCGCCGCTTTCGAGGGAACTTCAAACTGGACAGTGCAGCTATCCGTCCTTACCGATGATGAACTGGCCACGAAAATCAGCGAATTTGACCACATTTTCCAAGATGTGGCACACAGGGTGACCGAGCTCATGTCCAACATAATCGAAAACGGAAGGACGGGTTCTGTCATGCCTAAATGGTCCAAGTTCACCCTGTCATCAGCCGAGCTATCGCACATTCTACAACAGTCAGCGCTCCGAACTAGAAATCTGATGGGGCAGTCGAAACATATATGGTTTGTGGAGACTGGAAAAAGGGTTCTTTCTAAGAAGATTCCCCAGTGGGCGATCGCAGCAGCAGGAAACATGACCGTCACCGAAGACAGCTCTAACGAGATTAGTGTCTGGATGCAAACCGCGTTGGAGGATGCGATTTTGATCGGTTATGGTCAAGCACTCGAAGCCAAAGATCTTTCTGCTTCTTAACGAATGTTGAAAGCCAACTATGAGAACAGACAAGGGGCACTCAAACAGACATTAAGAACCGCGATGGGCGCGTTAACCAGGCACATGGACGACACATCTCCAGTACCAAAGGAGTGGGGTTCCTTCGCCCTACTGGAATGGTTTCCCATTGGCAATCTCTCGTTTGATCCTCGCGGAGAGACGCCCCTATATAAGCAGGTCGAAGTGCAGTCGAGGACGTTCTTCAAAAAGTATCCAGAGACAGCAAATGCCGCGGGCTGGAAACGGAAGGGTCAGCCAAGCTTCATGGGAGACAGTACTCACATTACAGACAAAGACCTCGACCAGGATAGTGTCGTAAGACTGACGAAGCTCTTCACCCTTCTCGAGCTAGAAACGGCCAAAAACGCAACGACTCTGAACGTTGACTCCAGTCTCAATCTGGGAGCGCGGATAACATTGCGAATGCAAGACGGGAATCGCCAAGCCTTGACAGCTCCACAGGCGTGGGAATTCTGGGAAACCCATTCCGACGAGATTCATCGTCGCGTACAGGTATGTCGTTCTAGTGTGCAAGTAACATGTGAAGCAAGTACTAAGCTGATACGATGAAACCAGATGCTGCGACAACACAAGTACAACCTAACTGACACCTCAATTGCCCGCTTTGTCCCGCTTAAGGT
>TARA_R110002003_G_scaffold2062_4_pt1 | contig 20673 bp, 18 predicted proteins | sample TARA_R110002003 | Tara Oceans TARA_R110002003 (sample SAMEA4396441) | marine metagenome | biome: Westerlies Biome; feature: [SRF] surface water layer (ENVO:00010504); material: water (ENVO:00002006), including particulate matter (ENVO:01000060) such as... | depth 5 m
CCTTCAGGTGCACGGCCACCGACAGCAGCACCGAAACTGCATGTTCGTGGGTAGCCTCCAAGGTAGGCTTCAGGGAAGAGTATTATATCGATACCCTGTGACGCCGCGCGCTTGGTCGTCGCCTCGAGAGCATGGAGGGTTTCGGTGGTTGTGGAGAGCGTGCGTGCTTGTGCGGACGCGAGCTTGAGTTTCTGTGGCATCCTGATTTGAGGAGCAATGACCAGATTCAAGATGGTGGAACCTTGGGACAATCGGCACGAGCTGATGAACGTGCCACATTCAAGTATAACTCAATGCCGAGGTAGAAGAGACCGGAAGCGCGAGCGTTTGAGGCGTGAGCTGGAGGGAGTTGGTAATAGCTCTTGTAGCTTCCCCGCTTCCCCACTTTCGAGGTACGAGGGTGGGCTTTTCGAACATCATGGAAGCCGTGCCCATGAGTGTGTTCAGTAAATGAGGCATGAAGATTATGGGCACAGATGGGATGTCAGAATGGGCGAAAAGGATGTAGCATTGAGGTACAGCCATATCATTGGGTGAGATTCGAACGCGTGGTTATTATTCGTTGTGGCGTCGTCGAGTCAGGAACCGTTCCCGAGCCCGCGACATGTGTCATGATCATACTGCCATTATTTCCTTTCAAACGAGCTTTTCGTGTGTCCGGGTATATAAGTTGCATATCATGCAAGGCACAGCACACATGTGCTCCCAAACCAATCCAGCCCAATAGTAATCCTCCAGAATGGCGCCTAGATGACCTGATAAAGTGGGGTAACGACAGAAATGGGGTATCGCTAAAGAAACGAGAATGCGCGATTGGATTATAAGTTCGTATTAGGGCGAAGTCATGAGCAGTCGTGAGGCAGTCGGTGTTGCTGATCGCCTTTGTTAGCGACGGCTCGGGTTGCTCAGGAATGTCGTCTAAACTTACCAAGATCGGCCTTGAAGTGCAACACGGCTGCATGTGAAAAGGTGATTTGGCGAAGACGCAGGCATTCGAGCAAACTCAGCTGTTTGACGGGCCACGTTCGATGTCCCTCTCGACACTTCGACTTCTCGAGTTCTTGCGGCTGCTTGGGTTGAGAGCGGCGCAAACAGTACGACAACCTTGAACCCACTCGCTGGAAGTCCAGCCAGACTCTTCAGACCTCGGCAATGCGGTGAGGTTGCGTGTGCTAGCATAGCTCTTCTGGCTCAGATCGTCCCGCTCTTCCACGTGAATGTCCAGACCCTGACTGACTTTGATGCCTGCGAACGGCATGTTGGAGTCACCTGCACCATCGGGCTCGGCTCGCGACGCTATTGCTGAATGTGCCGACAGCTGAGGGTTACTTTTGCCGCGCGTTCGCGATGACATCTGAATGGGCGTCCTGTTGCTGCCGGACCTAGTGTATTCGCCGCGCGAATTGGCTCCGGAGAAGTAACGGCGGAAGAAAACCTTAAGGGCTGGCGCAGATGCACAGAGCATTCCCAGATCCGCTTCGATTGCCGTCCAAACCCAGCCGTAGTACGCGTACCATGTTATGTCGTATGTATCTCAAGAATGTTAGACGAGATTTCGTGCTGGTGGGCCAGTTTACTTACAGTAATAAACGTAGGTAGCGTAATATGTACGCAGGATGCCGCAGACACAAGTCCTGTTCGAGATCAGCTTAGCTATATTTGGGAAATGAGAGCGCCTTCAGTCTTACACCAAGCCGATAGCGAAGATACCACACAGTCCTGCTTTTTGACGCTTTCCCATTCGGAGATTCCAGACGAGGAAGATTGGCAGCAGACAGATGACGAGATCCTGCACGGTACTGACGATGGCGCATGCAACGACTATTGCGCCCTCGTCGAGGTAGTGTAGCTCGTGCTGCAATCTCCATGCGACATCAAACAGACGAAAGAACCCAACAATTGGGGAGTAGGTGAATATGATGAGCAGGATGAACAGGATTCCGTAAAGAATGCAAAATACAATGGAACCATAGACCCATCGAACGAAGCCATTCTTTAAGGAGCCTGTCATGCGCCGATAGAAGCAGAGAATGGAGGTCTTTATGAGGGTTGTTGACGCCAGATAAGTGATCTCTATGGCCATGGTGATCTGAGATGTTCATTAGGTGTTGCTCGAAGACTAATAGGACGTGGGCTTACCTCTCGAGAAGTAACATGAGTCCTATCAGTCTGGTCCCAGGCATGCCATTGGAAGCCGTATACCCTGACAGCTGCGAACATTGAGCACTTGCCATGACCAAAAAAGAGGAGTACCCACCTAAAACAACACTTATCGTCAAACCGATCAAAGGGATCATGGCCAAAGTCATGAGAAGGTCGTCCACGCCTGCATTCCTGGCTACCACGAGTCTTGCCCACATTCGCAAGGCATAAACAACGAAGGTAATAACCAGTATTACTATAAGTGCTATCGGGGCTTCCCATCCTCGTTCTTCCGGATCCACACGGTTGGGTTTGGGCCACTTCATGATGACCTCCGAGGGCGGATGAAGGCCACCATCACGGGCGAAGATGGCATCTGCTACTGCACCAAGACCAGCATTGCGGGCGAGGAGGTTGTCTGCCATTGCACCCAGACCGGCCACTCCTGCCATGGCGTAATGGGTCCTGGTCGGAAGGTGCGCTTTTTCGAGATGTATGTTAGATAGAGGTCATCGACGGGAAGGAGGCGAGAGATGCAAGGCCGGGGTATGAAGCAAGGTCTATACGCACTTCAAGGGGAGCTCCCAGTGCTAATAAGGCATAAGTGGGTCAAACATTATTCCACATGGCATTAGTTCAAACGCAGGTGCAGTGGACCGGCTAGGCACGCCACACGCGTTTGACACCGGACAGCTCTGCGGCACAAGCATGTGGGTGTGGGACAGTGCGCCTCCAGCGAAGCTAGCAATTCACTGCCGACAGGAATTTTGCTTTAGATCAGCGTCGAGCAAGCCATGTGTGACTGTGAATGCATGTTGCGGTTCTAGTCTTAATGTGGATCGCCGATTTGAGCTTTTCCAGACCTATATTGACGATCAGTGACAACGAAGACATGGATGCGATGCATATTGTGCTTCATCCCCGCAGCTAGCAAACCCTGCCGATGAGGTTCAACCTCGTAGGAGGGCTGCTGACCGCGACTTCAAAAGTCCATTTGTGGATTTGCCAGGTACCGGACACAGCTAATGCAGGAAATCCAGAACAGGTGCCAGTGGGAAAACGTACTGAGCCGATTAGCTGCAGACAAGCCAAACGTTATGATGCGTGCTTGTGGTTGGATGATCCGCGCGGTAACCGGCGAAAGAGATGTTTCGGGAATCTTAAGCGATGGTGGAACAAGCTTGCGCAATTTAGCTCCGTGCCTGACGATCGATGGCATAGGGGTCTGAATTCCGTTGAGCTGGCAGTATCAGCCCAGCAGACCGTGAACACGAACGCAAGCTGCATGGCCATATTGTCCGCATGTGGCGTTTGCCATGCGACGCTTTTGCATGCAGACATACCGGACCTTGCTTCTAGGTCCTCGGCATATATAGTGCGCTAAATGTCGAAGGTCAGCGAAGCCAATTTCCCCAGATTCCATCATGCTTTGGCGAGATATGGTTGTGCAGCGACTTCTCAATGCTGCGAGTCGATCACGAATGATCCACGATCTGGGAGTATCGTCTCGAAAGTACCCCCACAATGTCCTCCTTGTCGCTTAGGGATGCAACCTCGGCTGGAACCGGCGTTTATCTGTTAGCAGCTAGAGCATCGTGGATGTGATAGTGGGGAAATGGTGATCATAATGTCGCGGATTTTGAGCATTCGAGATCTGAGCTCAGCTTTACTGCATGAATATCCACAGATTCCAGTCATTCGCACAGTAAATCGAACACGGTGTTCTGACAGCTAACAGTCATCGTCAAGCAGTCTATGGCTTACAGCCATGATGTCGCGATTCTTGCAGGCGAAGTGAGACGTTCACCACCGGCAGCTGGTCGCTTTCGGCGTCATACCCTGCCTCGGGGGCATTCGACCGAGAGCTGGATGCGAAAGTCAGTTATCTGTGTTGGAGGAAATAGAGTTTCTGTTGCAATGGGAGTTCCCACAGCGTAGCTCCACCTGGAAGGTCTACAGGCGCGTCTTTGACACGAAGGCCCAAGCTCGCTGTGAATGACTTGATGATGCACAGAGATCAAAGAAGTCACTTGAGTTGCAGGAGCAGACTTGGAATGTTGAGACAGAAATTGCGGTGAGATCTTGGCCTAGAAGGCAGTCTGCTCCTGGCGGCGGAGGTTGTTGCTGAGTTTGTCGGTCCGTGCATGCCGAACAACTCCCGTCGCTTGGTGTGGCGGATACGAACGACTTTGACTTGTCGCATCCTTCCCGCGCCTCCGTCTTTGCACATGTCATTTTCATTGACCACGCGTTGTCATGTCGAATCTGTACATATCCCCGCCGCTTTCGAAAGCACAGCAAGCCACTTTCCCCCCCCCAATCGATTGTTTGCTTCATCTCACACTTTCAACACTCACAGGCAACTGCAAGTACGACGCATTATAGGTCCATCGTCACGTGGCTGCAGAAATTTACCATTGAAGATCATTGAGCATCGTAATATCTTACAGCGGTGACATGTCGGGTTCATCTACTGGGCCCGAACCGAGATGTGCGCAAGGAAGACTCGTAGAGTGTGGCATGCCTTCCATGCATACCCAGAAACTAGTATCCTAAACAACACTGCGACTGCGGAGTGGCGCGTGTTGCAGTCCATATCTGATCTCAGACGACGAAGAGGCGGCTTTTGTCTGGCGGCGGGATTGTTCGGCATCAGTGCAGGGCAGGCAATTGGTCTCGCTTCTCCTGCTGTCACTGACACCTAACCGAAATTCAGCATCATACCTCGTGGCAGCCACTTGCTCAGAAGCCACGGTCTCGGGCTCGCATGCATGCTAGTGCGGGATCGCAAATAGTGTTCGCAGATAAGAAGCCGATGGATGACATTCACACTGGAGACGCTCGGAGGCGTTCTTTACATCTTGGAAGCGGTTGCCAGCTCAACGTCCAGGCCTAATCTAGCACACTCGGCAATTTTGATCGATTGCTGATCAGTCTGAACACTTAGAATACACTGGCATGTTTACTCGATATGGTATTTGTAGCTTCCATGATTACAAACCATGCAGGACACCAATTATATGGCGACCTCCCAAGAACTACAATCTTCCCGGTACCGGGGTTTCAAACGCGGATTGTCTTCGACTGACACCCACCCGCAACCGTCTACTCCCCAGCAGTCGCAGCGCTCAGTGCGCATCTCTGCAAAGCCTCTCGAACCGCCTTTGTCGCATCGTCCTCCAGCGGCGTACTGATATGTGCACTGCCCAAATCGCCGAGCAGATCATCCAGACTTGAGCCCTGGAAAGGATCAGACTGTGCTGGAAAGCGAGTCTGAAAGTCTTCCCAGTTACGTTCCATATCGGTGCGATCGGACGTCGCCGCTTCGTCGTTTCTGTTGATTAGTTCATCTTCTTGATCAGCTGCAAATAAAGCTCCCGTAGTTTGTCCGCCATTGAGATCAGAGTCACGCGGCATCCAGACACTTGATTTCTTCTTGCCCAGGATGCTGTTCAGTCCCGGCCGCTTGAACACGGTCTTAGGCTTAGACGTCAGCGTCTTGTCTACTTCGCCGATGCCATCATAGCCCTCTTCCACAAGGAAATCATGAAAGAACTGCAACTTCGGGTCTTCAAACTTGCGCGTGACTTTGCACATGCGATAACCTTGTGCCAGACGCTTCGTCACCTCTGCATCGGCTATGGCTCGGATCTTTTCTACACGAGTTGGGCCGTCATCCAGCATCTCATGATCATGGTTGTTCAACAGGGTTAGGCCTTGAAAGTCCATCTCCAGACGTACGTCGTTGACGACGCAGTCGGGACATACAAATGGGTTGGCCCGAGCTGCCTTGACGCAATTGGCACCGCATGATTCGGAGAGATCTGATGATCTAATGCGATGATTGCATTGGAGATCGTGGTACGCCGAATCGCCAGAGCACGCGGAGTACTTGATTTTGAAGACTTGGTCGCTCTGAGTTTGCTTGGCTTGATGGTTTGACATTCTTGCCGAAAGGCCGTGGAAGGTCAGTGTCTACAGGCGCCGTGGCGAGTTTTGAGCTGAAGCAGAAGCTGTGTATGGCTCAGCGCGGTTGGAGACAGTTATGAGACGTGTTGAATCCTTCGTTCTTGCTGTCGGGTTGAGTGTGTTATGTCTGTGGTTGTTTGTCGGTTGTGTAGAGAGCCACTCGCGACAGGGAGCAATCGCTTACCTGCTTCTGCGGTTGTGACATGAGTCAACGGGCACGTGATATGAGTGCGGACAATTCACTGGGACAACACCATATAGTGGAAGAAACACGCAACCTTGGCATCACCGCATGTGACTTGCGGCAATAGTTCACGGGGCACGAGCTCCCACATGTTCGTATCTTGTGGTAGAGTCGCTGTCACACCCCCTCCCGTCGTCGAGCCTTTATTCTCACGTCCTCACAAAGCCCAATCCTCCTCGCGCATTTCTTTCCATCCGCCCTGTCATCCCTTTAGCTTGATCCTACTCACTCCACGCCCCGGCACTTAACGTCTCCTGCTCCTATCCACTCAACCGAGTGAACAGATTTACCGGTGCCAAATTTCTCCATAGCCTCTCCTTTTACCCTTGACCTATGCCTGAAAACCAGTCACCCATAGTGTCGTGATCGTTCACCTTCACTGTGAACGTCCCTTTCAACCCACCGAAGTATTCCGTACTTTTAAGCACCTCGAATGGAAACAGGCATACGCCGTTCTCGGGTTACACCTTGTTCGGCAACATCAAGGGCCAGGACCGCATATCAGATATGGCGGTCTCAGCTCCGGAGACCTTGACTGCGGAGCAGCGATTTTGCGCACCACGAGAGCCTGCCGTCAACGGCTTCGGGACGCGGGTAAGTTACCTGCTCCGTTCCCGAGATAGATGATGCCACTTTCGACCAGCCAGTCAGCGCCGTTCGTTGCGGATCCTGTGGTGCCTACTCGCGATCAGTATTAGGCGACAGGTGCTCCGGAGCTACTGAAACACCCACTCCTAGTTGGATAGACATGGCAATGTACACTTACACAACTCTCTCTTCCACCATCCCGCGCCAGCGTGTACTTACACAACCGCGTGCCTGCAGTCGTGGCGCGTCACGTCACGTCAGACAAGCCGTGCGTATCAATATCCTAACGCAACAGGAAATTGGGAACTTCTCTGGGAGCATGGCCGGGTCATGCTCATGGTTCATGCTCATGCCCAAGAGGTAATTAGTGCTGAGGCTCTGTTGTGGCTTGAGGAGGATTGGGGCCCAAGGGGAGCAAGTGAATACAATCGAGGAAATCCTGGTACGCAGGCCTTGGGTCTTGAGACTAGATGAAGTGCAGAATGCGAAAAAGTAGACTCGCCGACTGTGCGATTAGGCACTCGTGCAACGCAAGCACGTCCACATGAGTAACAAATTTGCCATTTCAATGAGTTCTCCCGAATACCGGCTCGGCGATGTTTCCCATAGCGCCTGACGTCGGCTGATAAATTTCCCTCGTTCTCTCCACTCTGGCTTGTCCTGTACCAACCCTTGTGTGATGAAGTGCGCGTGGTAAAACCTGTCCTTTTTGCGAAAACCCAACTGCTCCACGGCCATGTAAAGATAACACCTCATCGTCCGAGAGCATTCACATATGCATATGTGCCCCGTCAAGTCCTCATAGGGAGCTGCAGCATACTTCAACCCAGCCGCAGGTCCAAGACACATGGTCTGCCCAAGTCCAATGATGCGCCAAAGCGCAGGATGAGCATTGTGCGAAGACGATGACACTTCGTACCGAAAGCGTCGAGGTCGGTGTGCAAACCAATGGCATGCGACCTCGCGGCAGAGGACCAAGATCGAGGTGCCAACGCCTGAAGCGGTGCATCCTAAGCCCAGCTTTCAACGAAAGCCAAGTGTCTTGAGAGGATGGGCGTCGCAAATCAACACATGCGCATTATATGGGGAAGTAACTGTATGTTAGCCACGAGACAAGCATCACTCCAAGATAGGATCTAGATCTGTAACTTTTGTACATGATTCGAGCAGACGACATCCGTGGAACGGAAGAGACGCGCTGGTCCTATGGACTATTAGCAGCCTGTGTCCTCCGCTTCGAAACACCGAGTCGCAAACGCCAGCAGAGCTAGGCCGACCGGTAAAAACCTAGGGGGCAGTGTAAGATGTGGAATGGATCCGGGAACATTGAAGGGCATACCAACAATTTTCCATTATCCAGCGTGCAACCGGAAGCGTGGCTCAAGCCAAGGTGAACATCCGCCAATACCATGCATCAAGGTGGCCGCCACGAAAATCGCAATCCATCCGTTTCAGTCCAGTCCAGTCCAGTCCAGTCGTTGTGTCCGTACCTAGTCGAGGAAAGTCCCACTCGATGAATTTCCTGTAGGGCAAGTCAAGATGATGAGACCTAGGGCAGAGGACTAATACCCTAGGCCCCATCATTACTCATCAAGTTCTTCACGTACCTCTCAAGAGTTGGGTCAAAGACCTTAGAACCGACTGGCGGCGGCACCCCAGAGAGAGTTGTAGATCTTATCCACAACATAGGAAGCGCGGATCGTACGGTTGTTGAAACCACGACCGTTAAGACCTTGAAGGGCCTTCTCTCCTCCAGAGACCGAGTCGAACTTGACGTAGACATCGCCCTCCGTGTTGGGGTCGACGGCGACATGGACAACCTTTCCGTACTTCTTGTCGCACTCGTCCTTGACCTCTCGCTCGAGATCCTGGGCCCAGGTGGTGCCATAGTTCTTCAGCTCCCTGCCCGTGGTTAGCGAACGACGTTATAAGTAGGAGGGAGTGTCTAACTCGTCAGCATCGAAGGCGTTCTCGATTTTGATACACTTGGACGCCATGGGCTTGTCAACAACAGGTGCACGAGGCTTGCTGATGACTGGCTGGGCGCCCTGGGCAGGCTGGGCGTCCTCGCGACGAGCCAGCGCGTTCATCAACTTGCTTCGATCGTATGTCTTGAAGTTGACACCTGCGACATCGGTATCGTCGAGGGCGGAAGCACCGCTGACACCGCGATCGTCCTTGCTGTGGGTACGATCGAAGATACCACCAGAGCCACCAGCATATGCACCACGACCACCGGCACCACTGAATGCGGAGCCCTGGTAGCTCTGGGCCTGCTGGTTGAATGTGCGCAGGAGGCTGGCGGTAGATTCGGGGGTAAACTTGTCGTTGCCGAGACCGACACGGATTTGGCGACCGGCGAGCTCGAATCCGTTCATCTCTGTAAGCGCGTTCTTAGCGTTTGAAGGATCAACGAACCTGCATATGTGTCAGTATATAGTCTACTTTAGACACAAGTGAGCAACATACTGGACAAACCCATAGCCCTTGGAACGACCAGGATTCTGCTCGTCACGCTGAAGGATGACCTGTTCGAGTTCACCATAAGGCTCGAAGATCTCCTGGAGATCGGGCTCGGTGACACTAAAGTGGATGTTGCCAACGTAGAGGCGGTGGAAGGGCGCGCCATTGGCACCCGGAACAGCACCGCCCTCGGAGGGTCGAGCAGCGCGGTTCTTCTCGGCTTCGGTAAGCTGCGCGATGATAGGGACGCCCTTCAATCTCTGACCAGTCAGCTCGAGAGCTTTGGGGACAGACTCCTCCTCCTTGAACTCAACGTAACCGACGCTGGGATAGGATCAGCAAACATCATTTTGGACAGGTGCACAACACGCTTACCCTTTGGAACGACCGGTGACTCGATCCTTAACAATCTGGGCCTCGACGACTTCGCCGACAGCCTCGAAGAAGCTGCGCAAATGGCGGGTCTCAGCGCGCTGAGAAATCTGTTGCACAAAGATAGTGCGCTTGTCGCGATCATCTTCGGTGACCTCGGGCTCGGGTGTCTTCTCGCGGTGGCTGACACGGCGCTCGCCGCCATTGCGACGGTCGCGAGACCTGTCGCGGCCGCGCTCATGGTACCTGTCTTCACGGTCACGGCGGGGAGAGCGGGAGCGGGCACGGCCACCTCCGCTGTAGTAGTCACCTCCGTCTCCACGATCTCCGCGATCTCCACGGCCTCCACGACCTCGGCGGTCTCCGCGGTCGCCTCGGCGGTAGCGATCGCGCGAGCTGCTGCGCCGGTTCCTATCACGATCCCCTTCATCTGTGTCAGCTCTGCTCGATCGAGGACGGCTCCCATCTCTCCGCCGATAGTCCCTGTCTCGACTCCGACGGCGGTCTCCATTAGACTCACGATTGCGGCTCCTGTCACGGCGGTCTGAGCGTCGATCACGGTCGCGGTCGCGGGGGCGATCTTCACGGCGGCTGTCGGTATCACGAGCCTCGCTGCTCGCGTGGCCAGAGGTTGCCTTATCCTCGACCTCGCGCTGAGTCTCGTCGAGCAGCATCTCGATGTCTTCGATGGTAGCCATTGCGAGGCGGATCCTAGGAATCGATGAGTTGTATCGGTCGAATTGTATGCGCAGTCACGGTGAAGTGCGAAGTAGTTGCGGTGAGCTCTGTAGCTCGAATACTGGATTCAATTGCTGTTCTGTAGACCGGGTAGACAGCTGCCGCTGCAGTGACTTCTGTAGCGATGACCTGACTGTCTTGCCCCAAGTCGCGCTCGACTAAAACCTGCTTGATTGAAGCTGCACTGTCGCGGGCGATTTGCTGCGGTTGTTGTGGGGTGGAGGCGGAGAAGGGCTGGCCTGCGCAGCTGTTGAAAAGGTGCAGGCGCTAGCGGGCATGACTAAGCGAGGCACCAGCGTCACGTGCATAAGGCAAACGAGCGCGTTTGCCGGAAGTTGCCGGAGATTCACCGAACAAGCAATCGCAGGGTGAGTATGGGGAGCGATGATATATTAGGATTATGTATGTAAACAGTATTGATATCGTGATGATGGCGTGAGCTGAAAGGCAAGCCTACCGGTACACCAAGCCAAACCACCTCCGCGCCTTGCAATGCTAGAACCATGTACAGCCTCGAGCTATGCCTTCATGCATATATGCTTAGGTGCTCTTGATGACCTTTGCCGGGCCCATCTCGAGCTCTGTGCCAAAAACCCAGTCCCAGAAGCGGCTTGTGACGCCAAAGCCATTCTGGTAGTCGGCAAAGTGGTGCTTGAGATGATACTTCTTGAGTTCCTGGTAGTATGCAGGGAGTCTGTTAATGTCAGCTGTATGGTCGTCGAGCCAAGCCTGGATTTGACATACTTTTGGTGGTGGAGGAAATAATGCGTCATGTCATAGCAGGTGTATCCAAATATTCCACCGCAATATGCAGCCAATGCCGCGTACCAGTTCCAAAAGATAACGGTGTGTGCAAATTTCCAGAACGGGGCCGCAAGTGCGACGAACAATGTAGGAGGCATAACCAACCTATACTTATCCATGGGAAGATAGTGGTGGATGCCGTGGAGTACGAAATGCAGCGTAATGCCAACTCGGTTGTTGGGCAGATGCCTGCTGCTTGTTAATATTGATCCGACGGCTGGCATGGGCAGTCATACTCATCTAAGTGGAAGAGGCAGCGATGAAGAACGTATTCGATGATTGTCCAGAAGCCCAGTCCAAACACAAAGTACCCGGCAGTCGCAGGTACGCTTAGTTCGCGCATAGCTATGCCTGTGCCTATTGCGACACACGGCCACCATAGTGTAGGCACAACCCACCAGGGTGTCTTGCTCAGCGGCTCGAGAAAGTTGCCGAACAATGGCGCCGAGTCGCCTCCCTTGTAGTGCCGGGGCCTGTGTACTTGCTCGAGGTAGAAGTCCTTCTCGAACCCACCAAACCAAACCTGCATCAAGAGCGGCTTGCTGAGGTCCAGGAACTTGTGCTCCTTGTAATCACGATCTGGGTCGGTCTCTCGAGACAGGTCGTCGGCGGATGACATACCTGTCGCAACGTACAGCGGCTTGCCATCCTGTGTCATGCTCTTGAGCTCTGCCTTTCCCGCGTCGGAGGGTGGAAGAGGGACGATCTCCGCAGGGTGTGCGCTCTTTGTTGCACCATTTATGATGGGCTCTGTAGCGGTGAATCCAACAAGACTTTCGTCCAGGATCTCGTATGCTGAATCAGAGTGCGTATGCGACACCTCGTCCTTGAGTATGGCCTCTACATCTTTGCCTCCGTATTCGAGAATAAGTTCACCGCCGCCGGGATGACCATCCAAGAAGTCCGTGACATCGTAGACCTTAGTGCCAATCGTCACATAGCAGGACTTCTCGTTGTTGTGTTTCCGCACTTCAGCGACCGGAATCGTCGGGAGGGTGCGGCCTGGCATGGTCGTGGTCGTGGACATATACTCTGGTGACGGTTTTATGCAGCGTATGCACTCGTCTCCTTTGCGATATTATTGACGGTGTGTAGAGGAAGGTTTAGTGCTGCTCGTAACGTGCGCTGCGACTGGCGGGGCTTGGAGACGGAAGCTTCGGAAAGAACAATTCAGACGGCCGCGTAGACGCAAGGACGGTAAGGGTAGATAGACAGGCGCAAGAATCACAGGTAGAAAGGAGTGTACCGGGTTAGAAGCTGCAGGAGGAATGTGAGATTGTAGCTGGGAAATGTAAGGCTCGACAATTGTCAGGAGACGGCGCCGCTAAATTGTCGCCGCGCAGATCTCACCAGTCAATCGCGTGGTCACGGTGGCGAGACATGGATGTCTTGCTCTTCCGTCCTCCGAGACCCTGACCGCCAACATCAAATTACCAAAAGCAGCATTCTCTGCTCGGCCGACTCAAGATTGCAATCAAACTATCAGCACGCATCATAGATCCTAGTCTGTACTTCTACGAGCGATTTAATCGTGTATCTGGGGATGAGATGCGCTTTCGCATCCGCAATGGCAGTATTACCACTACCTCTGGTGTCCATTCGAGGGCGACGCAGAGTCAAGAATATCAAAACTTTGACAGTTTAGGCTCTTAATTCTTGATTTAGATATGAACTCCGAAAATGCTCACACACACATTGCTTCTGATTGACATGTACATGCCACATCACCTAACCTCCCATCCGCTGCTCTCCTTCTCCATCAATGCTACTGTCCGTTCCCGATCTTCTCAAGCACCTCTACAACTCATCATGCCCTTTCCCACTTTCATCATCCTTATTCTCCGCCGCTCCCTTCGTCAGTTCCTCAATCGCCCTCAAAATATCCTCCTCGGAACTATCCTTGTCGATGTTCAACTTCTTCAACTTCCTGCCCGTCTCATCCTCCATCTCGTCCTTATGGTCGAACGCCTTGAGCTTTACACCCTCAGCTTTCACCCCTGCCTTTCGCAGAGCCTCGGCGAGTTCTTCGTCGCTGGGCTTGTCATTGCTTGAATCGACCGGGCTTTCCTTCTCCGTAGCCTTCTTGTCCTTCTTAGATTTCTTGTCTGCTTTCTTCTTCGGCTTGGCTTTGGGTTTGGCCTTGGGCTTTTGCGTCGGCGGCTTGACGTGACGCATTTTCTTCATCATCATGTCCATGATGACGTCGTCCATGCGCTTCTTTTCTTCGTCGAGGTCCTTGATGGTAAATGCCGGGTCGTCGGTGGCCTTCAGCTTGGACTGCTTGGCTTCGTTCTCATCAAGCCATTTTTGCGCGGACGAGGAGAGTTCTTGGAGCTTCTTGAGGTCATCATCGGTGTAGATGGTGGGTACTTCAGTAATATCGGGCTCGGCGGGTTCAGAGGAAGATGACTTGAGAAGGTCATCGTCCTCCAGATCGTCGAGGTCGTCCGCCGAAGTTGACGACGATGGCGTTGGTGTGGCAGACGCCCTGGAGGCTTCCATTTCACTACTCTTAGAGCTGTCGCGGATTTGTGTCTTGATCTGGCCATCGACAAGCTGGACCACCTCCTTGAGGTGGGCGATCGTGTCCTTTAACTCCTTAACAGCATCAGGACGCTTGATAGCCTCGCTCTTGCGCTTTAGAACGGGATTGACGATGTCCTCGAGCTCCTTGAGTTTAGCCTTTAGGTCCTTCTCGCCAGCTTCAGCGCCCTCTGAGTAGATCCAGTCAGATGCAGCGCTAAGCTTCTCCTCGAGTGTTGATCGGACCGATGCGATTGATGCACCAATGAAAGACTCATCCTCGAGATAATCTCGGGCTTTGTATGTGAAAGCTTCGAGGGAGTTCAGGACCTCCTCTCGTACGCGACGGGACTTGTCTGAAGAATCGAAGGCGGCGAGCCTACGTCATGTTAGACTAATGAATCAACTGGTCACTGATATGTATGCTTACCTATCCTGCATCCTCTTGAGCTCCTTGCGAGGATGTTTCTCGTAGCCCAGCTGCTTGACATCGTATGTGATCGCGGATCTTACGATTTTCTTCTTCGGCTCCTCCGCCTTTGCAGCGTCAGTGCTTCCAGCCTTGGCTGAAGATGAAGACGAAGATGATCCAGAAGAGCTCGAGGCCGAAGCAGACTCCGCAGAGCTATCGCCCTCCTTCAGTGGCTCTTGATCCTTCTTACCGCCCATGCCGAAAAGATTCTTGACACCATCGACTATACCACCCTTCGCATCTGCTGACTCGCCCTCACAAGTAACCCAGGCGGACACGACCTCAGGGACACCAGTGATAGGGCTGAGCCTGACCTGGACATAGTTGTTGAACGAGTCACGATCGCACTTATCGTCGTCGATCATCTTGGTGACGACTCTCGTCAGGTTGCCACTTTGGAAGTGGAGGACAGGCTCCTTGGACGCAGCGCCCTTGGCTCCAGGAACGGCCTGGTAGACGGTAAACTCGAACTCGCCCATCATCTGGAAAGGCAGGTCCTTGGTCACTCCAAGCTTGGTGTGGGGCGTGAAAATCTTCTGGTCGCGGTCCTTGAGATTGAATGAGTACTGGATGCCATGCTCATAGCTTTGAGTATCTGCGTCGCGAATCTCCTTGACGCGGAAGGAAGGGCTGAGACCAGCAGCCTTGAAAGCGGCACCAAATACTGCAGCCTCGTCGGAGTTAACGTTCGCTCTGAGCTTAGGCTTGGTCGCGAGCTTCTCGAGCCGGTTTTGAACAAAGGGTGTACGCGTTGCGCCTCCGTGGACAATGACAGAGTCAATGTCCTTCCAGGTCAATCCAGCAGCTTTCAGGGCGTCGTTGATGGGAGTTTCAATTCGGGCGGTGTAGTCGGCGGCGAGCTTCTCGAGTGTGGCGCGCGAGAGCTTGTAACGTAGATCTACATCCTCGTAAAGACCCTCGAAAAACGCGGAGGTCTCGCTGTTGGCGCTCAAAACTTGGCGAATGCGCTCTGCTTCCTTGAATAACTTTGCGGCTGTACGTCCATGGCCCTTGACTTGTTCAGCGGTGATGGATGCACTCTTGGCGCCTGGAAGGGCAATGAAAGAGGACACCATGTCGTCGACAATGAGCGAATTCAGGGAGTCGCCTCCAAGCGTTCGGTCGTAGCCAGTTCCGAGGACCTGAACTTCCTGGATAGTCTTGTTGCGCTTTCCTACGTCCTTGACCGTCCTGCCCTGGAATTTCAAGACGGTGGCAGACGTGGATCCCGCACCCATATCGAACACCATGTTGATCTCAGCCTTGCCGTCCTTCGTCACATCGGGAAAAGTCCTGCTCACGGCATAGTTAATGCCCACAGCCAAACCATCAGAGACCACACCAAGTACTTTCATGCCAGCCAACCGTGCCGCAACCTCAAGCGCGCGCCTTTCCTCGACAGTGTAGAATGGTGGGACTGTGAACACGGCGTCCTGGATATCGAAGCCCTTGCCTGCCAAAGCTTTTGCGTTCTCCCTCACATTCTTGAGCTCCATAGCCAGTAGCTCCTCGACCGAGAATGCCTTCTCACTTTCAGTAGCGAATGTGCCGCTGCTGAAGCTGACGGTCTTGCGCCCTTCCGTGCCCGTAACCTCCAACGCGGGATACCGTCCCTTGTACACGCTGACCGCATCATTCTCACTTGATACACCCAGAAGGTGCTTCAAGTTCGGGTATACATCGCCAGGGAAGCGAGCTTGTAGCGCAATGGCATCGCCGCCATAGAAGCGCTCGGGGTAGGAGCCTGAAGGAAGTGGGCCGCTCTTCGAGGGCTTAAAGCAGACGGCGGAGGTCTCTTTGCGTTTCGAGTCCTTGGTGAGGACAATCTCAAGGGGAATGCCAGGCTTCACGAGCGCAGCTTTGATGTATTCTGTGCCTAGGTCGATACCTAGGACTGCAGATGCGGCGGAGGCGGTCGACGAGAAGAGGAAGACGAGGCCAAGGAGCATCGTGGCCGGTGAGAGATGCGCTCTCCGGCGACCTGGCGGAGCCATTATGTGGGTATGGGTGTGATCTGGTGATGCACAGGCTCGGATGTGGCGCTTCGTGGGGAAACTCAGGGTATCGGTGCGCTTAAGACAGACGGTGTAGAGGGCAAAAGAAGGAAATGGGAATCTATCCCTAGCAGAGGTAGTTGTGGACAGAGTTCACATAAACGTGGAACATAAGGCGGGACTGGTTAAGTGTCTCGTCGTGGGGTGCAGCTTTAATGAATGGCGCCGTGGTAGCTCCCCTCCACAACTTTTCGACACCTGGCTCTTTCATGAGGACACATCCACGACATGGACGTCGGGGCCTCCACACCAGCACATCAGGGTCGATCTGAATCGACATCCGATAATAGTCATTCACTGGTGCCTAATCCTACAACTTTTTCTTCAACATATTTTTGTATCCGTCTATCTGTTCACATTCAGACTTCAACGCTGCGTGAAGGGGCAGCGAGCCAATCGGAAGCTTTGAACCTCCGCAATAAGCAGGAGCGACACCTGCAAGCCTTCCGTGGGCCATTCCTCACAACCAGCTCGGGTGATCCTCAGACTCTGGAAACTGTATGAACTTGCATAGGACATAAACCTAATGGAAATATTATAACCCAATTATACTACTTTGTTTGAGCCGCAGGTTGTGGTCTCCTCGCAGATTGGACACCATCATATGCCACGGTTAAATTCCACCATTCCGTCTTTACCGCCGCGTGCATGGAATTCAGCCTCCAAGCTCTTGGCACTCACAGCCTGCCGCTGCGGAAATGCAGCAAGCGCAAGTGGCAGTGCGAAGATGGATGTCGTCAGAATGAGTCCTGGTTAGAAATTAGCTTCAACCACCGGCGGCCCCCACAACCCGTCCTTGACTCACCCAAATTAACAGGCGTAATCATCTTAGGCCTCTGCTTGAGCCACTCTGTCTTCTGCAGTCTGACCAAGATGAGAGGTGGCAGGACCATGATGGGAGTGGAGTTGAGCACGCGGCTCACTGCCGTCTCTCCCACAGCGAGCGTGGCTGCCTTCTTGCTCTTGCCGAGCGACTTGATTTCGAGATCCCCCGTCTCCACTTTGTGCTTCTCGTCTTCGGTCAGGACGGGGAAAACGTCGATGCCTTGTCGGATCTCTTCGCCACGCATGAGGAACACGTTCAGCACACCTGCGCTAGCGACAGCCGCAAAAGGTACCAGGCGTCCTGCCAACATCTTCGCGTTCGGTGATAGACTCTTGAGGCGGGGGACGAGGGCGTTCAGACCTAGCGCAACACCGCATGATGCCGTTACTGCTGTGAAGTAGGACTTGACTACGGTAGACGTTGGAAGCGGCATTGACTTGTTGGCATTCGAGAAGTTGATCCCAACGTTGAGCGACTGATTGGCAATCTGCCAACCTGCGGTCCCTGCCGTCTGCGACGCTTTAGCTTGCGGTTCTGCAGTTCACCGTTTTGATGCGTACCCCAAGACCTGGCGTGAGCATGCCAGCCGTGACAACCAGATTGGAAAGCACGAAGCATGACATGCGAAAGGGCAAGAACACGGGCTGCCCAGTATCTTCGTCATGTCAGTCCCCCGCCCACATCGATTCCTCGCCCAACCATCGTACCTGGGTGTAGTGTCGAGTCTATTGTCTTCTTCGCCTCCCACAGGTCTGGCGTCATGTCCCTAATCTTTCCCGTCTTGTACGCTGTAACGAGTTGTTTCGCATTTTCGAGGCCGGCGGAGGATGTGAAGAGGGTCCTGCAATGCGCATCGTTAGCCAACGACTCGACGAAGAAATTTCACACGTCTGAGAAACTGACGGTCGTGGACTCACCACACCCAGCACGCAGGAATTGTCGCGCAGCTGTCTCACCTCGGGTCTGAAATAGTGGCCGAGTGCTGCACGCGACCCCAGTACGTGCTAAGGTCGTACTGGGAGACTGGCAGGTCGCGGTTGCCTGGCAGTGAGGACGTCATGTTGCGCGACGAGGGCGCAATGAAGCGACAGGTTTTTTTGCGGGCTCGAGAGCTCCTGGAGCTTGGTGGGAGCCCGTGTGGGTAAATACACAAAGAACGATATCCGATAGCGGGCGGTGAGCGAGCTCGGCCCGAAGCAGGCTGATGCGATAGCATGCATTTTGATATGAGCGATATGCTCGATCCATTTCAGCCGTATCTACAGCACCATTTCTAGCAAGTATTTTAATGCAATATGCAGCGTCGCTAAACAACCCCAAAAGCCAGCCATTATACAAAAAAAAGTCGGCTAGCATGCATCTGTCGATGTAAAACAAGAGACAATAACCAAAGACTTTACTTTTCCTATACAACGAAGTTCTCCATTATCATGCACCATCATCACAGTTGTAGATTGCTCATTTCTTCTTCTTTTTGTCCTTGGTAGGAGGGAAAGCGCTTGTTCCGAGGATCGCGTCGAAGGTCTTGCTCGGATCGCTACTCGACGCTGGTCGGATCAGGGGTGAATTGCCAGTGGGCGGAGGGACGCCGGGTGGTAAAGGCAGAGCTTCGAGTCCGAGATTCATTACGCTCTCTCGTCTGCGGTCAGGACTGTGCGATCGCGCGCCGTCCCCGGTGCCCGCTGATGCTGGGTCAAGGAGACCTGGCGGTGGAGGCAGCGGCGTGGCATTTACATTCAGTTCCTGCATCGCTGCATTCAGCATTGTGTCGTTCGCAGCCCATTGTTGCGCTTTCTTCCAGCAATGAGACCGACGGAAGACGCCTTCCACACCATGTTCGACGATGTCGGTGGGCAAGCTGACGACTTGCGCACCTCCCCCTACTCCGAACCATGTCCGCGCTCTCGCGGTGTCTTCGCGACCCCACGGTACTCCACTTCGAGGCACTTCACAAAGAAAGTACTCCACTCCCTCGGTGTAGCGTACGCCAGGTGCATCGACGACCAGCATCGGCAGTGACTGGATAACAGCATATAAGAATAACCACTGCCCGCTTCGTAGATCCCAAAGATCGTCCATGGTTGCACCCGAGGCGTGCTTGAATTCAAAGTGTCGGAAGGCTTCGAGGAACGGTGTCTGATGCTCGGAATCGATGTTGTGGGACTGCTTCAACACCTTCGCAGCCTCATCCTTATGTAACTTCTTGGCCCTGGCTTTTGCGTCTTTCTTTGCGTCCCCTGTCTGGGCTTGCTTCAACGTGGGGTAAAGTGGAAGATCGAATGGCACGGGCGGTTGTACAGGCGGTGTGCTTCGATCATATTCGCTGAGGACCTTGCGTAAGGACCGCCGCACTATAGATTCGTAGTCTGTGCCTTCATCGTCGTCCAAGAATCCATCAGCGGTGCGAATAGTCAAGTTGGTGCGGTCTACGAGGAGGTCGTAGAGACTAGACATGTCGCGGTAAATGTCCAATAGTACCAATCGATTCAGGCCGCTTGTTGTTAGGTTGTTCTTCTTCGACTTTGCCTTTGGTAGCCACGATCCATATTTTGCCTTGTAGTAATCAATGATAAATGACCTTGTGGAGTTGAAAGCCGCCCTCCATTTCTTGAAGTTCATCATCTTTCCTTCCTCTGCCATGGCGCTGTTCATGATGCCTGAGAAAATAGCTGGGAACTCAAAGTCCTTGAGCTTCGAGTTGATAGTGGCTTCGCGATTGTCGAGATCCATCGCAGCTCGCGCGATCCTGGTAGATGTCTTGTGGCTGATCATGTCGAATTTGGGCGACTGTAATTCCTTGATGCTATCAAACTTCCCAGCAGCATGCACGAAACCTTCCGTGTAGAGTGCCATCGAGCGCATCTTTTCTCCCAGCACAACCGCCTCGATAGTCTTCTCACGGCTATGTCTAACATCCGCAAGGCTCAGTTCTTCAACATAGCAATCGAAGCTCGAGGCAGCGATCTCGCCAAAGCTGCTCCCATCAACGTTTGAAAACGCATAATGATTCAAGATGTCTGCAATCCGTAGGAAAATGTCAAAAATGTCCGGATGCCGTTCGGTAGCTACAAGCGATTGGCCAATGAGGAATGCGAAAAAGTTGCGGTATGTCACCAGGGTATCGGTGTCCTTCATGCTCAGTCGCGGATCGTGGGAGAATGTGCCGTCGGAGCTGAGCGCAATGGGCATGTACAGGTGCTTCTCAGAGTGGTCATCCTCCGCCGCATCGCTCATCGCTCGTGATCCCTTTGACTCATCGGAGCTACCGATCAAGCTCTGGTCCGGGGACGTTGTCCGTGACGGCTGGGCATTGTATCCTTCTCGCGAGACGCGCCGCGACGATCGATCGTCTAGTGGGGCCGCAGTGCTTGAGTCGCTGTACAGGCTGCCGTGTACGAGACGGGTGAGCAGTTGCGATGCTGCATATACGGAGGAGTCGATGCGGAAGGAAGGACCCTTGCCAGATGTGCGGGGAAAA
>TARA_R110002003_G_scaffold103_4_pt1 | contig 20621 bp, 17 predicted proteins | sample TARA_R110002003 | Tara Oceans TARA_R110002003 (sample SAMEA4396441) | marine metagenome | biome: Westerlies Biome; feature: [SRF] surface water layer (ENVO:00010504); material: water (ENVO:00002006), including particulate matter (ENVO:01000060) such as... | depth 5 m
AGGCCCTAAGTCTGTTCACAGGCACTATTTCGTTGCAACGGCCGCGGTATATCTTCCATGTTTCGTCTACTCCTGGCTCAGAACAGCTTTCGAGTACGGCTTCACCCAGAAGGCCCATGTTTACTTGGAAGACAATGGATTTATACGCCTCACAATCCCGGCCGTGAACATGAAGTGGAAGCCTGGGCAGCACTGTTTTCTGCGCTTCACAAGCTTTGGCCTCCAAGCTCTCTCGTCACACCCATTCACTATTTGCTCGTTGCCCTCAGTCCGTTCAGACGAGTGCTCCGACTTGGTCTTCTATATCCGTCACGGTGGCGGCTTGACGAGGAAGCTGTATGACTATGTCCAACAACGGCCTGGTACCCTACTACCTGTGCTCATTGATGGTCCTTACGGGGGAGTCAACATGCAAAGGTACAATGACGGAGACCGTCTACTCGTGATCGCAGGCGGCTCGGGTGCTGGTTGGATGCTGCCCATGATCGAATTATTCTGTAGACATCGCTCTACCAATGCTGCTGAAGAGCAAAACCAAGAGATGATCGCTGAAGACGCCGAGAAACAGGCCGTGCGCAGTCATGACAACAACTATCGGTCTGGACCTCAGTCATTGCGCGTCGTCCTGGCGACTCGCGACGCGACCAGCCGCATATGGTTTCTCAAGACCTTGAGTGATCTACTATCGACACACTCGTCAGTTCATGCTTCGGCTGGCCTCGACGTTCAAATCTACTTGACTCGCGCCGCAGAGCAGACCGCAGGCGTGTCAACAAAGGTGGCAGGTGTAATGGTATCACGGGCATCGGCTTCATCGTCGGACAATATTGAGATCAAAGCAGAGGGGAACAAAACTAACATTCCGGGTCAGGAGATAGGCGGCCGTCCAGATCTGCCATTGATCGTGCATGAAGAAGGGATGTTGGCCGCAGAGGGAGGATACTCGCTGAATGTGTTTGTTTGCGGACCCGACACAATGCAAAACGATGTGCGAAACGCTGCCGCGAAGGAGAACTTGGGCATTCTGAAGGGTTCGAAGTCAGGTGGAGTCTATCTCCACCCGGAACATTTCTCGTGGGCTTGAAGTGTGTGTCGTTACAGGAGGTAATATTTGCGGTTTGTTCCTTTCTGAAAAGAGCACAATCGTCGTCATGCCTCCTCAGACAGGTACCTTTATCCTAAATCAATGCCTTTTTCGCTTCTGCCACACAATAGCCACCAGTTCATCTTCGCGCTTCTCTTGTCCTTTAGCTCAGCTTGTTTATTTATCCAGTGGCTAGCATTCTCCTTAGCTCGCTCGCCCGCCGCCTCTTTTTCCTTCTCCGTAAGGCGAGACTCGATTGCAGTTTGATGTGAATGTCGGTGATGGCGTCATGGAGAAGCGCATTGCCAACGAGATATGCCATGAAGGCATCAGGATCAGGCATGCGGCCCTGAAACAATGCTATGCCGAAGGTGTCAACAATCTTATCAATTAGTACATGTCCAAACGCGGTGTCCATTTTTGTTACGGAGTCGATGACTTGATGCGGCACATTGCTGCTGTGGGCCATCTTTCAAAAATGATTATAGATGTTAGACGTGTATAAGTTCCTGCCCAGTGCTTCTGCTGCACTACATGTCGCCAGATTCGCAGCATCATCTTCCTTCATTGGCATCGCGGAGGCTGTATCACTGACTAGGCTCAAGAGATATCTACTCAAATAGCTTCGTCGCTGCGTCTGGATCGACATTCGCAGGCAGATAAGTAATGCCATCTTTGATAGTTGGCTTCTTGGTTGCGCAAGCCTCGATGAGCGGAAGTAGCACATCGATGATATGGTTGCCTTGCGATCGAAGAGCTGGATGCGTGTACCCCTGGTTAGCCTTGCGCGACCCTGCTAGAGGGGCCACTTGTCGATGTCTCATATGCGCGTTCATGCACTAGTAGAGCCTTTGGTTATACTCAATGTTCTTGAACTTTGAATGACAGTCACGTTCTTCACACGGAGCGAGTTGACAGCTTACTAGGTATTGGAACGAGGTGCTATGACGAAGAGTGGTGCGAAAAAAAAAGATAAGATGGATTTACCACCACCTATATTGCATAGTACGTTGAGCAAAACTTCAAATAAGTAGTTGAAGTTGTGGGTATGAGTAATATGATTATCGTGGAGATGATTAGGAGATTAATACGGCGTATGTGACTATTGAAAACATGTTGCAGAGCTGCCTCTCACCCTGTATAACAGGCCAAAACGAGTTACAAGCGTAATTGACTGCGAAAATTGTGCAGAGTTTCAGTTCTGTGGAAGGTCAATTGCTGAGATTCACTCCTTGAAGTCTTGGAAAATTACCCTACTCATCCAGATACTGGGGCTTGAATTTTCTCAACTACCTCTCTACGAGTCCATACAGGGGCTATACAGGGTTCTCTGTGTGGAATGCTATAGGTACTGCCCCCCAAACTGGGAACGCACATAGATTGGTAACACAGTCGCGAAGCTGACATGTCTTTGATAGCATGTGTATGATCATGCATAAGCATAGTTGATGAAAGCTTCGTTTGTGTGGAGGAAAGGCAATCGAGCGTGACGTTCCCTTCCCATGGTTTAGCTTTCACTACCAAGCCCATTTGCCAAGCCATAGTCAAAGCATAAATGCCATTCGCGCCTCATTCTGATCAACTACATCCGCTCCACCTCTTCGAATCCACTCGACTCAACTCGTACTGAGAATTCTTGACTCCATTCTCCCAATCTGTCACAGATACTACACGAAGCTCTCTCAAGATCATCTACCGCTCCACCAGCTGTGCGTCTACTACTCATACCTACGACCAGCATTGCGAAAATCTGACGACTAACAGCAGAAGTTAGCAACATGGTCTTAGCCACCTCTGGGTCACCACCGGCAACGAACGTGGCTGGTGGCCAAGGTTACATGCGCGCCATGAGCCGCCGCGACCGCAACCTCCTGAATCAGGGCCCACTCGTCGACATCATTGACCACAGTGGTAGCAAGATTACCAAAATCCCGTTGGCACTTTTCAAGGCAGCCTCCACCGACCAGGAGCTAGTCACCAACGGCAAGATCACGGTCCCAGATAACTACGATCTCGACCAGGTCAAACGCCTCGTCTTTCTAATGCTGAAGGTCGCCTCTGCTGAGAAAGTCGATGACTTTGAGCCTACAGAGAACGTCTGCGTCGATCTCCACTTTCACTCAGCTGCGGAGTACCTCGGTATGGGCTCATTCACCCAGAATATCTTCGACTTGTATTTCAAGCGCGTCAACAAAGTTGTGCCCGCCGTTGCCAGAATCGAGGCTATTGGGTCTGTTCGTACGCCGCCCGGCCACAAAATCCACAAGCAGATGGCGTACAATATTGGTGTCCGCTATTATGAGGACAAGATCGCCAACCGAGCACAGTTCGAGCGCTACTTGGACACTAATCCTCGCCTTCACGAAGCCGTCACCGAGGTAGTTGTGCTCAAGCAAACCATTGCTCAGCGCGAAGAGCAGAAGCGGGCGAGCCATCAGGCTTTCCTGGAGCGCGAACGCAAGCGTGCGGCCAAGGCGGAGTCGAAAGCGGAGTGGGAGCAACGTATGTGGATGAAACAGGCCGAGAAGAACGTTCTGCACACCAAGCGCGAGGCGCAGAAGAAGAAGGAGACGGAAGTGAAGCAGAGGATGATAGAGAAGCGTCGTCTAGGCCAGAAGCTGAACCCAGAGGAGGCGCGCGCTTATGAGAAGCAGTATGGTAGGTACACCACCTGCTAGGCGTGTGCAAGCAAAAAGATAGGCTTGGTAGAAGGCTTTGAGCTTCATGTAGCCCTTATGTCTTCTTGATATAAGTCTAGTCCTTCAGTGGGTTGAGACTAATCATAGATCAGTGACTCAGGCCATCTCTCGATCAAAACGTAAATAAAACGGCGGCAAACGCTGTATTTCCTTGACTCTTTACAATATAAATAACCATAGTGATGATATGAGTGTTCTACTGGCTGTTGTAAGCGTGCTTGCGCCGCGCATGTCGGCGTCCCCGTTTGTAGCTGCGCTTTTCCCGTGGAATCGGTGAACTGCCGCCACAAGTAATTTGGAGTGAAGTGAAAGCTTACTAGCGTGATCTGGTACCTTTTCCCTTGTCCGCCACGTCGGACGCTCTTGCCCACCACTTTCGGGCTCGACCGGTGGACTTTACGGGATATCAACATGGAGCTGAGTATGACAGCGACACTAACAGCTGCGCAGAACTCGGACATGGTCGATCGGGCGCTAGAGCCAGTCAAGAACGACATTAGGATGTCAATTCCGACGAAGCGCTCTTGTGCGGCTGAGCATGATGATCCCCTTCACCCAAGGAAGCGGCTTTGTTTACACAAGCTCCATAAGTTCTGCGAGGAGTACCCGACCTCAAAATACGCTCCGCAATTCGCAAAGTCTGACCTGTCCATGTACATTCAGCATGCGGAGATCCAATGCTTCAAGCACTGCACAAGCGAGTATCCCATCTTTGCCCGCGCGAAGGGCTTCTACACTGGCCCGCAACTTTGCAAGGACAGGGTCAATCGCATCATCATCTTCCCTGGATGTTTCAACCCATCGCATATCGGCCACCTGGAATTGCTCAGCCATGTCTTCCTTCGGATGGACAGCAGTGTAGTTGCAGCAATGATCGTCCCACGGGGCGAGACGTCTCATATCAAAGATGATACGACGATCGGAGGGAAGCCTTTTTCCTTGACGAAGCAAGAGCGCAAGTCTCTGCTTGACCATCCCTTGCTGCGAAGGTTCTGCTGGATATACATCGGAAGAGACACGAGTAACTCTGGCGATCGCAGAAGATTCCAGAACACGCTCATCAGTATGGCTGATGTGGAGGGTTATAAGCTCAGCTTCGTGAGTCTGAGTGGATCGGATCATTGGCTGTCTACCTTTGATTACCCAAACCTCGGTTTCGGACACGTAGATCACGCTAATGGAGACTTGATCACCAGCGATATCACGCGGCCCTCGATTTTGATGGGAATCGATACAACCAAAATACCGCGACAGCTGCCCCGCTGCGAGCCTTGGAGGAAAGTTCTGCCAGCAAGAGGAGACGCGGTGAAAGAGGAAGCGGAACAGACCTCTTGTTGGCCGTGTCTCAAATTTCAAATGTTCGCTCTGGACCGATGCTCGGATGGTGAGCCTCACACAGACCCCTTAATGCGGCACTTGGCTTCCAACATACTCCATCGCTGTCATGAAGGACACGGCATTATCTGGACATGTACACGCAGGAGCGGCGGTAAAGTGTGGTTTGTTCCGTCTGGGAGGAATGACTCTGTAGATGAGATGCGACCTACCGTAAGCTCGAGTGTGATACGCAAGCTGCTCAGTGCAGGCCCCAAGGACCAGATGCCCGAGCATGTGGGAGGCTTGGCGCTAAATGCGAAGAAACTACTGGCAGTACTTGGGCTCGCTGGGAGCGACGACGACACGGAGAACAAGATGGTTATTGGTGCTAAGGAGAAGACGGGTTGAAATGTGTGCCATTTGATTTTGTTGGGTACAATAGAGGGATTGTGGTAAAAAGAACGACTCAAGATGCGATGTAGGTAGCCACGTAGCCAAGTATCATTGCATGTGGCTGTGAAGGGGAAGACGTTGGCCCAGCTTCGCACTTCCCATCACGCCAAAGAAGCCAGCAGGCCCGCCACCAAAACTTTCCGCGTGTTCCCCCACGCAACTCGATCTGCCAACCGTCGCAGACAATGCCCGCACCAACCCACCTGACGCCGTCAGACCTCGGTCAGAAGTCGTACTGGGACACGGCCTACACGGCCGAACGCGACAACTTCGCCGCCAACACGGCGGACGAGGGCACCGTATGGTTCAGTGATGCGGGCGCGGAAGAGCGCATGCTCGCATTTCTAGAGCATCTCAGCGACGAGGGCGTGCTGCGCAAGACAGATGACGACGACGACGAAACTGCCCGTGTCGCGGCGCGGTTCCTGGACCTCGGCACGGGCAACGGCCACCTCCTGTTCGCGTTGCGCGAGGACGGATGGCTCGGGGCCATGGTCGGCGTCGACTACTCGGCGCAGAGCGTGCGGCTGGCGGCGACGATCCGCGACACCAAGGGCGAAGAATACAAGGACATTGCCCTGCACGAGTGGGACATTCTCGGCCAGGCGCCCGGGGCCTGGCTAGGCAGCGGCTTCGACGTGGTGCTGGACAAGGGCACCTTTGACGCCATCTGCCTGTCGCAAGACACCGATGCACACGGTAGAAGGATCTGCGAAGGCTACCGCGAGCGTGTCGAGCCGCTGATCAAGCCGGGCGGTCGGTTGCTTATCACCAGCTGCAACTGGACCGAGGACGAATTGCGCGCGTGGTTCGCGGGTGGGCAGCTGGCGCTCGCTGGCACGGTCAAGTACCCGAGCTTCACATTTGGCGGCAAGACGGGCTCAAGTGTGGTCACGCTGTGCTTCGAAAAGAAGCCCTGATCTACCTGCGTTTGAGGCGTGCTACTACGAGCCACTTCTTCCGCTCTCCAATGTCCTCGCGCCCACCGTCGCGCTCCCGCGCCCAGGCTCGCCGCTGCCCGTCCGCATTCATCTCGAACATGTCCTCTATAGCTAGCCCGGCCTGTGGTACTACCTCCTCGAAGAAGGGTGCGACCTTTGCGCGCCCAGTGTGGAATCCGGCGATACATAGTATGCGCGCCTCGGGGCTATAGGAGAGGAAGTGCAGCATCGACTTGGCCAGATTCTCATGCTCCCATGGCATCCAGAGGCAGTCCGCGGCGAGGACGCGCGTATACCAGTGAGCGCGCGCGCTTTCAAAGGGTCTTGTGTTGGAGCCCCAACGATGGCCTTCGACCGTCACCCGCGATGGTATGGTTTCGGACACGTTCTTGGCGACGTTGGTTGTGAGGGCTTCGAGGATGGGAGGCGCGGGGTAGTCGGTGATGGCGACCTGGAGTGGTTAGCCCAGACAGGAAGGACAGATAGCTTGCACGCCTATTTTACCTCTCTGGCACCCGCCAATGCACTCATGATGCCGCCCAGTCCTACGCCTGCCTTGCCATCAGCCATCTCTTGAGTCTTGCTACGTCCCGCCCAACGCACCTGCACCCAGCTCAAGCACCGTCTCGTCTCGCACACTCCACTTCTCCTCCTCGTCGGCATTGACCCACCACGCTCCGTTCTCCGATCCTTCGCTCTCGTCCCAGATGGCTTGGTTGGTCGGCCGTCCACCCACCAGCTCGCCCATCAACACGCCTGCATTCCACAGGTAGTGCGCAAACTTGCGTCTTTGTTCCTCGCCGTTCACATCCGCGGTCCTCAGTTCTAGCTCGCCATACTTCGTGTTCTTGTACACAATCACCGTGTCCGGGTCGTCACCATGTTGGTTCTGCAAGTCATCGGTGAAGATGCTTCCGAGTGTGGAGCCGAATATGTCTTCCGGCGTCGGCACGTGCGACACTGGGTGGCGCAGAGATATCAGAGAGGGAAGAAGCATTGGCATGCTGCGTCGCCGTGGGCATAAGGTGGAATTGTGCGTGCCGCCGGTGGGGCGCTTACAGCTGGGACAGAGGGGCCCGAGCTAGACAGGGTTGCAGCAACGTGCATATGCAGGGTCGCTGGCGCGTGACATCATTGACAACCGAGGCTTGTCTTGACGTCTTCAAGTCTGGCAAGAGTCGACATCGTGCCAGGCATTGCTGTTCACGCAGCCTTTCCACATACCTTCTACCATCCTAGTTCCCCTACATGGCCACCATGTCCTCTTTTTCGACCTTCAAAAGCCCAGCGACGTACCATTTACTCAGGTATCCCACCAATTTCATCAATTCTACTGTCTCGATGCTAAACTACCCCTAGCTATGGAACTCTCCTAGGCTCCACAGTCTTTCAATCCTTCATCGGCGGCATAGTGGCCTACCGTGCCCTCCCCCGCGCCCAGTTCTCCACACTCCAAAAGTCCATCTTCCCACCGTACTTCATCTTGCAAACGGTCGCGCCACTGGCAATGTGGATAACATACCCACGCTCGTTGCTCTCCGCACTCACAGCTTCCACCGTCACCACAGCCTTGTCGAGCGATAAGCTAAACGCTTACCTCATCACCACGATGCTTGTGACAGCAGTCTTGAATTTGATCTACGTGGGGCCGCAAACGACGGAGGTTATGAGGTTAAGAAAACACCAGGAGACAAGGGATGGCAAGAAAAGTTGGGATGAAGGACCACACAGTAAGGAGATGCAGGAACTCAACAAAAAGTTTGGCATCTTGCATGGGGTTAGTAGTTTGGTCAACTTGGTGGGGTTTGGCGCCATGGTGTGGTATGGTAGTGTGTTGGGCGAACGCATTGCCCTTTGAGACACGAGAAGGTATGGTGATACGACATGTACATGAGCCTGGAGCAAAGACTTACGTAGGGAACAGCAGAAATGCGACGTGCACCACATATTAGAACCGACGACGACATGGTGCGGTGGCAGTCGGTGTTTGCATATTGCGTAGAAGTCTAGCATGTCACAAGAGCCGCCGATTGTAGCATTGAATGCCTACAAGGCGGCGTGTCGTTGCAAACAGCCCATATGGTCTCCATATACAAGTATATCTTTGATACACACGGTCCGCCACACTGTGATATATCTTTGGCTATTGAAACGAGGACCAAGCGCTCACGATGTTTGTATATCAGCTCAGTCCAGTCCATTTCCCTCTTCTAAGGGCAGAGCGACCTGTATCTAGTACAAGACGACACCAGGAAGAGCTTAGCATCGAGGTGCAGTATCGACAACTTGTATCGCGAGCTGCAACGCAACGACTACATTCTCCATCTCTCGATGAAGACCTGCCGGCGGGTGATAACAAGTTTCTAACTTGGGAGATGAATGAACGTAGAAAAGCTCGGAATAAGGCGAAGATGCAGGTGTGCATGTTTGACAGAAGTTGGAGTACGTTTCCACGCATAGACACCCATATTAGATCTAACCTTTGCAGAGGACTTTGTGCGGGACGTACAGCAGGCGGAGCAAGAAGTCCATATCCTCACTCCGACGCGATATGAAGGTCTTTCGAACCCCGACTTCACGGGAGCGAACTCCCAAGCAATAAAAGAAAACAGGAGGCAGAGCCACCTTTATCCGGCGGAGGGCAGAGAGGACTGGCTAAATATACAGCAGAGACATATTGATGTCTTGAAGACTTTAGGGCACGCACGCGGATTAAGTCGTGTTCGAGAATAACTCCCTGATATCAAGACACTTGGAATGGAGAGCGAGGACTTTGAGCACGTGTCGAGACTAAAGGATTCTGACGGTAATGCCGCGAAGTACTCCTGGGTGACGGATTGAAAGGGAGTGCGTTGTCATGGGAGCAGCATCCACAATGAATCCAACCATTCCGCATTCCAAAGACTTTCCGCCGCTTTGTTGAAGAAAGCCAAAGGAAAGAGCACAACGTGAGGAAATGACAGGATGCCCAATGCTCCGAGCCTTGACCCAAAGTTCAAGGTCGTTGTTCATGTTTCGTCAGACAAGTTGTCCCTCCGCGTGAAGGTGCTGGGGTATCCGGCTACCAGACAGGGGAAGCTGTGGCGCGTAGCTTGAGCTCGATGCGTCTGTTTGTGACGTTCGAGAATGGCTTTGAGGTGAAAGGCGCGCGGGCATCCGATGCTCGCGCAGACGTAGCATCGTTTGTGTTTGCGATGTATGTGGCGCCAGATGTCATGGTCAGCGACTGGACATCCTAAGTTACATTGATTGTTGACTTACTTGAGGTCGCAGCTTCGACGGAATGTTGCGCCACAAGGAGGGCAATGAAAGGTGGGGTTGACTGCTTGAGGATCTGAGCTAGTACGTTGATCGGAAGACAGTGGAATTAGATATTGGCGTTTCGAGCTGTTCGGGCCTGCAGCTGGGGTGATGGTGATCGAATTCAGGTTCAAATCATTGCCGAACGTGATAGGCTCTGATGTGACATCTGTTGATTGTGCCACATAAAGGGAGGGTGCGGCGCCATTCCACAACGACTCCACGTAATACACCGGGTTGAGCTCATGTTCAAAGGCGAACGGGCCGAAGAAGTGTTCCGAGCGGCTACTGTGTGTATGTCTGAAGTCTGATGAGACAAAGCTCCCGGTCTCTCTGCAGAAAGCAGTAGAGAGCGGAAACAAGACGAAGACTCTGTAAGCCTTCGCCAACCGCGAATCAATAGAAGCGCGGTCTAGAATGCGATGCATTCCAAGAGTATCGACCTTGACGGCAAAGGCTGGGGCGACTGCAGATGTGTTCAGACGATCCTTGCTGAAATCCTAGAAGGGTCTTGAAGTCGTTCGCTAGTACGTGAACGGACATATCATCTCTCACCAGTGAGCACCAAAGTCCTGCGGGTGCCGCAACAGTATATGTATACACAGAGATGCGGGACGCATAGAATCTTGCCAAGGTAAAAGGACGGAGCCCACACGCAAGGCTAACCGCACACTATAGGTATATAACAGTCCAATCACAGCATGCAATACGCTTCGACTTGCCAACCTTTCGCTGAGCACGCCGTTCTCTTCTGTATTGTTACGTCTCAGATTCTCCATGTTATATGCCTCAAACTGTCGTCAGCATGAAGCCTAGAAAACATTCAAGGTTGATTGCAGGCTATAGCTAGCGAGGTGGATGGCAATGCCTTGTATATATGCCTTCGCGGCCCCATTTGTTCTTCAAAGTCGACATACTCGGTTCGGTCTGCGACTTTACTACATTGTTTGCAAATTCGTAGGGTGCTCTAAAGTTGTGGAAAAACACTGAGCGAGAATGTAGAGTGCGGCAAGGCATCACGGACGACAATTGACGATTAAGGACTAGCTTATTCGTGCTTTTCCTGACGTATCTCATCGCACACCTCACTCGAGCAGTTACAGTGAAGTTAAAGAAGGCTGAATTACACAATCAAAATGAAAGGGCTTGATTCAGCACGATTCGACCAGGCGACATCATCGCCCGAATGCCCACAGTATGTTGCTCATGCTAACAGAATCTGGCGGACTAACTCTGCGCTGTTCTTAAGCAGCTCACAGAATTGACTAGCACGACCAGCTTCAGGCGTGGTGACCGAGAAATACACACTGTGCGCAGAGAGTTAGCTTTCTTATCTTTCGCAGGATTCGAATACTACTAACCTCGACTCATACACCTCATAGTGCACCCATACCGACTCTGGATCTCTAAATAGAAAGCCTTTTTCCATCATCCCGGTTTCAAAACAGTGACTCATTATCTTCCGCGGCCTGGCTCTTTTGTACACAGGATCTTCGTACAGAGACGGCGTTTCTTCGCCGTCACGCAACAAGACACGTAAGGCAGATAGACTGCGGTCTGCGCTTTGTCCTCTATTTGCCTTGCTCACAGCTGCGGCATGCACTCTTGTCGCTTCGATCAGGAGCCGGCGGCGCTCATCCATCGGTACATCAGGACTACGGGCAACGGCAAGAAAGTCAGCCACAGCTGGGAGGATGACTTGTACAATCTCGACACGACCCATGTGGAAGTGTGCGACGGATACAGTCTCCCAACACGCTGGACTGTAGCCAAAGAGCTGGCGGGCAGCGAGCTGGACTACCATCTGGAAGATGCTCTTTGGTGAGCATTTTTGGGCTCGGAGAAGGTTTGAGCCGTAGTCATCGAAAGTAAGGAAGGCATGTTCTGCTGTGGCTGTCGCCGCGATGTAAGCGCTGCGGACTTGTTCGATATGAGCCTCAATGGTTGCGTCAGTCTGTATCTTTAGCTCGACCGGCTTGCCATTAGACGCGACTGGGTGCGTAGGTCGCAAAGATGGCGGATGGGTATGGATTGCACTCGCAATAGCATCGTTCAGTTGGCTCAAGGTCAAAGCATCGAGCATCGTGTGCTCGCCAATGACGCCCGAGACACCGTTGGTGCACACCACGAATTGTAAGGATTTGTCGTTCCATCGATTCGCCGCATCCAAGTCGCCACCGAAATGGAATTGTCTAGCTCGTTCGGCGGCACTTGTGGGTGAGGCATCGTCTAGGCATATGATGAAATCTGATGCCTCGATATCTGCGATGCTTTCAGAGTTCTTCACGTCAAGTTGTTTTAGATGTAATCGTTGCTGTGAGTGTAAGCTGGGCGTCTTCACCTTCGCAATTGACCACCTTACCTCGGCCCACGAATGTCTTTTGTCACATGTTAAAAGTCCCCAGTTTTCACGACGAAGCTGTTGCATCAGAATGACCTGAATACAAGTGAAGAGCTCCTCGAATGTGGCTGACCGGTTGTCCTCGAACAAATTCAGTTTAAATGCATGTCCTTGCCACATAACCACACAGTAGTCGTTGCCTGGATACCTCTTCATCTCATCGCTTCTTATATACGGCTGCCGGTTTGCATTGAAGATCCAAGGGTGATACGCGGTCGTCAATTCCTGCTCATTCAGCATCAGCGGCTGCACCTTCCCAGCTTCAAGCCGCAACTTGTAGTCGAAGGCAGTCCACACGATCAATGCTGCGCGCTCCGCTTGGGAGTGCCGTCGCTTACTGAGCGGATGACTGAACCAGAAGCTGTTGAAAGGCACGAGAGGTGCTCGACGATTCAGATGCCCATGGCGTAGCTGAAGTTCCCACTCCCAATTCTCAACGCCGGAATCAATGGCCATCTTAGCCGCCCGCTCGTATAGTAGCCTACCAGAACTCCCAGGTTGCCTGAAGTCATCGACCGTGCGAAGAGTATTCTTGTACTCTAATGGAGAGGCTAATGCCTGGACCGTAGTCAAGTACGAATCCATTAAGGTCTCAATATCCAATAACGGATATTTCGGCAGTTTATTGATGGTGAAGTTAACTTTCCGCTCATACCTTGGCGTGTGAGGGTGACCATTTCTCAAAACTTCGCCGTCATTGATGCTGCTTTTGGTGTTCAGGGATTCATTACGGTGCACGCCGTTTACCCCCTCCTGGAGAGTTTGGGCCATGACTTGTGGCCGTGGGTTTGAAGAAAGTGATGCCAGATCAGCCGAGCTACCTTGTGGTCCCTCTTCTAACTCTTTTGACACAAAGGCGCTACGCTCGACGACTAGCCTACTTATGTCGGCTAGGCCAGATGCGTCGAGAATCTCATGAGTACGCATTGCTGCTCCTAGGCTGCGACCAATCCAATTCTTGAACTCGATTGCGATGAGCGAGTCAAGGCCTAAATCGGCGAGGGGTACATGTAGGTCTATTTGATCGGCAGAAATTGTGATCAGAGATGCCATCTTGTGGGTCATAGCTTCGAGAATGATCTGTCGTGCCCCTCCTTTGCTTGTTGCTTGCTTGACGCGTTTTTCTGGGCTTTTCGAAATGTCAACTCCATTTGTTGGTGCTCCGTTGAGCATGGGCATGAGCAGTCCAGGGCTTGTGGTTTCTCCAGACATCTGACCATCCTTCAGCAGCGCGAGGAGCTCCTCTTTTTGCGATTGTGGCGCCGCCAACTTAGCCACAGCGTCGAGGACGCGTGCAAGATCAGGAATCTGGCTGGCATGCTGCGGTTGTTTTACGCTGACCAAAGTCATCTCTTCTGCTGTCAGTACGACTTTCCCTGTGTATGATCGCGCCTGGACTGCTTTGAGTCCCACTGCAGCCTCCTCCAAGGGAACCGCCTTCGCTGGTAGCACAGAGTCGAGGGCCGTGTGCCCTTCTAGAAGCGATACAACCTTTCTGAACATTAGACTTGCCATCAACGGACGATATTTCAGCAGGTGATTGGCGTCAAAGGAGACGAGACTGATAGCTCGTTTAGCGAGGGCCGATATCGTTGCAGTGGAAAGGTTCGGCTGCAAGACATTCACTACTGTTCCGAATTGTGCTACACATGTCATAATCTCATCTGTGAATGAGGCTGCTGATGTGTTGAAGACTGCGTTCACACCTTCGCCTGCGGTAGAATGCATAATAGCTTGTCGCAAAACCAGGTCTCCGCTGTGGAAGATATGATCGGCCTTGACGTCACAAACCGAATGCAAGGTTTCCTTCTCTTCCCGGGTGTTTACAGTCGCAAGGATGTTGAGACCCAGCTGCGTTGCGACAATGGCTGCAGCATACCCCAACGATGTACCGGCACCATGAATTAAGACTATTTGGCTTGGGTTGAGCTTGGCCACCTCTTGCAAAGCGTACAGTGCCAGACTCATGTCTTTGGGAATGGCTGCCGCCATCTGAAAGGGCCAAGATTGGGGTAGCTTCTGCACAAACGATCCGTTGACTCGCGTATGGCTTGCGAAATGTGTTGTCGTGTTCCAACAGCATACGCGCTCGCCAATGTGAAACATGTCTTTCATATTAGAGCCCACCGCGGTAATGATGCCGGCGCACTCCCCGATGCTAGCGGAGTCGCCGCCTTTTCCAAGGACAACGTCGACATCTGCTTCGTCCGCGGCAAAGGCGTAAGCTTTGACCTCAATCTCGTCTGACTTCAACGGCGCTTTTGCTACTTCGTCCTCCTTGAAACAGATACTGCTCACTAAACCTGGTGTCTGTGCGGTCATTTTCAGAGGCACGCGAGGTTGATAGAATGGTGAAGTCGCGAGAGGTGACGGAACCGAAGAGCCACTACCACCAATACCTTGGAACTTCTCTCCACGCAGTTTGACCACTGGAATCGCAGCGGACCCGGTACCTTGAAAGGCAGTAACATCGACAGAACCAGATGTAGGTCCTGATGGCGACAAAGTGCAACATACCGTGACTGGACTACCAGGTCTCGTAACCATGTCCGCATCCACAGATAATGCATCAATTGACGTGAGCATGACCGGTCCGCGGCTACAATGTCGGGAGTATAGCGGCAATACAATATGCATGAGGGCATCAAAGGTTGCCGGATGAATGGAATGCGGTTGGATGTATTCTGAAGGCATACACTTCGCCACGTTGGGAATGATGACCTTCCCTAGAGCCTGACAGTCACCAAGCCGCAGCTCTCTAATGGTCGCAAAGTTGGGACCGTAGTCGATGCCATTTCTACGCATCTCATCGTACAGCAGATCTGGGTCGATCCGTTGCGTGCAACTTGCATCGATCTCGTTGAGACGGCTTTGTTCTTTGGATGAAAGGCGGTGTTCCTCGCGGCCTTCGTCTACCTCGTTTGGTCCAGCGGTCTGATGTTCAAGCATTATGTAACCTCTGCAATTCAAGTCCCAAGTCTTATTGTCGGAAGTTGAAGTGATGCGGAAGCTTCTCCATGGCTTGGAGCTGTGTGCCGCAGCTGCTGTGTGTTCCAGTGGCGAGAGACTGATCATCAACTCAACTTTATCTGGAGAGTCTGGTACGACGATTGGCTTTAGGTATGTCACTTCTCTCAGATGGAAGCGCCTGATAGTTCCACCTGCTTCTTCACCATCCAGTTGTCGTGCAGCCTCCATCGCCATGCACACGAAGCTGGCGCCTGGCAAAATTGCAAAATTATCAATAACATGCTCCTGTAACCAGGGCTGTGCATCGATGCTGAGTAGATTTCTCCAGATTGGCTCCAACGATGTGCTTCCAACGAGTCTCAGCCCTAGGAGGTCATGGTAAGGGTGTTTCCGAAACCGGTATTCTTTACTCAATCGCGACTCGTGCCAGTATCTCTGCGAATAGTCCCACGCATATGGTGGCAAATCCAGGACCAATTCCTTGTCCGAACCGTTGCCACTCAAGGAATGCACGGCCTCGAATAAGGCCCCTGCAAGCGCGAGGACCGTATCTTGCGCATCCTTGCCGCGGACCAGCGCAGAGACATACTTATAGGGCAAATTGTGCCCTTGGGACGCTAGAGTCTGCTTCAGTGGGCCGGCGAGAGCACTGTGCGGACCGATCTCCACGAATATTTGCAGTGATCCAGCATATTCAGCAGTATGAGCTACCTGAGATGCGACGACAGCGTCGGAGAAACGCACGGTAGAAATCAGATTTTCAACCCAATACTCTGCTCCGAACCCAGTAGTCTTCTCCTTTCCTGTTACTGAGGAGTAGAAGCGGATGTTGTTATGAGGCGACGAGGCCTCGAGATTTTCAAGAGACTCGAGATACCGATCTGCTACGGCCCTCATATGATGCGAATGATATGCAACGTCGACTGCCAGCACTCGGGCTGTAACGAACTCAGCATCAAGGATAGTTTTAAGTGCTTCAATGCCATCTTCGTCTCCAGATATCGTTGAACTAGCAGGGCTGTTTATGCAAGCCAAGGATAGTTTGCCTTTACCGACTCGATTGATGTAACGAACTGCATCGGCCTCGCTTAAGCTCGCAACTAACATGCCGCCGCGGCGGCTAGTCGCTTGCTTGGCAAGTTCTCCGACCTTGCTGCGATGATAAGCCGCGCGTAGTGCCGAAGTGTGAGTAAGTGCACCAGCTGTGTACGCGGCTGCAATCTCGCCACTTGAGTGCCCAATCACCGAGTCTGCACGGATCCCAAAGCTTTTGAGAAGATCAACGAGGGCGATCTGAAGGGCGGTGGTCGCTGGCTGTGATATTTCGCTTCGATTAATCTTGGTTGAGTCTTGGTCTTTGCTCAGTTCTTTTCGTAAGTCCCAACACGCTCCCAGCTCCTTAAGCAGTTTCTCCGACTTCTCTATCGACACTGAAAAGGCAGAGCGCGAATGAAGAAGCTCGCGACCCATTGCGTACCATTGAGCACCTTGGCCTGTGAAAGCGAATGTTAGATTCTGCTTGGAGCCAGGCTTTTCAAATGTTCGCTCTAGTGCTTTCGTGATGGCAGGTATGAGATCGCGATGCCCTCGGGCTGAGAAGCTCCTGCGCATTGACATATGCGTTCGACGGCTAGTCAGCGTATATGCCAAGCAATTGAAGGTGTGTGAGTCAAGCTCACGGTTACTCGCCCACTGCTTGATGTTCTCCAAATTCGCACGCAACGATTCCAATGACTTGGCGGACGCAACGAACAGTCGAGATGCACCATCGACAAGCTTATGATGAGCAGATTTGTTGACTCCATTCTCAAGCGGACGACCGCTGCACTTCGTCTCTTTTTTAGCAGGATCATAGCAATCGATTATAGCTGCTACATTCGTTCCACCATAACCGAATGAGTTGATCGCTGCTCGACGCAAGCCATCTTGCGGCCATGATTCCAGCCGATGTGGTACTCGGATGTTCCGCTCCATCAGATTGAGTCCTTGCTTCATGTCGAGTACATCGGGCACTGGTGGTATAAACCCTTTCTCAAGTGCTAGCACCGTCTTGACCAAGCCAGCGAGCCCACTCGCACTTTCGCAGTGTCCGATGTTAGCTTTGATCGAGCCGACGAAGAGCGGCGAAGCCCGCTTGATTCCTTCGCAAAAGACCTTGTGGATGGAATTGATTTCAGCATTGTCCCCAGCCTGCGTACCCGTGCCATGGGCCTCGATATACGCCGTTAGACTTGGGTCAAGCCCAGCATTGAGATGAATTGATCGCATCAGATCTTCCTGTGCTTGCGAGTTTGGTAGCATGATGCCATTCGTCTTGCCATCTTGGTTGATGCCAGTATTTCTCACTATAGCCCGGATAGGGTCACCGGCGTCGATGGCGTCGCTCAGGCGCTTGAGGACTATTGTGGAGACTCCCTCAGATCGAGCATAGCCGTTGCCACGACTGTCGAATGCATAGCATTTGCCGTCATCGTTCAACATGCTACAAAAGGGTCAGTGCTGCTCAGCCGTCCAGGGCCGTCTGACATACTGGAGTTTGGACATTGCCATGCTCATATCCGGGCCGAGCAACAGATTCGTTCCACCGATAAGGGCCATGTCCGTTTCTCTTGATCGCAGTCCTTGGCATGCCAAGTGCAAACCAACCAGGCTTCCTGAACAGCCAGTGTCTAGGGAGAAACATGGGCCACGAAGGTCGAAAGTATATGCTATGCGACCCGATGTGATGGCCTCTCCACACCCGGTGAGATGATACTTGGCTAGATCTTGAGGATCACGGTACGCATTTCGGTCGTAGTCGCGGCTTACAGTGGCTATGTGAACCGATGTTCTGGATCCCTTTACGCTATCGGTGGAGATTCCCGCGTTCTCGAGTGCTTCATAGACCGTCTCAAGTTGTATTCTTTGCTGCGGGTCAAGAGCATTGGCTTCGTGCGCTGGTATGTTGAAAAATGTCGCGTCAAATGCTGCCAAATCTCTATCGATGTAACCGCCACCGGTCTGATTGTGAGCAGCGTCGACGTTTGGATCCGGATGGTGAAATGATCTCCACGTGTATCGGTCCGCTGGGATTTCGGACCATCCAGTGCGTCCCTTGGCAAGCATCTCCCATAATTGATCCGGACTGTCTGCTCCCCCAGGAAACCGACAACTCAGCCCTACGATCGCAATCGGCTCAATCTCTTCTTGTGTAGCAGTCATACTGTCTGTGGGTCGAACACTCGCATGCAATCGTAGTGACAGAGAAGATTTCACCGCGGAACCTCGGTCGATAGCAGAAGTTGAAGAGTGACTGCAGAAAATTTGACAATCGCAGTCAGCAACACTGGATCACTCAAATGGCCTGGCATTAACAATGGCCATGTGTCCCAATGCGAAGCCCTGCAATACAAGACTCGCCCACCGGCTATTCCTTCATGCCTCGGTGTCGTAACTCATTGTCGCCGAGGATCATTCTTGCCATCAGCTCTCATTGAGCATACGTTGAACCCGTGCCCAAAGTATCGTTACATTCCTTTCGGGCCGGTTGCAGTCCAGGGTTCAGATACACCGCCGACTGTTTTGTGCAGCGGAAGACAACTCCCACGCCAGAAACGTTCTAATTCACGGATGCATCTCGCAAGTGCTCCTATCTGTTGCCGTAGCGCCAACACTGTGAGCTTCGGCGAAGGATTTTGGCCAAGAGTAATGCATGATTAGCGCGTATAGTCTGTCTTTCTTCGCAGTCGTTGTTCCGACATGCCCTAGACAGAGTGTGCCGAAGGATTGCGTCCCCTTAATGTCGGTGAGCCCTTGCTTGAACATGCAATACGCGCTTTTGCAGGACATGATATGTCTCCCACGCGGGAAGCCACTCAACAAATGCGCTTCCCTGCACCAAGGAGTTCTGCATTCGCCTTGATGACAGGTATCAATTTCTCCACCAACCGTCCATTGTGTCAGATGTGTATATGTCCACCAAGTACGGCATGCTTTGCATGAGATCGACATGATGAAATTGAACGGCTAGATGGGCACTGTCAGCACTTACCAAGAAGAGCTCCCTACCCACAAGGCTTTCCAAGAAACCGGCATGCCGCAATCTGTTGTACAGTAAAATAGTGAGACACGTAGCGCACGCGCTTGCCAAGGTGAACGGAAGCGTTGCATGTGGTGGGTCGTTGTAAACCTGATCTCCGAACCGGGAATCGCTACTATTAAGCACAACTAGCTAACGCCAAATAGCTTAAGCAAATGCGGCTGACAACACCCCACGCTGCAGCTGCGCCCGGTGTAGGTACCAGTCCAGTGTCAGCCGGCTTGTCGTAAGACGGACCGCAACCGCGAGAGTGGTTCTGGTCATGCATGTGCATGGTTGGCTACCAGGTATGTTGTCGGCGCGATAATGTTCGTGTCGACGTCTAAGCCGGTTGATGTTATGCACATGCAGTGACATAGTATGAGCATGGCTGTAATTGGCACCTGAGCCGTAGTCCTTGATAAGGCGTATGAATTCACCCGTCTCGCAAGTCGTGGTCGGTGAACATTATGATGAAATTGTTGTGCACGAGTTCCAAAGCAGTCACGCAGTTCAGAGGAAATGAGAAGCTCGCTTAACGTAGAGGCTTGTTGATTACGTCATTGAGCAAAGACCTCTGGTGCCCCAACACTGACCATCAGTGCATCGCAAGATGATCATCGACTTGTTCTGTGTCGTCTGCGTCTCCAAAATCGTGCTGCGTAGAGCCTTGGGACGCATTCCCGGTTTCACTTCGACTTCTCTTTCCTCGGCACCGATCGCCATTCCATAGCCGCACTTACGAGTGCCGCTGCGGCCGCACTAGCCAAAGCCAGGACAAACACGAGTTTTGACGCGTCGTTGAAAGCATCAACTACACGGCCCAGCAAGTTTGGGTCTACGATGTGTCTGAAATCCCTTGCCCCAGCCCTGATTACAGCAGCCGCGTCGATGCCTTCGATCGAGTGCAGTCTCTTCACCAGGGAGTCCGTGAAAATATTCTGCGCGATGCTCGTCGCCAAAGCACCTCCCAAGCCTTGGAAGAACAGCACCATTACGCATGCTGTTGGGACGTTGTCTTTGTCCGACACAACTTGAACCGAGAGAAGCGGCACCTGCGCGCAAACGCCGTACCCAATGCCGCTCACAATCTGGTATAGAATCCACTGATGTGCAGGGCTTGCAACGCGGATGAGCAGGTACAACCCAGACCCAGTGGCCAGTAATGGTGCCCCAATCCACATGAATGGCACATAAAAGCCTACCCTTGAGATGGTCCACCCCGCGCCAAGCGTACAAATTGTGTTGGCAATGATAAGGGGTAGTAAGTACACACCTGAAGTCCGAGCACTGGTGTTCTTGACGGACTGAAAGTAGATCGGCCAATAGTAGGTTTGGGCAACGAACGTGAGCTGTAAAAGCGCAATGAATGCGCACGCCGTGCACACAGTACGGTTTT
>TARA_R110002003_G_scaffold111_12_pt1 | contig 20615 bp, 20 predicted proteins | sample TARA_R110002003 | Tara Oceans TARA_R110002003 (sample SAMEA4396441) | marine metagenome | biome: Westerlies Biome; feature: [SRF] surface water layer (ENVO:00010504); material: water (ENVO:00002006), including particulate matter (ENVO:01000060) such as... | depth 5 m
TTGTTCACGTTTGCTGCCGTGCAAGTCTTCGCATATCGTAAGAATAAAGGCTGAATTTCACATGTTGACCGCTACCAGATCATGTTCCTTGGGGTCGTCAAGTAGGTATACAAGAAAGTTATTGAACCATAGATATTGGTGATCATGTAGAATTGGCCATGATGCGTGAGGACGGAGGGTTGGAATGCATGGCTGCTGACTCATCCCTTCACAGCTGGACTGTCACGAATCTAGCTTTCATTCGTCAACAACAACCTTCAAAGTCGGTTGTGCATCTGACTGACACTCAGAACAAAAGGCCCAGCCGTGCCAGCGCCGACAGCAATATGGACGCTCACATCAGGGCCTTCATGTACGTCTGGTTGGTGGTGATGTTCTTCGGGCGCTTGATAGACATCGCTTAACTAATGCATGTATCAGGAGCAAATGTGGCGGGCTGAAAGCCTCGCTTTGGCCGCGCTAGACATTCTAGGCTCTCAGTCGTCGTCCCCACCGAACGCCAACCGCGGTTTGCAATCGCAACGGACCGCTCCCTGAATAGCCTACCACCAAAATTGTCCACTGGATTTCTTGCAAGATCTGCTGCACGAGCTGCCAGCGCAATTCGGCATTCGGGATTTTTATCTTAGGAGCATCTCGCATCCAAGTTGTGGCGTGAACAAGCAATGATGCATCCCGAACGGGAGAGGTCGTGCTTCGTGGCGTACGACACGCTTCCTCTTTCGTCTGAAATCTTCCAGCTCGCCATGCTCTGGTGCGACTGTGGCTCTCAGCCGTGCCCGATTAGCCTTAAGCTTGGCCGTGGCCATGTCCAGACTGAGATTCCTTAACAAGAGTATGCCACTCCCTCGTTCTCTTCGTCTTTCGCCATCGACTTTCGACAGCGGCCAAGATGGCTCAAGCCGGTTACCATGAGAAGCTCACGAGCGACGTCCACGAATCCGAACGAAATGACTCACCACCACCTCCTCCTCCTCCGCAGAAACCAAGAAACTTTTGGGAGAAGCTGGGCTTCTACAATCTTGCTGTCCTCACTCTTGGCACTGTTGCCATTGCACTCGCGATTGGCTTTCTGTGTTTCCTTTGGGGATCTGCCGCGCATGCTCGACATTTTGGCACCTTTCCCGAGGCTTGGTTCATGATCGCGTGGGCTGATTGGATGAAGTCCACGGTCACCTTGTGCTCGGTCTTGATTCGTGTCGCGACTGCTGCTCAACTAGGCGTTTTCGCCGCCGTCGTCGCTGCTCTCATCCTCGAACGAGTGGGCGTTCCGACAGAGGATCTTCCACTTATCTCCATGATCCGTTGTTTAAACTCTGGTCCTCATTCCCTCGCCCTGAGTATATACAACTCGATCTTCACAGGAGCATTGCTTCCGTATTCGGTCTTGATCGTGGTCGCCATTCTCAATGCGTTCGCGCTGCAGTTTACCTCCACTATTCTCCTGCAAGACTTCAACAACGCCAATGTTGTCAGACCACAAGAGCCGGTGCCGATAGCTTTTGGGGTCACCAATGATGCCAAGTTTGGGGAGACAACGAATGTCTACGGCGGTACAGATTATTGGAAGGCTGCCCCTGTCAACTATCCACGGTTTGCGGAATACAAGGAGCTTGGATCTACTGGAGCGAACTGGATAGACACTGGAAAGACGTATCGCGGATTCTTGCCTTTCAGGGAGTCTTCCGATCGGAATGCTCTGCGAAATTACACCGGTCCAATGATGATATCGGACGCTCGTGTTGTGTGCATCAAACCCACCATGTCTAATATCAGTGTTGATACGGAAGCCGAGTACCCAACGATATTAGCTACCTACGACTGGAACAACACCCATCCAGACCTTACACCAGCTTCAGCAGGCGAAGCAGGCGAAAATGCAGGCAATACAATTAACTGTACAATTCCAACTGCGGACTGGTTCATCAGGGGGCGTTCATGGGGTACATCACTTTGCAGCATGGGCAATCCGGTGCGACTTTTGGGAGGCATAAAACCCGATTATGATGATGCATCCCTTACTTCCGGTCATACTTCTTCGCATCTATTGTTGAACGTCACGGGCAATATCACCGAATGGAAATCCAGCCTCTCTGAAGGCAGTGTGCTGGAGCCTGTGGAGTCATCTAAACCATTGTGGACATCGTTCGCACGCAACGACGTCAGTCTCGAAATTACCATGTGCTTCTTCAATCCACTGCCTGCGGATTATGTTGCTTCAGCGTCGACCGAAGCTCCAGGAAAGGACTTTGAACTTGGCTATTCGAGGACCAACGGTGTATTCGACACCACAGACCTTCGAACGGCTTTTGGGGCTACAGGAAAGATACTCACCCCTGCTGAGCGCGGTCTCTTTCAACTTCACTCCGTCTCCAACTGGACAGCACAGCAAACTAACGTCCTCTTCAACAAAACAACTCAACCTTTCCTATGGGAAGTTGTTCAAAAGACTGACTCCCAGGAAGAAGGCGTCGGCGATACCACCTTCTTCAACGAGTACTGTCCACCCAAGTGGTCGATGCATCGGACCCATGCCGCAATTGTGCAGCAGACTCTGCAGAAGACCAGTAATCCCGCCATAACGCTCCAAACACTTTGGACCATTTTGCTCCAAATGGCTTACTATGATTTTCTCCCAGAATATGACCTCACAGAGACAGCACACTACGACATGGCCGTAGAAGTAAACGTACCAACGGGCTGGGCAGCCTTCGCAGTGGTTCTGGGCTTGCTCTTCATTCATTTCTTCTTAGTTGTTACTGCCGTGGTGCTTTTCCTGTCTCGCACCGAGATGTCGCTGCTTGGGAATTCATGGCAGGCTGTCTCACAAGTCATGTCGACGGATACGGCACATGTGGTGCAACACGGAGCGACGGCTTCCGATAAGGAAGTCAAGAGGTCAATGAAAGACAATGGTATCACAGATGGGAGGATCCGCATTACAAAGTCGATCCACAGCGGGCGAACGGAGGCGACGGCGGTTCGTCAACGACATGGCGCTACATATAGCACGCCTGCTGGGCATGTTTAGACGTTCTCATTGCTTTGTGGATTGGATATGGAGATTTTCCTGGTCGTCCGTTACTTCCTCTCTTGGCCTATCAGGCAGTCACAGTTCTTCATATCATCTCTACCCTTACCGAGGCACTTGCAACTAGAAATCGATGCCCTTCTCCTAATCCTACATGTTTTCGAACCAATTGTTCAAACTGATCGCTTATTGACGGAGAGGGTCTCAGGGTATGCAGTAGACACGATTCGTCAATTCCGACCCTTGGGTTACAATAGGCGTCTACTGCCCAATTTGGAGACCTCCAACTAGTTCAAATGTCGGAGACACATGCCGCGTTCTCAAGGTCGCACATTCAGAGTGTAGAGCAAGGACTCGCTCTAAAAGGGCCTTCCAGGGCGAGATCGGACTTCTCATGGCTTTCAGACGCCAAGCGTATACTGGCGGAGGGCCGCCTTTCCACGTCCACGACTGACTATTCATCTGTACCGCACAAGCACCGCGGTACACGCGGGGACGCCATGCTCCAAGGCCAAAGACTACATAAGTCATCCCTCCACTTTCATCTTGAGGCGAATGCTGTCCTAACGATCACAGCATCGCGAAGAAGATGCTACATCTTGCTATGGGTACAATCTGCAAGAATTTGGAGCTTAGCAAGACGACCAAAGGATTCGATATGGATGCGTTGAAGTTGTTTCCGTCGAGCACGAGTCGGGATATCATCGTACTTGGGGGGTCGATTAGAGCGGATAACCCCTTGGACTGACGTGACTGGGTAAATTATAATGCTCCAGGTTAGGAGCATGCCAATTCTGATTGACGTATGGCTGGCATGTCTCTTGCTCAAGTGCAAGCCTTCCGCAGATGTGCGATCGCAGCCCGCTGCCCAGTACTTCAACTTTGAGACGGAATATTGCTGTACGCCCCGGAATGAAAGATCAGTCCTGGTATTCGTCTCTGCAGGAATGATACCACATGTACTTTGAGGTCTTTTTGCGCCTCAATCGTTGACATGTGCACTCCGGGGGATAGTCGATTGGTGGTGGTGCCCGGATGTAGCCCTGATATGGGAAAGACAGAAATCGACCAAAGATGGCGAGGCCGGCGCCAAGAGTTCTAGCGTCTTGGCTGGAAGCCTCGCCCGTCTCCCTCCGAGATATTTCTACCTAAGCGACCTCGGACAACCATTTACCGCCACCGAAGCTAACTGCATCCTATGATTATACGCGATTTTCCAGCACTAGATGGTGTCGATACCTGCAACTCGTTTAATCACTCTATCTTCAGTGTTGTGGCGTCCAGGATGAACAACCCGGACACTTCAGCCTCACCAACTGAGTGTAAGTACTCATAATGGACGCACAGGGCTGTTCTGGAAGGGGACGTTATTCGGTTTTCACTGCAACACTACTGCCTGAGCCTCGAGATTTTGCGCATAAGTCACCTACTTCTTGAAACGAGTCTACGGTCGCAGTAGTTAAGAGTCAGTATGAACTATAACCCTGCCGTGTCGACTCCTGGTGCTCCGGGGAATTTGGTGATGCCGAATGGGTGGAAAGCGGAGTGGAGTGCGCAGTATGCGAGATAGTAAGCCTTTTCTTAGTCTATAGAAGCAGCATTCATCGAGCACTTTACTTACCAATTCCGTGATCAGTTTCTACGTAAACGTCAATACCAAGGAAAGCACCTGGGCTATGCCCGTCTTACCAGAATCACAACAGACGCCTCAACCCTTACAAAGGAAGCCCGTGCCAACTCAGCCGATGCAACCGCAACCGCAAAGCCAAGCTTCACCTCCAGTGGCGCAAAGGGCGTACGTGGAGAGTTATCCAACGCCTCCGCCACAAGTCACCACTGGATACTTTCCTGCACCTAGTCCACAGGCTTCATATGCCCAACCTCCGGCATCGACATCACAGCAGCAGTATTCTTTATCTCCGATCCCCGTCTCCTGTCAGCAAAACCCACAGCAGCAGTATCCGTCTGCGCTGCCGCAGCAACCTCAAATTGGACAATATATACCACTTGCAAATCATCAGGCACAGCAACAACAGCAGTTTTCCGGTAGCCAACAAGGTCAATATCAGCAGCAGAGCTATCCTACGCCAGTAGCAACGCCAAACAGCAGCCATGTCGCTCCTGTTGGACCGGGCGCTCCAAATGCGCAACAAATGAGCCCACCGCGCACACCGAACAGTTTCAACTCTCCACAGCCGAACAGCTACGTCCCACTGTCATACAACCAACAAACCAATGGCAATCCTGGTTATCCTGCTGTGGGTGCCCCGTACAATCCTCCGACTCAACCCATCAATTCCAGCTACCATACACAAGTCAACAACTTTAGCCAGCCGCCGCAGCAACGTCAAACGATGAACGGCTATCAGGGTCAGACACAACCTCCTGCACAGCAATATCAACAAAATGGCTACATCAATCAGACACAAGCTCAGCCTCAAAACCAAGCACATAAATCGCACCGTACCTCAATGATGGGTGGCTCTTTTCTGGGTGGCAATATGATGAACAAGATGTCCTCCAAATTCACACAGATGCAAACGCGCGCTACCGGTCCGCCAGCTCAAGGCCAACCAGGTGACAAGCCTTCCTCTGACTGGAAGAAATGGGCTAAACGGGGCGCCATCGGGGTTGCTGGAATTGGAGCTTTGGCTCTTGGCGTCGATGCTGCTGGTGACATGCTATCGGGAGCGGCCGGCATGGATGCTGCCGTTGGTGCTGACTTCAGCGGAGGCGGTGGTGACTTCACGGGAGGTGGGGGTGACTTCACTGGAGGCGGCTTCGAAGGCGGCGACGCAACTGGAGCGATGGATGCGCAAACAGCTGTGGACGCTAACGCCGCACAACTCGCGATGGAAGGAATAGGGCAGGACAATGCGCAGATGCTGCTTGATCCAGTGGGAACTGAATGTAAGTTTTGTCATTTCTCGCCGCTACAACTCCCATGTCATTTATTCCGAGAGTTGCAGTTGGCTTTTGTCATCCTGTCACACGTGCGGAACATCCACTAACCGCTTTGTGAATATAGATACAATGGTCAACGACGCATCAGCTGCCGGTAGTGCTCAGATTGGCTATGGACTAATCTAAGATCACGGATCTTGCATATTGTCCCAGACCTTACGCTGCGTTTGGCGGGACCATCGTGGCAGGCACCTCGGAAAGACTTGACTTCTCGCATTCCGTGTCTTTCCCGTAGTATTGCGTAAAATCATGCTGTATGGCTCGCACGCCCTATAGCTTCAATCAGCAACTCGAGACAAAAGACGACGCAGCAACGTTCACACGAGAAACTTACATTTTGCAACTGCCTCGAAAAGTCTTCGTCTGTCTCTGCTTTCTTCACCATTTGGAAGAACTCATCCTGCTCAACTGCTCGGTCAGGGTCGAGCGCAAACAAACGCCGGATATTGGCACTCGAGATGACGTCAATAAGGTCGAGGTAGACTTTTCTGCGGACTTCATTGTACTTGTCAAGGATGCTCTCGTCGGCTTTGTTCTCGTAAATCCCACGGAGACAGTCGTACAGGTTGCCGACATCGACGATACCGCCCGTCAGACCCATACCGCCACTTAGACGTTAAGATCAGCGTTCGCTTAAGTAGGTTCACGGGGGAGGCGACTTACAAGGGATTGCACAAATGCGCTGCATCAGCGGCAAGTAAGAACCGGCCCACTCGCATGGACTTTGCAAGCCGTTGATGCACCTTATACGGCGCAAAATTCTCCACCTTGTATTCACTGGGTTCCGGATGACCCGGGAGCATGGTCCTGAACTTCTCTGGTAGTCTCTCGCGCAGTTGCTCCGTTGTGAAACCTGGCTTTTCGCCGTACGTGATTCTGTAGAGGCCGTCCTTCCCGATTCTAGACGCCATGTACCAATGCTCCGGATCAACGATGAAGTTGGCGTCTTTCCAGGCATATGGTTCGAAGTTGTAGTAGGTCTAGACCTTAGTCAGCATACTGAGAGCAGAGTATTGGTTGTGCGACTTCGCACTCACATTCGTCGCAACGATCTGCTCGTTCCACGTTCGCCCAGGAAACTCCCAGTCTCCAAAAAGCGACCGTCTTACTTGGCTATTTGCTCCATCACAACCGACGATGTAGTCAGCTTCGAGCTTCACGTTCCCTTCCGGTGTCTCGACATCGACCCAGGCTCGCTCCTCACTTTGTCCTAAGCCCACAACTTTGTAATTGAAGATGATCTTCGCGCAATCATACTTCGCCAAATGGTCCCTCAACTTTTGCTGCAACTTGGCCAAAGGCAGACAGACCATCTCATCCGGGTCGCCTCTCAACAACGATGCATCTATACCCGCGATCATGGTGCCGTCCAACTTCCGCCAACACACTCCATCCGGATGGAAGCCCAGCGTTCGCATGTCGTCGCCAACACCGGCGCGATTCAGCTCCCACATAGCGGGCGCGGCGTAGTGTGTTGCCCGCGCACCTTTGTCGAGTTCGGGACTTTGATCGATGATCGTCACTGGTATGTTGCTTCTTGCAAGGAAGAGCGCCAGGAGTAGTCCGGCTGGGCCGGCGCCGACGATAACGACCTGTCAAACTGTATCAGACTTCTTTCTTTGATCTGACGTCAGGGAACGCTCACATCACGAAAGCCTGGTGCTTTAGTCGCCATTTTAATCGCAGATATTCTAGAATAATGATTGAAGAAGAATGGTCGTGAGAAGGATGATCGTGATTCTCAGCAGTTACAATACGCACTTTGCACGTTATGTGGTATTTTTGGTTTGGGTCCGCAAGTCTACATGCATGCGTGAGGCCTCACCCACGAGTGTGGGGAAGTTGCTTGACAGGGGCATGTGGGGTCTGGGGTTCCTCCCAGCCCCAACTTGGCACTTCTCATGAATTACCTCCACAACAGTAGCAAATATCATCTGACAGTGAAAGACTCCCTCATTCGCTGCCAATTTTGCAGCACTTCCCGGGCCCTCTCGGAATCATGCTCAGCAAAATCACTGCGGAAAGTACAAACATACGTTTGGTACTATTTGCCGGCGTCATCTTCCTCGTCCTGTACATCTTCAGTCTATCTCTGCAAAAGCGCAATCGAAAGAGTCTTTCCACAATTCCAGGACCTCGTGGTCTCCCAATCATCGGCAACACTCTCCAACTGGGTCCATATCCCCATCGAAAATGTCAAGAATGGGCAGCCCAATATGGCGAGCTATTCAAAGTTCAGATTGGCTGGGAAAACTGGGTGTTCCTGAATAGCCCTGAAGCAGTCAAGGAAATCATGGACAAGCAGTCGGCCATTACATCTGGCCGTCAGCCAATGCCGGTGCTATCGGACATCATCTCTGGTGGAAAGCGCTTCCTCTTGATGACGTACTCCCCGCAATGGCGCAAGCTGCGTGCCATCGTGCACAAGCTGCTTACGCCGAAAGCGTCGAGTGTGTTCAGGCCAAGCCAAGAGTTTGAGGCTAAACAATTGCTCTTCGATATTTTGACGGATAATAAAGACCAAGAGAGCTTCTACTTACATGTGCGACGTTACACCACGTCTGTGGTCATGACGAGTACGTATGGACAGCGCATTCCATCCTGGGTAAGACAACATCCCGAAGTGTTGGTCCAGATACTGACATTCTCGCGCTTTAGGACTGTGAAGATGTACGCGAGATCTATGGACTGATGCAAGAGTTCTCGGAGAGCGCTACGCCGGGTTCATACATTGCGGATCTAATCCCACCACTCAGTCAGCTACCAGCAGCATTACAATGGTGGCGGTCATCTGCACAGAAGAAGTACGAGCGACAACGCGACATCTGGATGAAGTACTGGAACACGCTTCTCGAGCAGATCGCGGCAGGCACCGCCCCGGAGTGCTTCGTCAAGCAGTTTGCGGAAGGAGACTACAAGAAGCAAGATATTAGCGAAGCTCAAGCCGCCTTTGTTGCTGGGAGTAAGTACTGCAATGACGTGTCCAAGCTAGTAGCGTAGTAACATACTCCAGCTATGATCGAGGCCGGTTCCGAAACGACGTCCTCAGCCCTGAACTCGGCCATCAAATACCTCGCCAAGTTCCCCAAGGCACAACAACAAGCACACGAAGAGCTCAGTCGCGTCATTGGAGACGACCGTCTACCCACTTTCGACGATGAGGACGCCCTCCCGTTCATTCGTGCGACAGTCAAGGAAGTTCTTCGCATCCGTCCAGTCACCAACATCGGCTCACCGCACTACACAACCGCCGACGTTGTGTACAAAGGCTTCGTGATACCCAAGAACACGATCATCAGCCTTTGTCAGTACACGATCCATTTCGATGCAAAGAAGTGGCAGAACCCCGAGACCTTTGACCCAACCCGATATCTGAGCTACCCGCTCAAAGCAGGCGCATACGCCGCAGCAGCCGACCCCAACGAGCGCGACCATTTTGATTTCGGCGCGGGCAGAAGAATATGTCCTGGTATGCACTTGGCGGAAAACAGCTTGTTCATTACTATTGCTTGTATCCTATGGCTGTTCGAGATCAAGCCGCCAGTTGGCGAGAGTGGTGCGGAGGGAGAAGTTGACGTGTCGGATGCGGCGTACGAAGAAGGTGTGAACACGCTACCGAAGCCGTACAAGATTCGTTTTGTACCGCGGAGCAAGAAGCGTGTACGAGCGCTCCAGAGCGCTTGGGCAGACGCGCAAAAAGATGGCTTCAATTTGGGTGGTGTGCAAGTGGATGTAAATGGCGTGGTTCGATAGAAGCATCATTCAAGCCTTGTAACTTAGGCGGTTGTAACGCAAGCATGGAAATGCTTGTTCAAACGATCGCGATTAAGGTTTGCTCAGAGGACCGCCATAGTACATACACAGCTGCAATTCAAGAATCTCAAAGTGTAGTTCCAAAAAGCCGAAAACTAGCTATTGTGTGATCTTCACACTGCGCTAGGCGACGCGCGTGAAACATGCACGCTTGACGACGGAGACAAAGTGACGGTCGCGTCATCGCTTTCGGCTCACCACACAAGAGCTGAAACCTGGTTCCAATAAGATGTAACCTCGAAATCTTCATAACATGCGCTATGGCGCAATAAGCCGGTTGCGAGTCCATGCTGAGTGCTGCCGTGGAGCCGAACAATTGTGGGGTATGGAGAAATCCGCAATGTGGGGCAGGAAATTACACCACATGGACCATTCCTGGGCTTCTCGCCCACGTGTCGCCCTCCACCACAACAAATAAACTACCCAAGTTTAGCAATGCCACTGCCTTCACTGGACGAGCTCGTGATGGTTTAGGCAGTGATCGCGACGTGCGTGCCTAGCGCTTGATGGCGAGAGGCATGGACTGGTGCAATTACTGATCCACACATAGCCGCGTGAACTCCTGTTCGTAGAACTTTGCAAGTCGCTCTATACCGTACCCCATCTTTGGTGTGATACCCCATACCCAAACCTATTGACGGATTAGCAATGTGTGAAAGTAGCCCATAATGCACGACACCTACGTCTGTGAGAAAAGGGGCCCAGGCTCTTGAGATAGCGGCTGCCAAAGATGTACCTTCGCGGTAGGGATAGTCCATCTCGCTTAATGAGGTCTTCAGTTGAGTCAAGATCGCTGCTTCCTCCGTAGTGGGTGGTATGATGCTAGACTCAATATCTATCGTGTGGAGCCACTTGGTCAGGAATAGCGCTAGCAATCGTTAGCCAACTTACAGCCTAGAGGAGGCAAAGGGGTTGGCGTGGTACTTACCACTGTCCCACCCTGCAGCTGCGTGTTCGACGCTCCAGGAGAATGCTGCTGTCTTCCGAACAAGAAGATGCCCAACGCGCACAGGTGTAAGAAACCCCTGGCAAGCTTTGGCGGCTGCTTTTGTGAATAGATCACTTCTTTCGAGCGGACAAGCCACATATGCAGAGGCTGCTTCATTCATGTCGTCCTCGGAGCCGGTGATCATAACAATGCGCTGGAAGGGAAATTCTGGTAGAAAGAGACGCACACAAGCGATGCGCAGTATAGCTTGGCAATTGAACAACAATGGTCCTTCAGAAACGTCCCATGGAGGCTCAATAAGCTTCCCCTCTTTCTCGTTCCAGAAGAGTGACTTTTGACATCTGGACAGCGTTGCGATGCCGTTCGAAAGGACAATTGCACGGAGGTTGAAGTTTCCGACGAGCCCAACGTTGGAGTACAGTCCGACTGCCCTTGAGAATTGTAATGATGTCCACATGTGTATGCACACGGCGTGCATTAGTACCAACCCTCCAAAAGCTGAGAGGTTGTACATCTGTTCGCCAGTCGGGCCGGTGTCTGTATGATCGCCCGATATCATGTCGGTTAATACACTTCTCAGAGATCTGCCGCACGGCTTGTCGCGCGCTCTCCAATGTTGGCGCCACTCCTCCTCAGTTTTGGCGTTCCAGAGCTGCTCATCGTCCGGCATCTCGAAGTCTAGATGTTCAGGACTCACAAAACCTAAGAAAGTGGAGAAGTCAATAAATGTTCCACGGTACTTTCATGGGTGGTTGGTCTACCTGGAGTCACATCGTAGAGGACCATAGCAAGGTTACTCATGATGTTTATGCCACATAACGCCCTCTTATGAGACTCGCGTTGCACATAGCCCGCCCATGTCAACTTGTCAGGCGATACGGCCCTCCTGGAGATCAAAGCTCTTCTCAAGCGATAATCCTACATGGCGAGTCAGCATCTGCCTCGATGACGTGTGCGAAGGAATCGTTACGGTTAGATAGAATCCAAGTCGAGAAAACTCTAAAACGATCAAATCTGCATCACCTATGAAGAACGCATAGTACGAGAGCAGAATTCGAGTTTGTATTGCCCAAAGCGCAATGGGTGTCTTGGACTGGGTAGGACAGCATTGATCCTCGAACTAATAGATTCGTTAGTCTACAGACATACCTGCCAACAGTGCGAGTACACCAACCTTCTGGAGAAGTCTGAGTGATAACTGATAGGAAAGGGCTGCGCGCCGCCTATCTAGTTGATATAGAGCGCCGATGCATGTGAGCGCGAGGACGAGCGGACTTGGTGTATCCGCGATCTTTAGCGAGGGAAGGTGTATGATCGGTAAGTGGCGGTGGAAACAGTCCAGGTAGCCACCGATAAAGCGCCGCATATCTTGGATACCAGGGAGGATCTGGCTGCAGTCCTCTCCACTCATACGACTCGTGACATCATTGAGGATGCTTTCGTAGGCTAATTGGTCGACTTCGATTCGAGGCGGGCTATTAGACTTGTCCTGTAAAACGTGAGGCAATCGGCGAAACAACTTCTGGGAGTGTGCTAGACTTGGATTTTGGTAGTTGCGACCGGTGTCAGCTACTCCAGGTGGGCAACCGTTGTGTTGCTCAGGCGAGGTGCCATCGCTGTTGGAGGGTGTGTACGGTAGATCGGGCATCATGAACGTATCATCCATGGCAAAGAATTCGGTGAAGAGCGAAACATCGAATGTGTCAGGTAAAGGGTGCATGCTCTGAAGTTTTCCGCTTGTATCGCCAGACGGTCCTGAATGGGTGGCCGTATCAGGTGCAGACTCAAGGCGAGCTCGCTTGAAGCTTCTTCTCGTGTCTTCTTCAACGGCCATAGTATCCAGAAAATCGAGTCCGTCGAGGTCAAAAACGTCGCGGCCTCCGGAAGGCTCGTTCTGTCGCTGGCTGAATGGACGGGGACTATCAGAGGGCAACGGCGAGGGTAGGTTGTACATCTGGCTGTATAGCTCTGGATCGATCGGGATGTCATTCGTTTCTTGTGTGGTAAGACCTAAATCCAGGTCCAAAATTGAATTTTCGTGCAGTAAGCTGGCAGTAACATCGTCCTCAGCCGCAATCACTTCGGTGATCATGTTCGCGCGATTGAGATCGGTCGAGACACCAGAGTTCGTTGGCTTATGTCCAGCTTTCGGCTTCTTGACGTCCTTGGAAACTGCTTGGAGTGCTTCATATTCAACGGCATGAATCGTCTTCTCGTGTCGCTTCACCAAGTCCCTAACAAATAGCGATTAGTCTGGTGTTGCCATGAACCAGCCACAACGTACTTTCGGGCATAGGTCTTGTGGCAGAATTGGCACTCGAAAGGCCGTTCTTGGGTGTGGCCTCTTTCATGGCGAATGCAGTGCTCGGATCTATTGAATACTTTGCTGCAGTTCGAGCATTTGTAGAGCTTGCGCACACGCCCACCTGGCGCAAGCGTTACGGACGTGGTTGTGACGACCATTGGAAAAAGAAGTGAGGATGGAGGATGCACGCAAGGGACAGCATCGGAGCGCAACGATAGGCAAGCTCGGAGGCACACGTGACAAATACATGGCTGCAGGAGGCGAGAGTCGGGGTGCTGGCGCCGAAATGCGGGGGAGGGCATGAACCCCAATCGCTCCGCAATCCGGCTTCGTTGATTGGCTCATTCTAAATTCCAGCACACCATAAAATACATAACCAGTCTTGTTTTCGTCCGGCTCGCCGCGACTTTTCACACCCGAAGGACATCTCAGTGCTGCGCCAGTGTCTACCCGCACCCTTGCAGGATCAACAGTGTGAGCAATATAGATGCTGAAAAGCCTTCGCTACGTCATTGAAACTATCTACGACTTAGTTGACGTGCACGAAGGCGTTCTGCTGTGTCCCATCGGTTGCGAAAAGATGCGGTAGTGAGTCTCATCTCATCTTTCGCTCACTCGGCACATCAAATTTGTTTGTTTGACAAACCAGACATTCTGGCATTCCAGTTTAGCGCTCTCGTTTGCCAAACGTATGTCGAATTTGGTCACCAATTGTGGTATCAATTTGCTGATTTCGAGCAGGCTGATGTTCTTGCCAATGCAAGTTCTTGACCCGTGGCCAAACGGCAGATAATACTCCTCCATCCTGGATAGCTGTTCCTTGGTTGCCTCCAGCCAACGTTCGGGTCGGAATTGCTCTGCATCGGAACCGAAAACGCCAGTGTTTCGGTGCGCCACCCAGGTGTTTACGCCCACGACTGCCTGTGATCGGATTAGTGCGTGACCGATCCTAGAGGAACTTGCACGTACACCACCAGGCAAGTACCGTCCTGCGATGTAAGCACCCTCCTTAGGGACAACGCGACTCAAAGGAAGGCCTGTTGCTGGATGCAAACGCATAGCTTCCTTGATGCATGCCTGCAAATAAGGCATTTTCTGCGCACTTTGGAAGTCGATGGACTTTTCAGCGGCGCTAGACCCGCCAGCAGTTTCCTGCACTTCCTTCCGCAATATTGCCATAGCTCGAGGATTCGTGATCATCGAGTACAAAACGGCGCACAGTGAGATCGAGGTTGTGTCTGATCCTGCAGAATTTTAGCTTCGAATCATCGTGTCGGCCTTGCTTATGCATGGACCATACCCGCGCCAATGTTCGTAATCGCAGTCATGAACATGTCTCGGTCGGTAAACTTCTCCGGATTCTCGTTGTGCATTTTCATCATTCGCGAGAGAAAGTCGCCCTTGCTGTCCGTGCCGTCGTCTTGAGGCTTCATCTTGGCTTTAGAGATCTGTTCCTGTGTGAACTTCATCATGTGGGCCATGCCGCCAGCTCCAGCCATCAGGAAGGCTGGGAACAGCAGTTTGTGGAATTCATGTATGATCCCGACACTGGCCGCGTACGCAAGATAGCTGTGCAAGCTTGCAAACATTCCAGCTTTGTCCTCGCCTGCGTTCAGGAAGCCGAATCGCTCGCCACACTATTGGATAGGTCAGGGGCTACAATTGTGGGCACATACAGCAACATACCGTAATATATCCAATCACGTCGAAGGCATAGCATTGCATCCAGAACTGCAAGTCTATCTCTCTACCTTCCCTCACAATCTCCGAGAAGCGATCGAAGAGGAGGCTGATGCATTCATCTACATGGCTCTCAAGTTTAACAAGGGTCGAGGTGGAATAGAGATTCGCAACCTTCCGTCTGAGACTAGCGTGAATGCTAGTATCTTGTTCGGTAAACAAATCGTGGACTCGCTGATCAGTGTTGCCGGATGCTTTGTACCAGTCGGACTAATTCTTGGTCCTCAGCAAGTCATCCACCAAGCATGGTATCAGATCTTCACCTTTGTGAAATGTGTTCCATGTCCATATATTGGGCGTATGGCTTCTGGGTCATCGATCGAGTACTGGTTCGGTGCAATCCTAACAATACGACCTTCAAGCGGGCAAGGTAAGCACATCAGCTTCGCATCTTAACTAAAAAGAGCATGTAACATACCATATTTGCGGTGCAACTCGATGTTGTCCACATGGAAATGCCCGAGCCTCGTTCGTCGCAAGTACCACAGGCGTGTAAATCTGGCCAGGAATGGACCTGGAACACTCCGTAGCGGTGATCTGATCGCGGAGAAGACGGCAAGAAGTATCCATAACACAAATAAGATGGGAACGAAGGTCCCAACAAATGGCCAGTCACGATTCGATACGAGTTCAGCGATAAACGGCATTGAGACTACGAGTGAGACCGATGCAATGACTGCGAGATGTGGACACAACCTTCTTGCTTATTCCCCAATCCGAAAAGGAGAGTGCAGTAACAGACGAGGTTTGCTATGCCTTTGGTGCATCGGGGAAAACCATGCCTCTGGTTGGGTGGCTGACTCCGTTACCCCACACATGAATGAACACCACTTCCCCACGACAAGCAAACTTCCCCAGATTCGCTACACCACGGCTGGAACACTTGGCTCCAGTGTTGTTATCGCTGGCCTAGATGCTTGCAGACTGCGCAGCAGCTTGTGGCTTGCTCACTGTCCTCAAAATGACCATATAAATGGTAGCTCACGCTCACGAGTAAAGCCCAACCTCCTTTCAACACATCACTTCAACACACGCGCAATTCACCCTCTTCCTGAGACAGCTTCGTCTTGTCGTTGAACCAATGGGTCTCGGCGTCCTAGGCACCGGTTCGTCCGATGCCATTGTCCCAGGCACAGTCATCCTCACACAAAACACCTCCGATACCAGCCACGACACGGCCAACTTCAAACACGGCACCGGCAAACACCGCGACATTCTTCTCAACCCGCAGCCATCGAACGATCCCAATGATCCCCTCAATTGGCCGTACTACCAGAAGGTGGTCGTCGTCGCCGTGATCATATACGGGTCTTCTCTCTGCGCTGCGGTAGCCGGCCCGCTGCTCAACGCAAGCTTATTCGTCCTATCGACCGAGTTTGAACGACCCATTGCCGACTTCACCGTGCTCTCCGGATACCAGCTACTCGTTGCCGCAGCTTCGGGTCCCTTTGTATCGGCCTTTGCAAGAAAATATGGAAAACGACCGTCGTTTCTCTTTGCCACCTTGTTCTGCCTTATTGGTACGATCATCGGCTCCGTCAGCACGAATTACAATACTCTCCTTGCCAGCCGCATAATCCAGGGTCTGTCAATCGCAGCATATGAATCCCTTGTGTACACACTCGTTGGCGACATATTCTTCGTCCATGAACGAGGGTTGTACAGCGCAGTCATGTCGTTCACGCTGACGTGCGTTTCAAACCTCTCCTCCGTGGTCGCAGGTCGAATCACAAACGATCTGGGCTGGCACTACCTCTTCCACATTCTCAACGCCTGTCTCGGCCTCCAACTCATCCTCACGTTTTTGTTTGTCCCGGAGTCCAGCTACGTCCGTGATCCGACCATGAGCGCCGCGCTGCAGATCACCGACCAAGGCGAGAAGAACGCCACTACTTCGGGAGAAATCCAGCATATCGAGTCTGTCACGCAAATTCCCAGAAAATCTTTCTGGCAGAACCTCGCCGTCTTCACCGGCACGTACACCGACGAGAGCTTGTTCCGCCTTGTCGTCGCCCCGTTCGTCTCGTGTCTCAATATCGTCGCGCTGTGGACTGTCATCGTCACCGGCGCAGCCACGTCGTTCTACGTGGCAGTCGCATTCACAATTGCCCAGCTATTCTCACCACCGCCCTACCTGCTCACAACCGCCGAAGTCGGCTACGTCTCTCTCGGGCCCTTCATCGGTGGCGTGCTCGGGTGTGTTACCGTGGCAATCCTTCTCGACCCGCTGACAGTCTGGCTCTCAAAACGCAACGGCGGCATCTACGAACCCGAATTCAGGCTTCCGCTCGTTGCCATCGGTGTACTATGTGGTGCTGGTGCATTCGGTTTCGGTGGTCTCGCAGCGGCGCAAGCCAACATCTACGTGATCGCGTTCATGTGGGGTTTGATGCTCTTCGGCATCTCATTCATTGTTGGACCTTGTTCAGCGTATGCCATCGACGCGTATCGCAGCATCAGCGACGAGATCTTCATCGTCAATATCATGTTTAAGAACTTCCTGTTCTACGGATACAGCTATTTCATCAACAACTGGACTGCGAGTGCTGGGCCGGCTCCTGTGTTCTACACTTTCGGTGGCATTTCTTTCGGCTTGGTAGCGTCGGCTGGAGTCGTGTACGTGTTTGGAAAGCGGTACAGGGCATTCTGGAACCGCCATAATATTATGGAGAAGTTGGGTATGGAAGGACGGCTCGGTACCTAAAGTGGGACAGAATGGCTATATTGAGCTTGTGTATTAAACAAACTGCCAAGTCGTGAGATGGTATTTCATCACAGACAAGGAGGGAAGATACCTCTACAATTCGATCACCTTCCAAACCTCTTCACCTTTTTGTGCGCGTGGTTCCGTGTTCTCAACGACTGCATATATGTCTCATCTCGCCATTACCAATACATCTGTAGACAGGTCATGTGACCCTAGCATATGTTGCACCTTGATAAGCAGACCGAGATCTTACTTACTAGAGCAATCAGAATTCCGCTAAGGTTGTCAAACACAATCATGCCCTTCTACGGCCCATATGAACGTTTTTCTGCGAGGGAGGAGCGCGTGCAAAGAACTAGCATCATACAAACAAAACAGGACAAACTCATATCACCGAGTACAGCTAAGTATTAACCTCATCATCCACTCACACACTCCACATGGCATCCGCACAACCCCGTCCCGACCTATTTTGCCCCGCTCTGCCTCAACGACGCCCCGTCAACCGTATTCCCCCCAACATCATCCTCGCCACCATGATTCCGCGCATACGCCTTCGCCGCCTCCTCAGGCGCACCCACCCCTCCCTTCGCAAAGTCTCCCGCCTTGTACATCTTGCCCGTCGCGGGGTTCACGTCTCCGCCTTCCGAGGCAGGGATCTCGCGGTTCAAGCTGCCGCCCGTGCCGTACTCGACGGTGCTGTCGGGGAACTTGGCGGTTGCGGATTCGTCGATGCCGGTGTCGGTTGCTGGGATGGTTAGTATGGTTGGAGAGTTTGGTGGAGAGGGAGAGGGAGTGGGAAGGAAAGATTGGCGCACGGAAGGGGAGGGAAAGGGGGCGTACTGGAGTCACTTCCTGCGTGGCCTTTCTTTGCGGCGTCGGAGTTCAAGTCGCGTTCGGCCTGTTCGGCGACTTTGAGAGGAGTGGTGTTTTGGAAGTTTGCGGACATTGTTGGTTGTTTTTGCCGAATATGTCTGTGATGATTGGTTCGGTTTGGAACTTGTTGCGAGAATGTGTAGTGCGCGTGATAAGGAGTCTTGTGAAGAGACTCATCCGATCTTGTGGCTTCGAACTTTTGTATGATGATGATAGCCGTTGTGGACCCTGATGATGTCAGGACTACCTCATGTGTACGAAGCATCGATGCATCGACAATGCCAAAGTAGATCATTGCGCAGACCGGGAAAGAATGTCTAGATACTGCAGTGATCGAGGTTTAGTCGATGAATCGGTCCTTCCGTGATTGCGTGCAGGTGCTTCAGTGTCGCGTGCCGTGCTTCCGCGTGGCAATCGATCAAGGGCCTCGACTCTCCTCAATGCAGACAACAACTTCAATAGAGAGAGACCAAAGAATCTGAGGGGAGAAGATTACAAGAGATTAATATTTGCTACCGCTTTGTGGCTTTCGAAATAAGCTGCCGGAACTGGAAAAACATCAAAATTTATCGTCGTCGTTCGTCGTGAGAGGAAGCAAACCGATGTGAAAAGAAAAGGGGGTATGTATGTATCCATCCGATCAAAGAGAAGTCATGATCATCCCGTAGGGTATCAAACTCCAGTGTCCAACTCGTTCGTCGCTAAAACGACTACTTACACGCGTTCAAATCAGATCAATGTCTACCACTAGTAGACAATCTGCTCATCGAAGACGGGCGCTTCACGTGCCTTGCCGTCATCGACACCCTTCCAGTACACCTTGCCCTTCTCGTTGAAGACAGCCTGGTCATCGGTAATCTCGAGACCAGGAACAGTTTTCTTGGTGTCCTGAATCTCGCGCTGGCTAATGCCCATTTCGTCGCGAACGATCCAGATGACTGGAGTAGGGGAAGTGACAGAGGGGTTGAAGAAGGCACGTTTCTGAATCTCGATAGGAAGCGGCTCTTGAGGTCGGTGGTAGAATTGATCGAGGCGGGCGGATAGACTGTGGATCGAGTTACGCTCAGGGTTGATGAGCTTACGAAGGAACAATGGAATGCGAGTCGCCTTCGGAGCATGCTGAGAAGCATGGCCGTTCTGGGAGGCTACAGCCTTCTCACCGTTGTTGTCGTTGGTACCATTGGTTCCTTGCAGACCGTTCTCGTGGTGGCCGATTGCCGGAGTGGGGTCCAAATAGGCAAGTCGAGCCTCTTCATGGGCAAGAGCTCTGCCAAGACTCAGCTGGAAGAGGATGGTGACGGCGAGGAGAATCGCCATTATGATCACAGGACCAATGGCCTGTATGTTATCGGCGGTAGCAATAGCGAATAGACCGATCAAGCAGATCTCCGAAAGGTAGCAACCAGTGAGAATCTGTTTCAATGCCTTCTGGTATGCCGCGCCCTTGGTATCGATGTGTGTCTCGTAAACGTAGAGGAAGTTGTACCTAAACGCAACATAGATGAGGGAGAAACCGACGACTGCGAAACCAAGGATTAGCGGAGCGATACCGGAGTATGTAATCGCAATGACTGCCAGATTGGTCCATTTGGGAAATTCTGAGCCCCATGCAGGTGCGGAGAGCTTGGTGAGCTTGTTGAAAATCTTGCGAGGCGTCTTGCCTGGAAGTATTCGGCCAAGAAGAACCACGACAACGAACCCACCGATGTTCAAAAGGGTACCCGCGGCCGAAGAAAGACCAAGGAGGATGAAGTAGCTGATGTAGAAGTTAGAGGCCTTTGGTAGATTCTCCGCAAGCAAGGTGAGGACGGAGCCTGGATTGGCCAGAACTTGGTTGATGACAGATGTGACAGCGCTAGACATGGTAGTGATGAGGAAGACCTGGACGACCTGGAAGGCGAAGTACCACGATTGACACTTCAACTCAACCTGACTGTATGTAACTAGAAGATGTCAGCTGAAAATCCAAGGAGCGAACTGCACGGGTAGGACTTACCATAACCAGCAAGCTTGGCCAACAGGCGGCAGAAGATGGGCACCAATGCCATCAGGACAGCGAGCATGATTGTCGGCAGAAGACCAGTAACAAGGCCAAGGATAACTGGGGGAATGCTCAAGATCCATCGGAGCCACGAAAAGCGATCGGCGAGGTAGTTGATGTTCGAGATCAGACCGACAAAAGCGACCGGGACAGCGAAGAAGATGATCATGACCGTGATGAAGGCAGTCG
>TARA_R110002003_G_scaffold111_1_pt1 | contig 20599 bp, 23 predicted proteins | sample TARA_R110002003 | Tara Oceans TARA_R110002003 (sample SAMEA4396441) | marine metagenome | biome: Westerlies Biome; feature: [SRF] surface water layer (ENVO:00010504); material: water (ENVO:00002006), including particulate matter (ENVO:01000060) such as... | depth 5 m
CAGAAATCAATAAATGTGATGTCTGCAATTCGCTCATAGCTTCTCCTTCAAGCTAGCCTTCAACCGCCTCTCCACGGCATCAAGATACTCGTTTGTGGTGACCCATGCGCTCCTCTCCTTCTTGCCGCATGCCAGCGCAAGGTCCTTGGTCATGATGCCATCCTCGTTGACAGTATCTACGCACGCCTTCTCAAGCTGCTCGGCGAAGACTACAAGCTCGGGGGTGTTGTCGAGCTCGCCACGCTTGACGAGACCCTGTGTCCAGGCGTAGATGGAAGCAATGGGGTTGGTGGAGGTCTCGCGGCCCTTCTGATGTTCGCGGTAATGGCGAGTGACAGTGCCGTGAGCAGCTTCTGCCTCAAAGGTCTTGCCGTCGGGGGTGATGAGGACGGAGGTCATGAGGCCGAGGGAGCCGAAACCCTGAGCGACGATGTCGGACTGGACGTCACCATCGTAGTCTGAATATGTTAGCATAATCGTGCTATCAAGCGTTTATACGGGTACGCACTCTTCATCGCAATGATGTATCCACCCTCGCTCTTGATCATCTGGGCGACCATGTCGTCAATCAAGCGGTGTTCGTACCAGATGCCAAGAGCCTCAAAGTCCTTCTTGTACTGGGTGTCGTAGATCTCCTGGAAAACGTCCTTGAACTTTCCATCGTATGCCTTCAAGATGGTGTTCTTGGTAGTCATGTATAGCGGCTCCTTCTTGTCGAGCGCAAGCTTGAACGAAGAGTGTGCGAAGCCCTTGATAGACTCGGTTGTGTTGTACTGGGTCTGAGCGACACCTCCCTCGGCGGGGAAGTCGTAGACCTTGAGAACCTCAGGCTTGCCGCCCTTGGGTGTGTAAACCATCTCCAGCGTGCCCTCGCCTGGGATGACGCGGTCCTTTGCGCGATATTGGTCGCCGAACGCGTGACGGCCGATGGTGATGGGCTTCTTCCAGCTCGGTACGAGGCGGGGCACTTTGGGAATGACGATGGGCGCGCGGAAAACGGTTCCTCCTCTGCGGGCTGTTAGCGTTCTGCTCGTGTGGTGTCCAGTTGTGTGTCCTACAGGTGGTTTCGGATGGTGCCGTTTGGCGACAGCCACATCTTCTTCAGCTTGAATTCCTCCACTCGCTGCTCGTCTGGGGTGATGGTCGCGCACTTGACACCGACCGAGTACTTCTTGATGGCCTCGGCGGCGTCGATGGTGACCTGGTCGTTGGTCTCGTCACGGTACTCCAGACCGAGATCGTAGTACTTGAGGTCAATGTCGAGGTACGGGTGGATGAACTGCCAGCATGAGTTTGCGCCCTGCCAATCGCACCTGCCTTCTTCATACCTTGTCCTTGATGACCTGCCAGATGATCCTGGTCATTTCATCGCCGTCAAGCTCCACGACCGGGTTCTTGACCTTGATCTTCTTGATTCCCGTAGAGGACGCCATCCTGCGCTGTCCAATCTGTGTGTAAAAACTGGGTGTGGCGGTGGAGGGGCTGTTCGCGGTTGTCCGGCGGGTGTGCAAGAGCTGGGCCGATTTCGCAGCAGTCTGAGAAGCTAGATACCGAGTCGCAAAGGCGCACGTCTGTCGTCGAGGCAGGCGGGCAATTGAAGCAGAGGCGCGGAAAGCGGCGGTGGCAGACGTGGCAGGCCTCATGGCGGCAGTTGATTGTTGAGACAGAAATAACCTCGGAGTATGCGCCCACGAAAATCGTCACAGTATTCTAGCTCTTCGCTTCCGGCCGCGGGCTGGCTCCGAGGGCTCAGAACGGCGAAGGGACTTCGGTTGATAGGACGGCAGTGCTAACGTTAGCAGAAAGAGTCGCCAGCGGGGTATCGTAATCCGAGGCAAAGCCTTCAACTTAAGCTAGAGCAGAGCCCCAACCTTGGGCATTCGGCCGCTGCTTCGCCGCATGAGTCCGTCCGGGCGTGCGGCTAATACCCCACGGGCAGGCCCGTCGTGTAGGCGAATTGATTGCCTGAGGGGACGGCATGTTCTGCATTGAGTGCTGGGGGTCGCCGTCACGCGCTTCGTCAGACGCGGGGCAGAGACTTCGCAGGTCGCTGCATGACGTGCGCAAGCGAGCGTCCAAGCGCTGGCCGCTGCACGACATCAACAAGAACGGAGCCGTAAGAGGAGAGTGAACAGCATCCAGGTCGAAGGCGGGTCCAGCTCACCATGTGGTGCGGCGAGCCCTTTATTTAAGCTCATGTTGCCCTGCGTCCGCACCGTCCCCTCACATACGGGCACACGGATCCGCTTGGGGCGCCAGGGCAGCAACCCAATTGGCTATCAACGACATGAATGGGGGATTGAGTTTGGCTCGTGATGAATGTTGTTCATGTGAGACCGATTTTCACTATCAGAATGGCGGTCCCGGTTTTCGCCGCATCGCGACTTCCTCGGTGCCGGTTGGGAAGGAGTCACGGAGTAGTTTAGGCAGGAGTCCATGTCTGGATATGCCAATCAACTATTCTTCACATCGCTGACCTGCGATACCACTACAATCAGAGTGCACGTCTTCATAGACTGCTTCCGCTGCCGAAGAAGACAGCTGCGCAAGATTCAGAGCTTGGCATGAACCTCCAACATTCCGTACCACTCATAGCCTAGCACGAAACCTGTGCACGCGCAGTGTGTTTCCGCCCTCGCTTCGTCGCTCAACCTCCGCTTGCTCGAGATCCGCCGGTTGGCCCAATGGCTGCCTCACATGCACCAGGATGCACGGTTCGCCGTTTTTGGTCTCCCCTTTGAAGACCTGGATCTTGTCGATGAACATGTTCCCGAGCTCCGCTTTATGCTGGATGAGGAAGTATGCGAAGCCCTGGATATTTGGGGAACCTATAACCAATATTAGCAAGGTCGTACTTGCAAATTACGAGCACACATTTTTCCAAGATGCCCACATCGAATGCGGACTCACCTAGTATTGCTTTCGTCTCTGGCCAGACCCTCTCGAAAGTGTGGCCTGGCCACTCGCTCAGCTCCCAGTGGTTCGCATCCAGAGCCCTCTTCAGTATCTGCCGCGTTTCTGTGTTGGTGATACGGACAGCCATGAAATACTTGAGACTGTTTACCGGCACTCCATTCGACCATGGGGGGACGACCATGGACTTCCAGCTTACCCACGCGACGTCAGAGAACTGGTTGAGTTGCGGCAAGAGGTTGTCAGGCACTTCTGGTCTCCGATCTTTCGCGGCCCACTTTGGTGACTCGCGGTTTAGGGCGATAATTATACCCTCGTCGGGATTGACGGTGAAGGTATAAGAGGCACCCGTGGCTCGGTACAGCCTCTGTCCCACTCCATACCACTGCTGGTCGACAGGCAGATCTATGTCAAAGTTCTCGTGGCCGATGTTGACCATAATGTTCTTCCCGCCCTCGTAGTCGTCTGTGTACTGGTCCACGGTCAGTACAGTGTAATATCCTTGTTGCGATGGGCTCATGTACAGTACTGATGCCGAGGTCATCGAGCGCCCACCCAATACCCCATGTCTCATACAGATCATGGAAGCTCTCGCTGAGCTTCTCATCTGGAAAGGGGTGCCAGTACCACAACAGGAGATCACCAGTCTCGGTATATGGGCTCCTTCCGGTATCGCGTATGGGAACATAGAGTGCACCTGCTTCCCGGTCCGTTGCTTGCACTGTCATGTCTAGTTAACACGAGTCAACATCATGTGTAGGGACAACTTACTTGCCCACCCGAGGGTGCAGCCCTTGGCGCCAGACCTATCCCATAGCGCCTCATTGGCAGGCTGAGTGCTGGGTTCTGGTCTTGATGGTACCGGTAGTGGCGGTGGCGGTCGTGGATTGGGCTTTGGCGGACCAGCGCCTGCCGCGCCTACTTGTCCTGGTGGGGGGAAATAACCAGCCTGGTCGCATTCGATCCTAGAACAGCTGTTCTCATTAGCATGATGAGACGGAGGGTTGATGGATAGCTTGATCTTAAGCGTTAACTAAAGATGTACAGAAAGAGGCAAGCGAGTACTTACTTCGGCTGAGTTGCGCTACCAAGCGCAAGGATTGGGAGGGCGACTTGTAGGCTGAGCAGCCCAAGCAAAGCGACCACCTTCATGAGGAGCAGTTGATACGTGGTAGTGAGCGAGGTTCAGTTCTTCAGGGATGCTGGCCGGATGTTCTTTCCAGGAGCAAGACCTCGCACCTAGCGCCTTCCGCTCGCTTTCACCTTCACCCACAAGCCTTGAGCAATTTGATCCAGCTACGCCCAGTGATAGCAACGGCTACCTGGTTAGACGTTCCGGAAACCACTCTAACCTTGTGAGCTGTGAAGGATTGTGCCAATGGCTTCAACTCGTACAATCAGTCGGTCTCAGCAAGCCCTCACTGTCGCCAAGACCTAGCGCGTCCTCGATCAGACGTGCTGCAAGATCCACCGACCTGTAGTCACCGCGAACGGCCATGATCATATCTCGCTTCTCCTGCTTCGTCATTATTCTCGTTTGTGTTACTTCGGCCTGGGAAGTCGTACGAGTGGCAACGTGTGAGCACAAGTGAGAGAACGGAAGCAGCCTCGCACATGCGGAACATTGATGTGAAGGCGCCGTACGCAGAATCAAGACTCAAAGATTCGATCAGACCTTGAAATGGATCGTAGTCTTCACCTGCGAACTGTTTACCACCTGTCTTCTACGAAGAAAAAGCACCACCGAGCACTTCCTCTCTACCTGCTGGTCTGCCCGGTATATAGACCGACATCATGCACTCAGAGCTTGTCCAGATTCGTGTGGTATTATACTGCATTGCACGCCGGCTACAGCATGAACTTGATGGAGGGCCCAGCGCTCGCATGGCGGCTGCTATGGGGCGGCGTGCAGGAGCATGGCGACCAAAGATTGACAAAGACGTGGAAGCAAACAGTGTTGACACACTGTACATGTACGCCCCATCTATCCGTGGGTGTGGGCCCGACACCTGCATCCGATGGGGAGCTAATGAGATGCTAACGCGATTGTAGACTAGCGCCAGGTCATCCGTGCCTTCCATCACGACTTCAATCAAGCAGAGCGAATGGGGAGTTCAAGGAACTTGACATTTTTCATAATGGCACTATTTCTCAGGACGAAGGATAGACAATGGCTTAATGCCGGATACAAAGCAGACAGCCTGTCGTCCATGACTACCACCATCCCAGGGCAGCATGCTGCCCTGCCCTGCTTCCCCAGCTTTCAGTGTCTTCTACGGACTGGCTGCTTTCACAAACAAACCTCATTCTCCTACTCACCACGCGCTATCACATGCCGCACTTCCTAGCCTCTCTGCCTTATATCATTCACCCACCAATCGCAGTCATCATGCTTGTTCACAACAACAACATACGACCACCGATCAACTCTCAGAAGTCAACTCCAAAGCCAGCCATCAACCATGTCCCAGCCCAAGGCCAGCCATCGAACCAAGATGCCTCCGGATCCACCAGATCCCCCGGCCCGCGCACCACTTAAGCAAATCCAGTACCGTTCCTACCACCATCGGATCCGACTCTACCATTACCGCGACACTGCATTCTCAGTGAACAAGCTGCGAAAGTGGCTTATGGAACGACGTCGCCGCTACGGCTTCGTTGCCGCGCTTGTCGGCGCCGATCTGCTCGAAGGACGAGTCGCCATAGCAGACGGGGACGAGATGCCGCGCGGCAGCGTGGAAGTCGGGCATCTCGCGGGCATATTTCCCAATGTATCTGGCTGCGCGCTTGGCTTCCGTGTCGGCGGCAACGTCATCGAATGGTTTTGCTTCCGTCGGCCGATCGAGGACAGCATCTTGAATAAGTTGCTAGTCACGCATTTTGCAAGCGAGATACAGAAGGAGCCGAACATGCATCGGGACAACGAGTTTAGGCTGTTCAACCATGTGGGCTTCTCGGAGAAGGGACTTGATAAGGGACATGTGAGGACTGCGAATCCGGAGCATAGGTTGTGGTATGAGAGTTTGGCGGGCGCGCGGTACAGGGAGACGAACGTGTTGTTGACGTGGAAGAACAAGGCGGCGGAGAAGAGGAAGGCTTTTGAGGAGAGGGAGAAGGCGCGGTCGTTGGGAGCGGAGATGGAGGAAGAGGAGCTCGTGGTATATGAAGAGGAGGACATGATGGAAGCGGTGGATGTGAGCGATACCGAAGAGGAAGAAGGGGGACAAGCGATGGGAGATTGTGAAGACGTCGATCAGGCGCATAACGACGCGATGGACATGTCGTAGGCAACATTTGGAATTTCAGCGAGGTGGACAGGATATGATGCATCCGTTGCGTGGTTCTGCACGCTTATATAAGACAATACGGTCAGGAGTTGGACATAGGGTTAGGTAGGGACTCACCCCTTCATAATACATAATGCATAATGTCTACCAAGACACCCCCAATTGCCACCTTATCCACAGCATTCCATCCTATTCTACCCCTTCAGCCCAATCTCATCCGCCGTCAAAATAAACTCCATAAACCCCGCATTCGTATCAATAATATTCTGCACATACTCCTCACTCGTCGGATAAAAGTTCGTCGGATACCCAAATTCCATCGTATAGCCATACACCTTATTGACCTTCTTATTCCCATGCCAGCGACTAAACGTCCAATCGTCGCTCGCGCCACTCGTCGGATACAAGCCCACCGCCTGCTGCGGCACATAGGCGCGGCCCGCCGTCGCGTTCATCGCGGCGGTGGTGCGGTTCGCCTGGATGCGGATGTTGTCCCAGTCTTGCTGGTGGATGAATTCCTTGTACACTTCGTCTTCGACGACGCCGCGCTTGCCGTCGTACGCCGGGTTGAAGAGGTTTTGCTTCGGGTCGTGCGACTGGTCGATGTCGTCGCCCCAGGAGTACAGCAGCGTGCCGGCGGCCGAGTGCACGTCGATGTACCAGCGGATGTTGGGGAAGGCGTCGTAGACCCAGGCGATGTTGCGGGTTTCGGGCTCGGAGAAGGGCCCGGTGCCGTAGAAGGCTTGCGAGGAGGCGTTGTTGGATGCGGGGCTGACGGAGGGATCAAAGTGCACGGTGTAGTTCCAGAGGAAGTCGAAGTTGCGGTTGAGATCTACGCCGACGGATAGAGGCTCGTTGGGACGCGCGCTTGCCGGGTTGCGGTTCTTGCGCCAGAGGTTGCTGTTGGCTTGGTCGTGGCGCACGCCGTCCGGGTTGGTCATGGGAATGAAGACGATTCCAGCGCAGAGGGCCTTCTTGACGTCCTTATTGGAGTAGGTCTTGTTGCCGTACGTCAGGCCAATGCGGTGCTCGTTTGCATAGAGCAGATCTGAAATGAAGTAGATCAGGTTGTCGGGGCCGCCGCGCTCGCGAGCGTGGATGCCAGATGTGAAGTAGATGTACTGCTTGTCCTTCCTGATCTTTTCGGCTTTATTCGCTACGCCGCCGAGCACCCTATTGCCCTCGAACGTCTTATGTGGCGTAGTAAAGAGCTCCAGGCCGTACTCTTTCTCCAAGCCCTTCATCGCGGTGTACACCTCGTCGGCATTGAATATGCCAGCACTCTGAATTGCAGCATACTCGTTCGGCTTCCTCGTTCCCAGTCCACGAGGCGCCTTCCTGCCACCCGCAAAGCGATCGCCCTTCCCAATTGGCGCAGTAGAAGTCTGTCGCTTGTTGAGGTTATCGAGAGTCTCAACGCGAACAACCGAAGAATCCAGGCTCCTCTTCAGGTGATGCAGTTCCCGCTCGGAGATCACAGCATGCAGCTTGTGTTCGTTCCCGGCCGACAATACAAGAGGTCGGCAGCCATAGTCAATTTCGCTGTTGGCAGAGATGAAGTCATATAGCTGGTTCTTCTCTTTCGCAAAGAATGCGACACTCAAGACATCTGACGCGAGGGCAGCGCCAGGCAGTAACCCGAGGAGGGCAGAGACCTTCATGACAGAAATTGACGAGGGCGAATTGGAAAGCGGGTCGCACAACTGCCTAGGTCTGTCATGTCATCCTATTTATTTATCCTGCCTTGCAAATCATCACCGTGCTTTGAGCTTGTCGGGACCGGGCGTTGGTTGGTTGGATGGATGCATTCATTAACCGCCTTCCGGATCAGGCAATCTTCCAAGACACAAATGTTCTTGGCTGCCCAACGATACAGAGCAGGTCGTAAGCTGTTATCAGGCATGGCAGTCCGAGCGTAATACGATGTGCAAGGATGCGATGTTTCTCCGCAAGGCACGCAGGTTCCGGAGTGCTGGTTTGCGGTGTTACCGAAGTGACGAATGTCGTTGCCCAGACGCTAACGATCGTATGTGTATCTGTCGCGGCAGCTCGCGTGATTTGTGTTGATCTACTGCTATACAGTAGCATCAACGAAACTAATCCGCTGCAATACACAATGGTTGGCCGATGCTGTCTTCTGCGGTGTACGATGCTGCCGAAACTCGACACCAGCTGCGTGTGTCGGTGTACGTGCGACGCCGCCGCCAATGTTCGACAGTGTCAGGAACCAAAGACCATCATTTAGCCCTAGAGACTGCCGAAACGATCAACATACAAATAGTACGCGCGTTAGCGAGGACTGGTGGGACGATCGGGTAATGGTGAGGTGAAAGCGTTATGATGAATGGATAATAAGTGATAGTAGCCAGTGCGTGACGCTGCGGGAAGGTACTATGGTGCCACTGGGCAGGCGCGCGCCTGTGCACCTTCACAACCTACACACTGCGGTTTTGCTTTCCAATAATTATTCTTATATATTACTAGCGCATAAATTAAGAACGGCACAAAGTAAATAACAAAGTCTAGTTTATGCTAATGTCCAGTTAATAGCATCGAAAAGTTTGCCAAAGTAATCTGCAGAATGCTCGGATAAAGATTTCGAAGGAAACGTCCAGGACCAATGGGGATATCCCTCGAAAGTTTCGTATCTGTATTGTACCCTGACTCGCGATTAGCACTTGCGGTTCAGACACTCTACTCGTCGCAAACATACCCAGCATCTTTGATCGCGTCCCGGAAAAGCCTTGCGTCATCCCGCAAGGTGTCCATGCCACACTCGGTAATATACATCTTTGGCAGACTTCCCAGGCGAGGGTGGAGTAAGCACGAAGTATAAATATTGTCCTTTGGAGGATCATACGCATCTAACATCAACTCAGCCCTACTTTCACTGGTAACAGTACGCTCAGTGTGAACTCACTCCAGAATGCCAACATTGAACTTCTTGTGGCGAGACTCAGATCAGCATTCTCCTCCATGGAAATGTATTTTTCCCTGAGAGAAGCTGGCACAGCATCCGGGTGAATAGTAGCTGGTACTTGCGCTATGACTCCACTAATCGGCGCACCTTTACCCTCATCAATCAACCGCAACGCCGATCCAAGAGCAAGGTTGGCACCAGCTGACCCTCCTATAATCGTGACCTTGGTATCTCGTACACCCAGCTTTGAAGCATTGGCAATGGCCCACTCGAACGCATGCACACAATCGTCCAGCGCAGCAGGGTATTTGTGTTTTGGTGCCAGACGATAGTCAACCGAGACTAAAACCATGTTGACAGTTTTCGAAACGAGGCGGCAGAGAGCATCCTCGATGTCCAAATCGCCAAGAGTCCAGCCTCCACCGTGAAGGTACAATCCAAGATGGTCATTGCCCGTAGCACCAGGAGGATGGTAGACACGAACTTTGTAGTTTCCGTTTATCTGGATATCTTCTGACTTGACAGATGTGTCCATGGGAGGAATCTCAAACCGAGAGACGATGGTTTCGCCCATCTTGGCGAGAGTCGTGTAGAGATTCTCGACGGTTGGCCCGTAGAGAAGTGGCATCTCGCCATACTCCTTGCAGAACTACCAGGACTTCGTGAGTATATGTAAAGCTACGGTATGAAAACTCTCACCTGAACCCATGGTGAGGCGAATTTTGATTCCAGTGCTGGATTCATCGCCAAGTTGTCTATGATCAATTGTTTGATCTCGGTTGGTGCGGCGAAGACTAGACGTAGCGGATAATGCGCAGAAAGTTGGTCCGTATAGCTCTATCAGCAATGTTGGTTCTTATATAACGAACGACTGCTAGGTCCAGGCTGGTCACGGCTCTGCGGGCTTGGCCAGTACACTGGAAGACTTCCCGCGGGGTCACACTTCCTTCGAGCCGCTTAATGGCTATTATCTCCGAAAGAGTCTGTGCTTTCCCGGCGTTTGCTTGTCCGATGCATCATTGCGAGCTGTAGCTAGCCCTGTCGGGCTTCGTAAGGCATCCTTTGTAGCAAGAGTGGATGTCAAGAATAAGCAAACTCCGCTACTGAATTGCGATCCCCGCTCCTTCAAACCACGAAATTGCGGCACACCACCTCAGCAGCTAGGCGCGGCTGGGCAAACTAAATTTGGCGGCCTTCAAAGCTAATCATGCAAATTGCTGTCTTTAGATAAGCAGAGAAAGCATCGTAACAGGCAGGCTGCAAATTTTCTAGGCTGTGGATCATATTACTAGCAGATGAGACGCAACATTAATTATTCATGGTAGCACCCGGCTCCCTAACATAATAGGCTAGGTCGCCGCCCTCCGTCTCCCGCTTAGTCTTTCCGTTGCCCAAGAAATCGAATCTGTTGTGCTTCAAATACTGGATCTCGTAATCCTCCCATCGTGGGTTAGCCATCAATTCCAGGTAGTGTAGAGACGAGCCGGAGTACGGTCCCCAAACCTTGCCATCTGCTTTTCCATTTTTGTACCTACAAACAATTTGTTAGCAACGTGCCCATATCTAGGCAGAATCATGATGTGAAAATTTACCAAGATGAACACGAGCCTGTCCAGACCAGATCTTCCATCATGGAGTCTTTGTATTCTTGATAGTCGTCCACCGCTTCCTGCTTTGGCCACAAGCTTTTGATACTGTCGTATTGTATCTTCTTGGCCGCCTTGAAGGCATATTTGATGTTGTTCTCGAGACACGGGATCAGGCATCCATTTGCCATAGGGAAATTGGGCCCACTCATGACTAAGTTCCGTAAGTATTTCGTAAACGTAGCGTGAGGTTCATGCTTACTGAAGTAGTTCGGTATCTTTGGAGCAGCAAGAGAGAAGTAAGCAGTTGGCTCTTGCTTCCACATGTCGCGGAGATCTGTTCCAAAAGCAATCACAGGAAAGTTGGGTTTGTAGGATGTATCAAATCCAGTGGCACAGATAATCGCATCTACAACAAGGAGCGAGCCATCGGCCATCTTGACACCTTTCGGCGTAATTTCTACAATCGCGTCTGATCTGACATCGACATTATGCGACGTGAGTGCTTCGAGATAGCCATGTCCCTGGAGGTCGGAGTAGTTAGCATGGATGTTCGAACAAAAGAATCATATCTTGAACTAACAGGAGTGATACGTCGGCATCCAACTTCGAATTCAGGAACAAGCATCTTAACCAGCTCTTCATTGTGACCGAGACGTTCCTTCATGGTCTTAGTAAAATTCTCATACACTGTTTTTTGCAGATCAGAATTCTTGAATTGCATGTCGAAGAATTTGTTCATGGAGGTTTCGATCGACTTGCGATATTTCAAGTACTCGTCTTTGTTCTTCTCCCACGTGTCTTTTTGAATCTCGGAGAAGAAGGCTGTGCGGCCCTCAGGAGCAAACTCGGCAGCAAACTCAGGTGTGATCCAGGTTTTGGAGCGATTGATGGACGTCATATGTTTCACCACTATCATATCTTAGCGGAATTTTCGAGTCTTAACAGCCTCAAAGCTGTCGGAACGCGTAGACTTACCTGGTTGCAGCTGAGGTACAATCTGAATAGCAGAACTTCCGGACCCAATGACTACTACAGTTCTGTTTTTGAAGTCATACGATGAGTCCCATGTGGCAGAATGAAGCAACTTGCCCCCAAAATCATGAAGACCAGGGATATCAGGCCACTTCCAGTTGCTGTCCGTCACGTTAGCAGCTGTTGCGTTTGTGTGGCAATTCACACTTGCTTCAAGAATCCTGCGCCGTTAATAAAGAGTTCCGCTTCATCTTTGACGCTCTTGCCATTGCTGGTATTGGTAATTTCGATGACCCACTTTCCCCGCTCGTCATCCCAATTGGCGGCGTTGACACGGTGATTGAGATGCACAAACTCATTCACTCCATATTGAGATGCCCGGAGCTTATAATAGTCGTAAAGCTCCTCTGCGCCGACATAGGCCCGACTCCACCGGGGGTTTCCCTCCCAGGAGTAACTATAGGCATGAGCCGGCACATCACATGCACATCTAATCAATCACGTTAAACCAGGACTTTACAGAACATTTATCGTCTGGTGTGGTTTGGATCGAGTGCTTGCTTACCCAGGGTACCTGTTCTCCAACCACGTTCCAGTGATGTCGTGATTTTTCTCGTAAATCACGAAGTCAACCTCTCTCTCTGGAAAGGTATCCTTGTACAGCTTTACTGCGGCAATGCCAGTCATACCCCCTCCCACCATGACGATCCGTATGGGTCTGCCCTGCCCCAAGTACTTCTTTGGCCATTTATAGCCTGACGAGTGTGAATGCCCATTCATCATGCCGCTCCCAACTTTGGCATCACCGTTCATCACCGTTGTCGATACTGCAGGTTCTGGTATCTTGTGATATTGCTTCGTCTGACAATGACTCAGGCGCTTGAAGAAGTGGACCGTATGTTGGTGAGAAGAGTTCGTAAAGCCAAATTGAAATTCGAAATGGTTAGCCAAAAGAACAGGACTCTAAACCTTGACCGTAGGAGACAGAGATATAAAGGGCTAGCCGAGGAAACGTGAACCGGAGGATAGGCACTTGCCGACTCGCATCATGGAAATGTACATCTAGACCAATTAATACAGCCATGTCGCTAGATGGGCGCATGTGGTTTCACGGGGGGGTAGAATTCCAAAATTACCGTAGCGGAGATGGGTTCCCTGTCTTCGGATACTTGGATGGTTGGGCGAGGAGGTGGCGTCAGAAGCTTGCCGTACCCCACACGTGCCCAAGTATCCCCGCGGTTTCGAAGCGGTTCGGAGAACACAACCGTTAGCGAGGTGGAACATCGCCAGCCCGATTCGCGCATTGCATGTCAAGCCACTAGCGGATATCCAGACCAAAGCTCCAAAATTTGCAAGACCGACGTGAAACATCTAGGTATTATGAAGGCTCAAAAGCTAAGGCCGCTGTCAAGTTATCATCACAAAGCCGCGCTTTGACGTGCTCAAACTTCCAGAGCAATCTCATCAGTTAGAGATGGCCCAAAGCCCAGAACACGACGAATATGTCGATGCGCTCGTCGTGGGCGCTGGCTTCGGCGGCATATACCAACTCTACTCTCTGCTTCAGTTAGGCCTCTCAGTCAAGGTCATCGATCTCGCTTCCGATGTGGGTGGAACATGGTACTGGAATCGCTACCCAGGTTAATGCCCCGTCATTGGTTAACTCCACAACCTTCTGACTACATACAGGAGCCATGAGCGACACTGAGACCTACGTGTACCGTTTCACCTGGGACAAAGAGGACCTTCAGACCTATCCGTGGTCGCACCATTATATCAAGGGACCGGAAGTGCTGAAATATCTTGAGCATGTCGTCGAGCGCCACAATCTCCGAAAACACATGGTCTTCAACACCGAGCTTCAGTCCGCGATGTGGTCCGAAGACGAAGCGTTATGGAATATTGACTGTAGCACTGGAATCAGATACAAGGCTAGATATGTCATCACAGCACTTGGTCTACTGTCGCGTCAAAACTATCCAGATATACCTGGAATCGACAAGTTCGAGGGAATAAAATGCCATACGGCGCGCTGGGACCCCTCTATCGAACTGAAAGGCAAACGTGTGGGCGTGATTGGCTGCGGTTCAACTGGCGTTCAGGTTATTACTGAGATTGCGAAGACGGTAGATGAGCTTGTGTGTTTTCAAAGACACCCGCAGTACAGCGTACCCAGTGGTGACGCGCCAGTGTCGCCGGAGTACCGCCAGGAAGTCAACGCCAACTATGACACCATTGTGCAGCAAGTGAAGGATTCCGCATATGGATTTGGCTTTGTTGAATCAGAGAGGTCCTTCGACTCTTACTCCACTGAAGAACAACAGGAGATCTTCGAGAAGCTTTGGAGCAAAGGCAACGGTTTTCGATTCCTTTCCGGCGGCTTTTGCGATGTAAGTGCTATCCGCTCCCCACCTCCCTGGCGATCTAAGACTATTTACGATACCTGACCAGCTCGTCAACGAGAGCTTTGCTGACGCATCTCACGTAGTTGGCTACCAACAGAAAAGCGAATGAGGCAGCTTGCGAGTTCATCAGAAAAAAGATCCGCCAGATTGTCAAGGATCCAGAAAAGGCAAGGATGCTTCAACCCCATGACTACTATGCTCGTCGGCCACTTTGTGACGGCGGTTACTATCAGCAGTTCAATAGAGAGAACGTCACCCTTGTGGACGTTGGCGAAACTCCTATCACATGCATTACGAATGATGGCATAAAGTTGAGTACTGGTGTGGAATTCCAGCTTGATGTCATTATCTTTGCCACAGGGTTTGATGCCGTTGACGGGAATTACACGAGGATCAACATTCGTGGAAGGGACAACCAAACACTGAAGGAACGTTGGAGTGCAGGCCCAACAAGCTACTTGGGTACGGCCGTCGCGCACTTCCCAAATCTATTTATGATTACTGGTCCTCAAGGGCCGTTCTGCAACATTCCGGCGGCCATCGAAGCACACGTAGAATTCATCACCGCAACAATCAGTGAAGCCATAAAGGTCTCTACCGAGGCGAAGCCAGCCGTTGTTGAAACGACAGAGGAGGCTGAACAAGACTGGAATGCTATCTGCGAGAAGGCTGTTGAGGGAAGTCTTTTCAAAGAGACTGCTTCGTGGATTTTTGGAGGCAACGTGCCTGGAAAACCCATTGCGTTGAGGTTTTACTTTGGTGGCCTTAAGAAGTTTAGGGCTGAGGGTAGGAAGGTGCTTGAAGAGGGATTCTACGGATTCAAGCCTTTTGTATGATATATTTGAAGGAGATAGATTGCTTGTACTTTTCAAATACTGTGACTTGAGTCTTATTTCGATGCTTCGACCTGTGTTTGGATAGCCTTCGACATGTAGACATTGCAAGACTGGGTCTCCCTGGGTCGTGCAATAAGAGTGGCGTAATATGCGATGCAGCAATACTCCAGGCTTCGTGTTGGCTTCTTAGCTCTTGACATCATTTTAGAGGCTCCTTTCGGCTCTTGTAACATGCTCGCTTTTCCGCTGTGTCTGTTACCTTATGTTACGCACTCCGACGATAATCGAAAGAAACGATCACTCACCACGAGTGATGGACTCTGTCGAATTAGCTTGGCAATACCAAAAGAAGATACTGCTATTGCATCGCCGAGAATCTACTGTAAGGCAATCTGGGTGCAGAGGTGTGACTTTCTTCCAAGTCTGCTGGCGTTGACCTATGCTGTTAGCGGCGTGTACATGGTCACTGGATACGAGACCCTTTTTACCGGTGTTAGCCGCAAAAAGAAACCGAGTCAACAGGCCCGCTACCGCCGAAACAGGGTAGGGGGATGAAGATGCAGGGTGTTTCGCGACCATCGCGGAGGTGAATCCCCGAACGAACACGCACGCGTACAATCTGCGAGCGCGAGTCGCAAGCATGTAGACATAAAGTGTGAAGTTGTCTGTAATCCAAAAATGTTAATACGCAAAGCCATTTCTATTCTACCCAGTTCTTCACCATGTCCTCAACGAACGACGCAATCTTAGCTCGGCTGCAAGCCCTTGAGGATAAAGAAGCGATCCGCTCTGTTCTCAACCAATACTGCATCCGACCCGACGAGTACGATTTTACCGGTTACGCGAACCTGTATGTTGAAAATGGAACCATGGGTTTCGAACAATGGGGAGATGTCACGGGCAAGAAGGCCATTGCCGATGCTTGTGCCAAGGAGATTGTATACGAGGGTCTTCTCCACATGATGACGAACCAAGAAATCTCCATCGACGGGCCTGACACGGCAAGTGCGTCGGCAAGAGTCTTCTTCATCGCTACGCCCAAGCTTACGGCACTTGAGAAGCACTATGCCTTCGGAGGCCCGTACAAATTCACGTTTGTTAAGGTTGGCGGTGAGTGGAAGATCAAGAATATGAAGTTGAAGAAGACTTGGTCGATGGGTCACGATTCGGAGAAGGTTTTCGTACAATAGTGGATGAGTAGCAGTTTTGGGGCGTTGGGTTGAAGGTGGTCTATCGGATATGGAAGGTGAAGGTCATGAAATGTTAGAGATCAACCGGCCTCTCTGGGCTTCAGATTCATACAGTACAACCGAAATGAAGGCTTTTCCTGTCAGACTCCTTGTCTTAATTAGGATCTACACATTTGGAATGGTTAACCTATTTCTGCGTCTCGATTAAGATGCTACTATGAAGCAAGCCTTGATTATTCTGTCTTAACTTCTCTCAGTGAAGATATGTGCCTTACGAAATTAATCAGATGTTTGTCAGTTTTCGTTTCAATAGCTTTCGTGCAGAACGGACGGCCCATTGTGTACCTATATTTCAACGTTAGCATGTCCAGCCTTGTTAAGATGCGCACATAACTATTCGGCGATGACAGCTGTACGCCTCAAGCATAACACCGAAACTCACATATGCACTTGTCCCCATTCTTCGACATAGTCAACGCTGTTGCCAGCTTCCCTCGACAGCCTAACCCACTCTCTGGAGTCAGGAATAAGAACCTCTGCACTGCCAACAAACACGATTTGCGGGGGCAAGGAATTTAGGTTATCGAAGACTGGAGAGATAAGAGGGTCCGATGCGTCCATGTCCTCGGGCAGTAGTCTTTCCACAAGCATCGGGTTGGCAGTTGAGAATGTTACCAAGAAATCGGTCTTCATCGCTGGTGAATGGAGGGTCTGACTATGGGTCAGATCCAACCAGGGTGACAGAAGAATTAGCCCAGCAGGCTGGAACATGCCCGTGTTTCGGGCATAAATGGCTGATATGGCACATAAATTACCTGCACGTCAGGTCAGCTATTCGTTCGTGGCGGTACTAGTTCGGAGCAGACCTCCAGCTGAATCCCCTGCGAAAAAGATATTGCGTGAGGGAATTGCCATATCAAGTAAAGATTGGTATACGTTGATGAAGTCGTCACGGTAAGCTGGAAACTTGGCAGACGTTGTGAGACCTAGCAATCCATTAGCTCTCCAATGACTTCATTGTAGGCAATTTTGGTAACCCACGATAGTCTACAGATACAACTACTAGTCGGATGCCCACTGATTCTGCCTCTTTCGTCCATCGCTTATACGAATCCAAATACATGAGAGGCTCGCCAAACAGGTAGCCTCCCCCATGCGCGTAGAGTAGAACTACAGTCCGCGGCGTTGCAGCTGACCCCAGAGTTTCTAGCTTTGTTTCTCGCGGCACGACTATTGTTGACACATTATTCAGTTCCACTGGCTGGTATTCATCAGTACGCAGGCCTGGCGGCGCACTGAAAGTCAGTTCCAGGAAGCAAGCCAAAGACGATCCGAGAAGACACCGCGTGATCTCCGTGTAAAAGGAGATTGGGCGGCACGCAAAAGGGAACAAAAGACGATCGGCGAGGGCGAGAGAGATAGCGAATGGACATCCATGAGAAGGCCAAGGTCTTCCATGGATGGCGTAGCATCAACAGCAGTCGTGATGCCATCCCAGTGGAATGTGCCCCGCGAACAGAGCTGTTCAGACAGAACGATGATGGAGCACAGGGCAACACATGTAGGGGGGTTGACAATTGCTTGAGGACTGGGTTTCTCGAATGAACGCAGGCATGACTTTTGGCGTCGCATATGCAACTCTTTAGTTTTACCTCGGTTATCGGCGAGCTTGGCAGGGCTGCACACACTTAGTCGTCTTCGCCCCTTCTGCGCGGATTCGTCAAGGATTAGAGAGCGAATGACGAGATCGACCTTCCTAATGCCTGAGCCGTCGACAGCATGACCGTACACGCTACTCAGGCTATTGGCAACGTAGTAGCGAGCCCAGATCCTCTGCACGCATGAGACGGTGTTGTATCTCCGAGTGGCGTTGCATTTCCGGAACCGGGATGTTGGGCGCGCTGCAGCACTAGCTTCCCCATGGGGTTCCTGACAAGCGTGCAGGTGCGTTGGAACAGGGCGGACGGTTCGGGCTCTATTCAACGATTCGTGTGACGGAGCTAGCTCTTAAATATTCAAGTACGCACTCACCCACTTGTGATTTCCCATCGCAAAATCACCTTAATTTTGGCAAACAAGATTCCCAAGATGTCCATTCTTAGCGTTATCGCTGAATCTGGCTTTACCGAGAACCCCATTCGTAGCGCTATCCTTGCTGCCATCGTGTCGGTCAGTGGCAGCACATCCAGCAAAACGCTTTTCGATCCGTGCTCACAGCCATAGGTCATTGCTTACTACTTTACACTATGGACTTACCGTTATCACTTCCATCCTCTTTCTAAGTTTCCGGGACCTATGCTCAATGCAGTTTCAGAAGTGAGTTTTCCAGCACATACAAATCGCCCTTTCGGTGGTGCCTTGCTGATGAATCTAGGTTCCTATCAGTATAGGTGTGCTGAAAGGGAGGCACGTGTTCAACGTAAAGAAATGGCATGATACATATGGTAGGAACTATCCTTTTCTAGATCCTCTCAATTTCTGCCGCATATCTAATGCACTCAGGCCCAATCGTGCGCATTGCGCCAAACGAATTGTCCTTCACCGATCCATCGGCTTGGAAAGATATCTACTCGAGTCACCCAGGACAGCCAAATTTCCCGAGGGATGCCGTCGACAGCCGTTTCGACCCGGTGGAGGATACTGGTGTCCTCTCGACCGACATGCTTGTTGCAGATGAGCCGAACCATGCGCGCCAACGACGAACTTTGTCGCACGCCTTCTCCGTAAAAGCCTTGAAGGGACAGGAGGCACTGATCACGGAATTCGTTGACCTTCTCATTCAAAAAGTCAAAGACGAGGTTGCACAGGGTAAGATCGTGGACATGAACAAATGGTACAACTACTTCACTTTCGACGTAATTGGCGAATTGGCGTTTGGAGAATCTTTTGGCTGCATGGCAACTGGTAGGTTCATAGCCACAATCACTCACTCCAGAACACGTGCTTACTAGCATTGAAAGGTGCTTATAATCACTGGGTATCCAACATGGGGGATCACATGGTTGCTGCTGCTGTAGAGCAATGCACACGCCGTTTGACCGGCGCTTACTCTGCACTGCAATTATTGATGAAGAAGTTCTTGGTGCCCTCGGGTATGAAAGACCATTTAGCACTTAGCACTGACAAAGTCACCAAGTGAGTCTTGCCAGAGCTACTCTAGCTCGACTCCGGCACATTATCCTAGTGTCAGACTGACCATATCCATCCTAGGCGACTTGACGACACACCCGAATCTGAGAAGAGAGACTTTTTCTGGTACATCATACGTGAAAAAGAAGTCGGCAACATGACACGAGCGGAGTTGATCGCTAACGCGGCTCTATTCATGTGAGCGAACGGTCTAAGCGGTACCTGACGAGCATGTCACTAATCAAACATAGTTCCGCTGGAAGCGAGACAACCGCCAGTCTTCTCGCCGGTCTGACGCACTGGCTTCTGAAGACACCTCGTGTTCTTAAGAAGCTCAAGGAGGAGATTCGGACGATTGAAAAGGCCGAGGACATAACGAACGATAATCTCCTGAAATTGCCATACCTTAACGCAACCATCGAAGAAGGACTGAGGATTTTCCCCCCAGTCCCGGGTGGCAACCTGCGATCTGTCCCCAAGGGAGGAGCCAATGTCGCAGGCCACCTTCTCCCAGAAGGAGTATGTCACCAAGTCCATATCACGTTGCATCATTGCGCACCTCTAACCTTCCAACTCAGGTAACCGTGTCTGTCCAGTCGTGGAGTGTTACCCATGACCCAGCCAACTTCCACGATCCGTTTGAGCTGATCCCCGAACGATGGTTGGGAGACGACAAACGGGGTAAATCAGCGCTCCATGCCAGTCAACCTTTCTCGCTTGGACCCAGAGGCTGTCTCGGAAAGAAGTAAGTGCCAGCCTGTACCCACGCACGCACAAACTCTCTCTCTCTCCTCTCCACTCTCTATGTCCTCATGCTGATTGATACGTGCACAGTCTTGCCTACCTCGAAATGCGCCTTGTCCTCGGAAAACTTCTGTGGAACTTCGACATCGCGGCTGCTCCAGGCAAGCCAGAGTGGACTGCCATTCAAAGCCCCAAGCTAGTGCCTGCGTGGATCGTATGGCACAAGCCTGAGCTCTGGACCAAGCTCATGCTCACGCACTAAAATATCATGGGGCACTGGCAGAGTACACAGTCGCGCCGTTCAGAATAGGAAATGGCATTCGCGGTTGTTTTGCGACATCCGTTGCATTCACAAGGGAGGCTAGAAGGATTGCAGATGAGCCGCGGGGAGTCTATGTCACTCTTACAGATATGAATCGATCAGCCAAACAAATAATTTCTCAAACACCGTCCTTCGTACTGATGAAACATCAGATGTACATTTGGATATATAACACATATCTAGATAGTTTGTGAAGTGGTGGAGCTTCACGAAACATTCTGACGTTCCAAAACGTTGATCTCGCTCCAGCTGACAGTTTGTGTAAGACCAAGGCTGTTAGTTAGATGTGTAG
>TARA_R110002003_G_scaffold1156_7_pt1 | contig 20593 bp, 22 predicted proteins | sample TARA_R110002003 | Tara Oceans TARA_R110002003 (sample SAMEA4396441) | marine metagenome | biome: Westerlies Biome; feature: [SRF] surface water layer (ENVO:00010504); material: water (ENVO:00002006), including particulate matter (ENVO:01000060) such as... | depth 5 m
AGCTTCGCAAGTGCGATGAAGCTGCGGACCGACAACTAAAAAAATACGAGCTTCTTCGTATGGTGAGAAGGAACCGAGTTGATATGAATACCGAACTCCGTAAGAGATATAGTATACTAGAGCACTGACTCCTCTTGTAATTTGTGTACTAATGAGTTCAAGTCCCCTTGTCCGCATCGTACTCAGCCGCTGGAGTGTCAACGGCGCCGAAGCTATCAAATCGATCCTCAGATTGTAGTACAAGTTTGAGATGTCCACAACGAAGCCCCCGTTCGTACTAAGCTGAACTCCAGCCGTAGTATTTCCAAAATCCTGCGGTAGCCCAGTCCGATACCCTCCCGATTTTCATAGTGTGCTTCACAACGCCTAAGCTCGTGACGAGCGCCTTATATCGCTCTACAGACGCTATCATGCCCTCTCCAATCGAATACAGACATGTCATCACCGCAGACGTGTCCGTGTTATTTACAACACCAACGTTTCTAGGTTCCTCAACGATGGCAGCAGAGACTCAAGCAAGCGACACGGAATATCCAGTCCATATGCGTTCGAGCTGTTGCTGGTGAGATTGTAATTCGGTTTCAATAAGGTAAGGCGATCGAGCGCAGCGGTGGCCTCTGAATTGCACAGCTTGCCAGCGAAACGTCGATAGATTTCAACGTCTCGATACGCTTGGACGGCTCCCGTGTGAACGCCTCGAGTGGAACCATTCTCACGTGCTGCAGCCCAGCGAGATCGGAACAGCGAGCCAGCTGAGCCAGGAAGTCGTCGATCTCATCTTCACTCAGCCTCGAAATACCCTAAAAGAAATGATTGGTCGTGAAGCCATTCTGAAGACCATCGAATTTTCTACTACGCCTCAACCTCTATCCGATCTCTCCTTTGTACGCATCCAATACCTGCGCGTGCTCTTATGCTCTCTTTAGAAGGCTTAGCTTTCAGGATCCTCGAACCCACACAATCAAACTCGAAGTATGAGGATCCGCACTCCTGTTACCCAGGCAGCTTGATCAGGGATGTCTTCGCTTTGTCGAAGCCCCAAGGTCCGTGCTACTTACACTCGGTCTACTACTCGGCGTTGGGAGGATATGCTCTATATGGAGCAGGTGCGTGCTTCGTGGATATCCATATCATATCTGACAAAGTCATGACCCAGGACACTTGTTCGCAAATCGGCCGGACAAGTGCGGTCATAAAAAACATAACGCTTTGGATTAGTGATGTGCGATAGTCACGTGCGATGACTTTAGCCAGTCCCACTCGTTCAAGCTTACAGGTAGTGTAGTAGGCTACAAGTATTGTGTGGTATGTGCCCAAGCGAAGACCACGAGCGCCTCGCTTACGGAGAATGCCAAGGCCACATCGTTCGCACTTGGAAGCGTCGACAATATTGGGGACCAGGGAATTGACGTGCCACAAAGTACGCTGTCACTCTCCCAAGATACTTCAGAATGTGGCATGCAAGGCTGACGAGGCAATTCCCATCGTGACACTGACAATGTAATCGGGCACGTGTCGGGCTGCTGTCAAAACTTTTCCACACCACTTTCCAAGCTTACACTCTCCCCATCGGGCCTCATACCATGCGACTGCCCAACTTTTTTCTTCTCCGCATGCGACATCTCCAGACAACATGCGCAACGTGGTGTTGAGGCTGTCACTCGTGCCCATAATAGCCGCGGAGTGGGTCTCCATTGGGCATCCTGCACCGCACCTCCGACACCAGCGCCAGAAGTGGGTCCGCTGGGCAGCCATGAGCCGCAAAACTACGCATTCCCGTGTGCCCGGAACCCAATCAGGGCTGATTTGGGCAGCGATGGAATCATGTTCTCATCCTGCTGAATGTGGTGGGCAGTGACTCACACACGCTGATAGGAGCGGAGCGGGATGCTAGTAGAGACAAAGAGTAGCGGAAGCTGCAGAAGCTGCGTAGTGGTAGGCGTATTGCTGGTGAGCCATGCAACAAAAGTACGATAGTGGCCGTCATCACAAGTCGTTAAGTTGTAGGGCTGAGTCGGTGGTGGTCCCACATGTTCTGTCTATGTCAGCCGCATGTGGTCGCGATTCATGGCCGCCAGCCCTCGACGGGACCACAGTGCAAGATACCTCCCGCAGAGGAGCAATAATGGCAGAATTCTCAAAGGATGACTGCACGACTGTTGGAGTCCTGCTGGTTCTGCTGTGCCTACCGTGACAGACAGCGGGAATTGGCTGTGGGCCACGAGATTTGGATTACTCCATAGCCAGGACGTAAGGGCCACACAGATTCTGTCCGTACCTGCTGATAGATCGTCTTCAGTGGGATGGTTGCATTTTTAAGCCAACTGGTTTGACTTCTTCATGTTCAATCGATAAAAGAGCCAAGACTTCATGGAGGTCTCCAGCTTATTCTCCGGTTCGCCCAGTCGCAGAACGAGCATCGCCTATCTTCCACGGCTATCAGGGAGATGATCACATCGCTGGCTGCTGTTGTCGTACAATGGCTGCCGATATCGCACCCTTTGTGTGAGTGTAGCACTTCGATTACGCTGGCGGCAGCCACAGATCGTCTGCAGGGCGCAATTGATGTGCCGAGCGTGATTGCTGGTGGTACCGAAAGCCTATTGCGACGTCAGTCAAAAGGTGAATTCTTATTGAATTGCCGGTCTAGCATTCGATCAACCAGTTTCGCAGATATGGCCTTGCGCAGCACGTTAGCGTGTGAATATGGGCGCAAGTGACATGAAGCATTCAACATGTACGACCATGTCTTTGCCAACCTGGTTTTTGGTGCAATATGACATCGCACAAAGTGGTGCAGCAAAGAGAAATAGAGCCTGACTCAGGTAGTACCCTACAAGAGTGTATGCCGACGGAGCAGGGCTGATCTTGCAGTTCATTGCAAATTGAGACATGACAAGCAAATCACTACGCCTGTCGCACGGAGAGATCGGCAGCAGGGTGGTGGTGTAGGAGCATTGGACCTAAGAGCGCCATTTTGGGTCAGACCACTGCACTGCTTCGTTCCACGGCTAGAACGTCCGGCAAATAACAGGGTTGTGACCTGCTCAGTGTTTCCAAGTACATGCCGGCAGCCTGAACAGGATGAAACTCGCAGGAATGTGGATTGCCACGGCATTGGGGGGTCGCGAGAGAACGTGGGCAGAGACGGTGTGACTTTGTAGGGTTCAGACGCGATAACGCTTCTCGTGCGTGCCACAGGTTGAGGCGAGCAGTGCAAGCAAGCCGCGAGTTCACGCCCCAAAGCTCAATATCCTAGCTGCCAGCTGGACAGACTGGTACGAAATGTTGAGGACGTGTACTTTGCTTGATGGCGCGTCTCTTCACCGGACGGTAGGTGGGGTGCAGAGGACTCGACAAGTAAGCAGAGCTTGGCCGGGGCCGCGTGACGAGATGCCCTCGGACGCCAGGCGGATGGTTACACCGGGTACAGCTGTCTGCCTGTAGTTGGATCAATGCCGGGTTTTGTTTTGCAGGTGGGGCAGGAGTCGTTCTGGAAGGCTGTGATTCGCGCTGGTCAAACAGGAAGCTGCCAGTCATACTCGAAGCAGAGCAACTGGAACAACTCTCAGTGGCGAAGAATAGACTTTGCGCGTCTTTGCCATGTTAATGAATGTCGCGGTTGTTGAGAGTGCTTCGTTGTTCCTGCAGAACTGTGCAGAACTGACGTGGCAAGACTGGACAAAACAGCTAGCGGGTACAAGCACAGTACATGACGGCGGCTCAAATGACGTCGAAACGAGAGGATCGAGAGGATGGGTGATGGGGCATCCAGGCTAGGGAATGACTGGCCCTGCCACCGTTCACCGCGGCGATCTTGGAGCGCGTTCGCAGAGTGGTGATGGTTAAGCATAGATAACGCCAAGACTGGCTGGGAGTCGAGTCATGGACGCCAGTGCTCAGACAGGCATAGCGTGTCTCATAAGGCGTGACTTTTGCTCTGTGTGCAGCCAAGGCTGGGGGTCGTCCAGAGGGCCACCAGAGGTCGCAGGTAGGTCTGAGGAGCGGTGAGGAGGCGAACGGTGGACTCGGACGCAGAGAGTCGAACCAGGGATAGCAGCCCGCATAACCAGGGCGGGCGATGCCGGTTTCACTCGGTCGCCAGCAGCCAGTCAGGCCCTCACGGCTCCTGGTGTCTGACGGACGGTGCGCATGCGAGCACAGCCAATGGCAGACGCCGGTGCGGTTGCGGGCTAAAATTACGCACATGAAGACGAGGTCGAGGGCAGGCGATCAGCAGCAGGGTGAGGCCCTGTGCGGACTGATAGCGAGGGCGTCGGACAGGACAGACATATGAGAGCACTCTGGGGCGCCGGCTAAAACGCCAATGTGGTCGCAAGCACCGCTGCAGGATCATCGAAGGCGGTGTCATGGCATATACACGGAGCAATTGGGGTTTGCGGCGGCCACTGGGCTGCAGCTGCTGCGGGAGGGTGTGGAAGGTGTGGATGCTGCGTCACCACTGCCAATGGTGGCAGGAGGCATCGTGCGGGCTGCCCGGGGCGGAAGGAGCGCGCGCTGGGAGCGCAGGAGCAACCCGGGGGCTCACCTGGGCAGCAGCCGGGCGGCGGTGCGCCCAACGAGACGTTAGACGCAGTGCATGAAGGGCGATGCGCCTTGCTGGCCTTATATTAGAGTACGTGAGGTGCCAGCGCGTTTTGAAATTTCCCCGCCGCAATTTTTCGAGCCCAAAGCGCCTGTCGCCTGTCGCCTGCCGCCTGCATGCCCCGTCATACCGTCGTGTCCTCGTCGGCGTCCTCGTCCTCGACTCCTCCACCACGCCTCTGTCTCTGCACCCTTGCTTCTGCGCTTCTGCCCACACGACATGAGACGGTAGCATGCGCACACGCTGCAGCATCCTCTCTTGACTGTCGCCGGACACCATCGCTCCACGGTATCGACAGGGTCCGACGCTAAAGTTTGGGCGACAGACCTCATAGCGCGCCCCAGGCCCGCCCGCCCACGCTGCCCGCCATGGCCGCCACCAGCACGCAGAACTTCCACGCCACCGTCGAGGACTACGACTCGGACCAGAGCGACGGCCGCGTCCTGCGCGAGAACTTCCGTCGCAAGTCCTCGACGCCGCCTGCGCAGGCCAATGTCAGCACCAAGCGCAGCAAGGACCTGAACCAGGAGAGCGCGCCCGCTCAGGACAAGATGGCAGCCAACATGGACCTGCGCAGCGACTCTGGGTACTCAAGCTACACGGGCATTTCGAAGAGTTCGGCTGATTCGGCTCCAAGTGCCTCCTCGCGAAGCCCGCCGGTCCTGCCCACCACCGCTGCACCCGTTCCCACCCAGAGCCCGGCGTCCAAGCCGCGACGGCCAACTGGCGGAGAGTCGTCGCGTCAGCACAGCAACGAGAACAGCCCCCGCCAGAGGCCGTCGCGCACCGCCTCCGTGTCCTCCAAGCAACGCCCTGCTGATGGCCAGCGCCGCCCAACCGTCTCGAGAAAGAACGACGACTGCACGGACCCTCATTGCACCCAGTGCGGACCCAATGCCCTGCCGCAGCGTCGACGGCCTGACATGCAGCCATCCCAATCCACCCGCGAGATTCCACAGTACTCGGATCAACGCTCCGTCTACACACAGTCGTCTGATCCAAATCCACCCCCATCGCCGACATACTACCGACATGCCGCCCCCTACACCCAAGACACCGCTGTTGTCGAGCCTGCACAGTCACGTCGTCGCTGCTCCTCCACCGTTCGCCCGCGTCCACAGACCTTCGCCGGCGACCCAAGTACGTTTTGGCCCGGCATGCCTATGCCAGGTTATCCAAGTCCTCCTCACGAGCGGGGTCCGCCAGTTGCGAACTCTGCCTACGCAAACGCATACCTGAACATGCAGCCCAACATGCAGTACGGCGCTATCCCGCCGTTCATGCCTCAGCCGCAACCGGGTGGCTACTACGCTCCTGGCCCTCAAGCACCCGCATCCTATGACCAAAGGCCTCCCTTGGCGAGTCATGGCTCATCGAACTATGGACCACGCAGAGGTCCTGCACCGATCATCACGCAAGGAGCCGAGCCGCCTAACTACTCGGCGAGGTATGGTCAACCACCGACTCCAATCGAGCCAACCATGACCGGTACCCGCAAGCCCAAGCTCATCCAATACCAAGACGAAGAGGCGTTTGACACAGATTCATCTGAAGATGAAGAAGCCGCCGCGGAGCAATATGAACGCGAGGAGCGTCGAGCCCGCGAAGAACAGAGGCGCGCTCTCATGCCACCTCCAGCTCTCAAGCGTGGTTCTAGCCAGCGACGTCCCCCTCTGACTCATGCGAACACGACACAAGTCTACACCGAACGTCCTCGGGGCAGCCGCCGCCAGTCAGCAATCATCATGCCGGAGCGATCTGCTCCACGTGATCGAGAACGGGAGCGTGATCGCGAACGCGAGCGCGAACGCGAACGAGCCCCGCGACCAAGCGCTACTCAGTCGCGACGAGCATCTATTAGCCGGCCACCCCTGCATCGTCAGCCGCAATCCGAGTACGACACCCGGGCCACTCGCATGGTGGTGAACGACAGCATGTCAAATCGGCGTCAGTCATACCAAACCACAGAGAAGGCCTATGAGGAGTACGAGAACAAGGCTAGAGCTAGGGCTCTTGAAGACCAGTACAATGCTGAGCGGAAGCGCGAGAAGCGAGCCTCGAAAATAATCCAAGATCGCCGCCCTATGCCTGGTCAGTTTGATGATGATGATGATGACGACGACGAAGACGACGTTTACGCAGAAGAGCAAAAGCTAGCTCGTCCCCTGCGATCTCGTCGCAAGACCGATGCGTCCGACATTCGCAAGGCAAAAGAGCGCCCGGTTGAAGTCAAGAATAAGAGGGCAGAGAACGCAGCGGAGGAATACATCAAATCGACACGCGGCAGCCGTGATCCGTACGCCGATCAAATCAACAAGGCCGCAAAAAGGGCGTCTCGGATGCCTTCTCTGCCTTCCGAGTCTGGATCTTCCCAGAGCAATGGCAGCGGCAAAGCGAGCCAGTCCAACCGCACCACGATGACTAGCAACACAAACAACGAGATCCGCCTTCGTCTCCAGAACGGCTCAGCTCCCGTCAATCTCCAAATATCTGGCGATATGGAAGGCCGCACTCTGCAATTGGTTCCAGCCGAGAATGGCGCGACCGATCTTGTCATCGGCAACGCACGTGGCGGGGAGACTTCCTACCACAGCGAGAGAGGCAGTGTCATGGGCAACAACAGAAGATCAATTGTCGCAGGTCAAGGAAGACGAGACGCCGAAGAAGTATCGGAACGAAGCTCCCGCACTGGTCGCAGCAGACGCGATCGTGATGAGATTCGAGAAAGCCGCGATGATCGAGATGGTCGAGGCCACGTCTTGCGACGTAGCCGGAACACCACCTATCATTGACGCTTTCGCGAGCTCCTAACACTCGTACTGCTAGCCCACTGTTGTGGCCGAGTTCCCGTCTTCGACGATGCTTGCCATTCTAGCTATGCATCCATATCGATTTTCTTCCTTTCTATATCTTTATGCATTTCATTCCAATCTGGGCGGAGTTTCTCACCAAAAGTTCCATACGAGGGACTAGCCTCACAGCCCGCCTTTTCACCGAAAAGTCTGGTCTGATTCTTCTCACATTGGAAGTTGGCTCGATTCCCATCTACGTTTTGTTCTTTTGCTGCGTTCCTCGCGACAGTGCAGGTCACATTGTTATTGTTTGCTAGACTGGAACGCTCACGCACACCAACATTGCATGCGTGGCAGTTGCACTTCTCCAAAAGAGACTCAGATTGTATACCTTTTCTTCCTTGGGCACTTCACATGAGCGTCGCATTTCTTCGAGCATCTTCTACCCATTATTTTGCATTATACCTGCTCCCGGCTCCACACCGGGAGGCTTCTTTTGGTGGATCTTAATACCCATTTGGCTTGTTGACTTCAATGTTTTCTCTTTCAATTGCAGCAGCAAGCGGTCTTGGATTGATGCGTTGGCAACGAGCGAGCTACATGATGATATGATGGCATGTCGGACACGATGATGACGCAGCGTTGAGTTTCCTTACTTCTCTGCTGGATCACTTTGGAAACATAGTAGTCACCACAGAGCGAACCGCAGCTAGCCTGCCAGTACCTCTTAGTGGCGAACAATTACAACCCCTTCCAACAGGAAAAACCCGCTTCCCACAAAACAATGCACAGTGACGATTGCAACTCAAGAAGTTTGCTTTTTTCTGACTGCATAGGGCGAGTGCTTCGCTCTGCACAGCGCCTTGCTCTTTCCGGAACGGTCGCAAAACCACCGACAGCCCCAAGTCACGCAGTCCATCTCGATTCGTTCAGATCGGCAGCGCATCGGCATGGATGAGAAGGCGACCTCGCGCACGCCACTGTGCACGACCTCACCGATCGACTCGATGCGAGACAAGACGGGTGAGACGGGAGCGTGTCGCGTGCTGGGATTAAACCCAATTGCCCACGTTACCGTCGCGGAGAGTATTGTAAATGTTCCGGCGATGGTGTGACAGTGCTGTCCGCAATGTCGAGGGACCGCTAGTGACTTTACTGCTATTTGTGTGCCACTACTAGAGTCCAGCGAGCTTGAGGCGGGCTGTAACGATGACCGCCACACGACGCGAAGGATGGAAATACCCAAGACACACATTACGAGTTGGCCAGCTTCAAATATAGCTCAAAGCACGCATGTCCGGCGTCAGTATTAGTAGGTGAAACACGACCAACGCCAAACATTCGTGTAATGCGTGCCTGACTAGAGCTGTCTCAGTAGGCGGAGTGCGGATCCTCAATGGAATGGTCGGCTAGGAAGTTTTTTTTGGTGGACGGGGAGAAGCTGGAGGAGCGGAAGCGTGGTGGGAGTGGAAATGTGTGGAATTAATCCTGGGATAATGGGTAATGGATGTGGGCGGGTGAGGCGAACTGAGGCTGGGACACGTGATTCGTAGCGATTGAGCATGGGTGTTAAGAAGGATTGGACGCTGACGAGGTGGTTGATCTGAGCTTCGAACTTACAATTGAGCGCTCAACACTACTGTTTGGCTTATTGGCATGATCTAACGGAGGCAGGGTGAGTGCTTAGGCTATTGCAATTGTACACGCACGCACGTGCTGGAAGGAAGGTTTTTCCGTACTGGAGCGAGATATATTCTTCTTGACACTGACAGGCGTTCCTTCCAATCGCCTGAGTTCTCCAGTTATCCGCTATGCCAATATTGTACTCTGCACTGTGTTCTACTGTGATTGTATCCTCCCGCTTGATATTAGCTGCTCGCTCGACAGGCTCGTGTCACTCACAAGAAGTCTTCGCTGACACAACTCACAACAAAACCGATGTCCGGTACAATCATGTTGGGCGCCACCTACAGACACAGCCTGATTGTATGGTCCATCGCCGCAATGACACTGGAAGGAATTATCAGCATATCTTGAATCCCCTCGTGTCAGAATGGCAAGTGCATTACTTACACAGTAGACTACATAACTCCGGCCATAGACGGCGAGAGAACGCGAACGTTTCGTCTCTAGAGTTGCCTTCTTGTGATTCTGCATAGATTCCTCGTGAGACAGGAATCTTCCACGTATCATCCGACCCTTGGATATTCCTTAGAACGCTCATGTTCGCTCATTGTGGTCTGTTCCAAGGTTGCGCCGCGACGTTGGTAGACGACATGGTATCGCTATCCCGAAGTTTGCATGTGATGTTTGGAGTCGAGCTCGTGCCTGATACTTCAAATGCGGATTAGCATATGAAGAAGAAGTGCGCAAGTACTCACAGTCGGACTCGGTTAGACGAGCTACCTTCTTTGCTGTTCTACGAGCGCCGAACCACCTCGCGATATTTGATGCTTCCATCGAGAGTTTCTGCGTGTGCTTAGAGGTCCGTTCGGTGCAGTTCGCGTCGAATGGGAGTGAGCAAACAAATTTGGAAGCATTACTTAGACTATGTTGCACAGCAGGCCGACACTTCCCATTGTACCACCTTGGTATGAAGCCGTCTTCACTGGAGGAGGAAACTAGTGTATCATAATAAGTGGCGTTTGAAGAATCATGCATCTCTCGACAAGACCTCTCTAAAAGTGCGCGTTTGAATATTCTCACCTGGGCAGTTGGACAAAGTAGGTTGCTTCGACAGTTGCTCATCTCCATCCTGAAATCGTGTCCTTCAATTTTAACTGATTAGCATCCTCATTTGCTGCTCGGAATCGCCTTGTAGCGTCCCCTGATCGATAATCCAAATACTTGACACCGCGCCGAAAATCGATGACCAGCTCAATTACTCCACCACTCCTCCGCCGATCCTCCTGTCCACCGTGTACGTTTGCCTTGACTAGCCTGAACTGGTGCCAAATCTCCCACACCCCAGTGCAACACCATATTCGCTGTGCCGCAGAATTCACATACGAAGGAACTTCCTAGATACGTCGAACAAGAGTCAGCAGTCAATTTTTCGAAGCCGCCAATGTGTACGCACAGCAACAACATCGCACCTTACCGCAATTGTATGTGAACCCGGTGACCTGAACATGGCCACTATAGCCTCCTCCTTTCTCCGCGTGGAATGTCCTGCGTGGCGCATGAGTTAGATACGCCATCCCCACGATAGCCAACGACGCCCGAAGCACCATCCAGAATAGCTATCCGCCAAGCATATCTGCCGCCATCAACTCAGTCGCCAACACCGGATCGGTAGCCACGAACTAAGCCATGTCGAGATAGATTGCGGTCATGATAGGAAGGCGGAGTAAGCTATAGGCTGCAAGGATGCATACCGAGAGAGGATCTGCAAGAACATCGTGCTGGCTGCATAGCCGATGCATTGGCCGAGACGGGTTCTGGAAGAGGTGACTGGGCTGGTAGTGAGTGAAGCGGCACAGCATGTGTGGCCGGTTTCGACGGGCCTGGGGTAGCAAGCATGTTGCCCTTTTGGATCGCTGATAGGTAGTGGTGGCATGGCGAAGCGATGTGGCTCGCACAGTGTCGATGTAGATGGTCAGGGAGTGACGTCAAAGACTAGACAAGAGCCGAGAAAGCAAGTTGGATACTCAGGCGAGGACGAGAGGAGGAAGTCAACAGCGCATGAAGAGAGGACAGGTTTGGTGCCTAGCTTGTGGGTCAGCAACGAGATGCGGACACGACCCCGAAAGGAGCACTTGCTGGAGTAGAGCCCGGTGCCCGCTACGCGCTCACAATGGCTCCTAGGAACCGATGGAAGCGAGGCACTCTCATGGTGCTAGACGGCATTGTTTATGCAGCCCATCGTTCCTGTGCCCGTACTGCATCGGCCTTACGGCTGGGTGGCAGGCAACATGCTCCAGGATTAGTGTGTCATGGGCTTAGGCATGGGGCCTGCTAAACGCATCCATCGACGGCCTGAATATGGCCAAGAACTCTTGCTTTTCGCACTATATCTAGCCACATATCGCGTTGAGTGTATCCAGCGTCCACTTGCTCTCCGTGTAACACCCTTCTCCCACCCTGATAGCGCAAAGAAGCACGACATCGACTGCTGATGCTGGCCGAGGGAGAGCGCTCAGACACTTGATCAGCGCGTGTTGTCGATTGTTGTATGCCTTGTACAGCTTCCCATCCTCGTCCCAAACACTATTGCGCTGCTGCGACTGCGATGTGCGAATCAGAAGCTTCATGAGATCCAAGAAGGGGTCGAATCTCCGTTGGATCGTATAGTGCTCTGCCTTAGTCTTGCTGGAGGCATCCATATCTGCCGGGTAGTCCTCTTTGCCAGCCAGGTCAAATACCGTAACAGATCCGGCTTGCTTGATCTGCATGGTGATGATTAAGTTACTGCGCGAAGATTCCTTGTTGGCATCCATGCATCTCGTTTGACGCTTCTTCTGCGCGGCGCACACACGACCCCAGGCCCCCTCTACGTCCGCGATAGGTTCGAAAATCTCAACATCCTTTGATTTTGCTCCATTGCTATCCATCCATTTACCGGACCTTATCTCTTGAGGCTCAAAGTTGCCGGTGTAGAAGCCGTTGCGCGAATTGTGGTTCGTGATAAATCTCTTGACGGTGGAGGTGTACTGTTCCAAGATTTCCATGGAGAGCATGCCGCTGTGGCTTGTGCTGAGTGAAGCCATAATTCGATAGCACATGGATGAGGCGCCTCTCAATGAGTCTTTCCTGCGCCGGAGTGTCCAATCGCAAATATCTGTACGTCTAGCGGCACCACAAGGTTAGTGTCTCTCTTAAGCTGGACCGACCTTCTACTTACGGCTTCCCTCGGCAGCTTGCTGCAGCATAGGCTGCAATTGCCCAAACAATGAGTCCCGAGTATCGCGCGCATCATGCGCATCAGGACAGCAGACATAGTCAACATCCCACACTCGACACTTGTCTCTAATGTCCGCCACAGTGCAGGTCGTGAATTGGAATACATCTTCACGCATCTCGTCCGGCATGTTAGGACGTACTGTGACGATACGTTTGCAATAGCAGCCCACTTGTCTCAATTTTTCATTCATCGTTAGGCAAGCTCTTTCACCCTCCTCGTCCGGTCCCGCCTTCTCTGCCAATTGCAAGTCGAATTTTGGCGAATGTGTTCCATGTTTATGCGATATACTTTGCCTACGATTGGAGATGGCTTTCGATAACTCCGCAATCCAGGATATCTGCTCGGAATGGCCTTGGACCGACTTGGTGAGCGCCATATTGTTGAACCGGCGTTCAAAAGCGGCGAAATCGGCCACATTTATCGCGCTCAATCGCTTCGCAAACTGCAGCTCGGGCGCCGTCTTACTCCCAGTATCCTTCAGATCCTGATAACCCTGGTCTATTGCGTTGTGCGCCACCAAGCATTCCGGTGCAAGGGTGTGGTTGATGACATTCGTGGTGTTGGGGTACTCCACACATGCAGTCGTCTTGCCATCCCCGTTCTACGTGGGATGTTTCGCTATGGAGCTCGGAGGTCAGTCAGGGGGTACGCTTTGGGCTCCTGGCGGACAGCTGATTGGCCAGGAGATTTAAGCTCTCGCGCTAAAACAATCGAGTGGCCCAGGACTTTCGAAGAAGTTTTTAGCGCAGCCAGGAGTTTTAAGCGGCGCGCTACGCCTAATCAGCTTGCTAGCCCAGGGCAAAAGCTCGGCAGCACCAGGTGTTGCAACAATTCATGTCCCATCACGTAAGCGGGATACCCTAACAACCATCTACCTACACTTTTCAATTAATGCAACTTAGCTTATACTTGCTGAATTTTCTTAATAGTATAACAAAATAGAAGGCTATGCAATTCTTAATATAGTAAATAACTTCTTGTGCCAAATACTAAGGAGCGCAGCTATTATCTCTGAGCACGCTGCAAGCTGTTGCTACTCGAGAGGCAGCTCGCTTATGTGATGGGACACGAATTATTGCAACACCTGGTGGCAGAGCCGGCGAGAATGAGATAAGAGCCTTCCCCACTTACCGCCGCCCTCCCACAACACCAATGGCTACGTGGGGTATTCATGCGGCATCTTCAGCACCACAGTCTCCGGGTGAAACAACAGCTGCGCGCTGTGAGTCCCCCTTGTCAGACACGACGGATCCGGAGGACGGCGTGTGCCACGCGGAGTCGCCATTGTCGGACGCCACGGCTGGCTCTGAGACTGGTGTCGAGGCGAGCTTGTTCGCTGATTTGGCGGAAGACGGCGATATTGCGAGGAACAGGAAGCGGCAAAGACGAGAAATGTTGGCTGTGGGCGAACAGTTCCTGGTCACGTGGCGAGGGTTGGACCAGCGCCTCGAGCAAGCCAGCGACGGGGTGGGGGAAACGTATGATCTGCCCGACTGGTGCACAATGGAGCTTCGCCGTGAAAGCAACTGCTTGGTGTGTACCACTGAGGCCGGAACCTCCTTTTCTCTGCAGCTCTGCGCAGCTACGCATGTGAAAAGGAGCGAGGATAAGCCGGGAAGTCTCCTACTGACTACGCACCTGGGGCCTAGTAGAGCAACTCAACACCTACACATCCGCTTCGGAAACGTACGTACACGAGACGATTGGTATCTCGCGCTTCAGGAAGAGCTTGATTGGCTAATGAAGGCTCATCATGCGCCCAACAGCGAAGCATTGGGTCAGCAATCCCACAGGTAGCATTTTAATACGGATACAAGACTACGTACCACAAACACGCCACGACTATCGACAACCGCGTTTCATCAATAGACACCGCGTTGCGAAACACGCCCTCAGAGCTATCCCTTCGCGTGCCTGCCGCCCCCTGCTTGACCGTGGCAGGAGTCTCAGTCATCTCGTTCTTTATATATCCTACTCCATGGGCACCGTTCCGAATACTCTCCTTGTTTTTCCTTGGTCCAATAATCGCCATGCGAACCGGGCTGGCGCAACCCGGAGGGCCAGAACCAGCATTTATCCCAGTAATATTGCCATCGCTCGTCGGATAATGTTGTCCATTCTATGCCGTACAATAGGTATAACGCCATGTCGCGCGGGTGCCAGCTCTGATATACATCTTGCCGCCAGAAGTAATGACCTGCTGGTGGGAGGTTGTCGAGGAAGAAGGACCACGGTTGCCACGCAGCAGACACTGTGCATGGCGGACAGAATGATGTCTTCGATGCTTGAGGAGAGAGCACGTCCAGTGCACTTGACTGTTTGCCAAGAAAAGGCCAGTAAGGCAAAATGGCGGCGCTCATGGCTTCAGTGCGCGCCCAAGATACGCCAGAGCGGTTGACGTGCGCCGGTGGAGGAAACTGGTTTCCGGGAAGAAGCCAGTACGGGAAGAATGCCGCCGCGGTGGCTCGAGAAAGCGCTTCCGGAAGTCCGCAGGAGCAAGCAGTGCTGTATCGCGGTATCTCTAAAAACTTGGCAGCTGCTTCCATGTGGCGATTGCTTTTCTCGATTGGACAGTTAGATGAAGATATTGATTGAAATGTCGGGCCCAGTTTGCTACTATAGCAGCTTCTTTGTACATTTCCCATATCCTGTCCATGGACAGACCCAGCGTCGGGGAGTGTCGACGGCGCTTGTCGGGGTGAAAGCAGACGGCGGCACGTTTAAGCGCGTCGTAAATCACACTGCTTGGGTATGCGAGTGAGGAATAGGCATCGGGTGGCGCGATATCAAGTACCCGGAGCATGGCAGGATACGAGTAGAAGGACGGATTGCACTTTGCCCGAAAAGGTTCTGCACAGCAATCAGTTCTCGCTCATCACAACACTCTTGATAACGTGGCAAGGAATATAAGAAGTGGTACCGTACGTTGATAGGCGGGGCGAGGAGCGCTCAGGAAATCTTTAACATTTGGTTCAATCCAAGTGCGGACGCCGATGATGAGGCTCAGAGCTAATGGTAAGAGTGCCGGCAAGTACATCGTGTTCGTGCCGAAACGATGAGTGCGACGAAGGCGTTGCAGAGGGCACGCGAAGTAATATGAGAGGAGGGACAAGGACAAAGAAGACAACGAAATGACACTCAGCATAGCTATTGGGTCAAGACAGAGAAGGGAAGGAACAAAGGGCGGTCTGTACCCTTCACGATGGAAAGGCGAACAAAGCAAAGTGAGACACCCGGTCTCAGACTGACTGGGCGAGTCCGTGTAGTTACAGCTTCATGTGATTTGGCCTGTCGCCTTCCGCCCAAGGCCATCTTGTCACCCAGGCTTCCCGACCATGTACGTCAGCTTCAAGCCAAGCAGATGCGCCGTAAATCTCTCATAGGGTGAAGTTTTGCAGCATTCTTTAGCGTGTCTCTGGTCTCGACCTCAGCTTTCAGCCTGGCGGCCGTGCGACAGACGTCACGTTTGAAACTGGGCCAGGTGCCTCCTAAATTTCACCTTGCTCCTGTCGCCTAAGCTTCATAGCTCAGAATACGTGTTGCAAGTGTCTTGTGCGCCACGGCTAGCTTCACTCGACCTCATCGCCTCTCGACGTCAAGCTTAGTCTCCAGCACGTCTTATTTTGTTCTTATAGCTGAGAACAAAAGCGCTCCCAATGACAGCACTGAGTCCATCCTGCACCAATACCTTCCATGGTTGGCTCCCACGGCGACCAAGATACCTCAGAAACCTCATACTACTCTTCATTTCTCCCTTCTTTGCATCAGCACGACACCGATGATTCGCTTCTACATCGTCCTCGTATTGGCAGTGACTGTTGCCTTCACAGTGTATCCATTCGGACTAGTGTGTGCTTTGATACTGGCCTTCGTCTTCTTTGCATCAAACATCCCCAGACATGTGTATGATGCGATTACGGACGAAAACACTGCGGAGGATGGCTTTGCATTCGACAACTGGAGAAAGGTTGTTTTCGGGCTCCTCGCGTTCTACGGCATGCTGGCCTGTTTTCACAATGGGCTTCACTCAACGCCGCCCTGGCGTTTTTTGGACAATGGACCCCGCGAGCCTTCGTCATATAACAGTCTCTTCGCAACCGTCAACTACACTTTAGTGTGGACTCCGCTCGAGATCGCGAGTTCTATGCGCAACCTGCCCCGGGATGCTTTGCGCTGTGCTTCCAACGATGTAAGGCCCGCTGTCTTGCGACAACACGCCAATAAAGCACGTACGAGCCTCAATACCATGACATTCAGGGTCGACAATTTCGTGATAGGACACACACAATTGTCCAACACGGCCATATTCGAGCTCGAGCTTCTGGCCTCTGCGCAAACGACGGGTTTTTGGTCTACATACTGGTCGCGTTCGGCGAACAGCATCGTGTGCAAGCACATCTCCAAGACAGCCACGTCCAGTGTTGCAATAATCAACTCACTCACTGCCCTCCATGCACACATTTCACATTTACGGACGTCGACCGATACGACACTTTGGGACCTTCGGCCCAAGCTTGACCGCACCAAGACTTGGAGTTGGACCCGGCTATCGTATGACACGGTATATGGTCGTGCTTCTCCCAGGGAACGGGAGCTCATCAATATCTTCGTGGCCGCACTCAGCACTGAATCTCTTGATACCATTTCTTCTGAGGTTACGACGTATGAGCACGCTATTTTTAATGCTGTGGCATTTGCATGGGCCCTGGGCGAGGCGCATGGGTGTGACTTGGACGCGCACAAAACGCGGATGCCGGAACGCTTCTGGGAGTATACTCTAGAGACGGCGGAGGATCGAGACTATCATAGAGACCTGACGACTGCGGTAAGAATACTAAGGGATCTCGTAATGGGTATACGCCTACGCAGGTGATGGAGACCAGACGCTGTGGTCTCGTAGTAGAACGATGATCCGCAATTTCCTTTGTATTGGCGCTTGTATGCGCCGGCGTTGCTTTTCATTTTATTTGTGCTGGATAGAATGCGCGTCGCTTTGTGCTTGTCGGTGTTTATGGATTTCAAGAGCACTTGTATACAGCATTCTATTCAAGATTTTAGACCATCTGGACGCTTCACCGCTCACTCATACACCATCTCACCCTTCCATTCTTCCACATCTCTTCCGCTCCAATCTGGCGCTTTCTTAACCTAGGCAATGTTCCCTGCCATATCGGTCCCAGTCATCCTCCAACTTCTTTGCTCTGAGCCCGCGACCATGTGTGCACGCCCATCAATGCCAGGTTCGCTCCAATCAATACGAGGAAGAGGAACTAGTGGCCATATGCGAAGCTTCGCGAGCTCCGCTGGAGCGACGTATGTTTCTCTTATTTTGTGCCATGTCCTTGCTCATCGGCGGATCTTGCTTTGGTTTTCCGGATCCTGTCCTCACTGGCGGGAGGGCTTCCAAGGTCCTTGTTCCAAGGTATGCCATCAACCTTCAACGGAGCCGAATCCTTAGCCCAGGAGATATTGACGCATCATGTCGTTTTGAAGCAGTTTCGCACTGCAATTACCTACCTTGCGATGTCATTTATTGTGGCACTGATCGTGGATCTGCTCAGGTGCGACCTTAAACTCTGGAACCTTCCATGGCTGTCGTCATTTGCTATCGACGGAGCGTCGCAAAATTATCCAGGAGCCTCAAAGTGTCAACTGACACGATGAACGCTGCTGTCTAGACCGTCTCAAGGTAATCATGTGCCGGGGCTTCGCTGCCCAGGTGGTTTTCCCGTTCTATCACATTCTGCTCTCATCTCAGCTTTCGCGAGCCGTCCAAGGTTCCGTCCAAGGCTCCGTCCATGCTTCACACTAGATCGTGCGCGAACAGTCTCTTTTTGTCTCACCGCGTCCATGCAGGTGTTCCATCGTTGTTTTACTCGGCTAGTGTCAGTCATCAACCCCCCGCTATATAATACGGAAGAGGCCAACTGTGACATCTGCACTCAACCCAAACCCTAACCTTGCTCGCAACCAGGAAGGCAAAATGAACCATGCAAATGACAGCGCTACACTTGCAGCCAATGATCAGGGAGAATTAGTGACCAAGATATATGAAAACAACGGCCAAGTTAGCACCACTTACTTTAGGGCCAAACCTGGCTCTTTCGACGAGGTCGCGAACCAGCAGCTCCTCGCACCACCTAATCAACAAGTCGATCATTCAGGCTCTAGTTCAGATTCTGATCCAGAACTCCATCATCAACGAACGCGTCCCCAACGCCACCCGCAACAGGTGCCAGCAAAGTCATGGCGCGCCATCCTCTTTAAGCTCGCAGTCTTCCTCACTTATCTACCTCTGGTAGATCGCCCCCTGTTTAATCTACCTCTGGTAGATCACCCCCTATCTTCACAACACACACCATCCTCGCATCAGCAGCCTTTGAGATACAGATCGCTAGCATGGCTGGCACGTCAAAGGAGAGGCCTTCGGGTTCCAGGAAAAATGCATGCACAAAACTATTTCCATCCTCACTGCTGATCACATATCAGCTAACGACGCTCTGATTAAAGATGCTACGATGGTCTCAGGCATTATATTTTCCATGATCTACAGTCGGAACCAGCTTGCGAGTGACATACACTCTGCGCAAGTTGCAGCAACATCTGTAAACCTGATCAGATGTTTGCAACCTGATGAATCTCGCAATATCTGCTAACAACTCTCCAGATATCGCAACCACCTGCCACTCACGCTGCTAAAGGCTTATGCGGAACATCTAGGTACGTCGCGGTCTCGCGCATTCGATATGGCGTCGTCTTTTCGCAGGGTCGTCTCCAACACCAAGCCGAGTGGAGGGAAGCACGGCCAAGAACTATTGTGCTCACCCAGGGAGATTTCGCCACAAGATTGCCGGGATGTGATGTTAGCAAGGAGCGCCGAGCTCACAGCATTGGCACTTGCGCTCCAGGAAGAGCTGCAGGTGGTTATCGTGTGGCAACAAGAGGAAAGCATGGAAGAAATTGAGAAGATCGTTGCCATCATGTAGATCAACCATGGTTGTGGAGATATCGAGAAGCCAACAGTTGGTAAGCCAGCCATGCCAGAGGGGCAACTGACTACGGATCGGCTAAGCGTGGAACGTTTGATGGCGTATGTACACAATGGGTTTTCGGTCTAAAGACTGTGATCATCGACCCACAGCAAGACCATCAGTCTATACAGCGTCATATAGGCCAGATAATCTACCTTAGATATACAATTATTGTTATTACCATGCATTGAGAATGCGACAAGAACCATGAATTGGGTGGTGTAGACATATCGCAAAAGCAATACAGTCTGCTTTAACTGTGACCAAGCTTTATCAAGAGCACGTCTGAGATAACCCAGTTGGAGTTTGGAGGGTTTTGGATCTCTACACGACTTCCAAGGTTTGCCGAACTCGAGAGTAACTGCAGCCGCCAGGACCTTTGCATCCTGCAACTGCGACGTTGCATCTTGGACGGGACGATTAAGTTTCTCGATTGTGTCATCGGAGATGGAATCCTCTTTTGGCCGGTTCTTCAAGAGCAATAGCACGTCTTTCATGTCCTTGGAGCAGTCTTGGCGATTGAACCTCTGACTCAAAGCGTCGAAATGGCCATTTTGCAGGGTTTTGACCACATTCATCTCGGCCCTAAAACTGACTTTTAGAGCTTCGGTCTTCGTATCAATGGCCGCGTTGTCCACGACGGCGCCCCTGTTGGCAGCAAAGGTCCTGAAGGCAGTATGAAGAGCTTGAGTCTCGGACGTGCTTTTCGTGATCTGGTTGGAGTTGCTGAGTAGTTCATTGTGAACCTTGGCAAAGTTGGCAGCGACCGCGTCGAAGTCTTGATTCGTCGCTGTTGCCATGGCACCCAGCTGATTGGCTATAAAATGTTGGTTGTTAGTGAGGGAAGCCTGTTGCGGGGACCATGTCCTGTCGCCTCGACGGTCGGGGTCGAGAGGTGGATCATGTTTTGACATCGCGGAACGAATGGAGGCCAGCAATTCGTCCTGGAAAGTGGTAAGTCGAGCTTCGAAACCGTTCCTCATGCTGTCAAGTTGAGTGGAGGTTGGCAAGCTGTCTTGGAGTGTAGTGAATCGAGCTTCGAAATTGTTCCTCATACTATCAAATCGATTCGCGAGGTCCTGCATCGTGTTCCTCAGGTGTTCGATGCTTCTCTCGACTAGCGGTGCAACAGTGGATGTATGTCGACGGGCCAACAGATCCACTGTCTCCTGCGGATTTTTGGGGTCGATGGCGGCGTGGGACGGCCCAGCGACCGGCGATTCCCTCAGATAGGGACGTTTTGGGGATATGAGCGATCTGC
>TARA_R110002003_G_scaffold196_1_pt1 | contig 20584 bp, 21 predicted proteins | sample TARA_R110002003 | Tara Oceans TARA_R110002003 (sample SAMEA4396441) | marine metagenome | biome: Westerlies Biome; feature: [SRF] surface water layer (ENVO:00010504); material: water (ENVO:00002006), including particulate matter (ENVO:01000060) such as... | depth 5 m
CTGCTGCTGTCGCTTCAACTATGCCTCGTCTTGTATGTTTGGATGTGCATTTATAGTGACTATAGCCAGGGTGAGGCGTCCAACCATGTCTCGGACATGGTCAATGTAGGAAGAGCGCTGACACCAGGCATCACTTACATGTGGTGCCTCTCGGGCTGTTCATGACTAGCTTGGTATTGCTACAGATGCGTCTGATATCTATACATGGTTTTGCAGTAGTCGTACACGTATTGCTCTGCGCCGCTGCCATGCAGATGAAGAATGAGCCACCCAATTCAACCCCACACCCTGCATAACGCCATCCCGCCCAGCCGCCTTTCTACGCACTCTCTTGCCTCTAGGATGCCTCGATCTGTGGTGAGAAACATGCACTCTCCCGGATGTGTCAGGCCCTTGACGTAGCTAGATTCTCGTGTGCGTGTGATCTTGCCCAGGTCTTCCGAAGTCAGCCATATCCGCCGTGTGGGTTTTGAGATGAGCTTCATATTGCGCAGCACCGGCTCGTTCTGCCAGTATTTGAGGCCTAGCCATAGCCGCCTCCGTGCTGGATTCTCAGGCACCGCCACTTCATGTGTTTGTTCTTTCCCCAGCACCTTCTCTGTCCAATTGAGCACCCGGTTGCCCTCTTTCTGCTCCACGGGATAGGCATGCCATGGCTCTTCCTGGAGTGTCTCTGCCATGTCGTCTAGCTCCTCAGGGTCGGGTTGCTTTTGTAGAAGAAAGGGCTGTGGTGGTGTGGGTCCGCCGAGAGTGACAGAGGAGAGGAAGCCTTCGCGCTGCAGACCGAGGGCGATGTTGACGTGCATCTTGGAGACGGGTATTGACGTCAGGCCGAGGCGCGCTTTGGACGCATTTTGCAAATGTGAGCACACGTGTGCGAGGTTGACGAGGGACATGGCGGTGGTGTAGGTGGGTGTGTGCCCCCAATGGGCGTCGGCAGCGGATTGCGCGCAATGGGCTGTTTTTGGATGACGCGTGTATCAAGGCGAGGGACTGGCGAAAGCGGTCGCGATGCTGGGCGTCGGGGCGCTGAAGCTCAATTGGGCGTCGTGTCGACGATGCAGCCATGCAGCCGTCGCAACTAATTTTCGGAGGTCCGCAAAGTCACGGGTCGCGCCTGCCACGAGTGGAGCTTGGGCCGGCGCCTACGACCAGGCCTAAGGTTTGCGGGCGCTTCGCGTTGACACAAATAGAAGACGGCGCATCTGTTGGTCCATCGCGAGCTGGCGCAGAGGAGGGCTCGCCTATATATTCCACGGCCTCGCGACTCTGATCTTTCCTGCTAACCGTGACTGTTGGCTGACTTGGCTGCATCGTGGTCTGCTGCTTGGGCTGTCAGATATCTTGGAAGCCTGACAAACAGCGCCCTTCACTGACACAATGCCTCCACAGCAGGGCGAAGTGTCGCTATTGACACTGTGCGTGACCCCTGACACCAGAGGAACAAGCGGCTAACGCGACAACAGCTTCGCAGACGTCCACTACTACCTCGCCCCGCCGACCCAGAAGCCCCCACATCACCGCTTCGACAAAGGCTCCTATGTCTACCTCTACCACAATCCGATCCGGCAGACCGGGCGCATAGAGATAGCGAACCATGCTGGCACACCGGAGCAGGACGCCTTTGCTGGTCGTAAGTCCTTCTTGAAGCACGTCATACATACCGTGTGAGCTGACCGCGGCCCACGCAGAGCTGGACACAGTGAGGGCCAACCACACATACAAGCAGCCATGTCTGTTCACTCTGACCGTCGACGGTTTCCGAAGCCCCAACGGGAGTGCGGCCCCGAGTCCCCACCAAGACATGTCACAATGGCATCTGCCCACGCCCGACCCGATGAACCAGGGCAAATACATGTACAGGCTGCACACTATCGACATATACTTCTGGACACCTGACGACGCTACCCTGTTCTCAGACTCGCTACGAAGAGTACTGCAGCCACACCAACTCCAACTCATTCCCAATCCACGAGCCACGCCTACCCATACCGAGCATAAGAACGATGCTTTGAGCCCGGTCATTGCAAGACTGGAGAGTGCTGCCATCTCGCAGTCGAGCCGGAGTCCAAGTATCAGCGGCACCCAGCCATTTCCAGGGCCCCCAACTGCACCGGCTCCTGCGTCAAGTCCTCCCGCCGGTGGACCTGGCTATGCGCCAATGGCCTACAACCCTGCTGCGCCAGCCGCGCCCGAGCCCATCGCTCATCGCGAGAAGACCCCTCCCCCACCTGATGTGGAAGACGGAACGGGTCTTGGATCAGCTGCTGTGCATGATCACCATGCCTCACAGTACGGCAATCCGCTGCAAGCATCTTTTGCACCACAGCCGACTTCTGGTCCATACAAACCGGGGCCGCCTGCCCCTGGCCAGGGCTTCAGTGGTCCTCCGCAGCCAGGGATCCAACGTACGAACACTCAAGGGTCGTTCCCAGGCCCGCCGCAAAGCACACCTTCATTTGCGCCACCTCCGTCTGCACCCCCACCCGGACAGTATGATGGGCAGACTCCGCCGCCAGGCATCCAACGAACATCTACCATGCCTACTCAGCAATATGCCAATTACCCCCAATCGCCAGGCTTTCCGCCAGCGCCACAGTCACCGCCCGCTCACGCGTCCCTGCCCTCTCCTGGCTTCTCTCCGCAGCAGTACCAGCCATTGGCCTCTCCACCTCCCGGTGGCTATGGACAATTTCAATATGGTAGCACATCAGGACAAGTCCCGGGAGCAATTCCTCACGATGCACACAGTAACTCACACGGTATGCATCAACAGCTCTACCGACCAAGTGAGCAAGAACATTCGGTTGTGGACAACACAAACCCCAATGCTCCCCCACGCAACTCCAATATGGGCAAAAGGGTCGACAAAGTAGAGAAAGGTGTCGGCAAGTTTCTGAAGAAGCTTGACAAGAAGTTTTGAGTGACACGACCTTACGACCTTCAATATGTTTATATTTCGCGAAGTAGCAAGCCCAATGTAGTATGGTAATAGTGGCGAAAGTCACGCAAACATAGCACCAGCACATGCCATGTCGCTATGACCTCCATGGACAAGATCGCGAACGCATGTGATGTGCGATCACCATGCGTTTAAACGGCCAATCAGTGCGCGGCGTTAGGCTGCGGAAGCTGATCCTGGCGGGCAGAGCAAGGCGCCCAAGAATAGCAGCAGGTTTTTGACTGATGACATGCGAACTTGCCTCATTGCTGATGTGAGGCACTGCGATATGGCGGTGCTTTGCAAGTGAATCTGAGCACTTCGATCCCTTGTACATGACAATCTGAATTGGCAGTCAAAGAAGGACTCGGCAATTCGTCGTTGTAAGGAGCCAGGACTTCCGTCGTGATCTCACCCAGCCACACTGCATGGTCCTCCAATCAGCCCTGCATTACGCATGATGCCGGCCTCAGCTTGAGCCAAGCAACATCCGGCCGCAGCTCAGCCTAGAACCGCAATCGTGAACTTGGTCTCGTCGTTAGGCGGCGCTTCATTCCAGTACACACCTCCAACGCCAGAATCTCTGACCACAATTGCGTCCTTTCAGCCATCTGCTTGGACGTTGGCTGTCTCGGCTGTCGACACCTGCTAGCTAGTGCAAGGCTGCACCGAGCAACCGGGCGGGCCCAGGCTAGGGCGATTACATTCTCCGGACGAGCCATCTCAAACTCCTTGGGACGAAGGATTGGGTGAAGGGTTTGGCGTTTGACATCGCATGGTCGTCGCGCGCGCCATGTTGCTCCCCACCCGGGACGCAAGGGGAGGCGCGTTGGAGAAGCGCATGGACAAGAATAGCAAGACGTTTGTCGTAGTACGTCCATTCCACCCGGAAGTGACTCGTACACTAACACGATGAGCAGATAGCCATCATTGTAGTAGCCATCTTCGCCATCCTCGTCGTCACATACCTTCTCACACTCAAGTTCCGCCGACCGTTCAGCGCGGCACGGGCTGCGAAACCCGAGAAAGACAAACTCCCCTCGCTCTTTTCGTGGAAGAATTTTCGCAAAAGGCCGCGGCGCAATGACTACTCGACGAGTCTGCAGGACACCGAGTACCAGGGGAGCGGTAGCATACGCGAGAGTCGCGAGATGAGTGGCGCGATAGGGACAGACCCTGAGAGGCAGGACAGGAACAGCAACACGACTCGAGTCGACAGAAACACGTCGGTACGCAGTGTCATGACACTACCACCGTATGCACCAGCGCCCCGAGAAAACGAGCAAGTTCTCGGGCGAGAGGGCGAACGAGCGGGCATGGACAATGTCATCGAGCTGCCAGAGACACAAGACGACGAAGAGTCGCGAAGAGAGGAGGAGATGGAGTCATTGTACCAGATCCGACTGGCGCGTCGCATCGAGGCGGCCGACCGAGAAGCAAGACGCCAGGCGAGACGCGAAGCACGTGCAAGAGGCGATGTCCACGCACTGGCAGACATTCGACGACGAGCTGAAGAAGCAGCAGATCTGTCCGTCTCACAGTTGCTCATCGCCGAACACCAGTCCAACACGCGCACCCGTGACCGGCGTGTCTCATCCGTGGCATATGGCGATCTAGGTGTGGCGCGACATGACGGCACACGTCTCCGCGCCAACTCGACCGAGAGCGACAACCGGCCACTTCTCGACTCCGCAGCCTCGATATCCGGACAAAGCCAGCACTCCCGTGCCTACTCAGGCAACACGCTTGATCCCGAAACCCACCGACGTGGTCTATCAGTGACTTCCCTTGAATCACGTGCCTCTGATGACTACGACTTTCCAGACACCATTCGCACAACTTCTCAATCCCGCCAGTCGCCCAATGGCACCAGCGACGACTTCGAGGTCGTGTCCCTGAACCCCGAGAGGAGCCATAGTGGGAGCAGAGCCGCGACACCAAGCATCGACATTCCACGGGAGCAGGCGCCCGCATACGAAGATCCGCCCAATTACGAGAGTCCTGTTCGGACACGTGCACCACAACTGCCGACCCTGGAGCGGTTACCAAGCATTCAAGTCACGCCGGATCTATCGGGAGATACCCGTTCGCGATCACCACCGAGGTGATGAGCTTGAGTTTGTTTGCCCTCTTACAATATATTATTGCAACTCGTATCAAATTCGGCCATATCAGCGATGGCGTTTCTAATTCTCTTTGCCAACGAATTTACGAAGTCATGTTGGGAAACACCTTCTCGCTTTGGTCCTTGTCATTCTAACATACATTTCTTGCATAATCACGGCGTTCGTATTGGATGCTTAGGGCATAAAGACTCGGTTCATAATGTTCATATGATTCTATGAAAAGCGTTCTGCTTCCGGAATTGCCGATTTGGCACGAGTACGGTCGTTGCATCGTTCAATATACACAGTACAACTCAGCCGAAGCGTCTGAGGCATCCAGAAAAGCAAATCCACTACTTCAGGACCGTCACTCGGCTCTCCGCACTGAACTCACGTCGCTGACACCAGTACCCTCCACAATTTTCGCCTCAATGACTTCGTATATCGGAACCTCCTGCAACCTCTCGACGATATGGTGTAATGTAGGTAGCGCCTTCCAGTCGAGCGCATCGAACTTGACCTCAACACTTGTTGCCTTCAGTGAATTCTCAACCTTCCTCTCGACCGTTTTCGCATCTTCGTCGTTTGGCAAAAATGCAGTGTATTCAACATCTGCTTGCCCTCTCTCCTTACTGCCGAAGCTGCCGGTAGACGGAACATACTTGTGAAAGAAGAGACCTTCCTCTTTTGCCGGGGCAGGGCCCTGAACAGGCGCACTACCATTAGTGTCGGGTGGTGCCTCGAGGCCTGACAGAGTCAGGCTGCAGAATTTCGACGACATCCAACCAGCATTCAAAGTCCAGTTCTGGCTATCTTTCTTGAGATCAAGCTCGCAGTACAGCTTCGGGAACCCCAGCTCTTCTCTGCCGCTCAGAATCGGATCAGCTAGGTTCTCGAACAGCACTGGTAGATAGGTGCCCGTTACCGCCTCGCCGTTCTCTTTTGTGTATTGGACGCCGTGGATATACAGCCCGAAGTGCGAATACCCTCGCCCACCTAACCATTCCAGATTGTCCAGTTGAGTGAAGGCAAACGTGGCGTATGCGATTGTATCTGCTGCTGCAAACTTGAGCTTCTCGGTGGGGAACAAGTTTTGCAGCACTGTCCTACTCGATTTGAACTTGACACTGGCTGTGGTAAACTTGCCCTTAGACCCGTCCCTGGGTCTACCATAATAGTCTTGCCGCGGTCCAGGCATTGGTCCGAAGGAGACAGGCATCCGCCATAACAGGCCCTTCTTGTTTTCCCACTCCCATTTCCGGACCATCTGGCTGGAGTAGTGCCACTCATCGTGGCCGAAGTTGTAGTTTGTGAAGCGTGCGGCGTCGAGAGGTGGGCCGCTGCCGAGGTCCTTGCCTGCTATTCTCGACACTTCCTGAATTCTGGAAGCACGCTCGAGTCGGCATTTCTCGTACAGCTTCAGTCTGGCTGGAATCTGGTCCAAAGGTGTATCAGCCTGAAGCATGGCCGCAAGAGATGCCGCATCTTCGATTGCTTGCCCGGCGCCTTGACCTTGGTCTGGTGTGATGTTTGTCAGTCTCTGAATATGTGAAGAAAGAAGCTTGGAAACCTACGTGGAGTAAAAGGATGTGCAGCATCCCCAATCAACACCAGCTTTCCCTCCGTCCACGTCGGCATCTGCTCCATATCCAACAATTCCCACACCTTCAAGGTCTCCTCATCCGCCATACTCAATAACTTCACCACCGCGGGTTCGAAGTCCTTGTAGATCTCCAACATCTTGCCAATGTTGCCCTGGTTCTGCCAATCGCTACTTCCCGCCTTGTCAGACTGAACCTGCGACTCTGCCGTGGGGTGGATGTTTACAAAATTCAACAACGTATTATCAGAAGTCGGATACACAACCACTCTCCTGTCCCGACCAAAAATCATAACAAGATGTCCATCCTTGTCCGCAAACTTCCTTGTCTCCGGATCCGCCAACGCTCTCTCCCTTGGAATCAAGAAGCGAAACGCACTCTTCCCAGACCCAAACGTTTTTATCGCTTCTGCACCCGGTATCTCCAATCTTGTGCGCGAATGCACGCCATCAGCTCCAACAACCACGTCTGACACAATTGTTTCGCCGTCTTCCAACGTCACTGTCCCACTCGCGGTATCAACATCGACGACGCGACATCGCGTCCGCAGAACCGCGGGCTTTCCTTTTCCCTCCTCACATGTTGCCAAGCGCTTCAACTCGCTGTGCAAACTCACGCGATGTGCTAATTGCCACGGATGCTGCCAGCGTCGCGCATCGGGATCCAGATCCACGCTGAACAGCTCTTTGCCGTTTGGCAGCCACTGACTGAACCGTCGACAAGTTACGGCGCCTTGTGCCTCGGGGATGAGGCCAATTCGACGTAATAGTCCATTGGCATTGGGAGCCAAATGCACTGCTGCGCCGAGTTCGTTTGCGAAGCGCGATTGCTCGAGAAGCGTGACGGTGTGGCCTTGTTGGCGAAGAAAAACTGCGGCGGTCAGGCCACCGATTCCTGCGCCAACGATTGTGATGTCAAGTGGACGAGTTGTTTCGGACTGAGCGACGCCATTATTATGAGTGAAATCCATGATTAATCGTCTTGTGTTTGAAAGAGAAGGACCGAAAACTGGAAGAGATGCAGCGAGGGGCTTCCGTCTCACTGCATACAAATGTGTACTTTCAAGTATTGATAGGACTCCCAATGATATGGTGCTGATTGTTATGCTCCCCCATATCATCGGCAAGTCGTAGAGTGGTTTGGCCTCCACTTTCCGGGGGTGTGGCGGGAACGCAGACCTCGGCACCCTCGCTTTGCTTTTGGGCATTGTGGACTATGGGAAAGGTGATAGCATCTGAGGTGTATTACAGGGGAGTCGTACTAAGTTCGTCTTGTGTGGAGTCCCAGATTAGTGAGCAGGTTGCAGTGTGGAGACATTGTGAAGTTGACTGAAACAGCGAGAACGACATCAACGAACAGCCATGAACAGCCACGAACAGCACAACATTATTTTCCGCGAATGGTCTACATCACTACTTGATACCACCAATGCAAATCTAACGCCGTTTCTCGTTTCATTTCATCAAGTAGTACACAAGGTCCCTATGGCTATCACCACTCTCCACCAAGCTTATACCCAACATTCCACACCCGTCCCAAACTCCCCCGCCATGCCTTACTCATCGTCTGTCGCCCCGTTAGTAGCTATAACAACTTTCCATCTCCTCATTCCTCTCCACTAGAATCAAGGACTTACCGACTGCAAAAACACCCCCGTAAACATGACCGCAATAAACGTCCTCTCAATCCCATTCTGATATACTCTGCGCTCGCTTTGATCCAATTCTGTATTAATGGGCCGGTACGCGGGCACGCGGCGGTGCTCGGTGGGCCAATCTGCCGGACTTTCTTGGTGGGAGGTGGACGGCGCGGGATGTGCATTTGGAGATGTGTCGAGGCTCTCTGTGTGGTGCAGGTCGTAGTCTGCGAGGACGGGGTGCAGGGTGTAGTGTATCGGGTTTGCGGTTGTGGTTACGGACATGTTTGCGTGGGCGATGTGGACTGGAATCAGGAGGCAGGATGGGGCGATAGGAGGTCGTGATCGGTCTTGGATGTTTTCGAGAAATTGTGAGGAAGTATCAAAGGCTCGGGCGCGGCGGTTAGCTCCACGCGAGGTTTGTGTTGGCGTGGATAATCTGGGGGTGGCAGGTGCGGGACATGCGGGAGTCGGAATGTGGAGGCGTGTGGACGTCCCGGTGTGTCTCGCCTTGGGGTCGCAGCCAATGAGACCCATATGCATAGTATAGTTGCTTTGCTTGGACTTTTACAAAGTGCACATTGAAACAAAGCCGTTGTCTTGCGATTCTTTCCGTTCATCGTTCTCACATTCTGTGCGTAGTTGAACTTCGTGCTACCTAGTCATGAGTTCCCCAATCACTCCAGACGCTGCACTCGCGAACCTCCAAGCTACGGCGCTCACGGCGCGCTGCCACAATGCTTTCTTCCGACAGAAGCAGCTAAAAGCTCTTCATGACACATTGCGCAGTAATATCTCAACTATCAAAGATGCGATCAAGCAGGACACTCGCGTCTCTGATGCAGAGGCGACCACGGAGATCGCGCTGGCGCTGCATAATGTGAAGGAACATTATAAGGCAATCGACGTAAAGAGGGAGTTAGATAAGGAATATCGCATCACAAGTGGGAAAGATGCAAGCGACAGGAGACAGCCATGGGGCGTTGTGTACATCGAGCCGCAACGGAGCCACACGCCGTTCCACTCAATTATTGTGGCACTGAGCGCAGCGGTAGCAGCCGGGAACTGCGTGGCCTTGAAGGTTAGCAGCCATAATATCTCTATACTTTGCAATGCTAAAGCGGATCTAGCTCGAGAACAGTCTTCGCGCACTTCCTTCACTTCTCCGAAAACTCCTCACAGAAGCTCTTGAGGCCGATACTTTCGCAATCATCTCATCCAGTCCCACATCAGAGTCGCTATCATCATGCTTCTCGGTCCTACAAGAAACTCAAATTGAACGTCCCACATACTCGCAACTTGTCTCTCCCAAGAGCAAAGTCATTGCGGTCGTAGATCGCACCGCAGACCTCGCTTCAGCAGCTGAACAACTAGTAGCAGCACGCTTTGCCTTTGGTGGGACATCTCCATATGCTCCAGATCTCGTATTTGTAAACGAGTTCATCAAGAAAGACTTCCTAGAGCACGTCCTACGACACTCAATCCGCTACTTGTCTGGCACAAACGACATCATAGCCAACAGCACACCCAAGTCACCAACACCCGCCTCTAAAAGTACCACAGCCAAAGTCCCGGAGGCCTACAAAGCCCTGCAAGACAGCAAGGCCTGGAAGCTCAACGCCATCACACAGGGCGACAACGGCGCTATCGTCGACCTCGTGAACCTCTCAAGCCTCCCACCAAAGTCCCATCAGCCCATCTTCTGCATCACAGCCATTACATCGCTCGAACACGCCATCAGCATCGTCGACGAAGATCTCGAATCGTCAGATACCTTGATAGCCGCATACCATTTCGGCACTCCATCAACAGGCAAATACCTCTCCCAATACATCAACGCCAACGCCTCATTTGTAAACCACATCCCCTACCGCCTCCTCGTCGGCCCCGCGGCGCCTTCTTTTCATCCTATCGACATCGACACGAGGTATACTACGGACCACTTCTCGCGCACCGCACCCGCGTACATCACGTCGTTTGCGTCGCAATCTGCACTCTCGCCCATCGTCACGAGCAAAGAAGGCCGGAAATCGGCAGCAGAATTACTCGTACAAGCATCGATGGAGATCAAGGAGCAGAAGCGCGCAGAGTCGATTGCGATGGGGTATTTCGAGCAGGGCATCTTCGTCGGGCTGGGCGTGTATGGCATTCCACTGTTGACGTGTATCGGCGCGAGTTTGTTCTTTGGGGTTAGGGCGGGACTGAGGAGGTGGGCTTTTGTTTGAGGATGGAGGGGGATGCGTAGGGAGTATGGGTATGTATGTTTTCAAGTATGTATGTTTTCAAGTTAATATGTTTGTTGCATTGATGGAGCTTCCCAACTTGCTGTGTGAAGGGTGAGCGTGCTAGAAGGGATATGTTAGAACAGTGGAAAGGGTCCCATTTGTGTTGTAAATCATTTGTGATAGGCGAGGTATGGTAGAAGATTGCTTCGTGCAACAAGGGAAGGATGGCAGTATACACACGACGAAAAATGCTATAAGCACGACAGGAGGGTCACTTGTCGCATTTTGGAGTTCAAGATTGTGCATCATCGAACGGTTACTTCAGATAAATTTGGCTGTTATATAATGACTTCTTGCAAGCACGAGTAACAATCTTCTGTCCACGTGGTCTAGTCTTCCGGGATCCACTTCGCAGTCCAGATCCTGAGCCGCTTGCCCCAGATCAACATCGGGATAGTCAGCAGACCAAAGATACCCATCAGCATTCCAAAGATACCAAACGGCTCTGCAGCGCCATCGTGATGCACCCAATCAGCCACGAAAAACGTCCATGCAAACGACACAATAGCCCTGGCAGATGTGACTGCGACAAAGCAGTCGCCAGCAAGGCTGCTATATGCCTCGATGAGGTAGTTGAAGCCGACTGATGGTGCCTGCATTAGGCCAAAGGAAACCATACCAAGACCCACTTGTAGACCAACCCAGCCTTTGGGCGAGGGGTTCTGCGCGACGAAGCCGAAGACCAAAGAGCCACCAGTTGCGAAGAAGAGGGCTGGTAGAGCTGTCACGAGACGTGATTCTGGCTCAGAGAAACCGTGTCGATCTCTTTTCGCGAGACGTTTGGTGGTCCAATCGGCGCTGATATAGGTATAAACCTGTCGAATGTGTCAGCGGTGTAAGTGATGGCAGTGTTGTTAGTAAGACTCACGCATCCGAGAACGGAGCCGATAATGCCTCCTACGTTGATCAAGCCGACCTTCTGACCCCAGAGATACGGTGGCGCAGCAAGGATTTGAGGCCCGATTGTGCTCATGATGACGATCAAGCCGACGAGCCCTGAGTACCACAGGGACACGAGCCAGACGCCAGGAAATCTCAAGGTCTTGTAAGGTGCCATCAACTTCTGGAAGATACCGGGGCGGTACGTAATAAGTTTGAGCGACCGCATGTAGGTGTACGGAGGGTACGAAGAAGGTGCGGCTTGGTCGGCAATGATGACGGACTCCTTGGTCTCGATTGCGGGCTTGTCAACGTCGGTAGAGAGCTGCACCGTTGTCTGTGGACGGTCGTACATTGTCTCTGCTTGGATGAAGAAGACAAGTACGAACGTAATGGCGGAGAGAATGACGTTGACCCAGTGGATCCAGGCGAGACCTTTGGCAGCGACAATGTACCCTCCGCAGAGGCCTCCAAATAGAGATCCAGCCGCAAGGAAGACTGTGTAGATGGCCTGAATAATACTGTCAGCTCGTGAAGCCAACTCTATGTCGCGCAGTTTGTCGGATCGGATCGACTTACCATGGCTCGTCCTCTTTGATGCACGAAGAAGATCTCACCAACAACATCAGGGGACACTGCGTCTGCCGGCCCACCACCGATGCCCATAATGATACGGGCCGCTAAGAGACTGTCGTAGGTATGCGCGAGGCCAGCCCACATGCTCGAAAAGGTCAGGAGCAGAAGGCTTACCAGGTTCACCGGCCGGCGCCCAAAAGTGTTGGCGAGTGGAACCCAGAAGATATTCGATGCACCGAGCATAAGACTGTTGACAGCAATGAAGTAGGTGAGTTGCGGGTAGGTCTTTGGCGGGAAACCGAAAATCCCAGTCGATGCGTAGATGGGTAGCGCACTAGAAATCGAAGAACTGGTGAAATTCACCACGAAAGGATGGATAGACATTACAGCCAGCATAGCAAGCTTTCGCCAAAAGGGGAAGTTCAAAGGGTCTGCCGGGTCTGCCGAAGGTTGTGGCACAAGTCTGATCTCATCGTGGCTGGTCTGAGATGCTGCCCACTCGAGATGTTCTGCACGCGCGCCTTGTTAGTGGAGATTTCCTGCAGTGATTGTGAATACTGACCAACAAGTGTTGATGTGCCTGGTGGCGTGGCATTGTTGACTTCTTCCTTTGATAGGCTGAAAGCCCCTTTGATGGAAGTCATGGTAATCGTGTGAGGTACCAATCTGGGTGAGAGGCGCTGAGTTGCGTGATGACGCTGAGATGGACTGATGATCGTGCGCACGTCAGGGGCCTATATGATGTTATGGTACGACCACAGACTAAATAGCCTTCAGATGCATTCGCATGGCAGTGCATTACAATCAAGATGGGATCTGGGCACATGGGAGTTTGCACGGGCGCTCGACCTGTAGCGAATAAGATATCGCCAGAACAGCCGCGAATCGTCCTGATTGGACGTAAAAGATCATGCACCGACGCCGAGACCAGCTGGGTCTCCAACCCCATGGGGTTCTCGGAATGTGGAGAGTAGGAGGTCCGTGAACGCTGCCAATCCTAAAACGCCATCGAAAAGCGGGGTTTCCTATCCGAAAACATATGCCGCTATTCTCGACTTGCAGCGGAAGTGCCATTATGACCAAGATGACAATGCTCGTCCGAGACGCTGTTGGGATGTTGGGACCAGGAATGATTGATAACCTTAGACCCTAAGTCTATCGAGTTGCATGACATTGCACAGGCATTGACATTGCGGGACTTGCGGCGTTCGGTACCGGCACTTTACGGTGCAAAATCAGAAGCCGAGACACGCGGTCCCGACTGCTCAATCATCGCGTCGCAGAGCGCAACCCCTCGAGAAGCTGCACTAAATTGCCCACCAACGGTGGGCATGAACCATCCGTTATATCGTGAGGTGCCTGCAGCAGATGAACCAGACCGTCCATTACACCAGAAATGTCGCTGAGTTGCGTGTTGATCTGTGATCTTGGATTTCGAATCGAAGGAACGCCGCGGTTCAAGGTGATGAACTTGCGCGCGCTCAAAGAGTCGTTGCCATTCAGAACGACAATCGATTGCGAGTTGTCGGTCGGCGTCGAACTGCTAGCCATGGATCGCTTGAGAAAGCCATAACCCCAAAGGATCAGTCCTGCATGGTAAACGGCAATTGCGTTGAAGTTGCAAAGCAGCGCCTTTGGAAGTCCTTCGGCTGCGCGCAAAACCTGTCCGGCATGCCACAACGATTGTCGGGCAGCGGAAGTTTTGATCCACTCTCGCAGCGCAGGGTACGCGCTTCGCGCTTCTTCCTGGCCTTCGATCCCGGCAAACAGCTGTATGTCATCCAAAGGAGCATTCAAATGCACAAGCATCAACTCCAATGTGATTTCGCTGCCCTTACTCAGAGGTGGACTGCTCACCCGAAAATCCTCTAATTGCTTGGTGAGCTCCTGATATCGCGAGGATAGTATAAGGCTGTTGTTCGCTTTAATACTTGACTTGATGCTAAGAGTGCTCATTTGGCGATCTGATTGACAGCGTGCTCAGTCAGTGTGGTGCAGAGTGCATTTGGATACTGGCGCACTTACATTCCCAAACTGTACCCCATATCATATGGAGATATGCATTGCTTGCACTGTCGTGTCGCGCGAGGTGTTCGAGTTTCATAAACGTCTCCAGGGCTGATGGCCGCTTCTTTGTCTCCTGTATGGTACTGAGATACGCCATCCTCCACGATTGAGCTGTCTTCGCTTGCCATAGCATGTTCGAGCTTGGTAGAGGTAACTGCATCTCCGAATACGATATCAATGGCGGCTTTAGAAGGGCCATCGATGACTGCCTATCAAGCTCAAATGCTCGGTAGACCAGACGTAGAAACGACTCTTGATTGACCCACTCATGCCAACGACTTTCAAGCAAAGCGCCTTGATCCTCTGCGGTTGGCATAACTTCTTTCCAAGTTGAAAGGCGAAATCGGCCTCCACGTCGTAGCATGGTTATCAAAGGCTGAAGAAAGCTCTCAGCGATTTCCATTTTGCGGCTGATGCCGCTCCACATGCCAACTTGCAACTGTAGTAAAAAGTTTCGAAGATGCTGAATGTCCCTAATAGCGGAGTTGTCTTCCTCGAACGCTTTCGCCTGTCCAACGCGCGATGCCTCGTGCAGCGCAAATCCAAGTTTTCTGAGTGGTGTATCTGGGGTAGATGCTGCTCCAGCCGACACTATACACGCCAGCAATTCTGGCGCAAGCTTGGCTGGTGAGAAGGTCGGCAAGTGGAACCATGATTGTGCATCTAGAGATGGTGAAGTCAAGAAGAATTGAATAAGAGTGTCGAGAAGCTCGATACTTGGAAAGGCCGAGGAGATCCTCTTCACGTTCTCTGGACTACACGTGCCGAGGACCAAAGCCATTAATCGATCACGACTGACCCGGTGTAGCCTTTCTGCAATTGCCCGGCGCTGTGTTATGTGCGTCCGTCGGTTGTTCTCTTTCTCCGAATCCGAGAATGCCAGATTGACTTGTTCGGCTCCACTGTAATCTTTGTTTCGTTGAGGCAGGTACCGCCAGATGCTCTGCTTGAAAACATCTGTCCTGACTGGAACACTATCGCCCTCCGGAAGCTGCGACTCCAACCCTTCGGTATTTGTCGATGGCGTGTCAGCCGCGAAGGGAACCTGAAAGTTGTACTGATCAAGCAGGCCAAGATCAATATCGGTCAGGCCGACGTCTAAATCGAAATTGAGGTCCATTATTCCGCGTGGTGTGGCGTGACCAGACATAAAGGCCTCAAAAGGAGGCATGTTGCGGAAGTAATCAGGGAGAAATGGATCTATACTCGGCGTGTTATCAAACTGTGACATCGAGCTGTCAAAATATGATAGAGACGTCCCAGCATCTCCTGGGTACGTCTGATCGGTTGCGATATTCCCGATCCCAGATGTTGCCATGTTCGCTACACTCATTGATCTTTCTCGTACCTCGTTGCCGCCGGTAGAAGTTGTATCCATGATCTGATACCCTGCCGACGTGGATGACGGATGTCTGAAATGTGTTTGGGACCCCAGGTTATCAAGCTTCGGTGTTTGTGACCGATTGCTTTCCCCGTGAGACTCGGGTAATGAAGATGGGAAATCGAAACCGTTTGAGAGATCTAGTAAATCATGAGCAGCATGAACAGCATCGAGCTCATTCAGGTCGCTCTCATCTACCACAGGAGCGTCCGGTACACGGCATGTTATGTTCTTCTTTTTACATCGGCTACAAGGCTTCTCGTCTTCACATCGTAGATGGCTCTGAGAACATGCCTCACAGGCCTGTACAACTCTGGTGTCGCGCGCAATTTCGCGCTTCTGGCGTTTATTGGCCGCGTCTGAATCGTGGTTTGTCACATGTCTCTTGAGTAGATCACTGACACAGCTTAGATATCATAGATGTAAGCGGATGTTCTTGGAGGTGCCTACATTCGGGCAAACCCTTTAGAGCAGACAGGGCACACGTAAGGCTTGGACTTGGTGTCTGGAGTTTATGTCAGCCACGAGAGCGCGGAGATTGTATGCAGCCAACATGCACACTAATAGGGCACAAGTCGGGACTAGCTCGCCCTAGGCAATCACTCTCAAGTAGAGAGGCAAGAAGGACAACGTTTGGAACTTTGAAGGCGTCAAGTCCCCCACTAGTTCTATCGCACTAGAGACGGGACACTTACGCGCTCTCACGTGCCGTGTTAGATGGTCTGCTCGGGTGAATGAGCGCTTGCAAGTGCTGCATTGGAAGAGACGTTGCGGTTGGTCTGTTTCGGGATGGGCTCCGCTTGTCTGACTCTGAGCTTGCGTTGTCGCAACTTGCATGTTGGTAATGTCGATGTCCTCAAGCGAGCGCTGGCGGCATCGGGGCAGTGAAGTGGAGGAGAACCTGGGGGAGAGCAGGGCTTGTGGAGAGTCGTTGGGGGCAAAGTGCGGGACTCGTGCGGAGCCGAGGCCTGCAGAAGCGAGACGCTGCCCCGCCTAGCCGCTTTCCGAGGACATCCCCACATCACGACTTTCGCCTACCTTTGTCTGACACATTGTCACAGGCGTCCTAGCTAACATGGAAAGTAGTACAATCGAATTCCGTGAAGACCACTTGGGTTGTAGCTCAGCCAAACCTCGATCTTTCTGTGTGAAGCGTCAGTGAAGGCCAATTCTCACGGTCAGTGCGGTGCAAAGACTGGCACGGCATAACATAAGGCTCAATATCACAACCACACCCCCTTCATGCTCATTGACTTTGGCCAGACTTCATCACACAAGAAATCAGTCATGGCAACTCCACCAATTCACTTCTTCTCCCATGGCTCGACCATGATGTTGGGTGAAGAGTCGAAATCTGCCGATTACTGGAAAGCTTGCGGCGACGAAGCCAATCAACATGGCTTCAAAGGCATCATCATGATGGGTGCGCATTGGGACGCAAGAGGAACCAACCGCATCGACGTTTCCATGAATCCCAAGCCCGCAAAGTCGCCAGTCGCTTACGTGCATCCAAGGAAGTACGTCGACTACGAGCTTGTGCCTGACCTCGATGGCGGAAAGAAGTGCATCCAAGCACTGAGAGAAGGCGGCATGGACGCGCGACCGAACGAAACATTTGATTGGATCCACGACACGTATTTGATCCTGATACGGATGTTTCCTGAGAAGTGCCCACCAACAACCATAATCAGCATGAACTCGCGCTTCGATCCGCACCTCCATTCTCGTGTGGGCCAGATCCTGGCGCCATTCCGAGACCAGGGCTACCTCATGATTGGTACCGGTGGTGCCGTACATAATCTCTACCGCAATCACTGGGGCCAGATGCTCAAATACTCCGATAATCTCGCCCAGCCGTATCCACCTGAGGCGCCGATGCTCGAGTTCAGGCAGAGTATCGAGGATGTCTTCATCCGGAGCTGCAGAAGCGGCGTGAAGAAGGGCGCGTTGACGAGGGGTATTACACGGTTGATGAAGCATCCAATGTTCAGGGATGCACATGCGACGGATGATCACTACATGGCCGCGTGCTTCGTCGCAGGGGTGGCGGACGGCAGTAAGAGAGACGGAGATGATTGCATACTTGGTGCGGAAGATTGGGAGCTGGTCAACATGTGTAACAGTCAGTTCACGATTGGGAGGTGGACTCAGAAAGCATAGGAAATAGTGATCAGGCATACAGAATAGGATGACATACGTAATAGGCAATAACATACTTGTTCAAATTTGGACATCTCCGAAACTTCGCACGTCTAACTCTCGGTTGTTCAATAATCACTTCCGACGAAGTTTTAGCCAATCTTTGCAGTCCTGTAACTTTCGCGACATCATGACGCTTAAACCATTCACTTGGCCAGCAGAACAGCACAAAGTTAAGTATATCCGAACAAGACTTCCACGTGAAACATGAAATATGATTCTGCCTTCTCTACACCAATAGGTCCCTGAATGTTGAATGCCTTCTGTGAATGATGCCCGGCAATCATGACTCCTCCGCCAAAACCTCATTTGGGAGGCACAATCGGCAACGTAGCATAGTTCACAGACTTCTCCCCAAAATGCAAGTGATTCAGCCCCGCAAATTTCTCCTCGCTCCTATCCTCTGGGTGATTATGCTGGAAGATGCCACTGCCTTGCGTATCTCCACTGCTAACCTCAAATACGATCTTGGCGCCCTTCTCAACCACCACGTTGGTCGGCCATACTTCAACGTCGACTGCGTACACATCGCCAGGAATGACGGGCTGTACATCGGTGCTAAAGTAGTCGCGCCATGGAAGGTATTCGCGATGCTTCGGATGGTTGGGATTGGTCTTGCGGAAACTGACGCGGAGCCAGCCTTTGGAGAGCGGCACCGGATCACCTGCTGTGCCAGTGTAGTACACTTCTTTGCCTTCAGGAGAGATGTAGCGGAGCGTGAGGAAGATGTCGATGTCTGAGGGCGTTGAGCCAGCTGCGTGCGGAGAAAGTGAAACATTGAGATGTGCTACGATATGGCCTGTGATCTCTGTCTCTTCCTCGAAGGGCGCAGTGGTGAATTGCAGAAGCTTCGGATTGTCGAGAGTCCCCAGTGCTTCATATGAAAGCTTCTCGGGCCGTTTGATGATTGGTTGTACTTGGGTAAGGGTTTGCGTAGGAGTGAGATAGAATTTTGAGTACCGCGTACGTGCAATGGGCCATTCGGTTTCTGTTCTTCGCTCATACACCTTCTCCTTTTGGGCATCATTGAAGCCTACGTCACCTTTCCGTAGCACTATATCAACTGGCGGCAACTTGCCTTTTACAGCCCAGCCGACACGATCATCGCCCTTGAGAAAAGCGTCGAGAAAGCTGCGCTGTATTTCAACTTCTTCTTTGTAGTAGAATGGTAGATCATGTCGACCGGTGATCATCCTTAGGTACTTGAACTCTGAGCCAGCGTGTGTGTAGCCCTCAACATTGCCACGGAGATGAAGCAAAATGCCACCCCAGTTGCCAACCGAGAGAAGTGGGACCTCTATATCACTCATGTCGTACTCTTTGCTCGCATAGTACGTCTCATCTCGGTATTTGAATCTCGCGGTATCAATCGTCTGATCTTGTCGATTCTTTTCGCGCACTTCATCTGATAGGTTGCCATCGACAGTATCGGGACCCCAATTTCTCTCGGCTCGTCCTGGACGTCCATACTGATTCGTGATGACTTGGCGGTTCCACCAGAAGTCGATGAACTTGTTGCTGAGGATACCTCCATGCCGACATCGATCACGGTAGTAATCACTCATCCCCTCCCAGGGAATGACCGCGGCCAGCCCTTTGGGCTTGCGAGCCGCAACACGCCATTGTGATCCAGCGTAATAGCTAATACCGAGCAAGCCGACCTTGCCAGATGACCAGGCTTGTTCAGCTGCCCATTCTACTACGTCGAAGAAGGCTTCACTTGTGCCTCGAGACATAGTATCCAGGAAGCCTGGAGACTGTCCCAGTCCTCTCTCATCGGCGCGGACAACGACGTAGTCGTGTTTCGTCCAGAAGCCGGGATCTGGGGTTTCCCATGCTGAGTGGTCGGAGTGATGCTCCGGATTGAGCTCAGAGAATGATTTGCCGTGAAAGCTAAGTGGTTCATTAGCTTTTTAGGGTTGCGAATCTGCCACACCGCGGTACCGCACTCACTCTTTGTAGTGGATATCCTTGCCATATGGACCGTAGGTCACCAACACGGGAAGCTTTGCGTTGTCCTTCGTCGATTTCGGTCTGTATACATTGCAACGAATTATGCCACGTGAAGTTGTCTTTAGTGGAACAGCGACATTCTCCTCGAAGATGTAGGGGAATGACGACTCATCGACGCGATGCACATCTTTGACTTCCAATTGTTCAGCCATGATGTCGAGGAAGCAACAAATGTGTGAGTACCTACTTTGCAGAAGAATTCGAGTATATATTGGTGTATGCGACGCGTGGTGGATGCCGGTACGGTAGACGCGCCCATTTCCGTACACGGTTGGGAGGGGCAACCTCGGAATGTGGGGGCTGGCTATTCCTCAGCAGACCATCAAACAGTCTCAACCATCAGCATGGTATGCGCTCGTACGAGCAGGCGCTTCCAGTTGACAGGTATATTCTTCGTTTTGGTAACACGTTGGGCAATGTGAGCCGTTCATGCTGCATGTTGTTATGACGAAGGTACAGTACCAGTGACACCACTTCAAATGACCTCGCAAGTGCAAAGTCTCCCTTCAGCAAAAGTGTATCGAAAGGCATCCAAGAAAAACCGATCATTTGAATTATGAACATGGTCTGGATCAAGAAATTGACGCGTGGATCTTCGTACAATATTGTCCGATCTTTTATGATGAAGCAGGAACTCCCTGCATAGTACCATAATCCTCCTTCAGCACCTCGCCCTCAATTTCAATCGGCTTGGACTCCTGTAAAACATACATCATCCTTGCCCATGAGGTCGAACTTAGGTTCCTCCACGCATGCATCGTGCCCCTTTGAATCGCAACATCGCCACGCGTCATCCTTCGCGTCTCGCCAGAGTCCAGTACCAGTTCGATTTCTCCCTCCAACACCACTCCATAATCCAAAGATACAGTTCGGTGCATAGGTGATAGTGCACCGGGCTCCA
>TARA_R110002003_G_scaffold235_6_pt1 | contig 20576 bp, 21 predicted proteins | sample TARA_R110002003 | Tara Oceans TARA_R110002003 (sample SAMEA4396441) | marine metagenome | biome: Westerlies Biome; feature: [SRF] surface water layer (ENVO:00010504); material: water (ENVO:00002006), including particulate matter (ENVO:01000060) such as... | depth 5 m
ACGTCGTCACGCGTGTAGCGCCCTTTGAATTGGTCTGCACCGAGAAAGGATCCGTAGACCTTCGAATATAACAAACGACAGTTGGTGCGACATTCAGTGCATAAAGCTCTAGCAAGACAAAATGTGAGACTTTGAACGTGCTCAGTGCCAACGGAGCATTGCACTGCTGCCACAAGCACCGACATGACCATAGGCACTTGCAGCATCTCCGCAAGCCATATCCAGAACAGAGTATGGCGCCACAAAGCAAGCATTTTACAGCAATGCCCGCATGGAGCGCAAATCCTTTACGCTTGCCAATCACAAATCTATCTCTGCTGTCCATTCAATGCGGTAATGTCTCACTCACCTCTTCGTCCCCATCCCCTACAGCATACAACTCCCTCCTCCTCCCATCCGCCCCACAACTCGCAAACTTCCACCACCTCCAATGCACCGCCCCCGCCACATTAACCAAGCCCCACCGCACAGGCGCCGGCATCGGCGGCCAGTCCTTCCACATGCCATCTTCATACTCGACATCCAGGTTCATGAGGAAGAACGGCACGACGTCGAACGTGCCCGCCTTGGTAACTGTCTTCTTGCCCCAGGCCTTGAAGACTGCGGCTGCTGCGGCGGACGCTGGAGAGTCTGGGGCAGGTGCGGACGGGAGGGAAGAAAAGGATGCGATGGTTGTTATTTCGTGGTGGAAATGTTGGACAAAGGGGGTTTGGAAGGAGGACATGATGGTGCGGAGGTGGGTGCCGTTGAAGTCGGTGGGAGTGGGTAGGTTGGTGAGATAGGATTCGTAGGCTGCGAGGCCGGCAAGAAAAGACTCTGATGGTGATGTAAGGTTAGCAAGACTAGTATCGGAAACTAGGAGCTGGGTCGGTGATGCATACCGTGCTCCTTGTGTGTTTCATCCCATATGTCTTTTCCACTCTCGCCTAATACTTCCTCGACTTTTGGGAACAACTCCGCTTCTTCGTCGTCATGGTGGCTTTTCACAAAGCGATACCATGTCAATGCGTACCCGATGAATGCGGGTTTATCTGCTTCTTGAACATGTGGGGCTTGCTGGTAGATGGAATTGTATCCCCTCAGAATGGCATTATGAATGTGGGCCATATGCGTTGCGCCAGTTGTGAAGATGTCAGTCTGATTGTGTTAGCATGCTTGGTGGCTGATGGAAGTTTAGGCAGGAGACACCTTTTTCGATGCATACTGCGGTGTTGCCACAAGCGCACATGGCTGGTCTGTCCATGGGTTGCTGGTAGTTGCGATGTCTGGATTGGTCATGGTCGAAGGACGGTAGAGAATGTATGCTAGGATGATTGCTTGAAGTACAGACAGGATGAGGAACCTTGTGCTGGGCATTGCAAATGTAGCAACACGTCAGTTTGCAGAACCCGCATGTTAATATATATGCCAAATGCGTTATGTATAAGTCGAATGTTGCGGCTCACGAAAGTGGCGCGTGGTGGCGTGATGGTGTGGTCAGGTTGAACCTTAACATTTTGATTGGTTGCAATAAGCTCACTAACTACACGACCATTGCTCCGCACATATTAGAGATGCAGAAAGTAGAGTATCTGTAGCTCATTGATTTGTGTAAGAATGTGCCACCATCACGCAACGAGTTCTACTTTTCGGTACGATCGCGCACCTAAGATCTACCATTGCGCCATCCGTGGAAGCATAGAGATGAGTATGCCGCACAATGATGCTTCTCACCGCAGTACTCCCGAACTGAACACCTAAAGACCCTCAAGCCAGGCTTCGACTAGATCTTGAGTTAGATCTGTCATGCCTTTCCTTTCGACACCTCTCACTCATTACCCCAACCTTTCTTGATAGCCCACTCCCAACCGCCCCAGCCCTCATGATCTCTCGGTCGCACTCGGAATGGCTCGTTCTCACCAGCAGCAGGCGGAACCCAATCGTCGCCGAGACCAATGCCGAAAAAGTTCATGCCGTACCTCTTGCCACTCTCCTGCATCGGCGTAAGTGGTCGCTCCTCGGGAAGCAGATCGAATGCACCAAAACGAATGAGCGTATCGATTGAAGGCTCGGGAAGCTCATCGATGAGACTTAGTACATCGCCATCTGCAGCGCTCATGTCGTCGGGGGACGGAGGGACATGAGCCTCGAAGATATCAAAGCCCTGTTTCGGGTGAGTAAGTGGCTGCTGTGGTGGTGCTAGCGTGTATACTTCGGCGGGCGTAGGCCAATGAGCCGTCTGTTCCATGTGCAAAGTCGGCTGCGGCTTGGGCTGGTGGGGAGGAGGGGCGAAATAGCTTCCATGCGGGGGCTGGGGTGGTGGCCAGTCCGCATCGGCAGGATAGATGTCAGCTGGGGAGGGCTCTGGTCCTTGATCTGTACGCTTCGTTCGCGTATGGGTACGCGGGCGTCGCCTGCTAGAAGGGCGGCGGACATGCTGTTGGAAGGGTGCACTGGACTGACCATGCTGCTGGAAGGAGGCGCTGGACTGACCGATGTTCTGACGATGATGGTATGCAGGATTGGGCTGTGGCGTAGGTGCGAAGTGATGGCGCATTGCGGCGGGAGCAGCGGGAATGTGGTCTTCATCTACTGCGACCATACGAGCCATCTGGTTGCTGAAACCCGGCGGTGGATGAACCATCTTCAGGGCCTGGCCTTGCTCTGGAACCCGACGAGCATGCTCTGTAAACGGGTCCTGCATCTCATGCGGTGCCCTGATCGTTTCTTCCGATGTATCGCTGCGGCTCTGGTTTCTGAGGAGATAGGCTAGATCATTGGCGGTCAGGGGCTTTTCGCGTGCTTTACCGAGAAGCGTACCATATAGCTCGTCCGAGACACCTTGCGAGGCGCGCGACTTGTGTGAGTGCGCTGGAGATTCGGTGGTCGCGGCCTCGTTCTTTGCACGGGGCAAACCAAGACTTGCGCTCAGCTCGTCCATGTCCACTAAGTTGAAGTTAGGCTCGGTCTGGTGCGGTCGGAATGTGAGCGAATGCTTTGATGTAGCCGGGAACAGAAGATGCTGCTGAGCATGGGCGTTGTCGTGAAAAGGAGATCCGATCATGCCTTTAGTAGATACGTTGGGATTGTCTGCCTCGATCAGTGAGAACTTGAGGTGCACAGCATGCCACTCACCTCCAAACGACTTCATGATGGTCTCCAGAGGAAAGGTACCAGAGACCAAGTCTTCCAAACGTACTGATGCAGTACCTAAGTTCCCGTCATCAAGATACGTTGGGCGCATACTCGTTGCACGCCTAAAGGGTGAATCTTCTGTCACAACATTAGCAACCTAGCCGTCAAAATGGTGCTTAGAACTCACGGCGTGGATGTGCTGAAACCCTAGAGCCCGAAGTAGGATCGTCCGCGATATCTTGCGCTTCTCTGTCCGCAGGTGTCGGGCTAAAGGCGGCTGCCTCTGGGTTAAAGGAAGTCGAGCGTTCCGCTAGGCTTGGTCGCTCCATGTCGCGATTGTCGGCGTTGATGATGAGGGTTGATTGAGCGACAGTAGGTGGTTATCAGTTTACCTTGGCGTATCACTCCTACGCTCTGTGCGTGCAGTGAATGCCACGGTGACCTAGACTTTCTCTTCTTCACCTCGACAGGGGCACGAACTGAATTTGATGGCCTTCAACAATGTCAAAGTGCCTATGGATATAGAACGGCGGCGCTGATTGTGCGGTGGTGGTAACAGTCGCTGTAGAACGTGAGGGCGGCGACAAGCAACGCCGATGACCTGTTCATCCAGCCGTGGGCGGCAAGGTTGAAGATGGAGTAACAAGATACCATTGAGAACTCCAGATTCGGGTTGAAAGGTGAAGGCGACATGAAGAGCGAGTATGCCGGTGCACCGGCAGCGGATTGCGCAGGTGAAGGTGGATATCTTGCGCGGCTGCATTGCTGAGGCCTACGAGCATTGGGTTTGGGTGCCATATGGCTATTAGCATGGCAGTGAGCTGTGATAAGTCTCTCACCTTCACGGAGCGTATGAGAAGGGATCTTGTACCCCCACGAGGTAGTCAGCGTCTGCCACTACCGGAAAGCTTGTGTGGGTGCACGGCCACGGTGACGATGAGTGCTCGTGTGACTGCCTGTAGAACATACCAATCAGAAACAAGCTGTGACGCACCTGCCCACGTCAGGAAATGGCACAGCACATTCAAATACCTTGCACCGCACCAGCAATCACGCTGCACATCATTCACACCCCACTCAAGGCTGTGCAGCATCACCGTGAACCATACGCGCTAACTGTGGCTCACCACAGCAAGCGACCCGAACTTTCGCTATGCGCCGAAGCTTTGCAACGAACGCCTACCAGAATAATATTCAACCACGACATTGTCACCCCGGGTATGCCGATCATGTTCGATCACACTGTCGAGAACTTGAATATGTCTTACGAAGAGAGGCCAGAGGGTCGGCAAACTTGCTACGGCCACCCGAGGGGGTACGCTACGACATGCGGTCACGCTCTCCATCCATCTACCCCTCGGCACACGCCACTGTGCCCTGCATGCATCGCTTCGCGTGCAAAGTCGAGCATGGACGCGGCGACTAAAGTGCTGATCGCAGAAGGAGGACTTGTGCCTCCAGACCACTTCCGCGACCGCAGATGGCAGCGAGCAAAGCTGCGGTACGAGATAGCAAAGAGACGGCAAGCGATGGTTAGGAGCAAAGACCAGTTGCGCGATGAGAGAGAGCAAGCTTGGGAGGATATGCACCAGCAATTCGACTCAAGGCGCCTCCAGGCGACACCACCGTTCCAGCACCCGGCCGAGTGTCCTGTTTGCGCCTCCATGATGGCGCGCTTTTCGACCAAAGTTCCCGCAGTGCTGGTGGCAAGAGACACAGCCTGGTGGGAGCGGACCGATGCTCCTGCTGCAGAACACAGTGTCAAGCTGAGGAATCCACTACGGCCGGTCAAGCCAGCACAGCACCATATTCGAATCTCAAACGGCCCCTCAGTACTGCGAACCATGATCCAACAGTTCCGGAAAGTAATGGCCGACACGGACGCACAACGACAGGCTTGGGAGACCAGATACCGAACTGAATCAGCCGTGCGTAGGAAGTACAGTCTGGGAGAAGGATGCCACTTCGACCCAGAGTTCTGGGACGAACCGGTGTCAGCTCCATTGAGCCGAAAAGTTTACCAGGAGGCCAGAGACTACCAGAGAATGGCGGAGCGACGCGCGCGCGGCAACGCCCCGCGCCCCAGGCCACCGCGCAGTTCACTTTCCCATTCAGAGCACACTGACGAGGTTAGGCTCGACGAGAAGTTACTAGAAGAGATGCTGAAGAGGGAAGAGATGGAGATATTTGAACGTCAGGCCAGGAAGGTTGGAGAGGAGGTTGGGTATCTCTACTTTGTTGGTGGGGTTGATGGATTGTGCATATGGCGCGAAGACTTCTTGAGAAGCTATCGGCAGCTCGTCTTCCGGAATACGATCGTAGAGTTGAATCGTGGGGCAATGCACTCTGAGCCTGAAGAAGATCAAAATGAGGAGGGTGAGGAGGAGGAAGAGGAAGAGACCGAAGATGAGGAGAGCTTCGACGAGATGGACACAGACGAATGAGTGTATTCGACAGACTGTAGCTGTGATTCAGATCTACCAGCAAATTGTGACACATGGAAAAGAGAAATGTCGTGCCATGCGTGGGAGACGCGACGTGAATACTGACTGCCTAGGTGTGCGCTCCAATTAGAGTTGACACGTGTGAAAATGATTCGCTCACAGCCATTCCAAGGAAGTATGGCGGTCCGGCACGGAAGGAGGCTGCATGATATCCGTCAAGGTTGCGCCCATTTCGACCGCCCTAAGCACCTTTTGTCAGCCTCATTTCCACCAAGTCTCCTTAGCCATTCTCGATGCGCTTTGGAATCGTAGCCCCGCGGTGGCTGTCGCGACGAGTCCAGCTCCGTGGGATCACTGCTACGATACTGTGGTGCACCGTACTCCATAGTCACGGGATATCCTGGATATCGTATCGTAGACGGCGCACTAGGTTGCGTTTGACTGATGCTGTTTAAGTAGTCGTGAGTGGTAAGTATGTCGTTAGGACGCACTCTATGTCTATTCAGTTGAGTCAAAAAAGCTACGGACTCCAGAATGCGCACATAGTGAGCAAGGCGCAGGTTTACTTATTGCGCTCTGCACGGCCAAAGCTTGCCATGGTTCAATCTGACTCCATCGCAATTCTCCTCCGGAGGGCTTAGTGGCGAGATCGTGCATGTTGGCTGGTCTACGGTGTCGCTATTGGCAGCCAGACTTTCAGCCTCGCAACTGCTCTTGAGCACTGTCCGTGGCGGTCTTCTGGAGACATCTTGTTCGATCAACTCCTCGCTGATTCCTTGTAATCACAACTCAACCGACATATCCTGACCCTGGACAGCACACTCTACTGCTTGGAGGGGAATGGGCAAGGCCGTCACGTGGCCGTTATGCCTTTCGTTCGAAATATGGCTGTGCGAGTTGGGCTGAAGGGCTATGCAGCCGATGGTCTTCGAATCTGATGGCTCGCCGCGTCTATGAGCGCAGTGGGGTGAATGTGATGTGCAACGAGGTTCGTCGGTGGAGTGCTGGTGGGCCCACGCGGAGCCTCCCGCAGTCACTTCCGCTTCTTGGCATCTGCCGTCTCGAAACTTTTGGAGAAGCCGCCATCCACGTTCCAACACCAGCCTTCACCAGCGCGACACTCGTAATTATGGGCAAAGGAACTGATAAGCTATATATTACACACTCCGAATGGTCGTCGTCTGATGCATTCGGCAACGCGCGCGGCGCAAACACATCAAACCGAGCCTCTGCGACTGGCCTTTCGTCGACATTCAGGCGCCTGCCGTTCAATTACTGCGCCGTCTCGCTCCAGCCCTTCACAGACCCCGTATGCACCGAATCAGGCACAATATTCGATCTCACGCACATCCTCACCTGGCTCTCAAAGCATCCCGACACGAATCCCATCGATGGCACAAGCCTGAAGCGCGCCGACCTCATTACGCTCAACTTCACCAAAAACGAGGATGGCGAGTATGTGGATCCAGTCACGTACAAGGTGTTCACAGACAACACACATATCGTTGCGCTGAGGAAGAGCGGCAATGTCTTTGCATGGGACACTATCGAGCGACTGAACATCAAGGCGAAGAACTGGCAGGACCTGGTCAGCGACGAAGAGTTTACCCGAAAAGACATCATCACGCTGCAAGACCCCCAGAATATCGAGGCAAGAGACTTTGGATCTTATAAGCACGTCAAGGACGGAGACACAGTGCTGCCGGACACCGAAAGCAGCGTCAACAAGGATGCGCTGGGCAATGCGGCCAAGATACTAAAGGCAAAAGAGGCTGTTTCGAAAGCGCGCGCTGACCGGCAAGCAAAGGCGCAAGGTGGTCAAGCCTCCAAAGCCCTCACGACTACATCGAAAAACGCATCTTCCAAATCCACTTCTGCAGAGCCCAAGAAACCTGCCTACAATGCCGCCGTCTACACTTCAGGAAAGGCTGCCGCATCCTTTACCTCCACTGGCGTGACCCCAGATACCTCAAACGCCCTTGCGACCCTTTCCGACGAAGATTACATGCTAAAGCCTAAGCGCATCAAGAATAAGGGGTACGCTCGCATATCTACGAATCTGGGCGATCTGAACGTCGAGCTCCTCCCCGAATACGCACCTCGTGCTGTTTGGAACTTCGTCAAGCTAGCACAAAAAGGGTACTACAGGGATACAGTTTTCCATCGGAATATCAAGGGCTTCATGATTCAGGGTGGCGACCCGACGGGGACCGGAAGAGGTGGTCAGAGTATCTGGGGCAAGCCGTTCAATGACGAATTCGAGGGACCCGAGAGGCACAGCACCAGGGGTATACTGAGCATGGCCAACAAGGGAAAGAACACGAACACATCGCAGTTCTTCATTACGTACCGAGCGGTACCGCACCTCGACCGGAAACACACAATCTTCGCGAAGGTTGTAGGAGGACTGGATACCACACTTCGCGCCATGGAACTCGCCGAGACGGGTGAGAAGGACAGGCCCGTAGATGACATTGAGATACTGGACATCGTGGTATTTGTAGACCCATTCGAGGAGTGGCAGAAAGAGCGCAAAGAGAAGGAAACCAAAGATCTGGAGGCCGAAGAGGTCAAGAAACAGGGGGGCACAGTAGACGATCGAACAACATGGACTGGCAAGCGCATACGCGCAGACGGAACAGTTGACGGATCGAGTGGAGACCGCCTCGGCGTCGGAAAGTACCTCCAAGCGGCCAAGCAGGAAGTGCAAGATCTTGGGGAAGACGAGATCGTTGGTTACGTTGATGAAGAGGAGGACGTTGCGCCAGCGAAGAAAAAAGTCAAGTCTGGTGGCTTCAGCAATTTTGATGCATGGTGAGCTGCGCCGAAAGCCTTGACAGCTTACGCATCTGGACAAGCTTAAAGGCGCAGGAATGCCAAATCCACTCTCACCAGCCAATCACGCGTCATGGACGCCGCGATTGCAACCGTCTCAAATAATATCTGGCGACGTCATGGACTCTCGCGCACAACCACGCGTACTTTGCATCTCGGAGTGTCATAATCCGAGAGGGCCCTTCTATCAAGTGTTTACCGCGGCTCCTGTTCGTAGACTCTGCTGAGAAATTTCCTGTCGAGCACTTACCCAGCCAGCTCAGGAATCACATGAAAGGAGGATTGGAGTTGAGCTTGCTGCAGCTTAAACCGATCAAGCGCGATGGCGGGGCACCTGCGAAGTGGGGTCCATAACATGGGTTCGGTGTAGCCGTATGCTTTACGTAGGACTGCTCAAAGCATCACTGGAGCGGCGAGAAGCGGAGATAAGTCTGCAGTTTGTGAGAGGAGGATATAAAAGGTTCGACCTTCCAATGTAGCTGAACCGGACCTTCTGCATATTCAGTTGCAGCTCTTTTCAGCCTCTAATTTACATCGCTCTACCACTTTTACCCAAGACAATCTCCGAAATGGCTCCCAGCATTCCCAAAACGTGTCGTGCCGTGGTCATCGAGAAGCCCGGCGCGCCGTGGGCTATCAAGGAAGTCCCAGTCAACCAACCTAAGCAAGGTGAAATCCTCATCAAAGTTCACGCCTGCGGTGTCTGTCACTCAGATTCCTTCCTCCAGCAGGGCGCATTTGGCGACGGCGCATCCTTTCCGCGCATTCCCGGTCATGAAGTCATTGGCAGCGTAGTTGCAGTTGGCGACGGCGAGAAGAAATGGAAAGTCGGAGATAAGGTTGGCGGACCATGGCACGGTGGGCACGACGGTATCTGCAAGTCGTGCAACCGCGGGCTTTTCCAGATCTGCGACAACGGGCAGGTCAATGGTGTTTCGAGGGATGGTGGATGTGAGCTCCCGACTTTTCTTGTTCATAGCAGACGAACATAGGGATGGTTGCTGACGCGCTCTCTCAACAGACGCAGAGTACTGCACCCTTCGCACCGAAGCTGTAGTGCGCATTCCTCACGATGCTGATCCTGCAGAATACGCTCCGCTCTTGTGCGCAGGCGTCACAGTCTTCAATGGCATACGTAAGATGAACATCGTCCCTGGCGACATCGTGGCCATCCAAGGTCTCGGTGGACTCGGTCATCTTGCAGTCCAGTACGCGAGGAAGCTGGGTTACCGCACGGTTGCATTGTCTACGAGCAGCAACAAGAAGGACTTTGCAACCCAACTTGGCGCAACGGATTACATTGATACGAGTAAGGAGAGTGCGGCGGAGGCGCTGCAGAAGATGGGTGGTGCGAGTTTGATCGTGGTGACGGCGCCGAATCCAGAGGTTATGGGGCCGCTGGTGAACGGATTGGGCCCGCTGGGGAAGCTGCTGATTCTGGCTCGTAAGTCCTTACCTCTCTTACGAAGTATTTCATTCGGTGTGCTGATGATGCTGCAGCTGTTGGCGAGGTTCCGATCAACACTGTGCCGCTTATCATGAAGGGAGCTTCCGTTCATGGATGGCCATCTGGTCACGCGCTTGACAGCGAGGAAGCCATCGCCTTTGCAGAGAAGCAGGGGGTCAAGTGCATGGTTGAGAAGTTCCCATTTGACAAGGTCGAGGACGCTGTAAAGCATATGGAGAGTGGCAAGGTCCGGTTCCGGAGCGTTATTGTGATGGATTAGACGCGGAGGACCTAAGAAGGGAAGACTAGACCGAGAGCAAGAGCTTGTAACGAGTATATCATCTAGATAGTGTAGAAGAACTCTAAGAAGGTGGTACATGTGTGTACATGAAAAAATGACGAAACATTTAAACAACTGCTCGTTCATGCATGGAGTTCACCCATATTGGGGGTACGCGTCCAGGGATTATCGAAGAATGGAGAGGTATATGTGGTTGAAGAGATGTCAGCACGTTGTACAACCATTTCGACAGCCATCAAGGTACCTGCTGGCAGCGCTATCTCCATCACCCATTGGTCAAACCAAGAGGCAGACTTCGGGTCGATGCACGTGAGAATCGTCAGCACATCCACCACCGTTGCTCCCAGGCCTCGAACATTCACCACACCCTTATAAACGCGCTCCGCGAATAGCAGCTACGCGCGACACACAACAGCTCAGAAACACTCTCGTCCTACGCAGCTGAAGCGCGTGCCTGTCTCAGGGATGGCGTTCGCAACATGTAACATCCCAGCGACCAATGCGCGGCCGCCTAGCAGCGTCGGCCCTGACCGCACCCTCAGCCCCGTGTTTCATGTGCGGAAATCTTCAACCCACATGCGACGCGGACCGCGACCTGCACGATCAGCAGCCATGCGACTGGCTCGATCCTATGCGAGCGTCAACCGCGCAGCGCGAATGGGGAGTCGTTCGGAGGGGTAAGATATGATCTGCCTTAAGACCTGCCTTGCCCGGTCGTGGAACGCTTGTTTCCGTTCTCCGGCTCTTTGAGATTTCTTGATGGGGTCATGAGCGACTGAATATCACGATTATCACGACATTAACTCCTTTCTTCGGTCCTTCTCTTCTGTCGCGCTGCGAGTAAACTTTTCTTCGGTCCTTTCCTCACGATTACTCACTCCTTGAGTTCCGCATTCGTTCCTTGCAGGCCAGGCGCCCAACACCCCTCCTTCATTGTCTCATACGCTCTTCGCCTTGCAGAAGTTCAAATAAGTGGCGCACGTACAGAAAGACGTTAGGGAAGAGCAATTGAAATTGATTGCAACGGTTACTCAGCTTTCGTCATAAAAGTGCGACATTGCGGCTTCGTGTTAGTCGCTTGATTCAATTTGAGAACTGCGATATTACCGCTGAGAACGCGGCGCGCATTTTCGTCTGAAGTGGATTGAGAAAGAAGAGCTCGTTGTCAGCGGCAACGCACAGCAGACGGACAAACACATTGAATATACATGCGCATCGGCAGGCAGCGCATTTCGAAACTTCACACCACAAACATCTGACGTCTCACGACAGACGTCAATTACATCACCCATTCGTTCAAACATCCTGCGTCTCAGCATTCGTCCAGCAGACCAGGGCATGCACGCTTGCTGAACACCTCTCGTACAGTGACAGCGAGCTCCCACCTGAATTCCGCTACTCTCCCAGTCGAAGATCACCACAAACCACGAAGAGAACTTTCGATAGCACTGCGAACACCGGTTCAAGAGGATGCATACATCATTACGTGCCGCCGTAGCGGGCCTCGCCATCCTTAGCACCGCATCCGCCGTCCAACTCGCCAGCTTCGCCCCGCGCATCGAGATATCCAACGCACAGTGTCGAGCAGCATACACCACCAACATTGATGGCTGCACGGCGAGCGACTTTGCGCAGAACGCCATTTGCAGCTCCGCTTGCATTCAAGGGCTAGTCAAGATTGGCGAAGTGGTGAACAGAGTATGCAAGGACGTTGATGTCGGCGAGACGAGCATCATCGGCGTATTTCAAAATGGAATCGGTATACAGGCGTTGTGTCCTGGCGTGGCTGTGACGACGATTTCGTCGAGCACCAGAGCACCCGCACAAACGAGCGCCCCTGCGCAGCCGCCCGCGAGGACGACAACTACTTCAGCAGCAGCGCCACCACCAGCTACCACACTTGCAACTTCAACTTCAACTTTGCCTTCAATTTCACAGTCAGAGGTTGTGCAGGCATCAAGTTCGTCGTCGGGAGGCATTGTGACTGATCCTGATCCGACGTCGGTAGCCAACTCGCCGACCAGCGTTGTGAAGCCGCCAGCTTCATCAAGCGCAGCAGCAAGTCCGTCACGAGCAGCAAACGCCCAGCTATCCAACGCGGATTCAGGAGGTGGATCGCCGTTCGACGTGCAGGCAGTCAGCGCGTCGTCACGACTTGGACTGTTTGACGCAAGCATGGCGGCATTGCTCGCAACCGCCGTACTGTTTGTCGCATGTGCGTAGACCGCCTGGTCATCGAGCTTGGATCTCGGCATCATTTTCCTTGTGTTACAGCATTGCCATCATGGCACTACGAATTGGCGTTTGGCTTGTTTGTTAGCATGTACGATACCCATACTACGTCGGCAATGAGATCGATGGTCTGACGGAAGAAGCGTCAGAATGGAAGGCAATGAGCAGAGTGGAAACTGACTAGAACAGCCTAGAATAGCTGAAGGACACGATGTATATAGGACATCGAAAATACGTGAACGAACAACTAGTCAGACCCCACCGTGACTTCCAACGTGACTGATCCCCTAAGCCCCTGCAAGGTAAGCGAGGTAGCTGCACCCCAGACGTAATCCCGCTCCTGCCACGAACACTTATCGTCAGCCTTCAGCCTGCGCACCCACCATGCAGGAGCACAGTCGAGGCTGGAAATCATGAGGAAAACGATTGTACTATGCTTTATACACGGCTTCAAGGTGCGTCGTCCACGCGCTCGGCACGCGCCTGACATTACGTCATGTTCGCGACCGAGCTGAGACTTGCGCGCTCATGCTCGAGGTCGCGGCGACTGAGAGACATGTTGCTAACGACTGCATAGGGCGGGGATGACACTTTCGGTACGACAAGAGTAGACGCGCGAGACACCATGTGCTAACACAGCAAGGCAACTTCCCGTCGCACCTCAAAGCCATCCTTCAACATGCGCTGCCCAAAGTCACCATCATCACCATCACCTATCCGAAGTATGAGACGCGAGGAGACTTGACCGAATGCGTCGCACGGTTCAAGGAATGGTTGACGAACAAGGTCATCGACCTCGAGGTCGCAAACTCGACGCCCTCGCCTACAGTGGACCCGTCTGTTCACACAATCCTCGTTGGGCATTCCATGGGTGGCATCGTGGCAGCTGAGACATTGCTGTCCATCACCGGCGATCAGCCCTTGCACTCCCTCAAGAACTCGCAGATCGGCTCGACCATGTTAGAAGAGCACTCGACGCTCATGTTCCCGTATATCCAAGGCATATTGGCATTTGATACGCCGTATCTGGGCATAGCACCCGGCGTGGTCGCACATGGTGCTGAGAAGCACTGGCAGACTGCGAACTCGGCGTACTCGGCATACTCGAATCTGGCGGGCGCGTTCGGCTGGGGAAAGAAAGAGACGGCACCGACGGCAGTGGATGCGAGTAGGATGCTGCCCGCGCCGTCGACCAGGTCTGATGTCGACGTCGCATCGGCGCCGTTATGGCAACGGTACGGCAAAGTAGCCATGTTTGCTGGTGCCGCAGGCGCAATCGCAGCTGGTGGTGCAGCAGCGTACATGAAGCGCGACCAAATTTCCGAAGGCTTGAACTGGGCAACTTCCCATCTCGAATTCATCGGCGCCTTGGCGCGTCCAGAAGAGATGCAAAAGCGCCTTGCGAAGGTCATCAAATTCACCACAAAGTCCGACTTCGGCTTCTGTAACATGTACACGACCCTCGGCCACGCCGTCAACTCGCAACAACAGACGCAGAAAGAGTCGTGGACCGGCAAAGTCGCCGGCAAAGACCGCACGTTCTGCAACCTCCCCAAAGGCGAACTGAAAAACTTTTTCATCCCGGCCGTCAACGACAAGGGCACAGCGGAGACATGGGCGCACATGAACATGTTTGACCCCCGCAATAACCCTGGATACTATACGCTCAGCGAGACGGCGAAGGAGAAGATCATTGAGTGGGCGGAGACGCAATGGTATGAGGAGAGCGAGGGCCCGCTGGTGGGAGAGGTGGGTGAAGAAGCGGAGATCGTGGAGCGGCAAGAGGTGGATGAAGCGATGCAGAGGGAGGCAGAGGAAAGGGAGGCGGAGGAGGAGTTTGTGGATTTGAAGAGGGGCGCTGGGACGCCGGTGGATGAGGAGGGGGACAGAAAGAGGAGGGAACTTTGACCTGCTTTGTGGTGACATTTTTCGATCGCGAATCTGGCTATGGACGCATAGCCTGGACAGTGGGGCGGATGATGAGTGAGGTATACCCTTTTCTTCAATCCCTTTATGAATACATGACTTGGTTTAGAGGTAGTTTACGACAATGAATCCATAGCTTCACTTTTCCCCTTTCGGCTACATCTGTCACGTCGCTACTTCACGTTCCGCAGGCTACGTGCTGCAAGTCTTGTCCATCACTGCACGCCTTTCTTCTTCAAGAAATATCCTCGTCACCAATCCCAAATCATCGAGAAATGTGTATCTATAGTCCAAGGTATCTACTGCAAAGTCAAAGTGACACGCAAACCTCCACGCTTTATCCCCGTCTTCACCCTCACTCTCCACGACCCCAGCTCCAAGTCCTAACCTCCAAACCTCCAAGTCTTCAACCCTACCCGTCTTCAATAATTCATGATATATCAACCCCATTCTCCTCTCCTACCTCCTCTCCTCTCCCCATCTCCAACACAACCACCCAAGAATCCGAGTAAATCTCAATCAAAACAGCAACACAACACAACACAACACAACCGCGAGACTAACAAACCCCATCGAACCCCGACTAACACAGCACCAAAATGACAGCATGGGGCTACGGCGGCTACGGCGGCTACGCGGATTACTACCACGGCGGCGCCCTTGGCGGCTGGGACGGCGATGCGGAACATGATAACGGGGGGTATGATGGGTATAATGACTACTATGGATATGGCGGGTTGGGGAGTTATGATATGTATGCGGGGCACTATGGGGGGTATGATCAGCCTGGAGGTAATGGTGGATATGGTGGAGGGTATGGTGGAGGAAGAGGGTACGGTGCAGGCGATTATGGCGACCGACTAACAGAAGCGAATGTGAACAGGGTGGGGAGGATGGGTAGGGCGGAGTGGGATCGGTTGAATGAGCGGTGGGGTGGGGGGTTTGAGGAGTGGAGGTACTACTGACTGAACCCTCATGTGATGCGACGCGGGCTGCGGTAGTCTTGCGCAGAGGTGGTTTGTAGGAAACTCGCTGTTCTGGGTAAGGTTGTAGAGTTGAGTAAGATGTTAATGTCCCGGGTATCATGACGCTTAGGCTATGTTAACGACCTGTGGTTGTTCGGTTTTTGACAAGGATCTTGGGGGTGGGGGTAGTATGTTGACGTTAGCATCAACGCGTTACAGTGCGTGAAGTCGACATCGTGACGACTGCAAGCCAAGCCGGCGTGTTGTTCTGTCCGAGACATGCGAGCCACCCTCGATGTATCCCACACACAGTCTCAACCTCCTCTTCACATCCGAATCCTAGTATAAATCCTCCCAAGTCTTCCACTGCCCGCTTTCGCTCTCTCTGCTCCACCCACTCGCTTCCTCCACCACGAACCAGAACCAGCCTTGAATTACAAAATCACAAACACGAAAACAAATACGCAACAATGCCCCGCCCCTTCAACCTCGATGACATCGACCTCGACGCCTACGACGAAGGCGAAGCATACTACGCCATCGGCCGCAACGTCGACCCCGACGGCAACGTCCACTACTTCCACGGCCCGGTGCCTCCGCGCGGCGAACGACGCCCCGGACCAGACCGCGAGAATCCGTTTGGACATGGACACTTCGATGGCTGGCACCGTGGAGTCGATGCTGGGGGACGACGGGGGTGAGTCTTCCTTCTGCACTGACCTTTTCCGTTTCTCGCTCGGGGACTTGAAGCACACTCCGCTGACGTGTCGTAGACACAATCGCGGCTATCGTCATGGAGCCCGCGATGGCTTCGTTGGCGAGGGTCGGCGCGCTCGAGATGTTGGATATGAGGATGGATGGTGGAGGGGAGATAGGCATGGGATGGAGGAGGCGTATGATGATTATTTTGGGAATTTTGATCCGAGGGTGCCGACGGGGTATGAGTATGATTATGGGGTTTTGAACATGATGGAGCCGTACGGGTATGATGATAGGGGGTATGGGTATGGTGACAGGCGCTATGGGTATGATGACAGGGGTTATGGGTATGATGATATGCGACAGGGGTATGGCGATATGGGGTATGTGCATGGGTATGGTGGAATGTACGATGACTGGCATGATGGGTTTTATTAAGTAGTGCTTCGTTTCTGAGACGCCGTGTTATCGTCAGCAGCAGTATGCTCTTGAGTGAGGAAAGACAAGTGATTGGATGCGCGTAACGTACGTGTGAAATCGCGTGCGTTGGTCTTGAGATGGAGTAAAGACATTTGAGTGCTCTACTGGGGATGCGTGAACTCATCGCCTCCATCCGCTATTTGACATTCCTACTGCTGAGGTAGCGATCAGTGAACCCAACCATCGATGCGTGCTCGAAAACATGGAAGGGTGGTGTGAATCGCAAAGTGACACGATGACTTTGTAGGCGCGCTGCAACCGTCACCCTTCCTCATCACGAACGTGAAATGAACGAAGAGTGAACTACAAACTTCGGCCAGTCTTCCAAGATCTTCTTCCGTCGTTGTTTTCAAGTCTTTGATTCCGATTTTCTTGTTACTTACATCAAAAGCCAAACCTTCCCTTGATCGAGAGCACCAAAACAAATCCCATGCCTTCAAACTACCAAGAAATCATCATGGGGGCCCTGCACGGTCTCCCCGACCGCGACGGCTACCTTACTCACCACTGGGACTACCCAGGTGGTGGCGGCGGCACTGCGCAATATTGGCGACGTGGAGAGCCTGCTCCAACTGGCCCCATGCCGCCTAATCCATACCCAGAGTACCGACGTGGCTTTGACGCTGGCTTCTGGCCGGGTATTGCTCAAGGATGGCATCATGGATATAATCGCGGAGCGTTCGAGGGCTATGAAAGGGGAGTAGAGGATGCTTGGGGCACTGGAGCTGTTCATGGAGAATATGCAAGGGGTTATGATCATGCCTGGCCGATGGCGGATAACTTGGGGTATGAAAGTGCGTATGATATGATGGATACGTATAATATGGATGGGTATGATGATCATGACGGGTATGGTTATGAATATAACGGGGAGTTTGAAGGGTACTACTGAGCGCGCTGAGTTGTATATGTATGTGCAGAGTTCGATGTGCAAGATCGATAGTAGTTTCCGATGCCTTGAAAGCGTTTCCGAATCTGGTGTACAAGCACGACTACAGTAATTCACGGTTCTGATACTTTCCTAATTAGGGGAACAAGCACGCTTACAGCGATCAATGCTTTGTTTTGAAACTTGCCTAAAAGGTAATGCAGATGCAATTCTAGCAGGGAATGTGTAAGAGTTGCAAGACTGACGTGGTTTGGCTTTTGTAAGGTCGTGAAGTAGGTATGTCAGTGTACCCAGACAAGCATTTTTGGAGAGTGAGGCACGATAAGATTGGAAATGTCTTAATGTGACAATATCGAAAAACGATAGATGATTGAAGAGAGTACGCAATGAGCCTGGGTAATGCATTCAATAGGGTGAGAGTGTAGAACGATACAGACATTAACATTTGCAGAATAGAGGTATCTCAGATAATAATGCGTAGGGAATCTGATGGCAGACTCGGCATAATGTTTTGACGAACACCGGCGCATTTCCATCGTCAGCTGTTGGATCGCAAGAAGTGTCAAATGTCAAAAATTGCTAGAGCGAGAAAAATACGGCTATTAATATTCCAATTGCATGCTGCTGAGCCGCAGCGGTTCGAGTGAAGGTCATAGAACGCTTGCTGAGGTATTGCGGGTTGGGTGGATGCCCACGAAGTGCGCGAGGTAATCAGGTACTAGTATATACGAGGGATGATGACGCTTGCCCCACCTATTTAATGTACCTCACTGAGGCACCTTCCTCACTCAGCCTAACGCCACGCTAGTGCCCGAGAAACAAGCCTCTCGTAGCATCACCAAGCTTTCTGCCCAGACCAAACAAGCTTTCGTTCCGCACCGGATAACTGCTCCATCAGGTGCGCTGTTTCCGAGTGGATACAACTACGATAGGCTGACCAGTCTAATGAGCAAGCCACCCACTGCGCGCGTCTCTGGAAGGCAGAATGTTCCACACAGTCAGCATTGTCTAAGCTATAAGAGGCAGGACAATTATATGTTCACCGTTCTCATTGCAAGGCTACTGCATATCATGCAGTCATTCGATACGATAGGTACTCCTGCCTGATTGCGTAGGAACCTAGGATTGAGAAAATAATGTTAGCATGACGCCAAAGTAATTTGCAGCGGCCGATCTATATATTGCGGACACCTGCCACCTCCCCTGGGACCTCTAAACGTATAGCTTCTTAGCTCATTTCACCCGTAATGCATATCTTAAGTTGGCTTTCGCTCAGTTTGAGCACTTTCGCAACATGCTCTCCACTTGAGTCTCATGCAGTTCATGAGAAGAGGCATGCATCGCCGATGGCATGGACCAGATCTTCGCGGGCACCAAGAGACGCCATATTACCCGTCCGGATTGGCTTGGCTCAGCGCAACTTGGAGCATTCAGACCGATTCCTGGAGGATATCTCTGATCCAGACTCACCCAACTTTGGTGAGAAACATCTTAAATATATGACCGTGTAATACGTTGACTGAGAATATAGGAAACCACTGGACTGCAGAACGGGTTGCGAACACATTCGCACCTCACCCAGAGGCGTCAGACTCTACCATTGACTGGCTCACCACGTCGGGTATCGATCTTGCGCGAATAAAGCATTCGAAGGGTAACTTATGGTCCCTCACATGGTGCACTTCCATCTCATCACTCATTACTGTCCAGGTCGAAACTGGGTTGAGTTCTCGGCCACTGTTGCAGAACTTGAAGGTCTCTTGAATACCGAGTATCACTACTACCAACACAAAGAGTCGGGCGGGTACCGCATTGCTTGCGACGAGTACGGACTTCCGCACCAAGTCCGTAAGCATGTCGACTTCATAATGCCGACCATCCAGCTTGATGGCTTGCGGCCAGTAGCCCAAGCCAGGGCAACGATCGAGGCTCCCGTAAATATCACCGGTCTCACTGGTATCAAGAGCTGTGCAACCCTGATTACAATTGACTGCCTGCGTGCAATATACAACATCCCTGTCGGAAAGTATAACCACAGCGGTAACCAGCTCGGCATCGCAGAGTGGGCAGATTATCTGTACCTCCCAGATCTCAAGACGTTCTTCGAGAACTTCACATCTCCAAGAATTCCATCAGATGTGGTACCAGAGTTCATCTCGATCGATGGCGGCAAGCCCGCGAACGCAACCGTGGCTCAGGCTGGTGAGGTTATTGAAAGTGCGCTCGACTTCCAGACTGCGTACTCGATCATCTGGCCACAACAGACTCGACTTTACCAGAGCGGTGATTCCGTCAACGTCGATTCTGTTGGCACATTCAATATCTTCTTAGATGCTCTGGTAAGCTTTTTCCCGGTAGTACTATTGGTAACACCTAACGTTTTCAGGATGGCTCATACTGCACATACCAAGGCGGAGACCAACCATACGTAGACCCAGCATATCCCGACCCCAACGAAGGCGGGTACACGGGCCCACTTCAGTGTGGAGGAGCACCTGTGAGCAACGTAATTTCTGTCTCATATGGCCAAATCGAAGGCGCACTTCCACGCTTTTACCAAGAACGCCAATGTCGTGAATGGATGAAGTTGGCTCTGCAAGGTGTCAGTGTCATCTTCGCATCAGGAGATTCTGGTGTTGCTAATAGGTACAACTCTGGCTACAACAACAGCTGTCTCAACTCCGAATATGGCTATGTCGACACTGAAGGTACGCGCTTTTCGCCATCTTTCCCGGCTAACTGCCCCTATGTAAGTCATATCTCCCCGTTCTGCTGGAGGCTACCCTGATAGCCCCTAGATCACTTCAGTAGGCGCAACAACGCTTCTCAACTCATCCATCTACGGTGGGGAAAAGGCAGTCGCGTCACCCAACGGCCCGCTCTCCTACTACTCTGGCGGTGGCTTCTCCAGCATCTTTCCGAGGCCATCCTGGCAAGAAAAGGCAGTCTCCAAGTACCTCTCCAAATACTCCCCCAAGTACGGCGAATCGGTCTTCAACTCTTCTGGCCGCGCATACCCGGACGTCGCAGCGCTCGGTCTCAATCTCGCAACCGTATATCTTAACAAGACACGTGGAGTAGGCGGAACATCAGCGTCTGCGCCAATCTTCGCGAGCATTATCAATCTCTTGAATGAAGAAAGATTGGAGCAAGGGAAGGGCCCGCTAGGCTTTCTGAATCCGACGATATATAAACACCCCGAGGTTTTCAACGATATCACAGTAGGTGGGAACCCGGGATGTGG
>TARA_R110002003_G_scaffold104_5_pt1 | contig 20511 bp, 22 predicted proteins | sample TARA_R110002003 | Tara Oceans TARA_R110002003 (sample SAMEA4396441) | marine metagenome | biome: Westerlies Biome; feature: [SRF] surface water layer (ENVO:00010504); material: water (ENVO:00002006), including particulate matter (ENVO:01000060) such as... | depth 5 m
AGCAATGCCAAGCAATATAACGTACGAGCATACACACCTGACGGTGACAATGCCTCTCGGAAGGGTCAGTACCGAGGAGGTTTCCATGATCCGTCGAAGTCCAAGATCAACGCGTATCTCAAGGTTGTAGAAAGCCGGACACAATTCGAGGAGCTACAACAACGCAAGAACGCTATTGCGGCAGAGTATGAAGAGAAACGACTGCAACTCACTGCAGCACAGAGCGAGGTACGAAGACGTGAGCACGACAAGAGCAGGGGCGAGAACAGCTACGGACCAATGCGGGAAGAGCTTCGGGGCAAGCAGAAGGCGCTGCAGGATAGTCGCGACATGCTGGCACGCAAGGAAAGAACGGTAGCCGATCTGCAATCCGCCATCAATCAGCTTGGCGCACAGCAGAGCGACTGGGAAGCTGAAATTGCTTCCGACTTCAAGAAGGCCTTGTCAAGAGATGAAGAGCAGATGCTCGTAACGCTCACGAGTACCGTCCAAGATTTGAGGCGTCAGAACGCTCGGATCAAGGAGGAGCGGGCAACTCTACAGACACAAAAGGTTGAAGCTGAGCTCGACCTGAACGAAAACCTCCAGCCAGAGCTTGACAGCCTCTTGGCCCAGCAAAGCGGCGCAGGCGGTTCAAGCAGCCAGTCGACACGGTTACGGGAATGTGAGCGAGCACTCGCAACAGTCGATCGAACCATTGCGACCATTGACCAGCAGATCAAAGAAACCGATGCACAGATCGATGAGATACAGTCACAGCTCGGTGAGCTAGAACAATCAAGAGCCGAGAAGGAGATCAGCAATCGGCAGCTTGCGAAGGCCATGGAGAAGCAGGAGCAGCAAATGGCCAGAAAAGACACAGACCGAAGCAGATTCACTGACCAACTCGCTGACGTCAAGCGGGAGATTCGCAACCTCGGGACTCTACCTGAAGATGTCAACCGCAAGTATGCGCGATGGGATGCCACAAAGGTATGTGTATGTGATGCAGCTGGTAAAGGGCTAGTGCTAACGGAATCCAGGTTGCCAAAGAGCTCACCAAGGTCACGTCCGCGCAAAAGCAATTCGCCCACGTCAACAAAAAGGCCTTCGAGCAATACGAGAACTTTACGCGCCAGCGCAAAACCCTCACCGACCGCCGCGGTGAGCTTGACACGTCGCGGAAGTCCATTGAGAACCTCATCGACGTGCTCGATCAGCGCAAAGACGAGGCCATTGCGCGCACCTTTCGACAAGTTGCCCAGGCGTTTAAGGAAGTCTTCCAGCAACTTGTGCCAATTGGCCAAGGTCGCCTCATTATCAATCGACGATCCGATGCTGATGTTCGGGGTCGAGCTGGCGACGACCAGAGCGGCAGTGACAACGAGGAAGAAACACAGGCGAAGAAAGGCAGCAAAGTCGCAGAGTACACTGGCGTGTCCATTGCGGTATCCTTCAACTCGAAACACGACGAACAGCAACGCATCTCGCAGCTTTCTGGAGGCCAGAAGTCACTCTGCGCGCTAGCGCTTATCTTCGCGATCCAGAAATGCGACCCAGCACCATTCTACCTCTTCGACGAGATTGATGCCAATCTCGACGCACAGTACCGTACTGCTGTTGCCGAGATGCTCAAGAAGCTCAGTGGACAGGGTGGAAAGAGTGGTGATGGTGGCGGCCAGTTCATTTGTACTACTTTCAGACCTGAGATGGTGCTTGTCGCGGATCGCTGTTATGGTGTCAGCTACTCGAACAAGACGAGTAGCATTGACGTGGTCGAAAGGGAGGCAGCTCTTGACTTTGTCGAGGGTATGCAAAAGGCGTAGGAGATATTTCCATCACTAGCGCTTTCGTCCTTTCAGAAGGCAAGTTTGTCAAGTGCTTGAAGGTCATGTTACGAATATGAAGTCGGGCGTTCAAGTCTATACCATGGGTATGTTACCAGGCAATGTAGTCTTCACACACTGGTATTGCTTTCCATCCTTTCAAGTCTTCCGCCGTCGTGTATGCGCGACCTCAAAACAAGCTCCAGCAATCTCCACTCCACCCCCTGCATCGAGCCTAGCTCCCATCCTCGCCTTGCTGTGGTACAGCGCTGTGGATTGCTGTAGGTATGCCATTCCCTCCCGCCAATCGCTCCACATCACTCTGACGGCCAATTTTCCCGGCGCCGTGCTCCGTTTAGGCGGTTCACGCAAAACGCCCACTACGAACAACAGTGTGTCCGACTCCGTTTCTTTGTCACGACATAACGACGCTAATCTAGTCTGTATGCAGTCCTAGTCTATCCAGATATCGGTTAGGCTGTTAAGCATGGACAGACTGCATCCAGTCCCAGCATTGAACTGCACGCAGATGGCCCTCGTCTATCTCGTTGCAGGGGCGTAATGAGCGCAGGCGAAGTGTTCCGGTCTCCAATCTCACCTGCTGGATCTGCACGCACGCATGTGAACAGCCACGTCTAGACCGCCAGGCCCCTCCGCGGAACAAGGAGCAATACTCCCAATGCAGCAGTTTTGCAGCCAGGCTGTCGAGTGCTGTAGGTCCACATGGCCGATCCCGATGCTTTTCGATGCAAGCATCTGGAGATTGTGAAATGTGCATTCACGCAATGGGCGGGTGCGTGTCTGAAAGGCCTTGTGTAGTTGTGGGCCATGACTGGACATTTGGCCGCTTTGGGGTGGGTTGGGGGTGGAGTCGAGTAGAGAAGTTGTAAGAGGAGGATACATGCCAAGATTGAGGATGCAGGCAAGCGCCCCGATGTTTTGCCTTATCACGATACAGGTTTTAAGTGGGGTCGATGCACATGGCAGAATATGTCGACAATCTCGTATCAGGTACCTGCTGAAAATGATGCGTTGCCCAATCCAGTCGTACGCTCCATCGTCACACAGCTTTCGCCCCCCTCACCCACTGTCCGTGGGTCAGAGTCTTGCATCATCCAGCTCATTGACCTATAGTCTGTCCTCTCACAGCCTTCACCCCCTCAATTCCCTAGCGCCTACACATTGCGGACTCCGCACCTCGCGGTGCGGAAACCCCAGCACGCTACCACCGGTTGTAGTAGCCCCCGCTCCTCGACCACTCCAATGTCAGCGGGGAACAAGTTCCGAGCGGCGTCGCCAGTTGTGGGACGCGGAGAAATCTTATTCTGCTGTGGATCCAGGAACCTTGGCGTCTGACGTACGCCAAACTTTAAAGGATGTGGGGTTATGAGTAAGAAGCTCTCTGGTTGGCGTTGGGATTGGGAGGTGTTGGCTGTACTTGTAGATCAGCGCATGCAGAAGCGTTGCACTCACGATTGCCGCTCCCAATGATCGTGAGAGGCGTGTTCGCGACAGGGAACATTCGGCATCACAGCCGAGTCGTGGATAAAGAATCGCAAACGGGACAAGGAGATTGTGTTTGGATGATGTAAGCAAACACCGTGATCTCAACGAAGTGATGTATCACGAAGCAATTGAGCATCAATTTGTGGGGAGTGAAGCAAAAACTTTCTCATTAAGCTGTCGGCCATGGATCGTGGCTCTGTTTTTGTAGTTGAATCTCATCATACACAATACTGTGTAGTCGCCATAGATATCATCGCTCAAGCGCCATTCCATCGTCAATCGTAACTATGCAGCTGGTCTCCCACCAGTCCCTGCAGCAGTAGAATACAAAGTAAAGCATCGTCAAGACTTTTTTTTACGCTCAAATTTACGGCAAAGCACCGGGGTATCGTAGAATGATTGAAGAAGTGTAGTCCAGCAAGAAACGAGGACAGAGACGGAAACCTTCAACAGATTCCGCGAAGCATTTCAGAGAAGGCAAAAATCATTGAAGCAACCATCCCATCAGAGAAAGCTTCGAGCACATCAGTGTCGACCTTCCAGATCGTCCATGTCTTCATCGTCGAAGTCGCGTAGCAGCTGAAGACCACCGAATTCGTCGTCAGGGTCAGGACTGGACGCGTCGGTTGGTTGGCTGGGTATGGAAGCAGTACTGTTATGCCGCTGACCCATGAGCTGATCCGTAGTCATGGCGCGGTTAGGTTGGCCAGGGTGTTGTGCTCCAGGGTTGCGCATGGGTGCCTCCATGCCAAGCAGGTCGCCTGCACAGCGAGCCAAATATTCGTCCACTGCCCAGAAACCACAGCCAGCGTGCCGCAGAACCTCATTCTTCAGGCTGAGTACCTCCTCTCGGAGCATGGCTACGTTCTCTTTGAGGGCTTTGTTCTTTGACGAGAACTCTCTCGCTCGTCCCTCTAGGCCGTTGATGTACTCCTTCTTGCGCTGCCGGCACTTGTGTGCAGCGACGCGATTCTTCTCGAGGTGAGACTGGCGAGCGGAGGAGACCTGGAACGGAAAGCCATCGGCAGTGTATGCCTCAACCATCTGGGGTTGTGACTTGGGCCTTCCCCGCTTGCGCTTTGGTGGCTGCGGGTTGGCGTCTTGCTGAGGCGGGGTGCTGTCGTTTGCTTGGCTATGATTGGCGGTCGCCTGTCTGCTAGTACGGCGACGTTTTGACAACGGCTCCTCGCTGTTTTGGTGTGATGAATGCGATTGCTGCACCTGCTGGTCCCGCTGAGGCCACAGCGGCTCATTCCTCAGCTGTTCCACAGGAATGGATCCTTCGCGGGCGTCGCGGGGTGCATCGGCCGGTGAGAGCTCCTCCGGTGGTGTGACCTGACCATATCGTTCGACGCTGGCCTGAGTGAGGACAGACGGCGGAATGCTGAACGCGGGGTTGTGCACTGGAGCCCATTTCTCAGGGTGGTTGTTTGGGTCGTTGAGGGCGACAAAGGCGTCATGGGCCCAGTCGAATTGGTGCGGGGACTCGACTTCCATCATGGTGGGCAATGGTTCCGTGGTTGCAATTGATTGCCTGGTCTGGAGTGCGAGGTCCGTGTGCTCAAGGCCGACGGTCCTGACGGAAAAGCGTGGGGAAGATGGGTGTTGTGAAGGTGTGGTGCAGTTGTTTGTTGTGATGTCCCGCCTCTCAGCGAAGGTATGGGCGACGCGGAAAGCACCTAGCATGTGAAAGGTAGCGAGGAGTTGGGCTGTCAAAACGCGCGAGCACTGGGGCAAAGGGAGCAGTTGAGTTTGGCAGTGGTCGAGGGGTGTAATGGATTTAGCTGGGTAGGCTAGCATGAGCGGCTTGCATGGCATTTATCAGACAATGGGGCATTCGGATGCAGAACTGAGAAGTCCATGAAAGCGCGCTTGTCAGGTCCGGCTAGGAGGGCCCGCTGATTGGCCGTATGATGTCACCGGTCGCCTTCGGATCGTCGATTGCGTGGGCATCGTTCTTGCAGTGACAGCTGCTAGCCGCAACCGGCCAAGCGCGTCTGCATCGGAAGGCATGGGCAAAGTAAACCGGTTCTACATGTCGACCTCTGAATGCTGAGCTGCAACACTTGTCGGTCGCCCGCAGGCGCCATACCGATACCGATACCGAGGCTCACGATCCACCATCTGTTGCTGTGCGCCCGCTCGTCGCCGGCTGCTGGGGCGAAATGCTCCTTCAACGCGGGTGCGCGTGTAGTCCAAAGCACATTACCAAGCAGTCGTGCTCCCCCTCCCCTCCCCTCACCATCGTGGCGGCCTACACACTAGCGCCAACCGCCAGGCTCGCCTCCGCTGCCGCTTGCGTATTTCCAGAAAGGTACCGCGGGCCGCTTCACTGGAACATACAATAGTCTATACGGCCCCTCGTGCTCACCCATCGCAAGGAACTTACCGCATCTACTCTTTGCTGCGCTCTTTAGGTGTCGCGCATCGACCCCTAGCGCTTCGCGAGGCACATATCACGTGACACCACATTCACCACACTGTATCCTCACTGGCCGCCGCAATCCGCTTCGAACATGCGCAAGCTCATCTACTATAGGGCAACCCTTGGCAGCATAAGCACCATGCTCTTTGTTGGCTGTTCACCACGACGCCCAACGGCCTCGGGTAAATTCGTCCCACACGTCTCGCAAGAGCGCTCCGCGGCGCAAACCAATCAAGTGCGTCATAATCGTCGTGCAAGCCTTCAGCCGCAGCCACCAGAGGACCTTCGTTGGTCTCTCGCAATTGCGGCTAGTGAGCGAAGGAGGCCCAGACAATACTGGCGTTGAGGCGCCCAGCTGTTCCTGGACCATCTAATTCGGAAGATTGAACGTGGCGACGACGTTAGGACAATCTGATATAAAAGAAGATCTCTTGCTCTGCCAAATCATCAACAAAAACGACGCCATTGTTCGAAATAGCTGATCAAGTGCAACCAGCGCGATGCCGGAATTGTGTCTGCTGAATCTAGGAATACGCAAATCTCCGTGCTTAAAGCGAGGAAGCACACCCCCAACGCCATTGCGATAGGGGGCTGTCTTTTCTCATCCTTAATTGGCTCCATCGCTTCGGCCCGAAAACTCACAGATCATTTACGTGTCTCTTCGATCCTCGCCACCCAAAAATCGCATCATCTGCCGATGCCAATCGAGAGTTTGCCCAGTCTGACCGACATGGACATTTCGCCAAAATCCCATGTTTTGATTTCAAATCCCATCATCGTCCGTGCGTCCAAGCCGTCTCACCCTTGCTCCGCGACATCATCCTGCATTAGACGGCTTTAGCACATAGGATCAGAAACCCCCGCTCGAATGCCTGCCATGGACGATGTAACGCGCCTAGGGATCAAGAAGGGAAATTGGTCTGCGACTCTACAGTGTAGCAAGCTGCCGCTATGAAAATGATCTTCGATTTGTACAACTGCCGCGGGTGTCGATAACGGCAACACTTCACCCGACACGTGTCAATTCAGAAGTATGCATGTCAGGAAATAGTGCCCGAATGGAGCTTCGAGGTGGCGACCGGGAATACGCTGGAGGTATGGAGATGTGGCAAAGCCCAACAAGCGAATGCCCTGCAGCACCAACATCGGATTGTTTGAAACCAGATCGTTGAATCGTCCTTCGCCACTGCCCTAAAGCGCCACACATTCTACACCGGCGTACCCTTGTGAACGACACTTTCCTATCAAGATTCACACTTAGACCAAGCCCCATACCTTATCTTGCAAGAACATCCTATTCGATGTGTCGTTGTGGGTCGCAGACAGTAATCTAGGATCAGCCTCTCAGCGTACGCTAGTATACCTCGAAACGCCCACTGAGGCCCATCCACGAGAATCCACATTCCCAAAAACTCCGGAGCAGTCCGCCGCAGCCCCGCCTTGTGAACGAACTCCACTCCTGACTCGTTCAGCGGGCTCGTAGAAGCTTAGCGTTGCCCTAGTGTTGCCCTGGAGTGGTTCGTGCTATCTTGAGCACTTTGGAGAAGCGGTAGAATACATGCAGAACCTCATCTGAGATCTCCTCATCTGAGATCTCCTGTCTCTGTGCATGGATTGTGCGGTGCAAGGAAAACCCCATACCGGGAGAAAGACGCGCCTTTTGAGAAGGGAGAAAGAATTGCATCAGCAGCTCTTCTCTTTTATGGCGAGGTGGAGGCTCGGGTTGGAAATATGTTGTTGCTAATTTGAGTCAGACAGGACGCGTTGACACTTGGGAGTGAGACGTGACCCAAACTTTCCATATCTTGATGCTAGGATGTATCACCAACGCCATTGTGATTGTAGTGCGCTCTGCTTGTATCTCCCGTATAGTCTAAGCCTACAACTCGGTCTAAATCCCGTATCCGATGTTCAGGCTGCTGGTATGTGAACGTACTTCTTGCCCTGGCGAAGTTTATCAATCAAGCCTGTGTGCCTCTTTATTCTGCACCGGTGTTTTGTTGTTCTACTGCCACATCGTTTGCCTCGCTAGCTGGTTCGGTCATGGAGCAGTCGATGTACCGTCTTGAAGTCGTTCCATCGCCACGATAGCGAAAATCGTACCACCATCTATCATAAGACAGCTGGGTTTCTGGTCCCGAATTATTTGCTGTAACCGTTGCCTTTTCCAGACCAGCAGCGACGATTTCGGAAGGGTTCAAGTAATGAACAAGCCTCCAACCACAAATACATTTGTAACCATCATCATACTTGTAACGATCACAGATCTTGTAATCAACATAACCCTTGTAATCATCATAACATTTGTTCAACGCCTGACTCCAATTGCACTTGTCTGGATCGGTGCGCGTCACCTCGAGGAGGAGTTGATTTAGCCCTTGTTGCTGAGCATAGCTTAGATCCATGCTCCTGGCCAAAGAACGCAGAGTACGTTGTATAGTTTCGCTCGCGACTGCTTGCAGTGAATATTCGTTCGATCGCGAATGGCTGATAATTGTGTTAAAAAAATCCAAGAATACATCGAGAGATGTTTTATCGTAGTCGATCGTTAGTCGCTCCTCCTCTTCTACAATCCCCATCAAGCCATACACTCTATCCAGCGAGTTCTCACACGTGTGATTGCAGAAATAATCCAAGCAATTCACCAAACTTAGTCGGCGAAGACCACAAGGATGTAGAGCTAGGAGGTCTTGACCACTCGAAGGAGGAACCTTGTACCTGTTGAATCTCATAAATTCGTTCATTCTGTACCAGAAGTCTCTGCTTGTGTTGTAGCCTTGAGTCATTACGCAGACGTGCTTGGCAAGTAAGACTTCCTGGACGATCCATATACGGGTGAAATACGGGTTGTTCAAGATGGTTTGAACATGTTCCAAGCCCTCCGTCTCCGTGCTCCAGGTGTCTTCATCGATCCCAGCTGCCGCAACTTGTAGCTCTCGGAGAGCGGACCCTCCCGCAAGCCAGCTGATGACAGTTTCACTCCTGCTATAGATAGTGGACATGAGGCCAACCTGGTGGTTCTTCTCTAGTGTTGATGACTGATCGATGCATATCTGATCGACCCAGACATAGCGTGGATTGAGTTGTCGATTCTCTGCGCAGTATTGTAGCAGACACTGATGCAAGTTCTCTCTGATTTCAAGTCTGCTGTCTCCATTCACGACAATCGCGAACAGCGGCGTCACCGGGCCCCACATATATGAAAGCGCGTCATAGTCTGGGCAGTCGTCGTAGTCGACCGTGCGGATCTCGCATTGAATTGTACCATCCTTGTCCTGCCTGAATTTGGCCAGGCGGATCTGCTGCCGTGATGTGTCCAGCGGGCAGTAGTCGTATCTTTTCAGAGAAGAAGCAAAACGAGGGTTGGAAGGTGTCTTTATGGTGAGCATGATGTATTTGAAAAGTGTGGTGTTGAAGAGATGTCCAAGGCTGGGGCAGTCTGGGATATAGGCAAGTCGGAGGTGGCTGTGCATGCAAGGCTGCCACAGCCACAAAACAACTCATTTCAGCCGGGTCAAGACGCCCTGCGTAGGTCGACCAGCACAAAAGGAAGCTCATAGTATATGCAGTAACCTTGATCGTTACATCTTGAACAGGGTAGCTGCTGTCGTATCGACCACAGATACTCCTGATGCTCCGCATCTCTTGAGTATGGTGAAATGTGAAAGGTACGCACGGTGATTGTGTATTGTGACGATCGAAGGGAAGCCTGGGACGAGCGCGAGGATACCGCCAGATTACTAGCGTCCAAGCGAAGCGCTCAGTCGTCCAGTCCTGAGGCAAGAGCCCCGCAAAACCACAGAGGCAAGAGCGACATCGAGCTTGTCACTACGAGCCAGCAGCGTCGTCTCTCACTCCATTTCGGTGCTATGGTGTACTCCACAGCTCTTTACAAAGGCGTCTTGAACACCAATGCAACATGATCATCTCCAGCCGTGACAACGGCTTCACCATTTCCTTGCACAAATCCCATGATGCCACCGCCCTCACCACCACCTCGATGTCCCTTCCACTCGCCCACAAGTCCCCTTGCAGCAGCAGCTGTACCACCCCGCGTGTCCCATCGCCTTAGCACACCATCGTAGCCCACACTTGTCAGCAGCCATCCACCCGGCCCTTCCTTCCTCACAAAGTCGATCTTGACTACCGCTTGTGGCGAGTCTTCGTCCGCATGTGCGTCCTCTATCCGCCTGCGGACGGCAAAGCGATGTGCAGTGTCGAACAGTGTGATGGAGCCGTCGACATTGCCGGCTGCCATGAGTGTGAGAGGCGGTGAGGAGAAGGATATGCATTCGACGTTGTCGCTTCCGGCTTGCAAGCTTGCGAGGATCTGGCCTGATTGTCCTGCTGATGATGCGCCGCCCTTCGCTGCCGCTTGCTTCCCGCCTGCTACTTTGTTCTTTGCACCGCCGCCGCCAGATGATGTCGATGCTGATGCGGGCGTGGTGAGGGAGAGTCGTGGCAGACCCACGATGCGGATTTGACCTTCCGGACCGCCAACCGCGACGAATGCGCCCGATGGTGGGATTCCGACAGAGTACAGCCCGCCTTCTACGCGGAAGCGCTCGTCAATACCATTGAGACCGACTACGGTCTGCGCATCTGGTGTCGCTGTGAGGCCTTGTGATGCTGCATCGCCAAAAACATCCCACACGTACAGACTCGAGTCTTCCGAGATGGTGGCCAGTAGCGAACCATCTGATGACCATGTACCGCCTGTGCAGGACTCGGTGTGGAGGTAGTATGCTTGTAAAACCTGCAGCTCGTTGCCCTTCTCGGTGTTAAGCTGGTAGACCCAAACTGAGCCGTCGTTTGCGCCGAGTGCGATTACGTTGGGGTGGTCCGGCGAAGGATTCGGGATGAGCCAGTTGATTTCTTCTACCTCTTGCGCCTCCGCCAGAAATTTCCATTTCTTGCCATCTGGGACGCCCTGCCATGCGCGCAACTTGCCATCCAGGCCCGCTGTCGCCACAAACTGTCCTTTTGGTTGTGAGAAGGTAATGCCACTAATTGAGTCCTTGTGTCCGTCAAGGGTAAACAAGCTCTTCAGGCCTTCTCTCTCCACCGGCGCTCCACCACTGGGCTGCACTGCTGCCGCCGAGGCTACGTCGATGATGTAGCCTATGTCGTCGCCGCCGCCCGTGGCTATGATGTCTTGGTGTACGGGGTGTTGCGCTATGCAGAAGATGCTGTCCTTGTGCCCGTCAAAGTGCGCGACTGAGTCGTTCTGTATCTCAATCTCCATCTGCATGTCCTGTTCGCCTTCTCCTCCCTCTTCGTCCGAGTCCATTGGTACATCGCCATCATCCTCTATGATTTCTTCCGCCTCGTCTGCCTCGAGCGTGGGGTCATCGTCGTGGTAGTCGATGTCGTCCTCTTCTTGGTGGGGCTGGTTCGGATTCGGGACTGCCATCACTGTTTGTTGCTCTTGCTTATTTGATTTGGAGAGGGAGTTGGAAGTGGTGTGAGAGGTAGTCGATGCCTGACTGAGAGCTTATGAGGCGCTGAGTCGTGTTGCTTAGAAATGCGATGTTGCACCTTCCATCAAGAACTTTTTTTGCGCCGCGCAGCGCGTCGGAGGGGCAATCGCCGACCCCACATACGTCATTTGTAAGCTCCAGCAGTCATGTACCTACTGCAGGGCTGTGCTATGGGAAGACGGGACGGCGCGGAGAGCATACTCAGAGAGGTTTGTATTCGAATCGCTAGATGGCAAGATTATGACGAACCATGTAGAATAGTTGCTAACATCTAATACTGCGCAACTCCGTCTAAACCGTCTACACCGCAACACAGACTACAACTTGCTTCCAGCTTTACGCCTCCTTTCCTTCTCCTTGTCCCTCAACAACCGCCTCAAGATCTTGCCCGATGGCGACTTCGGAATCTCGTCGATGAACTCGACGCCGCCCACGAGCCTCTTGTAGTGCGCCTTGTGTTTCTCCACGTGCTTCTGGATGTCGCGTGCGATGGCCCTGTCGCTTTCTTCGAGACCAATGGACGGCGATTTGACAACAAACGCCTTCGGTACTTCGCCCGCCTTGTCATCTGGCACCGGGATCACGGCGCAGTCGTTGACAGCGGGGTGGGTGAGGAGATGAGCCTCGAGCTCTGCGGGTGCGACTTGGTTGCCCTACTACAGTGTTAGCCTAGCACGAGCCAATGGTAAGAGACCGACCGACCTTGACTTTGATTAGCTCCTTTATACGGTCTGTGATGAAAATGTGCTCATTGCCTGATGGGGCTTTGCGGATAACAGCCTCATCACCGGTCCTCATGTATCCATCCTGGAAAGTTTCCTTGTTCGCCTTGTCGTTGTTGAGGTAGCCGAGAACGACTGCCGGCGACTTGACAAGCAGCTCACCGGGCTGGTCATAGCCAGTAATCTCAACGCCCTCAATGGTGACAAGCTTACACTCGATACCTGGCAAGAGAGACCCCGAGGAGCCGAACCAGATATCCGTGGGCGATGATGAACAGACAACGGTGCAAGTCTCGGTGAGACCTGTTCGCAATTAGACCATTGTCAGCAATATGTTTCAAATAACTTACCATAGCCTTGGCGGATTTTCCATGAGGGGAAGATCTTTTGCAAGTCCTCTGCGGTCTCCTGCCCGAGTGGTGCCGCACCTGTGAACAGGGACCACACGGAGCTGAGGTCGTACTTGGCAAGCATTTGTGGGTTCTTCGTCATCAAGATAATAATGGGTGGGACCTTGCTCATGTCAGCTGGCGCACATTACGGAAGCAAACCGATACATACCAAGAATAGCGAATTGATCTTGTGGTCCTGGATTGCCTGCAAGGTTGACGCAAATTCGAACTTGGGTAAGACAATGACCCCGTCACCGCGGTATACGCTCGCGTGGCAGATGACAACTAGCCCGTAAATATGCGACATAGGCAAGAGGCCGAGTACATTTTCCGTGTAGTCGCTCTGATTGCGAATGTCGTTGATCATCTTGTCTCTGTATGGCTTCTCGAAGGTGCCAATCTGCACTGCATCTGGTTAGAGAGCTGCAATGCAAGCGGTTGAGATTCTCATACTGGTGTTGGCAATGACATTGCGATGCGAGATCATGACACCCTTGGGCAGTCCTGAGGTGCCGCTGGAATAGCAGAGGAAAGCGGTCCTCTTTGCGCCATCGCCGGATGCCCAATTCAATGGTTCCAGGCGCTCCAGCTTCTTGCCCTCGCTGATGAAGTCATCCACCGTCTTCATGCCCTTGGGCGCACCTTTTCCGCCCGTGACCTTCTCCGGTAGATCTAAGATGTAGATGCGACTGTCCGGAATGCCGCTGTTCTTTGCCGCCTCTCGCGCAACATCTAGGAGCGGCACGCATGTGAACAGGGCCCCCGCGCCCGAGTTCTTCAGCTGGTACTCGAGCTCGGCAACGCTATAAGCCGCATTTGCGGGCGACTGGATGCCTCCAAGGCGGTGCGTGGCCCATGCTAGGGTCAGTGTGTCTACCTGTTATGCATCAGCGCTGTGCATGCTATGCCCGTCTGATGCGCTTACAGTGTTCACCGAGTAGACCGCGATGACCTTATCCCACTCGGAGCCCTTGTTCGGCTGGAAGCCAAGCTCCTGCGCTAGCCCTCGCGCGAGCCAGTCGACCCGCTCCTTGACCTCCAAGCTCGTGTACGTCTTGCCCGTCAGACCACAGGTAAACGGGTTGTGCGAGTAACCGAGGGGGTGTCTGCCATATCTCTCGTCCAGCATGAAATCGCAGATGGGGATCGAGTCGGGCGGGTCAAAGGGCAGCTGCGGCACCCACGACGGAGGAACGAAGACCATGTTGCGCGCTATCTCCGTGGTGTTAGTAACGTGTACAGTCGCAAGACGGTGCGCACTCACAACGTGTATACAGGCAATTGATACAGGTAACGGGATAATGCTCGCCGAAGAATCTTGCAGGGGCTACAGCTTTTAAAGCAAAAGGAGCGGTGATTACGCTAGCAGACAACTCGGATGCTGTCCGCTCCTCGCAGCCGACGCCATCGCCAGCTTGAGACGTGTGGAGAAAGCTGGGGAAGCCGAGGTGATGTACCAAAGGGGATAGCCGGCTTGGCGCTGGGGGTTGGCGACAGCAGTGCTAAACCTCAACTTCGATACTCACAGTTTTCTGACTTCTCGCATGCAAGCATGACCAAGAACAACGTGGTGATGATGTGCGCTGCTTCGCGTATGCGATGGACAAGCTGTGTACCATGGTTGCGAGGTACAACCATGGCTAGTGACCTGCCCTCGTCACCCAGATGTCGCAGGTGAAGGCGCGCAAGCGTCCCTCCATCACTTCTCATCTTCACCTGTCTTGCCATTGTTGCCTCCGCCCAATTGAGTCACAATCCAATTAAAGTTTGCGTGAGCTTTCTGTTGTCTTCCATCATCATTGTCCCTCCTACATCAAGCAACTTTCCAATCGAGACATTCCTCCTTTATCATGCAACCCGGCCATCAGCACTCAGTCAGCATGCAGAGGCCACAGCCTGTGAAGCGCAAGCGCGACTCAACCGACACCACCATCACGGATGTCTCGAGCGCCTGGGACGCCAACTCTGGAGTTGCGAGCTCCTGCTCACCAATCAGCGTTCCCGACCAAGACAGCCCCAAGCTCGACGAGTGTGCACCGCAGAACTTGCCCGAAGCTCGTGTTATCGAACGACAGCCTCAGATCGCGTTCAACTGGAACCTATATGCCACTGCGGCGTCACAACGACCCCGGCGGTCGCGTGAGAGTCAACCGCAATACGCGGATACCATCAGTGAAGAGTCTCTAAGCAGCGTGGAGGCGACCAAGCCTCAAGATACGATTGAAGTCAGGCCAGTGCAGCCATCACGGACCGCAGATGAGGAGGAATGCCCACAGACCGATCAGCGCCGACAAGCCTTAAAGCGCAAAGCCCAGATCTCGGTCACGGATGTCACCTCTCAACCTCCGCCGAAGAAAGCTAGAAAGGCACCAACGAAAAGAGCCAAGCAGGATGTCACATCAACACAACGCAAGCAGCCTGCAGCGCCAGTGTCACGCCAACCGCGCAAGCGCAAGGCTGAGTTGGAGACGTCGGACGAAGTACAGCCAACGCCCCCGAAGAAGGCCAAAACACTTCCGGTCAAGCCTCCCAAGCAGAATGAAAGCGATCAGTTGCCAGCCTTTGCTGAGGATGAGGCTCGTCCGCTTAGACGAATCACTCGTGGTCTCACTAGATCAAGGAAGGCTGTCTCACCCTCTACGATTGTGCAAGAAGAACCACCAGCCGGGCAGTCAGAGCATGCTTCTCTCATTGTTGTACTCAAAATGTCACAGCTTGCCAGAATCGGTTGCGAATCACCAGCACAATCACAGACACCACTGCAGCCACAAATTGCAATGACTGAGTCCGATGATGTAGCTGCATCAGGAGTGCAATCAGCCGACACGTCTGACATGGTCTGTCTATATCCACGTTCTTTTTTCATGTCTCACGCTAACCTCCAGAAACAGAACTCCAGCTTCCGAACCACGATGAGCCAGTCTTACCGTGATGTCCAAGAGCAGTGCGCTCAACCAGCATTAGCACCTGTCCCAGCATCTAGCCAAGGAGCCAGCTCATTCAGTTCGCAAGCTACACATCTCCTTCGGCCATATGACATACCTTCGTTGCCGACCGTCCAGGAAGAAAGCGAAGATCACGAGCTAAATATTTCACCAGCCAAGTACAACAAGGCGCCATGGTTGCAATCTCTAAATGCGGATGCGCTGGCTCCTGAGCTTCCTGCAGCAGCTAAAGCCGTGGACAGGCACGAGAACATTGGCGTTTCACCATCGGTTTCTTTCGCATCCACTCAACCGACGTTAGTGCTAAGCCAACCATGGGAACCGTCGAAACTCGTAGCACGAGAACTGGAGCAAGACGCGGATTCGGACGCGACAACTGAAGACGAGATGGAGTTTGATGTGCCAGTGAATAGCACAGAGCTATCTGATGTTCAAACAGACCATCTGCATAAGATAGCTGGTGAGCTATTTGCCTCTCGCAAACCAGGCATGACCAAGCCCGCGCCAACCGGTCAACCTGAGGTATGGGCAGACGGGCGTCAAGAGCTTTGCGAGACACTTCACTACTTCCGCAGCTATCAGAGCGCATGTTACTCCACCGGCGACTTTGTTCGAGGGTTCATGTTCGACAAAGTCGCGCACCCCCGAGACTACATGGACAGTGATGTGGTCATCTCAAGGGCTGGTGGTGGCTTGATCAAGGACAAAGACTCCGGTGAGATGAGGACTGGCAAAGATCAGGTCGAAGACACCAAGATTGTACAAGCACTGAAGAACTGCATGAAACACTTCAACCCAGTCGTTATCATCACTGGAGTCGATAACCCACACATTCCATCGCAGCCCCCACACCAGTACTGCGTCTTAGATTACTTCAAGCCAACGGATGTCTGGGTCGAGAAGAGTGGCAACAGCAAGATCTTGCGGTACCGATTTGAGAAGCTCAACACCAAGAAGGAATCATGGTGGAGGCCAACGACTGAGCATGCATCTATTGAGCTGGGATCTCTTGATCCACCAGTGGAAAAGACGTGCAAATGCTGCGGTGTGTCGTCCTTCCAAATCTACTTGAATGGTTGGATGTGCCTGCAGCCATCGTGTACTGCATTTTGGCACATCATAAACCACGGGTCAGCCACTCATCGACGATCCTACGAGCCCGATGAAGCATCTCTTATCTATGACCCTCGCTTCCTGAAGCGCAAGTCGCCTTGGCCCAATGATGACCATGAACTGCCACTAAGCTCCAACAGCCCCGAGCTATCCGGCTACTCCATTGCTGGCGAAGACACTTCGCAAGCATTCTGGTCAGGCATAGTATGCCCGGCTTGTGGACGCTGTAACTCACGTCTCAACTGGATGGGCTGGGACTGTCTGAACCCACAGTGTACTTTCAAGAAGCTGCCACCGCATACTCTCATCCCCGCAAAGAATATTCAAGAACCTTTCTGGCCGCTCACAGACAGCTACACCCTCTCCCGCGACACCCACACTCCACTGATCGATGTGTCCGTGAGCTTTTCCCACGGCTACCGCATCAACCGCTACGCCCTCCCCGGCATCTCTGGCTTCATCACCCACATGATCGCCAACCGCAACGTCATCTCGGAACCCGGCGGCCCAGATTCCATGTTCGAAGAACTGCAACAAACCGACATCGACCTGCGCCGCCGCGCCATGCCGAATGGCCAACTCAAAGGCGAAAGCTATTGCCGGCACTTTACCGTCAACTACGGCATGCCATACAAATTCATCGCAGCAACAGCAAGTCATCCCTTCAATGGCGTAGCGCGACCAATCACCGCAACGCGGAGCAGATTGAACTGGGCCGCTAAACACCTTCTCACGCAAGAGACCGGGAAGACCATGGACGAAGTATCGGAGCTGTGGGACGAGCAAGAATTCAACGAGGTCCTTGCGCTTGGATACTTCGAGGCGCAGAAGATCAATTACCACGACGACGGCGAATTTGGGCTCGGACCTACCATCGCTACATTGTCACTAGGTGCGCCTGGTACCATGCGTATTCGTATGAAGGCGCGACATTACAACGGGTCTTCGCCTGCAGGTGTATATGACGATGCGCCGCCTCTCCCAGGCTGCCAACAATACGACGAGCGTCTCGCACTCCAGTCTGGTCTCGAAGACTTGAAGCAGACCGATCCAAAGGCGTATCGAGCGCGCTTGAAACACATCCCCAAGCAGCTGAAGCTCAAGTCCTCTGGTAACGCCAAGGACGTGCTCAGGATGGAACTGGGCCATGGCGACATCGTCGTCATGCATGGTGCGGAAATGCAGAAGTACTACGAACATGCTGTGGAACATGCTGGCAAATTGCGCTTCGCGTTGACGTGTCGGTACATCGATCCGGATAGCTTGAAAGAGGAGGATAGGCCGGGCTATGTCGTTGGACGGGATGAAGGGGGGTATGATGGGTCGAAGGTGGGCTAGACAACACGAGGAAGAAGAAAAGAGGACGAAAGACTGGATTTGATGGACATAGTATTATGGAATCTCGGGTGCTATTTATGTCGGACAGAGAATCTCTGATGCTGTGCTCAAAAGATATGCTAGAATTTTGTTCCAAGAAGCGCCGTGAACTCCCCCACCTTCTTTCCGGTGAAAATATCAAATCTCCTGCTTCCACTCCTTGTTAAACGCTCGCCCGATGACCATTCTCCGAACCTCGCTCGTCCCCGCTCCAATCTCATAGAGTTTCGCATCCCGCAGTATCCTTCCCACAGGCACTTCGTTCATATACCCCATGCCGCCCATGAGCTGCACCGCATCCGCGGCAACCTCGCTCGCCCTCTCGGCCGCATACAAGATGGCGCCTGCGCAATCCTGCGTCCGGACTTCAGGGTTGGCATGCGACTCGTCGACGGCGCGCGCAACGCTGTAGGTAAAGCTTTGCGAAGCGCGGAACTTGGTGTACATGTCTGCCAACTTGCCCTGCACGAGCTGGTTGTGTGCAATCGGGATGCCGAATTGTTTCCGCTGGTGTGTGTAGGGCAGCACCGTGTCTAGAGATGCCTGCATCAGCCCCAGCGGTCCGGCGGAGAGGACGAGGCGCTCGAGATCCAGACCCTCCATCAGCACGCGCACGCCGTGGTTTACTTGTCCTAGGACGTTCTCTTTGGGCACGAAGACATCGTCGAAGACGAGTTCGCCCGTGTTGGAGCCGCGCATGCCTAGTTTGTCGAGCTTTTTTGTGATGCTGAAGCCCTTTGTGGATGTTTCGACGATGAAGGCCGTGATGCCTTTGGAAGCGGCATCGGGCTGCGTTTTTGCGTATACGACGATTGTGTGTGCGTCTGGGCCCTACGATTCCACTGTCAGCCCAGTCCCGCTTCAACGCTTGAGATTGGCAAGAGACGTACGTTGGTGATCCACATCTTGGTTCCATTCAGCAAATATCCGCCATCCACCTCCTTGGCCGTCGTCTTCATACTAACGACATCACTCCCCGCCGAGTGCTCCGACATGGCCAACGCGCCAATCTGCTCCCCACTAATCAGCCCGGGAAGGTACTTCTTCTTCTGCTCTGCATTCCCATTCAGCATCAATTGATTCACACACAATTGGCTATGCGCCGCATAACTCAGCCCTATGCTCCCACTCGCCCGCGACAGCTCCTCCATGACAACGCAGTGCGCTTGGTACCCCATGGCCAGCCCGCCAAACTCCTCGTCCGCTGTTATGCCCAGAAACCCCGCTTCGCCAAACTTCTGCCACATGTCGTTGGGGAACGCATTGTCGCGGTCTGTTCTCGCGGCGACTTCTTCGGGGATCTCACGCCGTGCAAATTCGCGTACTGATTCGCGCAGCTCGTCGAGGTCGGCTTGTGTAGGCGGTGCGAAGTTGGTCGGGTGCTTTGTGGAGGCGTGGCGGCGGGCGTTGACGGCGGCTAGGCGTGCAGTTTGGGAGGAGCGGATGAGGGGGCGAGCGGTGCGGGAGAGGAGGCGGGGTGTTAATGAAGCCATTTTGCGTGCAACTGTATGTTGGAAGCTTGCAAAGGCGTGGAAGTCGAGAAAAGCAGTAACGTGTGTTGATGGCTCGGTTTGCAGCGGCTGTACGCGCCGAGGCTCCTTCCGAGCTGGGAAATGCGGAGAGTGCACGGTGCCATGACGGGTGCCATCTGGGGTAAATCGCTACACGTGAGCGGCTCAATTCCGTCCTTCATCCCATGCATCACAGCACTACGCAACCACATAGCAGCAATTGGAAGCAATCAACTTTTGTCCATGCTACAATGCAGTCCTCTTACAGCTCCTCGACCTTCTTCATCTCCCTCCCATTGCACTCCCCCACATCCAGCGCCACCAAAAACCGGCTCACAGCATTGTACGCCGCAATCGTCGCCGTCAATTCCACCACCTGCTTATCGTCCAAGAACCCCTTCAACGCCTCAGCAGTCTCATCCTCAACCTCCACCCCAATCGTCATCTGATCCGTATACACCAGCACCGCCTTCTCCTTGTCCCCCAACACCCCCGTGCCCCAATCATTGCGCTTCCAGCCGCGCCCGTTGACAGGTGAGTCGAAAACAGCTTGCAGTGTATCCTTGGAGACGCCGGCCTTGAGCGCCAGAGCGGCGTGGATGTCCCATTCGTGCACGGCTTTGTTGAGCACGGCGACGCGCGAGATGGCGAGCTCTTTGAGGCCTTCGGGCACGCTGGTCTTGGTGCGGATCGCACCAATGAAGGAGTTCCAGCCGTCGGCTACGGAGGGGTTGTGTAGGAGTGCGAGATCGAGTGGGATCAGAGGACGCGGCTTGCGGCGCTCGGCGATGCGTTCGTAGATTGGGCGAGATTCTTCGTTTGGTGGCTCGGATGGGGCGTATGGGACGCGCATTTTGAGGGTGGGGGATGTGGTGAGTAGTCGTAGATGTGAAAGGCTGTGTGTCAGTCGAAGTAGGTTCGGATGGTTTTGTTTGGAAATGGCGCGACCAAGCATTAGACTCGAAAAAGTGGGCGCATGGGAGCCTTATATACGCTGATGCACATGCAGGGACTAAAGAGAGCTTTCCCCACAGTGACCATGCGACCTGCGATCTCGGATGAGCGCATGTGGCTTATGAAACACGTCTTAATCCACGATGCTGGTAAGCGAAGCATTGTCATCGCAGCCCAGAGAATATGGGGTTTGCACAATCTGGTCCTCTCATTCATTTTTGAGGCAGAACTCTCGAGATGTCGCTATATACAAGATGGAAATATCAAACGCCGGGATATGC
>TARA_R110002003_G_scaffold143_3_pt1 | contig 20505 bp, 19 predicted proteins | sample TARA_R110002003 | Tara Oceans TARA_R110002003 (sample SAMEA4396441) | marine metagenome | biome: Westerlies Biome; feature: [SRF] surface water layer (ENVO:00010504); material: water (ENVO:00002006), including particulate matter (ENVO:01000060) such as... | depth 5 m
GCGGGTTCCATGCGGACAGTGCGATGGACTTTATGCATTTGGGTGCGGGGTCCTGCTGGGGCGGAAGGAGCGTCTTGACTGCGCCCGAGGACTTGAAGTCGTAGTCTGCCAGCGGCGACTGCTCGGGGCCGTCCTCCTTGGGCTTCCCGGACTGGTCCAGGCCGACGGTGTCGTGCAGTGAGAGCCCGGCGAGGATGCCGTGCAGCGCATCGGTGCGGTCACCAGCAGCGCCGATGAGCTCGCGCACGCGGATGACGTGTAACCGGGCCTCCTTCTCCGTGTATGGGTCTTCCTTCACCTCCAGCACAGAATCGGGCCCCAAGTCGGCCACTTCCGAGAGGTCGACGAAGTCGTTGATGCGCTGGCCCTTGTGCTCGAGATGGAAGCACGAGTACTGGAAGGTGTGTGGCATCTCGATGATGGACTGTCGGAGATCTTGCACCTGCTCGGCGGTCGATATCTGCTACTGTAAGCTGCGACGTCTAATGGCGTGCGCGTGTGTGCGGACCGTCATGGGCATCTCGAATGGCTCGTGGGGCAGCTTGATGGTGACTTGGAAGATGTCTGCACATGATCAGCTCCTTCTCCTCCCCCGCAAGCCTCCCATTGACATACTGTCTGGCGGCTGGCCATTGGCACCCTCCTCGTCAGTCTGCTCCACCTGCACAGTCGCATCCTGCTCGCTGCTGGGTGCCTTCGCGACTTCTGCTGCGCCATTGATGTCAGCCATTGCTGCAGCAAGCTACGGCGGTCCAAAAGTATCACCAGATTCAGTGCTACTCAGGGTCGCGTGTGGTGTGGAGAAGCTCACCGGACTTGAGGGCGTCATTGCTGCTAGCGGCCATGGTTGCGGGCGATTCGGCACACTCTACAACCCCAGGAAAGAACAGCTGCGGGGGCAAAAGACGGGTCTAGCAGGCGAGGAAACAAGACAGAGAGAGGTCATTAATATACAATGGCGCACGCTGAGGATGTGGAGGAAAGACGCTCTCGCTGCCGCATGACATTCTCCAAAACTTTTTTCTGCCGCAAGAATGGCCGGAGAGCCGCTAACGTTACCGGTAGCCCGCCCACACATCCGAGGATCAAACGGCCCCCATGCTGCATCCATCATCCGCCTGAAGTCTATTCCAGTGCAACACTCGAAGCTGCTTGCAATCCTCGTTGGAACGCGGCGGTCAACACCAGAGTACGCTGTTTGCGGTCTTCACCTCCAAAATGCACCGTCGCTCAAGCTCCAGCGCGCAACTTGGCATCACGCACTGGCCAGCTCAACTCGGCATCCACTTGGTATTCAGCTAATTATCCCTGAACGTCACAGAAGCTCACAAGAATAACACTGCATCACTCTCGTTCTCATCTTAACCCATCTGTCTCCTTTAGTCCGTTTCTCGTTTTCCTTTCCTTCTCTGTCCAGGTCCATTGAGCTTGCATGTCTTGCTGCGACCAACGTGGGTTGACACGCGACACGTAATGCGGGCGGCGCCGCAACGGTAATAATGTTAATGCTACGACCGATTCTAAGGCCCCAGTTTGCGCGCGCCCATGTCGCGTTTCGACACAAGCAACTATATCCCTTCTTGCAGGGGCTGCAGCATGCGGGCCCTGGCGCGATAAAGGCATGCAAGCCCACGTTTACACGCTCTCTTACTGGCCAGACTGGCCCGCCCACTCCTGGAAATGACGCCCCAAATCCCGTTGACGATGCCACTGAGCACGCGCAGCAGGAAGAGGACCAGCGCGAGGCGAAGAAGCAAGCATGGAGGAACACGGCTTGGAAGATGTTTGAGGCAGCCGCGACCACGGGAGCCAGTATCTTCATTCTCGGCTGTGTTGGGATCGGGTACACCAAGTACTACAAGTGGAATGTCATTGAAAAGATGGAAAACGCGTTTCGAGAAGGCGACCCGGTTCTTGATCTTGCGGCGAGTGGAAAGGAGGTGTTTAGAGAGCCTACGCGAACAGAAGTCACCCATGATGATGGAGAGGGTGACTGCGATCGATGGATCCCACGTGACGAGCAAGAGAAGATTGACAAGATCGTATGGGGCGAGACTAAGGGCCGCTACCATTTGTTACTCGGCGAGAAGGGCACCGGCAAGAGCTCTATGCTCATAGATGCCATGTCGAAAGTGAAGGGCGAGGGCTGCTCAATGATGGAGGCGCATGCAGATCTTGAAGTTTTCCGCATCCGGCTGGGGCGATGTCTGGACTTTGAGTATCATGAAGACAACATCGGATCATTGTTTTCGATCCGCGGACCACGGGATGCTGGTGCAATCCTGGACATCGAGCGAGCTCTCAACAAGCTCGAGAAAGTCGCGCTGAGAAGGCGACAGAGGGTTGGCCGGCCGCTGATTCTGATTATCAACCAAGCGCACCTAATTCGCGACGATGAAGACGGCCGCGATCTCCTCGAGCTCATTCAGCAGCGCGCAGAGCAATGGGCAGCCTCCAATCTTGCCACTGTCATTATCAACTCGGACAAGTACTGGGTGTTTGAGCGACTGAAGCACCACGCGACTCGCATGGAGGTGCATCAGATCAAGGATCTCGGCAAAGAGCAGGCAATGCAGGCGCTCCGAAACTATCGCATGAAGTACTGGAAGGAGCGACCAGAAGAATCGCTACTCGAAGAAGTATACGACAAGATAGGAGGCCGACTCACCTTCCTCAACCGAGTCGCCAAATCCGAAAACATGGTCGCAAAGTGCAATCACATCTGCGACATGGAGAAGATATGGTTCCTGAACAACTGCGCCATCCTCGGCGAAGAAATGGACGACGACGTCATGGACCAGCAAAAGTACGCGGTAAGTCTCTCCAGCATCCCCATCTCCCTGCCCGCCATGTACTGACACCCAACCCCCAGTCCACAGCCATGGTCCTCGCCAGCGCCCTCTACAAATCCTACATCAACATGGACCAAACCTACGACCCGCAAGAAGGCCACATCCTACCTCAAATCCCGCTGCATCGCGCACGCTTTATCATGACCCGCTCCGACTTCATTCGGCAGCACCACGACCTGTCCATCTTCAGCATCGACTCGCACGCCATGGTCCGCGCAGACTCGGTGCCCATGCAGCGCGCCTTCAACGAAATCTGCAGCGAGCCGGGCTTCGAAGAGTTCCTGGAAGCGACGCTAGATCGCATTGGCGATATCGAGAGCTTGGGCAGGACCAAGGAGCTTACGTTCAAGGATCTGTGGGAGGGAGGGAAGTATAAGATCACAACGAGGGATAGGAAGGGGGAAGTGCAGGGCGAGGTGGAGATGGAGGCTGTGGGGGGAAAGAAGGATGATGAGGACCGTGATGATGACAAGGATGATAAGGATGATTGAGATGGGACGGACATTGCATGAGAGATGAGGTACGCTTAGGCATGTGTTTGGCGCTCGGTCAGCGACTGGGTCTGCACGAGATGGATGTCGGGATTGTTCTGGGTGGTCTTCTTGTACGCTTCTTGGAAGGATGATACCCCTTCTGTGTTTCCTATGTCGCTTAACCACTGTCTATAGTTACCTATCCTCGTTATCATTGCATGAAAACATCAATTTCGCATGGTTCATATTCTGTCATGCTTACCTATCTGCTCTACTCTGTATGAGACGTCACTTCTCGCTCGACATGGCCGTTTCCCGCACTCCTTCGTCGAGCCACGTTGTAACCACTGCTCTAGGCTCCTGACTCCGGCATACGCTGTTATTGAAACACGTTTGTTTTACTGTTTTATAAGAACTCTTCAACCAAGCCATCTGCAATTTAAACTACTTCCCCGTCCAGACATTTATATGCACACGCCACCACCCTCAACCCCCGTATCTAAGGCCACAAGAACAAGTACAAACGTTAGCATTTACGCCACAGCGTGTATACCGTCCGTCATCATCAATGTAGTTCTTTGGTCGCGCCGACGTAGTTCTAAGTTATGTCCAGATTTTTAATAATGGGACGACACTTGCGAAATATCACAAAACAGCTCTACTTCCGTGCTTCACGCAATTTATTCCTACTAGAATAAAAAGACAAGTAGCAACCTCAATAAACTGTAAGTCATCTCACTGCCCTCGTCTAGCCGATCATGTCTCCCATCTTCACTCCAGCCCCCCCCCCAACCCCCACCTGTCTCTCTCAAACCCGGAGAAAAGTACATAAAGTCTCTGTAATTGCGACTCTTTCTCTGGTCTGCGTCCGTCGCCTTTGCTTCACCGCGCACTTTGCACTCTATGCACCACTGGAGATATCCAGAACTTTAGAATTAAAAGGATAGGTTATTTGTAGAGGACTTCCGACACGTGTATATCTAAGTTAGACTCGTACCTGCATGTATGTACCCCTTCCATATTCCCGCGCAGTATCAGATATCCAATAGACGCATATCAGTCGTGCTGATTATGCTGCTGATAGGTCGACTGATACATTATAGCGAACACAACAAACAAGTTCCAAGAACACGAATTTTGAGCGTAGACAGATACAAAGCTGAAGCGAGTAAGAGTCTTCGATGGGATTAGTGGGAAAGCAGCAGAAGAGAAATGATGCATCGGTCTTGCTTTACTTGACATGTATGTTTTTTAAAGTAAGCAGCATTTACCTCTTCTGTCCCGCTCTCATTTTCAAATATTTTGGAAAACCGTCACGTACATCTTCGATATGTGTATGCGAGCAGTTCGCCGATTTGTTCGTCTAGTGTCACATGGTCTATTATGTCTATCTCCAACAAGCAGGAACTGTACGATTTTGAGCGCAGGTACTATCCCGGTTCGTGGTGCTCCATTCCTCTATTCTCCACACGACCGAACTGCGACATATCTTTGTTGCTAGCGATAAAGAGCTGATGCCAGGAAACCCAGGATATTCAACGAATTTCATTTGATCAAGTGGTATTGTGTAATTTTGCATGGGAAGAAATTATTCGTCGGAATCGAAATGACGAATTTGTATACCCGCCCGCTTACATTTGACCGTATTTAGCTTTCCCGTACTTGGCTGCACACTCACGAAATGCTTCACCGTTTGCTCACTCCGAGGTCACCCGAGATATCTCTCCGGACTACGACTGGACCTACCTTCAATGCTGAAGTAGCACGAAAGATTATCAAAAGCGGAGCATGGCATTCCGTATGACATACACTATGCGCATTAAACAACATCAGTCACCTTGATCTACCCTCAGGAGCGGTGTACGTAGCCATCCGGATTCCGCAGACCCGGTCGCGAAGCGTAGTACATGGCCTCGCCATGCGAAATTGCAGGTAGCAATCGCAACGTAGCATAGCACAAGTGTCTGTGCCTATTCACTGAGCACCATGACTGTGCTGCCATCTCTCGTAAGACACATCGGGCGGGTAGCGGGAGGCTAACACGTGGGTATATCCGTCTACAATCCAGGCTTTCGGAACTCTGACTGGGAACCAATCCATCTCACCAACATTATTGCTGAGATGAGATTATGCACAGTCTGGCGCACACGTTTGGTAATGGTGGTCAGCATAGCCTGCGTGGTGTGCAGGAAAATCGCGGTGCGCGTAAGGCTGACAACAGGCCATGCGGTCAAGATTTATGCGTGATCTTCCAAAATAGTTTCTTGACGATATTCCCGACGACCTGGGTGACGAATTGGCGAAGTACCGATGGGGCAATGGTGACGAGCTGCAAGTAAGGCGCAGTTCGCTCGACTCTGCATACGGGGCAATGGCGAGAGTTGCCGTGCTGGGATCAGGTTGAAAGGTTGCGATAACAATATCGTTGTCGCAACCCAGAGGCTGCTCCTGTCCTCGCACCAAGGACTTGCAAGCCGAGTCTTGGGATTGGCGCGACGTAAGGCGCACTTTTGCAGCAGTGGAAAAGCCACGGTATCGATAGCACCTATCGATATCGGTTAGCCCGTCATGGTAAGTATGCAGCTCGCAGAATGGCGCCGAGATCTTGTGGAACTGACACCAGCAAGGTGCTTTTTGGAAGCACATTTCGGGCTCAACAATCGCTTGTGTTACTTTTGCTTCGAAATGACGCAACGAGGGCCTTGAATTGAGTGAATGCTGAAGAGTTCTTATGCTATCAGCCATGGTGCAGCAAACCACATGGCCGGCTGTGGCGAGAACTGGTGTTCGTTGTCTGCCGTCAGCCTTCATGCAGCCTGCAGACTTGCTGGCAGCTGGGGAGAATGGGATGACAAGTATGACAAGCCCGACATAGCGGCCCTCAGTTCGGCGCACAGTAGCACCGCGGCTGCGGAAGCATGCGAGGACGCGAAAACAAACCTCCTACCGGGAACGGAGATAATGTTCTTGGCATGTGGGACAAACGATCTCTTTACGACGTGCAGCCGGCGAGAACACCAGAACTGGATACCGCGGCGTGGAAGAGCATGTGAGTACCACAGTGTCCAGCCGTGTTTCCGAGGGAAGGCAGAAAGATGGATTGTTCCGTGATGGTCGCCGCCGTTGGGCGCCGGCGTGAGTGATCGTCAGGGACAGGCCGAGGTTGTATTTGCATCTGCCCAGAGGTGAAGTCATTTGTGCTGATCGCTGTCCTCTTCAAACGACGGACGGCACCCATGAATGGATAAGCAGGTTATCCGCTTGCTGTTGGGCCTGCATGGTGATGCAGGGCGATTCCTTCGACGCAATAGACATTCATCGGAGTTGTGCTTCCTGTTATTATCGAGCAAGCCTGCGTGAAACGTTGCAAATATCACAAGCCATATTGCCCAATCGAGGCAGCGTCCACCGGCTAAGTCTCGCCGGCTGTGTATTCCATCAAGCCGGACCTGTCAAGACGATGACCGGCCCGAGAGCTTGCAGCAACCTCGAAAGTCGCATCGTTACAAACTTTATGGAAACATAAACTTCGTCGACTGACTCAGGGCATTCTCAACGGAGAAAGTTCCGCTGGATTTCGGCGACGCGGCTTCCAGCAGCCAGGCGAAGGCCCACAGCTCATAGCTCCACGTGTGTGCAGGGTTTCCAGTGCAGGTCTTGGTCCTTTTCGATCACCAACCCCTGCTTCGCTTCCATCGGAGTGGACAGCCGCTGCAGATTGCAGTAGCGCGCTCAATGTGGTCGACGAAACCGTTCGCCAGAATCCACTTGCCCGTCTCCCCGCAAGCCCAAAACTCACAATCACAATTTCGAAAAGCTTTCAGTGGAGACTGCCGTAGCGCGCTGTCAAGTCGTGCTTCAATGAAGAAAAGCCGCAGCAGACAACGATGCTGCTTGTAAAAAATGTGAGGTGAGCTCGAAGGAAGACGCCCGATGGGACGCGCTCGAGGCCAATGTCCTCCCTTGGGCACACCTACCCTTGCGACCATCTGCCTGCGACTCAGGCGAACGCAATGTCTGCCATGACAGACAGACATCCATGCTAATCGAACAAGCAAACCGCGTGGCTCTCGCCGCATCGTCGCTTGTTGAGAGGGCTCTCGACAGCGATGAATGCTGATGGTAGGTATGCCGTACGTGTGCCTGACTGATGACACTGGCCCATCCTTGTCGACATGTCTTCGGCAAGGGGTGAATGGGTTGACTGGGAAGCGACTCGCAGCCAATCAGCATCGCCGAGTGAGTGCGAATTATATTATTGGCGCAATGGCATCAGGCAGATGTGGAGGGTCAGCAACCGGCTGGCAATATGGAGCACCTGCGACAGTACGAATGGGCGAGCGCTCCGTGTCAAAAGCAACCTCATATCGACGCGGCTTGTTCATGGGAGAGCGAGAGTCGCCTCGGACAATGACGCAGCGCGCGACAGATCGAATTTTGGACGAATGCCACGGACTGTGCGTGAAACCGGCTCCAGGCTGGGACCCCGGCGGGCGCAGGAGCGTCGCAGCGAACGAATCCGGGTGGATGCTTGCATGGCAACCGTGTCCTTGGAGCGGAAGGCTTGCAGCGATCTAATGGAGAGAATGCGACAGATCTGAGAGCAGCGTCCAAGTTCTTGCGCCGCAGTGAGTCAAAGGGACGGGCACTCCTGGCGACAGCTCAGACGTTGCGCTGCGACGGCCGTATCTGCTGAAACCTGTCGCGCTTGTGTGGGATAGATGTCCAGTGACATGTAGCTGGCCAGAGACCTTGCTCGTTTGGGCATGCTTCCAGAAGACGTGGTATATACCCAGGCGAGGTGGTGTGGCGCCGACGGCTCCACTCAGCGAGCCGGCCAACGCTCTCATTACGGTCGTCGGCGCGATGCTCGTCGTGGGCAATCAATCATGCTCACGGCGCTGCCTGGAGATGGCGATGGCGAGTCGCATGTTGCTACATGAGGCGCAGACGTTGGGCGCTCCTTCCTCAAGCTGCGCGGACGGGCAGGGCGAGGCAGGAGCGGGCCAGGACGGCAGGAGCATCCCACGTGGAGAGAGACAGCGCGATACACAGCCAGGCAGGCGCGATAGAGGGACAAAAGCAACGTCGCTGCGTGCTTCATGGCTGCGATGCTGCGATTGTTCTGTGCTGTGGTTTGGGGCGTGTCCTGTCCTATTCACTGCGCCCAGCACCTCCCAGCAACCGGGGCGACGGATGAGGTGCAGCGAGAGACAGCGTTTGATTCAGGACGCAGTGGGCCCCATCGGGGAAGGCCATCCGCGGCTTGAGAGGCGCTTCCACGCTTCTAACCTTCTGGCATTGCTTCTGGCGCGGAGCCAACAGACGCGGCACGGCGAGTCAACACCAGTCAAAGCAGCGCGCGGACGGGAGCGCTGACGCTGTCTCATCTCAGCGTCCATGTCTCGCCTGCCAGAGGCGCGAGTGGAAGGGGGGTGGCAGACGGCGACAAGACGACAGCAGCCGAGATGTATGACTCTACGGCCGCCACGCTCACGCCGCCCATCTCTGTCGGCGATGCGACCTGGCAGCGCAGCGGCGTGAATAGCTGCGCATCCTGCACTCCTCGGCATGCATCCCAGCGACGGCCGTTGGTGTTTGGCCCTCTGTGCTAGCGCTGCAGGTACGGCCCTTAGCGTGCTGCCCACGCAGGGGATAACCTCTCCGGTGGATTCAGCTGCGCAGATCATCCTGGCTCCCTGTCTGTGGCCGCACACAATTTCTGCCAGAAGCAGGCCTGCACTGGGCGACAGGGAGCTAGTTGAAACAGCCCCGAAAGACCCGTCTGCTCCCGGCACGTCATGTACACTGTGCTTTTCAGGAAGCAGAGCACAGTCGCTCATTTCATTTGTCTCGCGGCAGCCAAGTCAGGCCCCCTTATTGCACGGGTGCCTCCACGTTTATAGGAAGGGCGCGCCCTCTGGCTGGAATCTTGCTTCATCTCCCATCTCACTCCCTTCGAGCTTCACTCATTCCTGCTTTCACCGAGCGAGCCCAGCGCACTGCCTGGCTGTAGTCCACTGGTACACGACACTATTTAATCACCTCGCCCATACGCCGCTCCGCCCTGTCACCCCAGGCTCACCCGCTCGCCCACCACACTCGTTCCCTTTGCGTTTGCCGGCCATCATCGTACAGGCCTTTACTCAGCTGCCGCTGACACGCTGCATCTCCATATCTGTAAGTCCGCCCGTGGTGTTGGCTCTGCCATGTCTATATTTGACCCGCCTGTGGAACCCATGCTGACATATAAAGCAGCAGACACACCCGCCGACAACATGATCTTCAGAGAATCAGAAGCAAACAACATGGGACGCGGTGCTTACGATACGACTGGCACGCCCAAGCCGCCGCCGCCACCGCCCAAATAACGCCTGCGCATCGACTCTCGACGGACCGCCTCTTTTCCTCGCTCGCTCCGCACTACCGACCTGGTTTCGCATCGCAATCCATTACCTGTTATGTGCCGCACTCGCGTGTTCCGTTGGGAGCAGAGGGATGACATCGTGCGCGTCGTAAGTGAATGGCCACGCTACCTTGCATGAGCACCCTGACTAACCAATATATGACTGCAGCCCTACTCCAATCTCACACCACAACACCACCGCCGGCACCGCCGCACTCGTTCACTGGCGCACTTGTTTCGACCCGATTCTTTCGGGATTACCGCCTTTTAATAATCAGCGACCACTTCCTTTCCCGAGCAGCCCAATACCCCTGCGTTTCCGGTTATCCAGCGTTGTCGAGCGACTCCCAGCGACACTGCCGCACCCTTGCGTTTACCCTTAGCGACTCTCCTTGCGGCAAAAGTTCTTTTTCACCCGGCGTTTATAGACTAGGATACGGCCCAGGCATAGATACCAAAATCGGATTTTTCTTTTCTTTTTACAGGACAGCATATCACGGTAGACTTCCATTGCCCGCCTTCGTTGGCACCAAGGGCGTGGGTCATTTGTACAATAGCTCGGCGGGCTGGAGCGAACCACACGGTTCTCGGCCAGCATTACGAATTGTTTTCGCACGACGGCCATCTCTGCAATGGTTTGGATGGGCCGCCTACCCGTGGCTTTGGATTAGAAAGTGCCTGGGCCTTGGATTGGTGTCTCGCGACACCTGGCTGTATAGACTAATCGAATCTACAACTTTGCATTTCACAACATAACCATGACGTTCCCTCTTCTCGTGACGGCCCTTTCCGCTCCCATGGCGCCGCTGTGGTCGCACCTGTGGCGCCGTGGATCTCCGTCCCGGGCAGATCGAGTAGTCTTGGGTGTCTGGGTACTGGTACCGATCCGTTTCGAGTGCCTACCCTGGCCTGTACCACAGTTTGGTGTGTTGCAAGACGTTGCTGGCGCTGTATTTGGCAGCCGCGACTTGGCGGGCGGTGTGGAGACAGGCAGCTGCACCCCACGACACGGCGCGCCGAAGTGCAACCTCACCTCAGCTCCAGTATTGCCCACCACAACACCTCGCGCCACCATTCTGCGCCCTGATTGACTGTTCCCCAAACCCGTTCTACACTGCTAGACGCCTGCCATGGCCACCATCAACTGGCGGACGATAAACATCGATGCCCTGGATCCCGACAGCCCCGCCAACTTCGACCTGAGCTCCCTCACGCCCGCTGTTGCGCCCGTCTCGACCGCCGATGTGCAGAGCAACTCGCAGCAAATACGGCAGCTACTACGAGGCGGTGACAATGAGGGAGCCCTCCAGAGCGCGCTAGAGAATCCACCGTATGGTGCGGACGAGAAGGGCAAGGTACGTTGCGGCATGCTACTTCACCACATGCCCTTGAGGCACGTCGACCGTACCCACCCATTGTGATGGGACGCTACCACCAGTGTCTCTCCGCATGCGGGCCCTCCATGGTCACATTCGCGACCGTGACTCCGGCCTCGGGCTACCGACTACCGGGACGAGCTGCTGCACATTACACAGTCACAGAGAAAGGGAGACGAGGCTGACAGGTTTCACCTCCGTTCAGGAAGTCTATCTTGCGGTCGTCATCGAGATCCTGCAGTCTATACGGCAGTCAGACATGTCACCAATACTCAGCCGCGTATACAGCGCCCCAGGTGGGACAGAGGCATTGGACGTTTTGATGAAATATATGTACGTCCTGACCATATTGGTGTCTACGTCGACCTCTCCCAACCTGACCGCTCTTCGCCATGTCTCTTGGCAATCGACCCTCCTTCCCCCGCAATTGCACGACCTCGCACAGACGGACCATCCGACTAATGGTTTGTGATACTTAGTTACAAGGGCATGGCGCAAGCCTCACCACCGTCGAATACGCGCAACATCACCCCACAGGCGACGGGCTTTTCACAGATCCACTCTCGTGGTGGTGGTGAGGGTGGTGGCCAGGCTATGAGTGTGTTGCTAAGCTGGCACGAGAAGGTATGACACGTCTCCTGTTTACCCTACACCACACGAACTGCGCAAGCTCGAGGTGTTTCGAAGACGTATACACCGTCGACTCGACTGACACTGTTCCAGCTGGTAGAAATAGCTGGCCCGGGCTCGATTGTCAGGGTTATGACCGATCGGCGCACAGTCTGAGTCGAGCGCTGTGTGGCAGCACCCGGCTGGACGCCGTCAGGAAAACAGATAGCGATCAGACCAACGCTTGGAGGATGAGGCTCCTTGGACAACAAGCCGAGCATGCGCACCAACAAAATCAAAATCGAACAAATGCCCGTCCACACGCACATACTTCTTTCCGTCTTACTCTCACGGCTGCGGCTCACGAAGCGATTGACTCGCTGGGTGTGTCTGACTCACGTCCGGCACGGTGAAATTGGACACGAACATCTTCATCAACTTCTCAATTTTTCCACGACAGCGCCGCAATCCTTGTCCTTGCAATTTTCCAGAAGACGCACTGACATCCCCTTTTTGCCGGGGCTACAGGATTCCCCTTCAGCCTTATAGTTAGCAACGTTATTCCTTCCACACAGCTTCCAATCTCCCAGCCACTTCGCGGGCGCGGAAGCTCGAATCCGCAAAGTTTACCAAATGCGCGCTAGACACTCCTGTGCTAAAGCAGCGGACAGACCAGCGCGGCACAGCTTCCACGCGGCAGCCTAGTTCCGCCAAGAATATCCCGAATCAGGAAACTCATCGTGCTTGAACGCTATTTCTGAGTTTGGAAGTTTGTAGAGCGCCGTCGAATGAAACTCGCAGCTGTTCGAACTTTGATGTGCATCAAACTGGACATCTGAGACGAAACGTAAGTGTATGACGCTCAGACGCTGCGTATCAACTTCCGTGTGGCAGGCTAAATTAAGTAGGCTTTATCCTTATAGACAACCTGGCGATACCACGGAGGAGCAGGCAAACAAGGAAGGTGCGCTCCGGCCTATTGTTTGATGTTCAAACGGCCTTCTGGAAGCATGTCTGCATGCGTAGGGCTGCAGCGTCCCGTTGTCCCGGGAGCCCAACGTCTTCCAAGGTTGCCATGTGTGATGGGTAACGTGCACGTGTAGCGACGCTCAGTACAGAGCCTTGACATTCATCGCAGAGAAGAATCGACATCAGCAAGTCCTTCATTCGGGTTATCGTGTCTCGTGACTTGAAGTACACATGCGACATGCCCTTCCCGAGGTCTACAGATGAAGGACATCCGCTCACATGACCACCATGCCATGCACTGCAATGCAGCACCAACGTGCATCAAACACCAACCCCCAACGCATGAAAAGCCGTTGAATGACATGCATGCGACGCACTCCACATTTCCACGCACCCGGTTTGCGCGCTATATTCGCATCAGCGACGGTCCGCTTCGCGACGGGCTATGCCTTGTGATGCACATCATCTAATTATTCACCCGGTGATGGTTGTAGTGTTGGCTGAACAGGATGGTCGTGCGCGCTCTGACCTGGCACCGTCTTTATTGGCACAGTACATGGCAATATGTACAACTCGCGAGCTAAGCTACCCTTGGCCGTCGCAGATATACATCTACAAACATGAACATCATTTACACGCGCTCGGCTGCCTAAATAGGAAAATGCCGGCCCGTCGCCTGTGGCGTCCGGCAGGGAAATTTGGTGGCGGACGTTGACGGAGAGGATACGACGAGAACGTGGTGGAGGAGCCGAGGATCGTGCGGACCGAGGTCTGAAGTCGGGACGATGATGGTGTGAGGGCTGTGTACGGGCTCGTGAGTCTTTTTGCTCGGGTTTGTGTATGGTATGTTAGTCGTGGGTTGGTGGCGTGAGTCGTTGCAAATCATCATGTGGGAAAGAGGTATGCAAGGATGCCATTTCCATCCGAGGAACAAGGGCGATGTCAGTCTGTGTTTGTGCTGGACGTCTTTCGACCCTTTGCGCATGTATATAAGAGATGGGGAGCCGATGCGTCAGAGGCGGGGTCAGATGAAAGGAATATATGAGTATATTCTGTGTGGTCTGTGTCGGTAGACCAATGTACTGTCAGACCCAGAAACGCCGCATCTATGTTGGGGTATAGGCTGCTGAGAAATTATCAGAAAGGAACCTTATGGATTCATATCCGGCCAACCATCCTTGTCTGTGGCGATAGCCCTCTTTTTCGAAGCTGGTACTAAGCTCATCGTACCTCCTCCTCACTTATTTACCGGTATCATACGGCGCTAAGGTTTTGCTGATTTGCGCCAGCGTTGCGGTCATGGAAACCCTCTGGCTTCGCATGTGTTTGTCCCGGTTGTGCAATCGGTCCATTAGCCGGTGACCCGGATAGACTGACCTCATCAACAGGCTTCTCGGTGACGGGCTTCGACAGATCGTTGTTGGTGCGGGCATGTGTCGACATGGGACCATAGGCATCGATATGTGCGATCGAGATCCAGAGTAAGTAAGTGCTGTGGTCACCACTGTCAGCATATATCGCAATGAAGAGGACGGGTAAGGACATACCTCACAAACGTAAACACCATGCCCGGCCACAAGAACACGACACTAGCAATCGCCCGTCCGTTATCCCTATACCTCATTGGACTCCCTCCATATGCTGCCAACTCCCTCTCGCTCTCCGCCGCATTTACACCCGTCACGTACGCGCTCTTTGTCGCGACAAGGTCCGTGTATGCCAGCGCACATGCCAATGTGAGCATGCATGCGAGTATCGAGCACAGTTTCCACGCAAGTTTGACGCCGCGCGACTCGTGGCGCTCGGGCCAGAACAGGTCGAAGAAGAAGGCGGATCCGAAGATGGTGGCGACGTAGATGCCGACGAAGATGTTGAAGGAGGCGATGCCGATGAAGTTGTTGTTGTGAACATAGGCGGAGGGATTTTGCTTGGCGAGGAAGTCTTGTTGGTCGACGTAGTCTATACCATGTCAGAGGTGTATCAAAGGTTGGTGAGTAGGGATGGTACATGCCTGATAGTGCGGCGGTTCCTAAACTTTCGCTCACGACACACAAGATCATGGCGAGCTGGTAGATGATGAACTTGGTGCGGCGCATGTGGTATTGGTTGTTCCACATATATGAGTTTTTGAACTTGCCCCATTGCATTTCGCGCAGGTCAAGACCCCATATTACCGCCATTGCTGCGATGTTGAAATGGTGAGGTGGAAAGGTGGTGGTTTAACGTGGTGAGGTCTGTATGTGTTGTCCGTCTGGGCGAAGAAGGCAAGACCGGAAGCACAAGGAAAGTACGTTTAAGTAACAAAGGTAAGCTGATGGCTCTCTCAAACAAGCTCAAAGCTAGCAAAATAAGCGTCGTGGAAGGATGAAAGCGGAGCAGTCAGATACAAAGGTCGTGTGCGAAAGGCGTCCCTGGAATCGAGCGCCCGTACTTTTAAGCAATCGCATTCCAAACCTTACGTGTTTGTGTCACACGCATCATGCACCCATATCCACTCATCAAAATAAAACCCTATCCCCATGTCCGCCGCAGATACTGCACGCACACCGGCCGACGGCAAGCCGTGGGAAGATCATACGCCATTGCGGCCAGGCAGTGGGCTTCACTGAGCTTGTGCGGACAGCATCGCCAGCGCGGAGCCAATGAATGAGCGCGTCGCACGAATGCAGCATTTATCAGCGCCCCGGCTGCAGGCGGATGCATTTGCTGGCGAGTGAAGTGAGGATGATGTGCGAAGATTGACGCACGCGGATGCGGAACGACGTCATTGTGCAGGGATGGGCATGTGATTAGCGAGAAGCTTGGTTATCAGATGGGCGTTATGTCATTGCGAGTCTGGGGTTTAAGAAAATGTAGTCGCGAGAAGGGACGCGGGAAAGAAGATCTAACCATGAAAGAGGCTGAAAAGAATTCGGAAGTGAATTGCAGGTGTGTGTCTTCGTGAGGCTGTGTTGCGCTCAAGTCGCAACTCACTGTTGACGATCCATCATCAATCACGCGCTGCAGATGTCCATTATTGCGCTGACGTAGTTCACGCTCGACCCACTCGCATCTGTGCACGAGCTCTTATCAGCATTTCACCCGGAGCCTCACGACGCCTCTTGAGTGACGCCCTTCGATCACGCTCTTGCAAAAGGGTTTGTTAGCTTGGTCAGAGGCTTAAAAATGCTTAGTTTTCCATGGCTTGAGCTTTCGGGAAGGTGCAGGAAGTGCCGAATGCTAAGCTACTTCTGGACTCAACCTTTTCCACCCACTACCTCGCAGAAACTTCATTTTGAAGTATGGCACGCCCGACACTACTTATACGAGGAAAAAGTTGAAGAGGTGCCCTTGATAGCGCGAATTATCTTTTCTTAGTGCCGGCGTTGTGTTGGTCTAGGTTGATGTGTTACTGCCCGCTGAAACGACGACACTCGTTCCGCGACTTCTTCAGCCAGGAATACCGGGAGAATCACTTGAGACATGGGCAACGCCTTCTCTCGACACTTGACTGAAAGTCGATTAGCTTTGAAACTTACCAGACCACATTTACTATAAAGTTGAAGAATGCAAGCGCTAGCATCCTCGGCTCCCGGATCCTTCGCCCCTCAAGGTCCCCAGTCTTATGAGCTCCAAAGCCCCCCTACAGCTGGATGCAAACCATGGGACTTGAGAAACCCGGCATCTTGACCTAGAGGTCAAGGTGCGGGCCTCGAGACTGGAACAGTGAAGGCTCGAGTTAGCTCAATATAGGCCATCGGCGACTTTCTCTGATGGCCGCCGGCTATGCATGCGGGCATGAATTGACTCCATCGTTGGTGGCAAATTTGTTTGGACACGCTGAAGCATCTTTTCCTTCTGCTGCAACACGACGCGGTTGCTCCTCTATAAAGGGTAAATTGCTGGGCTCAGCTAGCGGAATCGCAACATTGCCGCGAGTATTGCCCGCCCGTATCGAACGCTTTCACCAGACTCAAGTTGATTCAGGGGATTCTGTTTGCTTGTCTAGCCCAGGGCTTCCACCAATCGAGCCCTTGCGACTCCGTAAAGGCGCCGATAAGTTTCCCCCAGCATAACAAACGCCCGTATCGGGATCATGGGAATCACACTGTGCGTGCATTCTCAGATCTTTATTTAACTTTCGTTCACCAGTCTGCGAAGGCTTCCGCCCAACGGGCTCTCAACACCTGAATATGAAGGCCTCTACCATTCTGCTGGCTACCGCGGGGCTCGTGAATTGGGCTTGTGGTCGAACAGTTGATAACCTTTCCAACGACAATTCATCACTGAATCTCGATGAGCTAAACGGGGCTTCTCTCCGCTTTAACAAAGGCACGGTCTCCGCCCCTGACGTCGTACAGGGCGCGTCAGACATCGTGAGCTGGGATCCGAAGAGGATTTCGGACGATGCTGAGGTTCAGAAGTATCAAGAGAAGGGTAATTGGCTGGGTTGTCTCATGGATGCTTCCGACGCACAAGCTGGGTTGATGTGGCCGGATCCTTTTGGGCGAACGCCAAAATCTGCCCGCAGTCCTTGGGCTGGCACGCTCAGTAAGTTTGATGGAAACACTCAGAATGCTTGACCTGACCCAAGGTGACTTTAGCCGAGCTCAGAACGTGGTTCTGGAATGAAGGATCCTACGACCATGAGATCCACTGCGACTTCACCCAGGACGGCACTAAGAACTACAACCATATTGGCAACGCGCTGCAAGCCCTTGGGTTGAGCACCCTGCCTCAACAAGCCGGCGGGGACAATATGTGCTACTCAATCGAGCACTTCGATGAAGATGCGGAGGACGAGGATGGTGATCAGCTTCAATACATTGATCAGAAGTACCGGGTCGACGGCCAGACCTACTCGGTGATTCATTTCTTACTCTGACCGAGTAATCTTGTTAACACCATCAGGCAACGGGAGCATTCTGCCGCTTCGCAATCAACTACATCGGCGGTGCCATCTACGCACAAAACCTTGAATCCCCTCAAACCGCAGTGTCAATTCACTGGGACCCACCTCCTAACGACAATTTGCTGCCCGAACTCCGTCTCGCCTCCGACATCATGTTCGCGTACTGGATACGTAACAATGCAAATCCCAAGAACCTACGATACTACTTCGTCAACGCCGTTATGAACGCGATTACGCTTCGGCTCATTGCGAAGGTTGTCAACAAAAAGGGGTTACAAAATCTGCCGCCCTGGCCAGGTATTGCTCTGGGTTTGTCGGAGAGTGAGGCGGAGTACCTACTGGGTTCTCCTATAGGTGCGACATTAGCATTCATGCTTATTCAGCACAAAGCCGAGCTGGGCCGCAAACATATCACCAGTGTCACCACTTTCCTGGCCCCGACCAACAAGGTACAGCTCGTGTTCACGATTGTAGATGTGCCCATTCCCGAAGGGAAACCTGGCGGTAGTGGTGATCTTCGGCACCGACAGGATGACGGGCAAGTCCAGAGTGGTCAGGTACAAATTGTGAAGATCAATGATGGCGGCAAGGGTTTTGTGAGGGAACACGTGTTCAGCATGACGGGCGAGACGACGAACGTGTAGACACCAGACGTCGGACGAAAGGACAGCGCATTACGGAACAGATCGAGACCGTCACTGGGTGCATACACCGAAACCTCGGAGTCTGGACGGGAGCACAACTCCCATGATTTTCCTCATCTCACCTAGGAGGGCGCAGAGTTGAAGAGCTCGAGTTACAACGCAGACCTTGTGCCGGCATTCCCTAATTCCAACGCCATGACTTTCATCGTGTGGACCCATATCTGATTGCGATACTGACTTCTCATACTGATGCAAGATTAGGTATTATCGCACCGCTCATCTTCACCTCGGTCGCGCACCAGGCGGGGAACTGACCGTCGCACCTGCCTCTCTCACCTGGCTCGCACGTGCACGGTCTTGTGGTCGTCCCTGCCTGTTTTCTCTCGAGCAAATTACATCATCGATCGTGAGAAGATACCGGTAATTCGAACAAGACCTTCGGCCGTTTCTCCCTCATTGAAACACGACGCCTACCAGCTGCAGCGATGAGAGTGTTCAACGCTCTGCTCGCCGCTACGAGCGTCGTCGGCATCACACATGGTCAATTCCTCCACTCCAAGATCACACCCGTCAAGCCGGCCCTGACGCAGGCTCATGATTCTGGTAATCCCGAGGCAAAAGCTCATGGGCGCCTTGGTGCCTTTAATGGTCATACCATCTCACCGCGGGAAGTTGTGCAAACAGCAGGTGACGTCTTCAATCCAAAAAACATTGCTAGCCCAGAAGCATGGACGAAGTTTCGCGAAAAAGGCAACTGGCTTGGGTGTTTGACAAGAGCGACGGACGAGGAAGCTGGCAAGATGTGGCCAGATCCTTTGAATCGGACGCCAAAGTCAGCACGGAGCCAGTGGCAAGGTGACCTCACTAGTACGCGAAGCACTCATAAACGAGGTTGTTGACTGCATCCACTGACTTGGCTGAAGATGAGCTTCATGGTTGGGGCTGGCTTGAAGGCGATTACAACCAAGACGAGCAGAGTAATTTCCGCGACGATATAGAAAACAACATCCATCACATTGGCAGCGCACTTCAAGCTCTAGGACTCAGCTTGATTTCGCAAAGTGAGGGTGGACACAATGTAGGGTACTCTATTGAACACGGTATAGAGCCCATAGAGGATGATGATGAAGAACTCTGGTATCAAACCTACAAGGTGGGCAACAGAGTATACCACGTAAGTACCCTCGAAAGAGTGGAGACAATAAAGAGCTGACTTATGTAAAGAGTACAGGCGCGTATTTCCGCTTCACTATGAACGGCGTCGGAGGAGGTATGCGACTCTGCCTTCACGATCACGTGATCTGCGCTAATTCCGTGACCTCTAGCCATCTTTGCCCAGATGTTCTTGAGCCCCAGATATGCGGCTGAGGAGAACTGGGGCCGCACACCAGCCGGTTATGAGCTTCCCGACCTACGTCTTGTCTCGGACGTGCTGTGGGCCTACTGGGTGAGGCAGACCAGCAACCCGGGAGCTCTTCGATATTACTTCGCGCTTACTATCCAGAACGGTGAGACACTCAGACTCCTTGCGAAGGTCTACGCAGACAAAAAACTGAAGGAGATTCCGAAGTGGCCCGGCATCGAGGTAGCCACCACAGGAGCAGATGCAGCGGCAGGCGAAGCCTTACTAGGTGATTTGATCCAACCCGTCTAGCAGAAGAGAGAAATTTATGTATATGCTAATACATCAGCTTCACAGGCTCACCAATAGGCGCTACCCTTGCGTATTTCCTCAACCAGCACAAAGCTGAGCTCGGATTGAAACAAGTCACGAGCGTTACGATCTTCCGAGATAACTGGGACTTTCCGAACCCGCACATTCATCTGCTGTACAAGATCGAAGACTATGAGCCGCCGGAACCGGAGACTTCAATCGTGGAGGACAGTGCTGTGTATGCGCGATCTGACAATGTGAGCGACCATGGCAAGCAGATCGTGAGGGAGCATGTGTTCCGGCTGAACGACGGAACGATCACAGCGAAGCTATGAAGTATGTCGAAGTCTACTGGAGCAAATGATGTAAAACGTTGACTTTCATTGTCCTTGGTTTCAAGGCTCGGAGAACAGTGTCGGAAGTTCCGCAACTCTTCTGAGAAGCGCACCATGTCCTTACCTACGGATCTAGTCTCTGTAGCGAGAATGTAATCATGGCGCACACAATTTGATACTTTTACCATCCGTAACACGATCTCTTGTTCTGAGTCTCGCCTTTACGCAAGCACAGGCATATGTCAAGCACCTCTGTCCTTTGGAACCTCGAGACATGCGGTCTTTGCCGCCTTTTT
>TARA_R110002003_G_scaffold109_12_pt1 | contig 20495 bp, 19 predicted proteins | sample TARA_R110002003 | Tara Oceans TARA_R110002003 (sample SAMEA4396441) | marine metagenome | biome: Westerlies Biome; feature: [SRF] surface water layer (ENVO:00010504); material: water (ENVO:00002006), including particulate matter (ENVO:01000060) such as... | depth 5 m
TACGCGAGTATGTACTACCAAAAGAGCAGCGCTTAGAGACGGGAGGAACAGCTGAAGACCAAGAGGACGGGCTGGAGTTTTAGCGAGGGCTGACGCTTCTGCGTCTATCTTGTAGTTGTGGTTGGTCGAGCGAACAGTAAGGGTCATGCGGGTGCATATGGCGTTGATCCTCGCGGCTACCGTAGGATTGTGAAACGCAACTTTTACTCGATGGAGACATGATTGGCGTGATGAGGCAACTCCACATTGAACGTTCCTTGCAAACCTGGTGCTACGAGGTACAATCGTAACAGTCATACATCTGGAGGACTTTGTCTGTAGCTTTACTCAGCCAAAGTTAAGTTGCTGTTTGTTCATGGCGATCTGAGAAGCAGGCGGGCCATACCCTTTGCGACCAATGTACGGATCCACCCAAATGTATTCGAGGCGACAAGGGAAATGCCGGTCACCAAGATGGCCAAACTATTACTGCGTGCCAGATGAACCTCTCAGCCTTATCAGCACGAACATGGGCGATGCAGAAGGCTATCGAAAAGGAAGCCTAGTGTGTGACAAAACGGAAAGACCGCTAATCGCTGTTCTTCTTCAATGCAGTGAATATACGAAGGAAATGCGGATGATCAGAAAACTCTGTTGATGATTCGCCGATGATTGATTGTGCGACAACGCCCACGCGAAGAGATTCAGATGCTGCGCTAATGGCGGTAAGAGTATCCGCTCGAATGTATATGTGGTTATGTTTGCCCATAGGTCAGGTCGGTATAATGGTTATGGGGGGAATTGCACTTTACGGACTTCGTTTACGAGTCAGTCAAGGCAAGGGAACGATTTCCTTCCTAAGGGTGCGACGAGCCATCAACTTTCCTGCTCGCTGACATAGTAAGGTCCTCGCTATGCCCAGCGTGCCCATGAGACAGGGTAGAGGTGTAGAAGCGAGTGATCACTCTCAACCAAAGGACTTTGCATGGCTTGCCCGAAACTAGGGCGACATGTAGCTACAGTCGTAGTTGCCCTATATGGCGTTAGGTAGCGGCTTCAGGCAGTGAAGATCACACCGCCCTGGTATATCCCCTGAACGAGTAGACTACAAATATTCCGAATTGCACTCCTCTCAATCTCAGCTGCAACCGACTCTCTTATTCCACCCTCGAAAGGTTTTGTTGACCTACGCACATCGCTCATCATGAAAACCACTCAAGATTGTCTTCCGTTATTTTTCGGAAGCAGGCTCCCTCAATCCGCATTCTACCACGCGCATACACTACTTCTCTTCACAAGCGACCAAATCCTCGATACTGTCGTCCCAGGGACAGCCTTCAGTGCCCTCGCAGCAAAGTCAGGCCCGGTCCTCGATCTTCCCTTCCAAGATACCTGGACACTTCTGTCGCGCATACCGTTGATATCCGTATGGCTGTGGTTACTCATTCTTCAAGCGTGCCTGCAAAACCAGAGAAGCCCGACCTCCCTCGAGGAAGACCTCATCAATAAGCCATGGCGACCCATACCCTCGAAGCGAATCACTCGTGTGCAAACAGAGTATCTTCTAGCTAGTACATACATAGTCGCAGGCGGCGCTAGCCATGGCTTGGGAACTTTGCCATACTGGGCCGTGTACGTGGTCTTGCTGATCGTATACAACGAATTGGGTGGTAGCGATTACAGTGGAACGTCGCGCAACATTATCTGCGGGGCGGCCTTCTCATGCTACTTTGGTGGTGCGCTGAGTATCGCGCTTGGACCCAACATATCTCTGAGCCGAAAAGCAATCCATTGGACCTTCCTCCTTACATGTGGTGTTCTGGCCACGACCTTTCATACCCAGGACTTTCGTGATGAAGTCGGCGATCGAGCAAGAGACCGTCGTACACTGGTCACAGAGTTGGGAAGGAGGCCAGCGTTGTGGACGATTGCCTTCTGCATATCGTTTTGGTCGATATATCTTCCACTCGGCTTCTTCCAAGGCAGGTGGGCGGTAGCTGCTATGCCAGTGACTGTTGGCGCATGGTTGGTTCTGACTGCTGTCCGTGCAATGGAACTTGAGACGCAGAAGTTTGACCGCCGCATGTACAAGCTCTGGTGCCTGTGGATATTTGGTCTCTGCCCGCTGCCTCTGCTTAGCATGGCCATAGGATGAATGTTGAGTGTATTGGATTGGGATTACTGAGTGGCTGCAGTGCCGATCTTTATGCGAAGATATAACCACAATCAAATCTCAGGCCAGCTGGGAATGACGTCATGTACCGCGCGAGATTGGAATATCAACGGAAAGAAGAACGACGGAAAATTGAAAATCCCACAGAAATAAAGTGTCAGCGTTTGTTAACGAATGTCTTGCTTTCGGTGATATGACGAGGATAACTACCTATGGGAGAAGGAGCGCCAAAACGTGGCTAGTGTGAAGATCGCTCGGACGGACCCTCGGCTTTTATCTTCACCTGGGCACCAACGTTGTCAAGCATACATCCCCATGCGTCCTCAACCCCACACCGTTTCACACTTTGGCTTCCTTTATATGGAGACGGAAGTCTTTGCCGCCGCTCGTTGCGGGATGCACGGCCGAACTTCGCGCCCCACGTTCTGTGCGACTGTCTTGTTAGTCACGCGAGAGCATGTTTGGAGCTCTTCTCTTGTGTGTCGACCACAACCTCTCCTTCCTCATAACTCCACCGAAATACCCCAAAGATATCTTCAAATCGCCCACGATGTTGTCATCACCACTACTCGGCCTCTTCCCCAACATCACCTCGTTCGTTCTGAGCGGAATGAGTCCTGCCTTAGATGTTCAGGATGCAACTTCAACCTGCCAGACCCCGAAGAGACACTTGGTGGGGCATGTGCACGATTCGGGGACTTTGACATACAACGAGTCTATACGGGCCTATGCTTATCCTGAGGCGCGATTGCAGCCAGCATGCATCATAAAACCTTCAAATCCTCGTGAAGTCTCAACAGTGCTCAAAATAGCTGGACAACACATCGTCGACGACCATCCGCCACGGTTCCCGGGTCTTGCCGTGAAGGGCGGTGGCCATAACATCAATGCTGGATGGGCTAACATAGATTGTGGCATCACAATCGATATGAAGAGAATGAATGACATCAAGGTGGACGATGCTAAGAAGGTGGTAAGGGTTGGAGCTGGGGCGGTCTGGCAGGACGTATATGAGTGTCTTGAACCGCATGGGCTTTCGGTCCTGGGCGGAAGAATCGGAAATGTTGGCGTTGCTGGACTTACCCTTGGAGGTATGTGTGCGCGATGCTGTTCCACTCGACATGCGATTTCTGATAGTCAGCCTAGGAGGCATATCGCTCTTTTCGGCCGAACGAGGATGGGTGTGCGACTCTCTTGTCAACCTCCAGATTGTGCTGGCATCTGGAGCCGTCGTGAACGCGAATGCGACATCAAACAGCAATCTCTTTGCCGCACTCAAAGGAGGAGGAAACAACTTTGGCGTCGTGACAAGATTCGATTTTGAAACCTTTACACAAGGCCCTATTTGGGGTGGAACCGTGACTTATAACTCCTCATCGGATGTAGATCGGCGCTTGCTTACAGCATTTGCCCACTATAAACAGCCAGAGTCATTCGATGAATATACGGGGATGTGGTTGAGCTTTGCACGGAACTTATCGAACGCTCAGCAGCAATCTGCCTTCTCGATATTGTTCCACTCCAAGCCAGATCTCGCTCCCGGCGCTCTACAGCCGTTTATGGACCTTCAGCCGCAATTGAAGAACGCAGTGGCTGTCAATTTTCCAAGTACGATCACTAGAAGCATATCGGAAGTTGCAGCTCGGCCTGACACCTAGTGAGTTGTTGTAAGATGCTGGTTGCTACAGATAGGTTGACCCGTCTTAGCATAATATGGGAGACCAATACGTTTACCGTCCCTCGAATAGATGATAAGCCGTCTGTCCTGCACAAAGTCTATGATCTCTGGGCAGATCTATCCACGCGGATCGGGGGTGCAGACACAAGTATCTATATCCAATCGATCCCGCCATCCCCACCAACATCGCAGCCAAACAGTTTCGGCGTTTTGCCGAGCTCGCAGCCTCAGAAAAACCACGTTCTCTTCCAAGTGGTCGTCGCCTATAAGAGCCCATTGCACACAAGGATATTGGAGCATCTCGTGAAAGAGTTCGTACAGGATGTTGATGAGCTGACGAGAAGGGAAGGGGCCTTTGTGAGCTTCAAGTATGCAAACTATGCTGGTTGGTTTCGGAACATTTGGGAGAGCAACGGCCGCGAAGGAATGCTGGTGGAAAAGCTGAGGAACGTGAGCCGGCAGTATGACCCGGGTGGCATGTTTCAGAAGCAGGTGCCTGGCGGATGGAAGCTCTTTTAGAGCTACATCTTCACTCTTGCGCAATCGTGGGGAAACTAGCCGTACAAGATGAGGTTGCGGCCTCTGATTTGATGTGGATTTGAACGTGATTCGGAGGCATCTTATGTGGTCTGCGTATCCATGTAGCATTGTCCAGTCTTCGTTGTGGCGAGGTCCTGTCACCTTCCCGCCCTTCAAAGCAGAGATCCTGTGGACCTTGATTGCTAAGAAGATCTCATCATCTGTACAGGCTTCCCCTCCTTGACACCTCGATCTAATCGTGATCAACGACAACGTAGCGAGCCAAACGTGTTCCAGCAGCCCTCTTGTTGTTCTTCGCATTGCCGTTGTTCTTAGCGTTTGTTTTACCTTTACCAGTTGCAGCGCCAGTATTACCTGTAATAAGAGTCAGTACACCTACGACTGATTCCAATCCTGCACTAGCTTACCTGCGGCAGCATTTTGTCCATTGTTCTGAGCATTGCCAGTGCCCTGCGCGTTTGTGTTGCCGGTAGCTGCGCCAGTATTACCTGTCATATTCTTCAGTAAATGAATGATTACATAGTCGTTCAATGACCCTACCTGTAGCAGTGCCGTTATTAGCGGCACCTGCTGCCGCTCCACCGCCCGCGCCCTGCTGAACAACGACACAGTTACCAAAGCCACCTGCCGTCTTGAATGAGGCCAAGCATAGGTTTCCAGAAGCTCCACCAGTGCATGTAGTGCCTGCTGGAAGAGACGCGGTGATCTGCTCGGTGCCAGTAGCGGCTGGAGCAGCTTGGCCATTGGCCGTCACCTGGCCAGCAACGAAGTTGGCGCCAGTTCCAGCAGCGTCGACTTGCATGGTCACTTGACGCGATCCATCTTTGCCACTGGTAGATAAGTCAATACAGTGTAGGTCGGTTTCCGGCTATACTGACCCATTGAAGTTCTCGACGTCGACAGTGAAGGAGCCAGAAGCATCTGCCGTTACTGCTGTTGAGGTGTCGATAGCAGTCAGAGCAGCATTTCCACACGGCTTATTGGTGGACGGCCTTTCTACATCATTGCGGACAGCCGTACCCTTGACGCCCAGTGCTGGATTAATAGCAGCATGAGCCGCAACCTCGACTGCCGAGAAGGCCAGAATGGCACCAGATAGAAGGAAGGACTTGAAAAGCATTTTGCTTATTTTGCAAGGTATTGAAATAATAAGCTACCACCAGGGAAGCTAGAAAATATATCAAAGAGTGCAGAAATGAATGACAACAGAGCGCGCTGGGCGAGTAGTATGAAGAATGAAAGTCGTGAATGCAGTGCGGGCATTCAGTGTGTCAGCGCTGAACAGGGCTTTTAAGGCGACGATAATCGCTCGGCGCGTAGTCGGTCATGTTGACGGTCAACCTGAGGCAACGATCGGGCTCCTGTTACAGATGTAAAGACAGAACGTGCTCGTCTGAGCGTTCCGCGGGTGCAGCCCGTATTCGCGGATCACGCTGCGATTGGTGGAAGTCGCACTGCGGGGTGGAAGCGAGGCTGAATCGAGCAGGCGATCTGGCCGTGGTGTAGGACAATGCAGAATCGAAATTTGCGGAGTATGGTGATGATGTCGCGCATGCGTTTTAAACACCAAGGCTAGGCCAAGGCTGGGCGGCAAGGGCAAATGTGAAACGTCGCAGGGAAATGCGCAAGTTTAGCCGATAGAACGCCACAGGCTTCCCATCTTGTAACGGTAGTCTAGGTTTTCGAGAGGCGGCAGATGATACTTCTGGAAGCCGTCTTGCTTCGAAGACCTTCTTTGGCATAGCTTTTCCCGTACATTTCGACAGGTTGCCGGTCTTTGACTCCACCATCCATGGTGCATACCCGCTGGAATGCCTACGCAGCTTGGGGCCTTGGGCCTCAGATCAAAGCAATCTTCTCAACATTTTTCGCCGCATCATCGAAACACTTTGCGATGCGCCGATGGTGTAGTAGCTCGCGGAGCCGCGCAACAAGTTCAAGAGTGGCGATGTGAATCCAAATCAGGTCGCAATTTTGTTCCAAGGAAAGGTCAGGGCCCAATGTCAAATCAGACAAAGTTGCACAGGCCCTCTGTATAATCCATGTTACAGACATGCGGTATGCCTTGTTAGACCGTTCCACATTGCCAAGCAACGGTGCAAGAAAGACAAAGACCGACTCTGCAGCATGGTCAGGTACATCGTACTCGTCTGAAGAGTCCGAACCAGTATCGGATAACGTGTCAATGTAGGGATTTCTTGTATCCATGAAAACGCGACGCTTCGCTTGGCGGATAGGCGAAGAAGGCCAGGGGCTGGGCGGAAGGGGCGGAGGGGGCAGAGGATACCCAGGCAACGTGTAGTGGTACGATACGACTGCTAGAAACTGAGGTTGCGTTTTGTCTTCCAGTACTTGCTCAAGTGCTTTGTCTAGAGGACCATACTCCTTGCACGACGTCTTGATTTGCCCAAGCCTTGATGACCAATCGGCGATCAGATGTTCAAAGCTAGACGCGCTTTTCATGTCAATTGCTGCGCAGGTGTCCTTCACTCTGAATGACAGGAGCTCATCGAGCGTGTCGGCGGTGTCAAGACCTGGCTGAAGGGGGGGCATAGCTCCAAAGAGATCCCAGAAAAGCACGTTCTCCCGAGTTATAGATTCTGGGGGCTGAATCTTTGTGGGATCCTCATGAGCTTCCACGCTGTCTTCGGAAAGGAACTGTAGAATTTCTTGACGCACGGATGTCAAATTGCGGAATTGTTCAGGGCTGCACAATTGACTCTTGTTTCCCCTGACGTAGCGATATCTACGATAGGTGATAGCAGCATCAGAAGCTTTAGGGAATTGCCTCAACCAAGCTTGACGTTCGAAATATAAATTGAAATCAGGAACTCCCGAGCCGCTTCGGGATCCAAAGAAGAAGAGCGCCATGAGCCAACAATTGACCGCATCAATTTCGGTGTTTGCAAGGCTTATTTGCATGGATGCAGTATTCGCTAGAGAGAAGGGTGGTATCCTAGAAGGAACATATCGCCATGATCGTGGCGCCAGCCTCGGCGGTGGTGGTGCCAGCCCCGGCGGCGGGGGTGGAGGTGGAGGTGGACCATGTGACACTGGTGATGGAGTGGTAAAAAGATCAATACAGCTCGAAATGTCAAAGCTTCCCTGGATGGAGAAAATAGATTGTGCGTGCTGTCGTAGAAGGTACCCTCTCCGGAAGGGCAGAATGATATAAGGGAAGAGTCCATCAAGCTCAGAATCTTCCTGATAGTGAACAAGCCGTGATGGACTAGTGCTATCATCCAAACATATTCGGTCCTTGCGTAAGGGAAGCTCATTGTCTATTTTCGACTGAATGGAGAATATTTGAAATGCGTCAACCACCAGAAAGCCAACTTCCTTCCCTGCACTGAGTGACTTGCTGTGCTTGGCAAGGAGGCCTCGGAACGCGCCTGTCCTGTCCGCTAGCTGAGCCATGTAGACTTCATATGGCTGTTGTGGCGTTCGCTGAGGCGTTGGCTCAGGCGCTTGAAGGTGGCGAAGTATCAGCCCACGTTGTGGAGATCGTGAACCGCGTTCGGACCAGTCGAGTCCAGTTTTACTTTCTCCTGTTCCAGTAACATGAATGGTAAAGATTTGTGCCGGCGCGGGGCTTGGCGAAAGGGATTTCAGATCTCCAATAGACGTCCAGTCCGGAACCCATGAAGGGAGGTTTGGAACTGATCTTTTTGGAGAAATTGCGCCAAGAAATCTGTAGTCCTGCATAGCAAGCCAGTAAAATGCAAGGCCAGTATAAAGTTGTTGAACAGTTATGGAGTAGTCGATCGGCAGCTTGTACGGTTCGTCCGTTGCCAATCCCAGAACTGCATAGACCTGATCTCGAGGATCGCCACACCGGCAGTTTCGAGTACTGAACAGAACATCTAGGAGTTCCGATCGTATAGCTGGTGTAGCCTTCACCTGTTGGGCCGTTGGGAATGAACGTTGGAGGAGGTGAGAGGGTGGGATCTGCTGAAATGGCTGGGCGGCATTCCTGTCAGCTGGTCGAGAGGCCTGAGAGGCCGCTTTGCTTGAGGTGTCATGCTCAACCCAGGTTTTGGGATGCCCATCAATCATGAGAAACCGCGAGCTGAGCACGTGATGGCGGAATGATTCCCAGTCGGCCGTGATATTGCCCACCGTCAAAGTAGCGCGATGTGCTAGTTTAATCTCCTGCACTATCCAGGTACGCATGAAGAATGGTCGGCGCAGAATTTGACGTAGATTGACCAGTGCGTTGGCATTCATGACGGAACGCGTGGACTCTGCTAGTGCCGCCATGACCCCTTCGGTTACAACATCGCCTTCTCCGAGGTACATAAGTACTCGTGCTGCAGATGAAAATATGCGAGACATTAGGCTAACCTGCGCCGCTCTCTCCCTTTGGTCATTCTGATTTATGCAGATGGCATCTACCCAGAGTAGGCGGTCAGTCTTGGTCCGGAACTTGCGGAGAGCGGTCCAACAATTGTGTGTGACCGGTAAGATCTCATAGCCAGTGCCGACGTAAATCGTGCGACTGAGACTGTTGTCACCGCTGGCGTCCGCCCAAGTGTACGAAAGTGCTTCGAAGACGGGGCAGGCTGGGTCGGAAAGACGGTGTACTTCGACAGAGCAATGCAGTGGAGCTGTTCCTGAGCTGCTACCGAGCTGCTACCGTGCAGACAGAGTAATCGAATCGACGAACTTGTTGGAAGTGGCCCATAAATTGTGGAAGCAGGTAGAGAAGGCGGACTTTCCGCTCGGACAGGTGTCCCAGTATGTGAGGGACAATCACTTCCCTCGGCGCCGGTAGCCAAAGACTTGAGGGTATCCAAAACATGTGGCAGTAAACTCAGAGTTGCCTGGTCCTCCAACAGTCTCAAGGCCCCATGTTGAAATGACATCTGTTGGTGGCCAACAAACTTTATGCACGGTGGCCAAGTACAGTAAAGCTCGAATCGCTTCGTATCTGGTGGTGGTGCCGGCGGTGGCTGTGGTTGAGTAATTGTCGGTTGTGGACCCCACTGATCACATCTGCGACAGCCTGGTCGGTCATCATTCCATGTCAGATCAAGCTGTGCACAAGTTGAAGGGTGCCAGGCCATCTCTTCATCGATGTAATAGGCATGGAATCTCCAAAGGTTTACCTTCCGATGAGGTTTGGTGATAGGCGTGATCGTGTCGAAGTCCCAGCGAGGCAAAAGCGTTGCAGAGCAGATGATGCGGCTAAGCAAGGTCGCTTGTTGAGCGTCGCTGATTGGCCATCCACCGAGCGTGAGCTTAGCTGCCAACAGGCTCCGTGAGAATGCGAAAGCACAGGGCTGGCAACGATTGGTGGAGGTGGTACAGTCACGAACATCTCGTTTTGCTCGCAATTGTGTTTGGGGCCCTCTTGCAATATCAAAAAGCGGAATGCACGAGATGGCGAGAGACAAACGACTTGTGCCGTCAAGGCATTTTGTTATCGCACTAATAAGTGTCGCGCGCGTGCTCAGCCTGATCTCGTAGTAATCATTGCTCTGAGACAGGCCTTCTCTATTCGCAACAGTATGTCAGGAACTTTTGAGGGGACGACAATGCCTTCGGTTCAAAAGAATCCCATGAGCGTTATCAGCCAAGTCCGTGATCTCAACCAAGAATGGAATTACCTTGAAGAAAGGCTTTCAGGTCATGTTACTCCCCTACATGTACTGCATTGATTATCCCACCACGCATGCTCCGATAATTTGTCTGTGGAAGGTCGATGTGCCGTATCAACCAAACGCCCAAATAATGAGCATCAATGACAGCAAGACCTCCGAATCCTCGTCATCGATCGCTTGTGACTTTTCGTGTACGGATTACTTGTCTAACAACTCGTGTATGGACCGCTCCTCGTCGGAGTACGGCTACAAGTGCTGCCAGTCGAGATCGTACCACTTACTGGCTCGCGGCCTGCAATCATCAAGGAGTCGGGCAGTGGGCAGATGACGTCGTTAAGCTAGATAAAATGATCATCATCTGCATCATCGTGGTCTTTCCGCTTATGTCCAACCATGCTGACAGCAATCCGTGTACGTCCTGTGAGGTACTCGAGCATCAGGCACCCGAAGCTCTAAACGTCGCTACCACTTCCGAATGGCTGCTGTTATGTGAGTTCTAGAGCATAGTGCTTTAGTATGCACAAAAGGTGGAGCTTGAATAATTCTGCCTTACCCGACTGGAGGTCTGATAGCTTCACCACCAGATGTGGATCCAGTCGCACCCTGTAGTGTAGCGGTTGCGTGAGATAAAGCAAGATGGCTCGGCGCCCATTTGTTTGTTTTCCTATCATTCATGTGAAGAGCTTTTGCGGTGCAATCTCATCCTTGCGTGGGTGCATCTCCTTCCATGTCTTCGAAGTCAACCCTAGAAAAGAGTTAGTTGCCCCGCTGCATATCGCCATGTACGACACCGTTGTGATGGAGGAAAGCAAGACCACGGAAGGTGTGCAGGAAGATCTTCTCGTTCATCCACTCTGGGTATCTCTGAATCCTCTCCCGCATTTTTGGCTTATTCTCGAGTAGCTCCTTTACTGGCACCCGTGAGCTCGAAAACCAGACATTAATGGCGTCCACTTAGACCCTCGGTAGTCGTCAGCGCACACGCATGGTGCACCAGTGTCTTCGGACCGCCAAGACTCAGAGTTTGATGAAACAGATGTGCTAGAAGGACTTGCATATGTCATGATGGTGGATGGATGAACGAAGCGGAGACGCGTAGGCACTTCAAGGTTTGCTCGAAGTGGCTAGTGGATGACTAAGCACAACGCGACCAAGTGGCGAAACTCGTGGCACCATGATCTGCACCGCACATTGCACATTGCCAGGAAGTATCTTATGAGATGAGGATGATGCTATTACACTGATGCGCCGCAAAGCTTCAGGCTATTCGAAATGCAGAACGAAGGGGGGGTCCGTGGGTGTTGAGGTCACCCAGGCCAATTGTTCCCAGAAGCGCCAACGTCTCAGATCTCCTCGGTCCCTCTAGCTTGTCCGCGGGACAGCCATCTCTTCCAGCTCAGTCTCACTGGCGCTGTCGCTGTCGCTGTCGCTGCCACTCTCACCCCAACTCCTCTCCCCTGCCTCATCACTATCGCACATCTTCACCTTCCTCTTCTGCCTCCTCAAGCCCTCCACCAATTTTCTCTCAATCTCCTTCTCTCTCTTCGATTTCTCGGCTTTCTTCTGCTTCTTGGTCGCCAAGCCCTTCAAATGGCCCGCCGCCCTCCGGACATCCTTTCTATCCGCGTGCGGTCCCGCTTTCACCTCGGGCGCCGATTTGCCCAACCACCAGTGCGGGCTATGAATCAGGCGCACACCCGCGCCTTCAGGGACGAGATATGGAACTCGGACACCGAGCTCGTAGACGGTGTAGAAGGATGATTCGAGGATGAAAGATGCGAGGCCGTTTTCTTCGGCGCGGTGGAGGAGGACAAGAGCGGTGCCTTCGGCCGGGGTGGTGGGCGGAAGCGGGATGCATAAGCGTGTGGTCTGCATGACTGGAAGGTTTTGGCGCTGTTGTGAGCGCGTGTAGTCAATGCCGCCGTAGATGCGGACGAGGAGCGGATCCATGTTCGGATACTGTTCGCCATATTCCTCTTCGAACGATGTCTCCTCATCGACCGGCGCTGAGGGCTCGGGTTGAGGTGAAGATGTATGAGGTCTTGGTGTTATCGCGCGCCTTTTAACCCTATCTCGACTGCGTCCACGCCTGCGTGGCATACTGTTGTCGCTTGATTGCTCGGAAGCAGCACTGCTTGCGCGTTGGCGCTTGTAGGGAACTTGTGCGAGGGATTTGTCGCTGCCGCCGCTGTGTTTGCGTTTCTCTGCCATTGAGTTTGCTGATACTAAAACTGAAAGTGGAGTTGAGAGAATGACTAGTCAAGACGTGCGCTCAAAGACAAATTAAAAACCAAAAGAGCGAAGTCGTCGGCATCCCACGTAGTCCATTAACATTGTGATCATCTATTGTGGCCGAAAGTGAATGAGAGCAAGACACCGAAAAGGTGAAAGCAGACCTATGATGACAGATGATAGCGACCTGCATCTGCAAATCCGTGCAATTTTTCTCTTCACACGGAGCGCGCAGGATGACATCTTTCTTCAAAACCCCGAAAGTTAATATATGCGTGTCAACTACATGCTATCTGACGATATTTATGTCTAGTGCTATATAGCTGGTTTGTTGAGCCGTGGAACGGTCCCATACGGATGACATAAGGGACGCAACGCGCGCTTCATTGTTCGTCCTTGCCCATGGCTCATGCGTACGGTATTCACTGTGGGTTACAACCATTGCGACCCATATCTCTCATAGCCTCTACATAGCCCGGCTGGTCCAACACTGTTTCTTCGCCGATCTGATCTGCACCTAATCGAACCCAGCCGATCATTCGACCTTTAGCCAGTGGGTGAGCCATTTGGCTGCGGTACTTCTCGACCTGCTTGCGTAGCACCTCGGGCTTCACCATGCCGATCTGGGCCGTGCGGGGACCTTGGTTATGGTGCTTGGGATGTGGCTTAGAGGTGAGGACGATAGCATGCGCCGGCTTGATCTTATCTTCGTAAGGAATGGGACCCCTGAAGCCGAGCTCACGCATTACCCAGAGCTCCGGACCAACCTCAGGGGTGGCGTACTCCTTCATGTTCGGAATGGCAAAGGGCGTTGTAGGCATGGTCCTAAGGACGCTGTTGAGACGGGCGCTCTTCGCCTGCTGGCAGAGGTCTTTCCAGTCTTTGGCAGCCTCATATCCGACCTTGGTTCCCGCGGTTGAAAGCATCTTGTAAGACTTCGCGAAAGCTTTGGCAGCTTTGATCGGATGGTCAAGGCCTAACTCAGCAATGCCGAGAAGTTGATAGAAACGCGCAATGACATTAACCGAGACAATGGGCTTATGATCTGCTGTTAAGGTTTCTGCTTTCCCAATGACGTCTGAGAACTTGGAAATGCCCTTGTAGCATCGCTTTCCGACCTCTTTCATTGTGATATCTGATAAGAGCAGGAGAGCAATGTCGACCACAGTAGTGCACTCCAGGCTACCAATGGCAATGGTGAACTTGTCGTCGATGCCTTGCATCATAGTGTTCAGCTTCATAGCCGCCTCAAGGAAATTTTGGACATCCTCGTACTTGGCCAAGGCCATATCAGCATTGTTGAGGGCGAAAGCTCGGTCCCCCATGCGCTTGATGGAAAGCGCCATATCGCGAATCTCCCAGGCGCAGCCTCGGACCCAAGCCACCTGCTGAGTCATGGCTTGCTTTACCCTGGCCTCAATCTGAGGATCGAATTTCCCAGAAAAGGTCACCTCTTGACGAAAGGCAGTCCCACGGACACGCTCGAATGGAATCAGGAGCTTCTCTTGGTCCAAGATTGGGAGTGGCATGGACATGAGGGCGTGCTGGCGCAGCTTGAAGTCGAAACAGAAGCCCATGAAATTGGCGAGATCCATCAATCGGAGAAGCCGGGTGTACTTTGGCATGTCCTGAAGCAGTACCAGGAATGACTTCTTCGGTCCAGCCGCCATACGACGTTGGTTCATGTCGTGTGGCTTAGCAGTGACTTCAGCAACGTGATAGTCGAACTTGCTCTTGGTTCGAAAGAAGGGAACTTCGTGATTGTACATGGCGTCCTCCATTGATTTCTCCTCTTGCGGTGACATCTTGAAGTTGGCGAACACATCTTGGACCTTGACGAATCGATTCTCTCCATATAGGATCTCTTTGCCGTCATTGTTGAACAAAGCACTGACGCGTAAAGCTTTCACTTCGAAGATGTAATGCTCGACGAGCAGATGGTTCGGCGGCTGACGAACACGGTCTGCCAACAGAAGGTATCGGAGAATTTCGAGACGAATGCGCCGAGGAAGCTGCTGCAAAGTCGCCATCTCTCGTGAGGGGTGGTGTGAATCAGTTGACAGCCACTTCAGAGGTGTTGGCGAATGTTTGGGTGAGGCTGTTGAAAGTGAGAGTGAACGAGACTGACGGCTGCGTCATTCGGCGATAACACTGTCGAAGAGGAAGGAGCACCGCGCTGGAGACGCGCTCTCACGTGCGCGTTTCAACATCACTACCTGAGAGATTCTTGGGCTTGTTGCAGCGCGTGATGCGTCTATTTTACTGCGCGGTCGCTAGCAGCGACCGTACAGTGCTCCGGGATGTTCTAAACGAAAAATCTGAATTTTCATGTGCACGTCGTTGTATAGGCCACGAGCACGTCTAAAGAGCTGCCGATGGGCGCGGGGAAAAGCTCACTATGACATAGCTGCAGGTATAAAATAACGAGTCTATGTCTTCTGCACTGACCATCTCGCGGCAGCAGTTGGTATTTGCCATGCGTAGCAATGGGGAAGAAATTCGTCGTCTCCACGCTTGGCGAAGCTACAAAGGCCTCCACTACCCGTACATCAGTGGACGTGGTTCATCGTGAGCTCGGCTCATCAATTGCGACTGCGTATCTGAGGAAGATCGATGAAGGACGAAAGAGCTACGGTGTTCCAAGCGGCAGGGACTTCGCCGTGCTAGGTCCGACGCTAGTGCGAAAGAGGAAAGGTGCTTGGCCTCTCTCTTTACCTATCCAAGTGTGCCATCGATGATGCTGCAGCTCAACTTCCCTCTACGTCCGTCACGTCTCTAATATACCCATTCGCGCATCGTTGCATATCATGATACCAGATTGAAGAAAGCGACGGCTTACAATGATTCTCAGCACCGTCTCATCAGAAATATCTCGTAAGATGGCGATGAACACCAGAATCTTAGAAGGCTTGGATCGGACAGCACGCCTGAAGACTTGTCTCCTCTTCACGACAAGCGTGACCGAGATTGCTGACGTGTAGGGGAGAGAATACTCGAACTCGCAACATCGCCCCAAATAAGATGATTTCATGACCTTTGCAGCAAGGGCACCCGCATTCTGCTAATGAGTACTTAACCATAACTCAGTGCAGCAACAAATTCGTCGCACCTCGAACGTGCGTTACCCCATCATCAACCCATCATGCGGAGCCCAAGTACCGTCGCGGCTGCCCTCGGGCTGATCGCCTTGACGTCTGCTCTCACATCCCGACAGACATCGTCCAGGTATCCACCACCAGAACCATGCACCGGAAACTGCACTGCCGTCCATGATCCTGCTGTGATCCGCCGCAGTGATGGAACATGGCTACGCTACTCCACCCTTGGCAATATCGCGATCGCAAGCGCGCCAGCGCTCACAGGTCCGTGGACGTACGAAGGCGCCATGCTCCCTCAGGGCTCTGTCATCAAGCTTCCCGATCTCAACAACCAAGAGCTCTGGGCACCAGATGTGTTCTTTACCAACGATCAGTTCTACGCATACTACAGCGTCAGCAAAAGTGGCTACAAGAATTCTGAGATCGGCGTTGCTACAAGCAAGACAGGGGATCCGGGAACCTGGACCGATCACGGTAGTGTAGGCGTACCCAAAGCAAGCCCGTACAATATGATCGATGCAAACTTCTTCCGTGAGTGCGACACCTGCGAAAATCGCTGGACATTTGGATCTGCCTGGGATGGTGTGTTCCAGACGTCGCTTACCGATGACTACCTCAAGTGGAGCGGCGAAACTCCAAAGCAGCTGCTCTACAATTCGACATACCCCGCACATCCTCAAGACTACGTTTCGATCACCGAGGGTGGCTTTGTGTTTTGGTGGGAAGTTAAAGGCACGAAGTACTACTACATGTTCTTCTCATCTGGCGCATGCTGCAACCCGGCGAACGAGCTTGAAGCACCGGGCGATGAGTACAAGATTATGGTTTGTCGTGCAACTTCGGCAACCGGCCCGTTCTTCGACAAGGCTGGGAAAAACTGTGCGACGGAAAATGGTGGGACTCTTGTGCTTGGTAGTCACGACAACGTGTATGCACCAGGTGGCCAGGGCGTGCTTGTGGAGGATGGGAAGATCGTGTTGTACTATCACTACGGTAAGTCCAAAACAAGCGCGTATGATCGATGCTAACCAGTATAGCTGACAAAACCATTGGGTACGCTTACAACCAGTTCCTTTTCGGATTCAACTACCTCGACGTGTCGAGCGGTTGGCCAGTTGTAACAGCTTAGATTTGAACACACATTTCAGAACAATGAGAAGTACTACTCAGAGTCCATTTTCGGCGTCTACTGCGTGAACTTGTCCAGCACGCCATCAGTCCACCCCCACAGCTTTATTGCCAGCTCGACATTCGCCCCCTCACCCTTCAAGCCCGCTGTCGAGTCAATCCCAACCGGCCGATAGAACCCACCATTTCTCAGCTCGCCTTTCTTCGCCCCTGCAGCGCACCACAACTGATTCAAGACACCCTGGTGCGGCTCCAGGATCTCAACGCCACCAAGCCAACACGACACCCTAGTGAACATTCCGTGGAAGCCCTGTAGCCCATTCAACATCGGCGTTCGAACAACACCAGGGTGAATCACAACACTCGTAATTTGCGGGTAGCGTCGCGCAAGCTCAGCTGCATAGAGGATGTTGGCGAGCTTCGACTGCCCGTACCGCTGCCATGGACCGAGGAACCACCTGTTCATTGTACTGCCTTTCTCGAGTTCGTCAAACGCGATTCCGCCTTTAATGAGACGGTGGAACTCGTACCCATCGCTCGTGTTGGCGATGACGCGGACATCGGAGTTGGGGTCTTTCGCGGCTTCGAGAAGGTAGGGGAGTAGTTGCTTGGTGAGCATTGCGTGACCGAGGTGGTTGGTCGCAAATTGAATCTCGTAGCCGTCGACGCTCAGGGTAGGAGGTTTGGCAATGATACCTGCGTTGTTCATGAGAATGTCGAGACGTTTGTGCTTGAAGCCTGTCGCAAGCGCGTCTTTGACGGTTCGAAGGGATGAGAGATCCATCTCGATGAAGGTCAATGCGATATCAGGATGTTTGAGTTTGATCTCGGTGATAAGAGCTTTGGCGGCGGAAGCGTTGCGTCCGGTGAAGTAGATGTGCTCTGGGTTGTGTGCGGCGAATGCCTTGACGGATTCCTCACCAAGCCCTGCCGTACCTGCAAGGGTGTTAGACATGAGCAGAGGTATGGAAAGGAGAGGCTCTTACCCCCTGTGACGAGGATGACTTTGCCAGCAAGAGAAGGGATATCTCTTGCGGGATCGAAGTCTATTACTCCTTGCTGAGGTTTGGCCATTGTTGCCGTTTAGTTGTGCTCTTTGATGGCGGAGACAGTCGCGATTGGGGATTTGGTGCAGATAGTAGAAGGCTTCACTTGTAGGGTTTTTGATGAATGAAGAAAGTGTCGGGACACCCTTCACCTTTATGCTACCCACATCCGGGCTACTAGTTCTCATGTACTTGTTATCGTTCCAGCATCATCGCGGACGAATGCGACGTCTTGAGCTTTGTCCTGTTTATCTCCGCCGGAGACATCTTCAGCCACTTCGACTGTGCAAATCCGGCGGAATTAAAGCCCGGTGAGTGCAAAATGCGCAGTTGTGCCTGCAACGCTGAGATTTAAGTCGCATTAGCGAATGCTAGATACTACAAGTAGTCGAGCCATCGTGTTAGATGTCTCAGGGAGCTACTTCGGATGATGGCATGACTGTGGTGATGGGAAAGTCGGGAGACGAGCGCTGACCAGTTTGGACACCACGTGATCGGACACGAATCACGAAGGAAGCTCGTATCTGGCGATGGGCCGATGGGCCGATGTTGGTGGACAGGCCACCGCGATCGGTACAATACAAAGTACGAGCTCTTTCGTTTTGAACCTAGTGTAACACGTGCTCGCTTACCTAATCATGGCGGTGCGAATTCACAGCAACAGGCACCCGCCCTCCCTTCTAACCCGAAATTGATCCCGTTTTCGACCCTCAAAAGAACATCCCTTCCGTTCGATAGCTACATGCAGTCCCTGACGATGCCACCTCAAAAGACGGCGCGTTCATTTGTCACTAGCACAATGGCAAGCTAAGATCGTCGATGCGCAGGAGCTCCGCCGCCGATTTCTAGGTTCGCGCATATTGTTCAACTGCCCAGCACTTTCAACAGCTGAGCTTCATTCTTCATAGCTCTCCGTATGCTCTTCGAAGTGCGGGCAAAGAGCGACATGACATCTACCAAACCCACTGTGGCACATCCCGTCCAACCTGACATAACTCAACTCGTTTACCGGCCGTTACAAACAGCGACGCATATCCGTGTGCTGATTCTTGAGCCTGGGAAGTCTGGCGATCCTCTTCGTGGTAGGCTTCGACATGTGAACCTAGAACCTCCTCGACAAAGGTCTTATACATGGCCTGCCCTATATCCTGGCCTGCAATCGAAAGTTCGATCGCTTTTCATGGCAAAGGATCAGGGCTATGAAGCACTCAGCTATGTGTGGGGGAACCCGATGTCAGACCGCTTTATCTATTGCCCCAAAGGGAAGATTGCGATAGCACCCAACCTTGGTGAAGCGCTCGTGCATGTCCGTCGTACAGATCGCACGCGTGTTTTATGGGTTGACGCAATATGCATCGATCAAGCCAATGTGCAGGAGCGAAGCCATCAAGTCAGCATCATGGGTAGTATATACGCCAAAGCACAACATGTACTGGTGTGGCTAGGACCAGACCCTCGCAAAGTCGCCATGTCAACGTTTGACGCCTTGCGATCGCTCGTCCAGCCACCCTATCTTAACGTATCAGACGAGCTAGTCCGACCACATATGGAAGAGATTGCCAAAAGCGAGTGGTTCACGCGGCTGTGGGTTGTTCAAGAGTTGTTCATGGCCAAGCGAGCCATTGCTGTTTGGGGCTATGCTCAAATCAATTTCATCTATCTTCACGCGCCATGGAGCAAGTGGTTGCTCGACCCTAAATTCCAAGGACCCAGATGGTGTGCAAGGAAGGCATGGGGCTTCCAGACCGCAATTCGATTCACAGGCGCTCTTCACTGCTCAGATCCGCTGGATCGCATCTATGCCCTTCTAGCGCTGTCGCGCAACGACCCGGTTACTTTTCGTGATAAGATCGGACAACTCGTTCCTGACTACACAAAGTCCCCATCGCAGCTGTTCTTCGAGGTCGCGTGCATATTCGTTGAGAGCGGCAACACGCAGCAATTGTTGTCACACGTCAATCATGAAAGGACTGCAAGTGCCAATCTGAAGCTGCCTTCGTGGGTACCGAATTGGGGCGAGTGGACCCAGCATGAACCACTTCTAGCCCTGGACATGGGTCGCGGCGCAGCTGTCGGCTTAGAGAACGACGGAGCCATCATCGACCACGAACAGTGCATCCTGAAGCTGGTGGGTATTGCAGTAGATCAAGTAACTCACTCCACGGCTCATGATTTGCTATTGCCAGATATCCCCTCGGGCATCAAAAACATTGTCGCCTTTTGGGCTGAACATGTTGAAGCTCCGAAAGCCTCGACCAACCTCGACAATGCCATCGGCGGTAGTTCCAAGCAAATCAGCTTTCTGCAATCGTTGCTCTATGTGAAATCAATAGACGCTAGCCTAGACGACGTGGAGCTACTTGCCTCAGAGCTCTTTGCGCCTCTTGGTCCCATTGCAGATATTATGCCAGTGCTAAGCACGACTCCGCAGGCAAAGGAAATGCTGAAGTCGCTGGCTGTCAGCGTCCGCGATCATTGCCGCAGCCGAGGAGATCTGAATACCGAAGAGAGCTCCGGGCGAAATCACTGGAGGCATCGGAAGCTCTTCATCACCAGCAACGGGCACATAGGACTGGGCCCATCGGCGTTGCGGCGCGGTGACAAACTAGCAATCATCTCGGGCCTGAAGAGCTCGGTCATAATCAGGAAAACCGAGGTCTACTATACCTTCGTCGGCACGTCTTATGCTCCAAGCATCTCAAATGGCGAGGTGATTCAGGACTACCATTCAGGAAACGGTAAAATTGAGACGTTCGAGCTGCATTGACGGCAGTGACGTAATAATCCTCACTATGGCTACTGCAAAATTCTTACCGAAAGCTAAGGGTATGCGCCTATTTACGTCGGCTGCGTTTACAACCTATACAATGCTACTAAACTCCTACCATCTGTAGCCTCGCATCATCTCGCTACGGACTAGTAGGGACGTCCTCAATCTCCCAGGCAATGGAAGGCTCAAACATATCAGAAGCCTTGGTGTCAGCTGCGAAAGCCTCAACCCGCTTTATTCTCCTATTT
>TARA_R110002003_G_scaffold189_2_pt1 | contig 20494 bp, 23 predicted proteins | sample TARA_R110002003 | Tara Oceans TARA_R110002003 (sample SAMEA4396441) | marine metagenome | biome: Westerlies Biome; feature: [SRF] surface water layer (ENVO:00010504); material: water (ENVO:00002006), including particulate matter (ENVO:01000060) such as... | depth 5 m
TAGAAGTTTTTAGATTAATTATATATGGATTCGTGCAGAATAGGAGACAATGCGAAGGCAGTGTGTTGTTCACGTCGGACTCACTTAATTTGACAAGGATCCCACGTTTTAGAGAGTGGGCTATTTTGTTCACCGGGTGGCAAGGTGAAGATGAAGGAAAGTTCAAGCACACAAATGAGGAAGGAGCAACACGCGGCAGGTATAGCCGAGGGCGGAAGACCCCTGCGCCGATCACAAGCTGAATGTTTTCCACGTTCTCAGTGCGTCATCGCGCCTTCCGGAGATGCCTTCGGCGTGGGATGCGGGGCCTGGATTGAAGCCATTCACAGTTTTTGAGTGCAGTTCTCGAGCATTGGTTTCCAGCACCCTCAATTGGCAGTCACGTCTGCGCTTCCTTGTTTGATCTAGTCAATTTCCTGTTCGCTTCCTCAACAGAACGGCGATTGCCTGTCGCGTTGGCATTACTTGAAGGCGGGGTTCGTGTTATTAGATAGCCTTTGTAAGCCGCATTCCAGAAACCTTGACCAAAAGCAACCTCAAGCTGCCCGGAAAAGCACACCTAGAGCTTCACCAACAGGCTCAGCTCTCGCGCGTGACCATTGGGCTTTTTGTACCGCATCCCACGCGTCTGTCGAGGTTCCGTGACAAGTACAAATGCACTAACTGCCCGCGAAAGTTGTTGAACTCGACCTCCGAGCGCGCGCCGACGAGCCGCACCACCACATAACCCCTCTGCCCACCGCACGCGAAGCCTTCGATTCGAACGCCATACACACGCCGAAGCCGCAACCATGGTGCTGGGTGCAAGAAGAACGCCGTCGCGCAAGGGTCGGTAGCACCTCCTTTCCGATAGCTGAAACGCGCAACATCACAAGGCATGGGATAACAATTGCGACAGGTTCCTTCGCGGACATGCCCGCGGACCTGAAGTCGCAAATCGAGAAACTCGAGGACCTCTTCATTGTACCCACGGCGAAGCTGAAGGAAATCTCCGATCACTTCGTCAGTGAATTGGAGCGGGGTCTGTCAAAAGAGGGAGGAACAATCGTACGTAACGCGAGAACGATGCTGAGTGGGCAGCGCTGACAAGAGAAGCCTATGATTCCCACCTGGTGTATGGCTTTTCCCGATGGGCATGAGACTGGCAGCTATCTGGCGCTAGACATGGGCGGCACAAACCTGCGAGTCTGCGAAGTCACCCTTACCGACGAGAAGGGCGAGTTTGAGATTATACAGTCAAAGTACCGCATGCCCGAGGAGCTCAAGACTGGCGCCGCGGACGAGCTGTGGGGCTATGTCGCCGACTGTCTGCAACAGTTCATCGACTATCACCACGAAGACGAAAAGCTCGAGAACCTCCCCTTGGGCTTTACCTTCTCATACCCGGTAACGCAGGATGCTATCGATCATGGAACTCTCCAGCGCTGGACAAAAGGCTTTGACATCGAAGGCGTCGAAGGTCACGACGTTGTACCGCAGTTCCAGAAGGCACTGACGGAGCGCAACCTCCCCATCAAGCTGGTAGCATTGGTCAACGACACAACCGGTACCATGATCGCATCCGCGTATACTGATACCGACATGAAGATCGGGTGCATCTTCGGCACCGGTTGCAATGCTGCGTACATGGAAGAGTGTGGGGCCATCCCCAAGCTCGCGCACATGAACCTCGACCCAAAGCTTCCCATGGCCATCAACTGCGAGTGGGGCGCTTTTGACAACGAACATAAGGTCCTCCCTCGCACACAGTACGATGTCATTATTGACAAGGAATCACCTCGACCCGGCCAGCAGTCCTTTGAAAAAATGGTAGCAGGTCTCTACCTCGGGGAGATCTTCCGCCTTGTCCTGCTCGACCTCCACAAAGGTCACGAATGTACCATGTTCGAAGGCCAAGACATTAGTAAACTCGACAAGCCATATTCTCTCGACGCAGGCTTTCTTGCAGCCATCGAGGAGGATCGCTTCGAGAACTTGACGGATACGGGCGATCTTTTCCAGAACAAACTCGGCATCGTCTGCAAGAAGCCAGAACTCGAACTCATTCGCCGCCTCGCTGAGCTCATCGGCACCCGCGCTGCCCGTCTGACTGCCTGTGGTGTGTCCGCTATCTGCAAGCACAAGAAGTGGGAGCAGGTACATGTTGGTGCTGACGGCTCTGTTTTCACCAAGTATCCGCACTTCAAGATCAGACAGGCGCAAGCGCTCAAGGAGATTTTGGACTGGCCTAGCAAGTACGGCAAGGGCAGAGGCGACCCCATTGAAGTCCTGCCCGCTGAGGACGGCTCTGGGGTTGGTGCGGCTCTGATTGCTGCGCTGACCGTGAAACGTGTGCAACAGGGTCAGCTTGCGGGTATTCGGGACTGTGATGCATTGATGAAGATGGTGCCGAAGGCCAAATGAATGCGGAGCGACTTCTGTTCCCTACCATCTATGTATATACAGCCATCTACGAATGCAGGTGCAAAGTGAGATGAACTCATGATAGCGATCATGGTTGGCCTTTCTTGATCAACCGCACCGCCTCGATATTGTTGCCTTGCGGATCAAAGACAAACGCGGCGTAATATGGCTGTACACTCATCTCGTCCCTATTTCCTGGTTTACCGTTGTCCTTGCCACCATTCTCCCTGTCTTGCATCAGCACCATTCCATTCCAACATCATGATCATCTACTCACAGCGCTATTCTGTGGAACCGATTCACAGCCTCGTTATCTGTCATCCATGTCAACATGTTGCCCATATTCCTAGGCTCCGGATTAATAGGCTTACTAGGCGCATCGATTGCAACGTGTACTGGATATGGCTTGTCGCCCCCAGGCACCTGCTGCACCCACAAGTACGGATAATCGCTTCCAAAGCCGACGCACGTGCCGCCGAATGCGTTGATCATCTCGGTGTAGCCTATGGGTTTGAGTGCGGATCGGTAAAAGGTGAGCATTCGGGACATCAAGGCTGGCGTTGAGTAGACAAAGGTGTGGTTGATGGTCATGGTGCCGAGGCGTGGAGATGCGGGAATGAGAGGGGTGTCAAACAACGAGTGTAGGGCATGTTATGTGGCTAGCTGGTGAGTGGAGACAAGGTTAAAGAAGGACAACATGATCGTGTAACTGCTTTGGTACATCCATGGACGTCGGAGTTTCGAGTGCAATGTCCTCGGAAGAACCGATTGGGGCTGCATTCCTGAGCAACAGTGCAGATGCCTATCTAGTCTAGGGAAAATTATGAGTAAGCTCGCTGAGCTTACCAGGTTGGATTGAGGCTGCGGAGTGAAAAGCTTCCGCCGCGTTAGGCTAGTGTCAAAACAAGTTAGCGCAATCGGTTTGTCATCGGAGCTAGAGCCCGAAGCCTGTCTTTCATCCCACATCTTCCTTAGCCTCACATGATGTCTGATCCAACGCCTCGGAGAATTTGCTCCGTTGTTGGACCGGTTCGCGACGATCAGAACCCGGCCCAGTGAAGCTTACAACAGCACTGCATTCCTTTTGCTGCCTAATGTGACGACACATCGAACTGTCCTCTCGAAGGACGAACAACATGACTGTATGAGACAGATGAGCTCAGAAGTATCTCGCTGCGATATAAAGACGGAATCCCGAGCTGCACATTTGATCGTCTACATCCACGGGAGCGCAGCTAGAAGCACTGTCTAGGCTCCGAGAAGCACGCGACCTATCACAGCCATGTCCGACCAACTCAGGTGTGCTATATGTGGGAAGACGTTTACACAAAGTCCGAAGCTCTCCACCAAACGCGTCGAAAGGAGCAACCCGGCTAATGGTATGCAGAGTCGTCGTTGGTTCGACATGCGAAGCGATGCATACCAGGCCCAGCACCAAGCCTTCGCCAGAAGAGCTGTAGGGCATGTACAATATCGAAGACGAAATGTGACTTGCGACGGCCCAATTGTTCTAAGTGCGAGCACAAGAATGTGTTGTGCGAGTACATCGTTCCCTTGACTAGGGGCACTAGATCGCCTCGATCGAGCAGCGAGGAAGAGGAAGCCAAATTCCGCGCACACCCCGCAGCGACCATACACGACATAGTCACCGAAGCGGATCTAGCGGCGCTTGGCTTCGCTACTGCCGTCCCACAGATGTTGAGGTATGTCTGCGCCTGCGCTTCTGATAGGCTGAATGCCGACCATGCTTCAATCACTTTAGGTTGACCACACACATACAGTGACAGGGTGGACCTCGATCTAAACGCATCACTCGAATCCTATGGTTATCATGACATGCCACCACTATCTGTAGGCCCATTTCTGGACCTCCCTGTGAACAAAGGGATGCCAGCGAGACATTGGGACTATCCGACGACAGCAGCGAGCAATGCTCCCACCTTGCCTTTTATCAGCGGTACTGCTCTGCAGGAATTGACGGGTAGCTCATCCTCGTCAGAACACAGCTTCTCAGACAATGACTGGCTCCTCTTCCCACAGAGCTCGAGCCATCACACCCCCCCACTTGCCCGCCACAGCATGCAGACCCTCCTCCGCGTGCTGAAGACTTGGCCACGCACTCTGGCCAAAGGATTTCAAGCCCCACCAATTCTCCACTTCACACATACGGACCCACGAACTATCCTCCAACCCATGGTAAATTGCATCGCCATCGCAAAAGCATGGTCCTCACAATCCCCCAGCACCACCGAAATTGTCCGCCAATCCATCCTCCAAGAAATGCGCGTTCTCTTCTCCTCGTACCGCAGCTACGACGAACGCCATCTGCTTTCTACCCTCCAAGCAGTAACAATGTACACAATCATGCTCATGTACCCCAGCTACAGCCAAATCAGCGTCTCGCTCGTTGATCCTGCCATATTCCTCTGCCTGCAAAAGGTCGTTTCGTACGTCGCCAAAATAGGCCTGCTGTTGACCGAAGAGCGCGACAGCGTCCGCCCAAGCTGGGAGTCCTGGGTCCACGTCACGGCCAAACGAACATCGGTGTTCTCACTCTACTTACTGCACTGGGCGTACGCCGTATATCACAATCTCGAGAGCTTTGCGTGTAGTCAGCTGGGTTTCATGCCGGCCTCTGCACCAAAGTTTTTATGGCAGGCGAGTGAGCAGCCGCAGTGGGAGATGCTGTATGATCAGTGGTTGGAGCAGTGGCAGGGTGAGCCGTTTATGATGAGTGAATTTTCGAATGTCGTGGTGGGGACGGGGCTGGACAGACGGACGGAGATGTGGCTGGAGGATGCGGATGAGTTGGGGGTGTTGTTCTTGAGCATAGGTGAGTCTGTTCATGCTTGTGACGGGTTGGAAATTCGCTGACTGAGAGTAGTTAATGCGACTGACCGGGGTCATCCGGTGTATGATTATGGGAATGGAGTTGTGGTGCTGGATTAAGTTTATGAGGCATCGGGTGGCAGCAATGTGGAGGTGTATCTGGAAAGAGAAAACTGGGCGCCGCATGTTCTACGAGAATCGCGGCAAGTCTGTGTTGACTGTACATCTTGTCCTACAAATTTACTATACGTCCGAGAATAGCGACGAATTTGGCGAACAGAAGCATAAACGTTGGTGACTATGTATTTGTCGCACCGCTAAGAAATACGAACGACCTTCATTACATCTCGCTTTCTCGTATTCACCTCACGCACTGCACGAAAGCATTTCAACATTGCTATGATCTCAAGGACAACGTTCACGATGCTCGGCTTACCTATTGAATACTCGTTGCATTTCATACCATTCGTCGAATGTTTTCGTAACATCAAACATTCCGCATGGCCAATTAAACCTACCAAGCAATCTCATGTCTGAAACGCGAGATATGTACCTCAGAAGTAGCGTCGACACTCAAAGTCACAGAACCTATCACCATGCTAACAACAAGCCATTCGGGAAAACTGCGTCAAATTTTGTAAGTTTCCGCCATGATGCGGTCGTGATGCAAACACTCGATGTGTGGGGGTTGACGTCCATCATCTTCATAAAATCGTAAACGACAATATTCCCACTTCAAGACGTCGCCCCACTCACAACTCAATCCACAGCACACGAAAACGCCGGCCGATCCATCCCATGCCTCTGATACTGTACCAGTCGCGCGTCGCGATCCTACCTCAAGTTCGTGCCCGAAAATCGAGGCAAGTGTTTCACAATATGCAGGTACCGCACGCTTCGGTACAACCAGATATCAAACCGTTCGAACTATGAGCTTAGCTGTGGCAAGTATCTCCGCCATCATGCGACGTATAAGATACAAAGGCAGACACACACCGCAAGGCTACCCACCCTATGAACATTCCCCAGCTCATACGTTGCGCCACAACAACATCACAGCAACCATGTACTACCCATGGCTACCCCTCGCCTACCTCTTTCTAGTCCCAAACACGCTCGCGCAAGAAACCTTCACCAATGCAGAATGCCGCGCCCAAACCACCGCCATGAACGCCTGCGCCAAACGCTGGGACTCGATCCGTACCGAATGCACCAAACGCGTAACCGCAAACACCATCTGGCCCGGGCCTTGCGAATGCGCCTACTTCGCAAACGACCTGCCGTGCTTCGACGAACAGGCGTTGTGCGCCGCGCAGGTCTGGACACAGGTCCCGCAGTGGTTTCGCGACGGCGTGAGCAGTTGTCTGATGAAGGATGCGGGGTTTACCGTCAGAGCGGCGCTGGGGAGCGCGAGCGGCGTGATGGGGAACCCGTTTACGGTGGTGGGTTTGGCGGGGCGGGCGACGAGGACGAGTGCGAGTGCGGGGACGGGGACGGGGACGGGAGTAGGTGTGGGAACGGCGACGCCGGGGGCGGGGATGGTGAGGCCGACGGGGTTGAGTGTGGGGGAGGAAGGGTTGAGTGTTGGTGCGAAGGCTGGGTTTGGGGTAGGCATCGGGGTTGGGGTTGTGATGATTGCGGTAGCGGCGTTTTTGATCGTGAGGGGGAGGAAGAAAGGGGCGCTGGTGCAGGATGCGGAGAAGAAGAGGGGGCTTGCGCCGGTGGAGTTACATGATGAGGATGCGCATATTCATCAGATTGCGTCGAAGACGGTGTATCCGAGTGCGGAGATGGAGGGCAGTTTGGCACCGAGGCATGAGTTGGGTGTCAGGGCGTCGACGTGGCTGGTTGAGTTGCCAATTGCGAACTCGCTTCGGAACTCGAGACAGACGAGGACATGAAGTGGAGTTGGAAGGAAGACCTTGAGGCTAAGAGACAAGAAAGGACTACGCTGAGAAGGCGACAAATCCATTATATAAGAGGGGCAAAAGAGAAGACATTGTGGAGTCCTTACCTGAGCCTACTATGCCTGGTCCTCGCAAGAAAGAAGGAATGAGTTGCCGGCGGCTACAATCACGGAAGAGATGCCACGTCTGCGCCTTGGTCTAGGACAACCTCGAAGGCACATGGCCAACCCACCAGCGTATTTGTGCCCCTCTTCTACCTTTGCACTTTGCAAGGAACGATATGAGTATCACGCAAATTCTACTCGACCAGTCGTCAAATCCAAGGATGCGATGAGGGGTTCCTTGATGAGCAAGGATGACACCGGACGAGGAAATGAGGATGCGCATCAAAATGGGCGTCAAGCATGGTCGTCGAACAAGAAGATCGCGAAGCCCGAAAGAAGAGGTGACCCATTGTGTTGTAAGACACCGCAAGCTCAGAAGCACTAATAGTGCTTCTGAGTACAATGTTCATTGTCCTCACACGTCAGTGCCTGTTGCTTAGGCAGGCCTCGCATACCGAGGCAGAATCAGCTGCAGTTTACAATGGCAGGCTCACCCACCGTACCCACAGCAATCGGATTTTAACAATCCGCTTTGCTAAAAGTGCACGAAGATGAGGCTGATGCAGCGGCTGAGGCTGACTTCGAGCTGCGCGACATTTCGCCCGTAAGATGGTGCGCCGCTCGGATTCCGAAACGAACAGCACTTCGCATGCCTGCTTGGCTGCGGTCGGGTGTCATGGTTCCTAGGCAATGCTCGGGTCAGGCTGCGGATCCGCAGTGTTCGAGGAGGCGTCAGGCTGGAGGTGGAACATTGAGTCGTTGTGATGGTGGAGATTCAGGGTCCAGCACTGCACGTGGCCGAGTTGGAAGCCACAACCGGTTGGGGAGCTGAAGCAGGTACACCCGTCGCGGACGTTATGCGGCCTGTTGTTTGGCCATCTGACTTGTCCCTTCGCGAGCCTTCGCTGACAACTGCTTGAGCTGTGAGAACATCCAGCGTACGTCATGATCTCATCGAAGGTCGCGGCGGAGGACTGGAAATAAGCGCAATCGCGCGACAGCAGCGCATCGAGCGCTGAAGATAAAAGCTGTCACGTCTCATCACACCCGTGCTATTTTCGATAAAGTCAATAGCGGTCTGAGACGGTGTCATGACGGCGACATGCGGGACGGTTTCGCATTGACGTTGTGGGAAACAAACAACAAACCATAAAGGCATTTATCGCGTGGCGTTGCGGCTGGCTTTTGTTGTCGCGTAGATGAATATTGAGGCAGCATAAGAACGGTCGACAACAATCATATTGCATGATTGGCAGAATGCGATCTGGACAGATTGAGCATGTTTGTAGGCACCCAGCAGCTGCACCAAGCGGCGATGGGCCTCGACTTTCCAAACCAACAGCACCCGCATAATCGATAGTCTAGCCAGCTACCAGCGCAGTGCCTATCCGCAATCGATAGCAAGCAAAGCCACCTCGGTGCTGCAAAGGCAATCATAGTGTGGAGAACTAAGGTCGGCAGCGGCCCGCCGAGTCCCAGCGAACACAATGAGGGTTCCGCCTCAGCCCCTTTTCGCATAATGGACGTAAAATTGCACCAATTTGGACCCTCACTGGTCGAGGCGTGGGATAGGGGTGCCCTGCCGACAGACGTGATGACGACTCGTATGGGAGGTGCGGGCGTCGATGGATGTGCCCAACGCCGTGGTCCACGGATGCTGCAGGGGCGCAGGCCGATGGTGTGGCGATGTCCGCTGTTTACCAACAAACAAAGGATGTGGCGAGGACATGCCACGCCCCGCCCAGCGATTCGCGGTGTAGCAGACGAGAAGTGAAGATATTTTTGCAACGTGTATATTCGTGCGAGGCTGTGCTCGACACTCGAAGTGATTCATTTTGTGCCTGGTGCCGCCGACTTGATTCGCGGAGGCGTGTTCCCGCCCTGCATGTTGTTTATCGACCGTTAGCGCGCACAGACCGCCGGGACAGTCGAAAGTCACGACAGAACGACGCGCCGCGTCTCTGCTATAACCCATCGCCCGATCGCAGCGAGCGCCAGACGGGTCCTCTCATCGTCCAGGCTCCTCCCGCTCCCCTCCAGATTGCATCATCACCACTGCAGCGCGCCTGCCTCCATAGTCGAGTGCGCCTGCCGAGCTGCGGTGCTGTGTTTACCTTCCCAGGACCGACGCGCATTCCAGCCTTTCGACTCCGCACCAGCCAGCGAATCGCTCCTGACCACGACGCTTTCACCAACAACACTGCTCTCCACCACGCTGCAGCATCACCACGACGCCTACTGCGGAGCAGCACTAGCAGGCCTTGCATGGAGTCAGCGCGCACTCCTGCCGCCGTTGCTTGTTGAGGAGGACACCGGGAGAGACGCATTTCGACAGTACCGGCGCGCCACCCTCACCACATTCCACGCATTCCACGCATTCATACCACGCAGCGTCCCCGCACACGAGGAAAATACACACAGCGCTATCGCTATCCGTCGACGCCTGGGCCATTCATGTATACAGCCGCAGCAGCCTCTGTGACCTAGGACGACCTCGCTACCCGCGAACCGCGACGGCACCAGGCGCACCTCCCCCCAAACACCACGGCTCCGTGTCTCAGTCCGCGTCATAGCACGCCACCCAGCAAACGGACGCATTCACTAACTATGGATTTCGCATGTTCTCCCCACCGGGAGGGCGGCACCTTGCACCTGCCTTCACCTACCCATCCCCACAGCTACCGTCTCGAGGGCGCTCACTTTTCGCACCTACAACAACTCCGCCGCTCCCTCTCCAGATCACCCTCCAAACCCTCGCGCTTTCAACTCCGCACCTCCGACTCACCACGATCGCCCCTCTCACCTCTCGGACTCGCCCGCGCATTCAGTCCCAAGCCGCACAAGCCTACCAGCCCGACCGCAACATACCCTGAGTCACCACTAGGCGCGCAGGCTGCCCCAGCGACGAAGCGGTTCTCACTGCGACGCTCTGCGCCCTTCCGCTCATCGCCGCGCACCCGCACCAGCAAGTCCAAGAGCCCGCGCCGCCCGCTCGGCGACTCGACCGACACTGGGAACGCGACACCCTTCATGGCGCGCCACGCGCAAGGCCAGGAAAACACACCCCGCCGCGCAAGCGCAGAGTCGCCCGAGTGCATGGACACCGACCAGCGCCCCGTCAACGACAAGCCCATCAAGTTTGCATTCGCGCAGTCGCGACCCGATTTGTCCCCAGCCCCACCAGCAAAGTCAAGCCCACTCAAGCGCAACGACGGCCTAATGAACCTCAGTGGAGGCACCGGCAGCAGCCCGACCGCAAAGCGGCGGAGCGTGCATGGCGCGTCCAGTCTGGGTGTAGACTTTGAGAGCATCTTCGATCAGCCCCAGCTTTCGCGCAATACTGCGGACGAGTCACCGCGCCCAAACAACGATTGCAACACCGGCTTGTTCTCATCACCGAACAGTTTCGCAAACACACCGATACGGCGCACTACTTCACTCCGGAAGTCCACCTTGTCGCAACGAGTGTCCAGTATGCCCCGCCCAAAACCGGCCTACGATGGCGAATTCGCGCTGCCGGGCGCCGCGGCATCCAAGTCGAGAAATAGGATGTCTCTCGATAGCTCTCTCGCACAGAGCACCACACCAGCGCATACGCCCTTCTCGAGATCGACGTTCGATGCTGGCCGTATGGGCCTACCGCAACCGTCTCGCGGAAGCTTTGGTAACGCCCAACCGCATCCACTCTCCTACGCACACACTCCATCGTCCGCTTCCAGTGTTCACGGCGATACTCCCATGGCGCCGCCCAGGTCGTCGGTGTTTGGCTTTCCTCAAGCTGCGCCCGCTGCGCCGTCGCAACACTTCTCCCGGTCGCTCCCGATAGGCATTGGACGACCCCAGCAACCATCGGAATCAGGTGATTCTTCGCAAGACTCATTCGATACCCCGTTCAAGGTCGAGCCCCAGGCGCCCGTCGCCTTCTCTACCGGCCTGCTCTCGAAGAAGAATCGAAATGTGGACGAGCCAGCACCGGGTACTGGAATCTATGTCATGCCTGATACGCCTTCGAAGCGTCAATCATTCCCTCCAGCTGCGGGAGATAGGTCGCACAATCTGGACACTCCTCTCGTCAAGCGCAAAGGCAGCCTCTTTAGTGAGTCAGCGCGCCCACAGCATCAGTTTGGGACGCCGAGTACGCCGTTCAGCGCAAACGTGTCGAAATTCTCTATGGAGAACTTGGGCAGACGAAGCAGCATCTTCGGCAACATGGGTAGCACCATCCAGCGCCGAGGCAGCTTCATCAGCATCGACGGTGACGACGACGCGCAGCCAGACACTCAGTCGCCGACTGCCAACCGGATGACTGACAGCCAGTCCAGCGCTGACGACATGCCACCGACGCCTACCAAGCCAAGTGGCGGATCGAGCCGGCGCTCAAAGGAGAGTAGCCTGCGACGAAAGACGTTTCGTTCCCGTCCTTCGATCGGTAACGACACTTTCGCCGCGCCTGAGAACGAGAGCAGGCCGACCAGTAAGTCCACCCCCAGCACCGCTGAAGCACAGGATGAAGATGATTTGTCAAGTGACGACAAATCACATCCAGCGACCTGTGAAACTTCCTCTGCACACGCCCTCTGTTTCCCTCGAAGTCGGCTTCTGCGGCACTCCAATAAAATTGGACGCCCATCGCCGTTGCCTCGAAGAGTCCTTCGTCCCACCCCTCATTCATCCAGCAATAAGAGCAACACTAAGACAAAAACAGCTGCCGGAGCTTCCTTCGGTACGCCCTCACCGCAGACGCCTAGCGAGCCTTTTGGTGCTCTCGATGCGAGTAGGCTCTCCCTCTCGGGCCATAGGCGGGACTCGCATCCCTTCGCTCAGAGCCTGAGCGCGCTACCACCTGCAACACCCACCACACCGCGCGAGAACCACTTCTTCCACAGCGTTCAGGGTGTTATTCCGATTGGTCTGACGAAGAATGATGTGGACGAGGCTCTCGCTGAGCGCTTTCATGACGTCAAGCAGCTCGATGGCGGTGAAGGTGAATTTAGCACCGTCTACCGTGTCAGCAAGCCTCTCAAAGTTTCGCCTGGTAAGTCTCCCGCTGGTAGCAAGGTCTGGGTGGTCAAGAAGTCGAAAAAGCCATACCTCGGCGCAAGCGATCGGTCGAGGAAGTTGCGCGAAGTCGACGTTCTGTACGCTCTTCGTGGCAACGACCATGTCTTGGGGATCAAGACCCATTGGGAGGCCGATTGCCACCTGTACATCCAGACAGAGTATTGCGAAGGTGGCAATTTGAGGCGCTATCTTGACACGGTGGGGTTCAACAGTCGTCTCGATGACTTCAGGATCTGGAAGATCCTTCTGGAGTTGTCGATGGTGAGTTTCTAGCATGGCAATTTAAGGCGATGACAAGTACTAATGTCGCTGCAGGGTCTTACATTCATCCACGACTCGGGATACATTCATCTCGACATGAAGCCCGCGAACATTCTGATCGACTTTGAGGGCGGCCTCAAGATTGCCGACTTTGGTCTCGCCAGTCCGTGGCCGGCACCAAAGCACATTGACGGTGAGGGCGACCGCCACTATCTTGCGCCTGAGGCCCTGAAAGGCCGTTTCGACAAGCCCGCCGATGTCTTCGCACTGGGCATGATGCTGGCGGAGATTGCTGGCAACTGTGTCATTCCAGAGAATGGAGCACACTGGGTGAAGCTACGGTCTGGCGAGTTCGACAGCGTTCTGCCCAGTTTGACTTGGAGTGCAGACAGCGGCACGCTCGATCGCGACTCTCATGGAGACCCGGTCACAGACGACTCGCGGGCTTCCATGGACAACTTCCTCATGTCCGACGCCGACAACGATTCCCTCTCGTCGCTCAATGCTCGGCCTGGAGCAAATCCAGAGGAAGAGCTGGCGCGCGCTCCCAAGTTCATGACAGAGCGCTACGACATCAACTCCATGGATCACGTTGTCAAGGCTATGCTCCACCAAGACCCGGATCAGCGACCTACTGCCGAGCAGGTGCTCAACTGCTTCGGCTGCCAATGGGTGGAGTCGAGGCGACGTTCTGGCGCGACTGTCTACGAGGGTAACTTCGGCCCTAGTGACGACGTCCTCGCTACTTATTCTGGCGACGCGCACCACGACATCGATGCCGACATGATGGACATGAGCTAAGCACGCCGCTTGGCTTGACATGCCTCGTATGTCTTCATCCTTCCCGGTCAGCAATGTCAGGTCAGCAATGTCAGTGTTGACTATCACCCGGCTGTTGAAGCTCATGTCTGTCCGTTCGCCACCAATCGCCGACTGGCACGACTGCTCTGTGGCCATGTTCCCGAATGTCTGCGATACAGGTCACCCGCCCTGTCTGTTACATTTGTACTTGTTTTGGTATGGCGTTTTTTAAGAGAAGGATACAAAAGCATACCTTCGTTGCTTGACAACTTCCCATGCGGAGTTGTCTGATTGTTCACGCTTCTGTTTACGAAGATCACGGTTTGTCACGGCCACTTGGTTGGGATAAGGGTTTTACTGTTTTTCGGAGTTCTCGCGTTGCATTTGCATACCCCACACGGATACCTTCGCAGCTGAAAGAGAGCGCGAAATGGGGACTGGCGTAATTTGCTTTTAACCCTTCATGACGAACACGACTCCGCTCTACTTCGGTAGCATATTGTACTAGTATATGCTTTGTGGTGAGGCTTTTCGTCGTGTCGTGGAGTTGTGTACGGGAGGAGTATTTTGGAAGGCTTGGTGGCGTGGAGGATGCCGGATAATGTCTAGCAATATTATCACGATGTCATGACTATGCCAACAAATATGCACGCTCTTGTATGCTGTCGATGTGATTGTTCGCGAGATAAGTATGCTGACCTTGTCTCCAGGCACATGTGTGGTGTGGTGTACAGGGCGAACGCTTGGCCGCCAATGCTTCAGCGCAGGCCAGCAAGCTATAAAGCGTCGCTGTCTGTTGCGCAATTACTTGTCAACAGCACCCTTCTCTTTCCAAGGCTCACAAGAGAAGAACATCGAATCCCGTGTTCGCGTCGCGCAAGTGTCGAAAAGCATGCAGTACACAGGTGATATTCTGGAAGTTCTACCAATACCCTTCTACGCCTCCGTCGATGTCTTTGTAACAACGCTGCACTTGACATACCAGACCCCATGCATTTGCTTCCAGAACACGAGAAAATCAACTACGCTCCAACATATGACTGCTGCCGCCGGACAAGATTCTGCGGGGGAAAAATGCTTGGTGGAAGAAGATATTGTTGCCCGAGCGCGCGCAGTGAGTTGACTATGGATAGCCGAGAACGGGGGCGAGAGCAGCGGGATAGAAAGTCTTTCTTCCTTACAGGATTCAAAGTACCTGCCCATATATCTACTATGAGAAGCTAGATCCTGACATTGACGGCCAATCGACGTTGATCGTTCGAGCTGGCGTCCACCGATACATACCAATTCGTATCTTTCCTATCCCCTTCGCTTGTCGCAAAGGTCGATACAGCGATCATGAAGAATTGGATCCATTTGGAAAATGCCAGAACGGAGATTTCATGTTCTGTCTGTGCTCGAAGTCATGCACAACGGCGTTCATGACGACTTGGTGAGACGGAATGGAGCTGGTGTAAGGTCAACGGTGGTGGTGGAACGCCATGTGCGGTTTAAAATCTTCAATCGCTCTTCCATTTTCATCATTACTCACCGATTTACATGTTTTTTTTCAGACGGAAAGAAAGAGGACCCGGTGTGTGCTCTGCCTCTCTCGGCAAAGACTCCAATGATCACTCGAGGCGAGCGGGACCAGGATGGTATTTTTGGACGTACACACGAACTCTTTGGCCGACATTGGACAGATGCCACAAAGTTCCATTCTTTGGGATCGACATTTTGAGAATACAGGCAGGCTGGCAAAGACGGAATAAAATGTGCCAAGACAGTGGCGATGCCTATTACGTCGACATATAGTCCGTGATGATCATCTCCGCCGCTCTTTCAGCAATGCCGTATACCAGAGTCTGGATGTGCGCACTTGGCAGCAGCGGAATAATGCTTGCATCCACGACTCGTAGACCTCGGGTGCCATAAACCTTCAGCTCTGAGCTGACCACACCACCATCTTTTTCTGGAAGCAAGGCAGCCGTCCCGAGTGGATGGTATATGCTCAATGTATTGGCCAAAGCATATGCTGTCCAGTCCTCATCTGTTTGTATAGCAGTACCAGGCTCATACTCCTCAGTCCACACGCTTCGCATGGGCTCGGACGACGCGATCGTACGGAGGAACTTGGCGAGATTGGTGGCTGCTTGGAGGTCGTATGGGTGCGACAAATAGTTAGGGTTGATCGTAGGTTTTTCGCTGATGTTGCGCGAGGTGATGTGCACATTGCCCTTGCTGAGCGGATGCTGCACAACACCGATGAGGGCGAAGGTGCCGATACCAAAGAGCGAGGAATTTGCTGCAGGGTAGCCTTTGAGACCGGTGTAACCGTCGGAGAAAATCACTTCGAGTTGAGGGACGGTCGCGCTCAAAGGAGCAGAGAAGTAACTCTTCTTGACCTTGTCGACGGCCGAAGTCAGGGTCTTATCATCCTGCACAAGCGAGCGTAGATTGGCGGAGGTGTCGTTGGATACAATCGACCAGGGAAAGTAGGCATATCCACTAGCGGTATAATCATACAGGGACAACTCTCCGGCATTGTACAAGGCGAGCTCGATTGCGGCACGGGTACTATTTTTGAGAACGTCGAACGAGGGGTACTCAGGCTTCAAGCGATATGAACTTTGGATGCGGATGTGGTCCTGCAAGTTCTCGCCAACGAAGGGTAAGTCTTTGACGACTGGGATGCCAAGCTTTCTTAGGAGAGTTGCATTACCAACGCCGGAGAGCTCGAGAAGGCCGGGAGTCTGGAATGAGCCTGCAGACAGTATCACCTCGGTACGGGCACTGATGACGGTCCCGTCCTCAAGTGTCACCCCAACAGCAGTCTTCTCCTTAAAGTTGACTTTGGCTACGCGAGTGTCTAGCCTCAGTGTTAGATTTTTCCCGGCGACAGAGAGATACTCGGGCGCGTATGAACGGTTATAGCCAGGACTAACGTTGCTTGGCTGCGTAGAGACACCGACTGGTTTGCCGTTGAGGGACGCTTTGTTTGTGAAGAGGCCCAGGTTGTTTAGCGTCGGGATCCATGTAGACTGATGGAGAGGGAAGATGCGGTTGATGAGGGTACGGATGGGACCAGTAAATCCGACGCCTTCTGCGCCGTACTCCGGTGATGGTAAAAACTTCTCAGCCTTCAACATCGCGGAGTAAAGAGTCTTCCAATTCCAGTCCTTGTTACCCAAATCCTCCCAAGCATCTAGCTCGGCAACGGAAGTGCGATCCCAAGTCATGAGGTTGAGCGCGGAGCTGCCACCCAGCACTTTGCCACGGTTTTGCGCGAAAGTGCGGTTATTAGCATTGGGTTGCGCGACTGTTGTGAAGTTCCAGTCATACTTCCCACCGAGCGTTGAGCCTTTACGTCCCGGGATATAGATGCCCGGCTCTTGACGACCATCTGGACCTGCTTCGATCACTAACACGCTACAATGTGGCAGACCAGCGCTTAGCCGCGAAGCAACCGCAAGGCCAGCAGTTCCGCCTCCAACAACAATATGTAGCAAGATTAGAGGCTGCTATGAGTGGAGGTGTGTATTCGATGCGTTTGTGCGCTACTTACGAAGTCATAGGATGTATTGTTTGGCGTTCCGGCACCCTGGGTGGTCGCGGCGCCTGCAAATCCCAACAAGCTGGTTGCAACAAACGGTAAGATCCAGAGCTTCATGATGCTGTCGTTCGAAGTAGGACACTGATGTCACAAGTGCTGATAGACAGGAGAGAGCAATGGTCGTGGTTTTGCCTTGCGAAAAATAAGCCTTCACTTACCCGTACCCTGTACATCTCGGAGCTAGTATGTTTCTGGCTCAGTGCTCACCATTATCCTTGAACGCGAAGCTCAATAACAGCAGGCTGCAGTTTTGAGCCAAGGATAAAACGAATTCATTTGCCGGGAATTTATCCGATCTCAGGTGCGATGCTGGTCACGGTGCGGGCCGTCTCGAGGTCAAGAGCTCGGAAGCACCGCCTGTGCAATCAGGATGCCATGACACCTCTATGGGAACTCGAAACCGTTATCAGATATACAAAATCCAACGGCATTACGCGTTCAGCTTGAAGCTCGGATTGCTGAAATGAGCCTGATCACTTCAAAGTTGTACGCGCCCGCGCGACCCTGACGTTTTAGCTCTGCGTGTCTGATGGAGCAAGATGCGGTGCAACGCGGCGCTCGATAGTACCCTGGGCGAACGTATCGGCTATGGGAAGCGATGAAACCACCAGTCATGCGCTCGGAGACGTAGAGGGGTGTGAGTACGAAGGCTTGGGGAGGTTCCGGAGGAAGGTGCACGCAGATGGAATCTCGGCGCGCACCGGCGCGTGCGTCATTCGCGGCCAGAAACCGCCAGTACCTCAATCAGTTCAAACACGAGTGTTTGGGCTGCAAAAGAGGAATTCTGATCGTCGGCGTTCCAACTCGTTCGGCCTCCGCTTAACGTCATTCTTGAGGCCGAGATCTACAAACAGCAGGAACTTGAGTATCGGAGCAAGAGCTGGGCAAGGCGTCGGTGCGGCGCTTGGATCGGTCACATTTCGCACACACTCTGTCCTTCTCTTACCGCGCTGAAGGGAGCGAAAGCAGAAGATGCATGCTACTGTACCAGAGAGGTCAGCAAAGTGGCATGCGTTTAGAGTCCTGCTGGGCGGCAACGCAGGGCTGAGACTAGAGCAAGGTCAGAAGCTGGTGGAGTTCAACTCGAGCAGTGACAGGTCACACCTGCTGGTTAATGGGTTGACTGTGTGTCTTCGCGGCCAAATATGGCAACGCTCCACTTCGCTACATGTTAGTTTGTTGTATGTTGAATTAGAGGGGCTGTGAGTTCATCGAAGCTTGAGCGACAGCGTCGTCCAAGGTGCTTGGAGCATGTCACGAAACCATATGGTCTCGTCTTGACCGCTTCGAGTAATCGAACATCAGCAGGTAGACGCACCTCTGATATGAGAGCACAAGGGAATGTCCAGTGCGCAAAACACTCACTGCTAGTCATATCACGCCATGCCGAACGCCAGTCCTTTCGCATGCAGCTCAACTAGTGAATTCCTCGCCAGACTACCTCGTCGAGCCTAGCGCGTCGTAAAATATAGCCCGGCTTGCCCATGCTTACACCGCTGCACAGCAGCACCAAACTTGCGTCTTGGTACATTATGCATTTCTCAGTATCAGAAATTGTCGGATACGGTGCAGTCGAAGACATGCAGCACGAAACTATCGCGCCGCATCCAGAAGCCTGGTGTACACCCTTGCTTCAACACAGCTTTCCCAGACGATTCACAACATAGTTTCCCAGCAATGAGAGGCCTGACATTGCCAGCATTCAGCATACTTGCAAATGAGCCACAAGCCTACCCATGCCAAGTGAAAACGGTATACAAGGCACGATTTAGGGTGGGTACGTCGCCCACTGTACAAATAGGAAAATGAGGCAGGGGTTCACAGCCGCACATTTTCGCACTGCCCGATGCAGCTGAGCAGCCTCAACATCGCGCACAGCTTGTATGGTAACGCTCCTTGGTTTCATTCAATGTGCTTGTGTTGGTATAAAGTTCTCCATCTTGCCTGTCCAAGATATTTCATCAGATTCAAGCATCCATCACATACAACAAGCCAACAACTCATTTTCATACACCCCATTCGAAAAGCCTTATCAACATACTATCATCACTTCAATCATACTCCTTGGATCTGAACCGAAATCAGGACTACATCGTCATGCGTTCTTCGAAGATTACTCAGTTGCTGTTAGCGCTCTGCTTCCTCCCGCTTGCACTATGCCTCACCAAACGCACCGCGCTCGTCAAGATTCAAAATAACACACCTGACACCATCACCGGCATCAGTGTCTCCCATAAATACAGCGATGTGTACAAGAATCAAGGCGACTGGGGCAGCATCGCTCCTGGTACGACCACGCCTGGGACCATGACAGTCGAATACAACACGGGTGCCTTTACAACTGGCCGCGACTGGTGGATGGTCACTTATCATCGCAAGCAACCTGGCTCTGAACGCCCCAACGAGCTCAAGATGTGGTTTTCTGACCCCGAAAATTTCCGCAATATCATCGACTTCCTCGAGAAAGCGGCACCGTCGTTGATCAAGACCGCTATCAACGTAGCTAAGGGATCAAACCCAGCGGCAATCCCGGCAGCGAAAGCAGCCCAGATTGTTTCGAAGGTCATGTGCAAGCTTATGTTCAATGACGAGAGCACAGCGGGATTCAAGCAGCATATTCTGAGGAGCGAGGATGAGAAGGTGGTCACGACCATTGTGATTAACAAGGATGATACCATCACATTTAAGAACAAGTCGGGTAACTCGGAGACGGTCACGAGCACAAAGTGGGTTGCAGCAGAGCATGCTTAAGGCGTGGCGTGAGGTGCCTTAGCAGTCAGACAGCATCCCCAGTGCACGAAGTTGAAAAGTGGATGTATGATATGTATGTAATCTTTCTTTTCCACAAACTATAGATTGGGCCAAGCAATAGATGCTCAACTCTAGCAAATATACAAATGTCCAACACTTCCAACTCTCGTGTTGCAACATGACTACGGGATATTGGCAAGATACAGGAAAGATCATCATAGAGTCTTTCACAGCTAAAGCAAGCCATGGATTATAAGCTAATTCAACATCAACATCTTCTTTGATTCATGTCTCTCGCTATCCCGAAGCTGGAGAAGAAGTGGCTGCGCATGACAGGGCGATACTGCTTTTGATGCGTGTATCGATCTCAAGGCTGTTGCATAACTGCGTCACATGATTGATAACATATCCAAACGCATTTTGAGAAGAATCTCTTCCTCGCTACTGTCAACGATTTCATCATCTACCTTTGCGTTAGGTTCATCAGGAGGGAAGTCTGATGTCATCATGAGTTGCCCGGACTCCTCTTTTCCTCAATACTACAAAGCTGAAAAGCGGTATGTGCATGTTTTCGCTCTGCGTGTTCTTCGCCCTGTAAGTTCGAAGTCGCAAAAGGGTGGGCATGTCTTTTCGACGCCAAAATTCGCCGCTCTCATGTCCATGTCTTTCTTTACCCTCTTCTGTTTCCCATTAATCAGTCAAGGGTACTGTTCTGGGAATACCAATACCACCCAAGTCGCGCCGACTTCCATCACCACTTGCGCAAATCTGTTCAAGAACAAAAG